>Ga0315297_10002491_pt1 | contig 11640 bp, 10 predicted proteins | sample YL17G15_0_MG_FD_203628 | JGI IMG/M metagenome (GOLD analysis project Ga0315297, IMG submission 203628) | Sediment microbial communities from Yellowstone Lake, YNP, Wyoming, USA - YL17G15_0 | ecosystem: Environmental > Aquatic > Freshwater > Lake > Sediment | place: USA: Wyoming | collected... | reverse complement strand
CGGGCGTCGCGATCTCGATCTGGTCGGCCGGCAGCACCTCGATTCTGACCGTCGCGGGCAGCGTCTGTGAGCGCCCGTCGGCGCGAATCCAGCGGTTGATTCCCGGCTGACCCGGCTCGCCACCCGCGAGGCCGAACGGGGCAACGCGCCGGTGGTTCGACAGGATGGCGGCCGTCATCGCTTCGCGGAACTCCACGCGGCGCACGAGCCCGTCGCCGCCACGTTGTGCTCCCGCACCGCCGGAACCTGCGCGCAGCGCGAACTCCCTCAGCAGCACCGGATAGCGATTCTCCAGCACCTCCGGATCCGTGAGGCGCGAATTCGTCATGTGCGTCTGCACGCCGCTGGCGCCGTCGTAGTCGGCGCCGGCACCGGCACCGCCCGCGATCGTCTCGTAGTACTGGTAGCGCTCGTTGCCGAACGTGAAATTGTTCATCGTGCCCTGGGACGCTGCCTGCAGGCCAAGCGCGCCGTAGAGCGCATCGACGATGCATTGCGAGGTTTCGACGTTGCCGGCGACGACCGCGGCGGGAAACGCGGGATCGAGCATCGAGCCCGGCGGCACGACGATCTGCAGTGGGCGCAGGCAGCCGGCATTGAGCGGGATCGCCTCCTCGATCAACGTCCGGAAGACGTACAGCACCGCGGCGACCGTCACGGCGCGTGGCGCGTTGAAATTGTTGTCGCGCTGCTTTGACGTGCCGGTGAAGTCGACGAGGGCGCTGCCTGCCTCGCGATTCACCTCGATGCTGACATCGATCGCCTGGCCGTCGTCGAGTTCGTAACGGAAGCGCCCGTCGCGCAGCAGCCGGATCGCGCGGCGCATGCAGAGCTCGGCGTTGTCCTGCACGTGCCGCATGTAGGCGAGCAGGGTGGCCCTGCCGTGCTCGCCGGCCGCGCGGTGCAGCTCGCGTGCGCCACGCGCGTTGGCGGCCAGCTGCGCGCGCAAGTCCGCGAGATTCTGTGGCACGTTGCGCGCGGGCCATGCACCGCCCAGCAACAGGGCAGTCACGCCGGATTCGTCCAGTTGCCCGTCCCGAACGATGCGCGTTGGCGGGATCAAAGCGCCTTCCTCGGCGATGTCGCGGCTGCCGGGCGGCATCGAGCCCGGCGTGATGCCGCCGACGTCCGCGTGATGGGCGCGCGACGCCGTGAAGAAATCGATGCCAGCGCCGGACGGCGCGTAGACCGGCGAGACCACCGTCATGTCCGGCAGGTGCGTGCCGCCCTCGTACGGTGAATTGACGAGGAAGGCGTCGCCGGGCCGCATGTCGCTGCCATGTGCCGTGATCACCGCGGTCACGCTCGCGCCCATCGATCCCAGGTGCACCGGCATGTGCGGAGCATTGGCGACCAGATTCGCGTCGCCGTCGAAAATCGCGCAGGAAAAATCCAGCCGTTCCTTGATGTTCACCGAGCTGGCGGTCTGGCGCAGCACGGCGCCCATCTGTTCGGCCACGTGCATGTAGAGTCCGTTGAAGACTTCGAGCCGCATCGGGTCCGGCGCCGCTGCCTGTGCTTCAACCGCCTGCGACGGGCGACCAGCGTGTCGCAGGATGAGGCTGCCGCTTGCGGTCACCTGGCCGTGCCAGCCCGGGGCAATCCAGCTGGTCGCGCCGTCCTCGCTCAGGAGCAGCGGGCCGGTCACACGCTGGCCTGCGCGCAGCTGCGAGCGCGCGAACAGAGGCACGTCCTGCCAGCGACCATCGAGCCAGACACGTGTGGTGGCCGGCTCGGTCGGGCTTTCATCCGCGGGCGGCTGTACGTGCGGCAGGTCGCCGTCGGCCGCTGCGTATGCCTCGGCGGTCAATGCACTGACGACGATGGCAGGATCGCGTGGCGTGAACCCGTACAGGCGTTCGTGGGCAGCAACGAATTCTGCGCGCAACCCGGGCAGGCCTTGCCACGCGAGATCGAGGGTCGTGTCCGAGCCGGTCAGGCGCAGGTGCACGACGCTGCGCCATCCGATGGCCTCCAGCGGGATACCCTGCCGGCGCAATTCGCGGGTGGCTTCGTCCGCCAGTCGCGCCAGCGCAGCGGTGGCGGCGCGGTGGCCCGCGGCGTCGAGTGCATGCTCAGCCGTACGACGCCGGATGACGCGCCGCCCGGCGAGTGCAATGCCGCACGCGGACAGCACGCCGGCCAGCGGATGCAGCAGGATCTCGCGCAAGTCGAGCGCTGCGGCGACGGCGCACGCGTGCTGGCCGGCCGCTCCGCCGAAGCTGACCAGCACGAACTGTGCGGCGTCCTCCCCGTGCTGGAGCGTGAGTTCGCGAATGGCATTCGCCATGCGGGAGACTCCCACCTGCAGGAAGGCCTCCGCGAGTGACTCCGCGTCGAAACTCGCGCCGTGGTCGACGGCGGCGGCAATCGCCGACAGCCGTTCACGCGCGGCCTGGGGGTCGATCGCGCTGCGCCCGTCGGGCCCGAACACTTGCGGGAACCGCTCGGCCGGGATGCGCCCCAGTACCACATTGCAGTCCGTCAGTGTGGCGGGGCCGCCGCGCCGATAGCAGGCGGGTCCGGGATCCGCGCCGGCGGAGTCGGGCCCCACCTGCAGTCGCCCATCCGCCAACCGCACGATCGAGCCGCCGCCCGCGGCGATGGTCTGGATGTCCATCATCGGTGTCTGCAGACGGACACCATCGATCTGCGCAGCGAAGCGAAGCGGCAACTCGCCTGTGTAGAGGCTCACGTCGGTCGACGTGCCACCCATATCGAAGCCGATCAGGCGGCGATGCCCTTCGGCTGCACCCGCGGCGATCATGCCGACCACGCCGCCGGCCGGGCCGGACAGCACGCCGTTCACGCCGCGCAAGCCCTCGGCATCGACGAGGCCGCCGTTGCTCTGCATCAGCAGCAGCGGCGGGCTGCCGAAGTGCGACGCCAGTTCGCGGCTGACAGCCCGCACGTAGCACAACAGCACGGGCGAGAGGTAGGCGTCCGCGACCGTCGTGTCGCCGCGGGCCACGTACCCGAGCATGGGCGCCGCTTCGTGCGAGGCCACGACCTCGTTGAAGCCGAGTTCCCTCGCGACCGCTGCTGCACTCTGCTCATGCCGCGGATGGCGAAAGCCGTGCAGGAAGACGATGGCCACCGAGTCGAAGCCTTCGGCACGCGCCGCACGCAGATCCTCGCGCAACCGCCCCACGTCGAGTGGCGTGAGCACTGCACCGGCCGAGTCGCAGCGCTCGGCGGCCTCGATGACCCGGCGGTAAAGGAGCTCGGGCCGGCGGATGGCGCGCGCAAAGATGTCGGGCCGCTCCTGGTAACCGATGCGCAGCGCGTCGCGAAAGCCGCGCGTGGTCACGAGCACGGTGGGTTCACCCTTGCGCTCGAGCAGTGCATTCGTCGCGACCGTGGTGCCGAGCCGCACGGCCTCGACAACGGCACTGTCTCCAGCCCCGTTGCGCGCGAGGATCTCGCCGATGCCGCGGGTGGCGGGATCGCCCGGCCACCTCGGGTCACGCGACAATACCTTGTGGGTATGCAGGCGCCCGGCCGGGCTCAGGGCGACGATGTCGGTGAAGGTGCCGCCCCGATCGATCGCGATGCGCCAGCCGCGACCCCGTGCAGTCGTTTGCGAATGTCGCTTCATGAGTGAACGCATTGTGCCGGATTCGCCGCCCCGGCCGCGCGCAGCGATGGCTTGCCTGCGAGTGGCCCCGGTCCTAGCATCTCCGCTTCATGGCCATCTCTCCTGCGAACCCCGGCGACGCTGCGGCGGCGGCCATCCTTGCGGTCGTCGCACAGATTCCGCGCGGCAAGGTCACGACTTACGGCGCGGTAGCCGAACGTGCAGGCCAGCCCCGTCGTGCGCGGCTCGTCGGTCGCGTTCTTGCCGGACTGCCGGCAAAATCGCGTCTGCCCTGGCACCGTGTCGTGGCGGCGGGCGGACGCATTGCGTTCCCGGAGGGGTCGGACGCGCGCGGGCGGCAGATCGGGCGCTTGCGCCGCGAGGGCGTGGGGGTCGCCAATGGCCGCGCGGACCTGCGCGGGCACGGCTGGGGCAGTCCGGCGGACGACATCGATCGCTGGTTGTGGCGGGTCGGCGCTGACCACGACGAGAACTGACGCAACTTTCCGTTCGCGCGAAAGGCTTATCATGGCAACTGTGACGATGATGGCAACAGGGCAAGCACGCGGATGACCGAAAGGTACGTGGTTTTTTCCCACGGCAAGGACAGCGAACCGTGGGGCAACAAGATTGCCGCGATGGCCGAGATCGCGCGCGAAGAGGGATTCCTGGTCGAGTCCGTGGATTACCGCGGCATCGACGATCCCCGGGAGCGCGTGACGCGGCTGCTCGCTTTCTGCAAGGACCTGCGCGGCTCGCTCGTCCTGGTCGGCTCGAGCATGGGCGGGTATGTGTCGGTCGCGGGCTCGTCCCTGCTGCAGGCGCGCGGCATGTTCCTGCTGGCGCCCGCGCTCTACATGCCCGGCTACGAGAAGTTCAGCCCGCGTCCCGCCGCGTGCCCGACGACGATCATCCACGGCTGGCGTGACGATGTCATCCCGGTCGACAACAGCTTCCGTTTCGCGCGCGAGCAGAAGGCGACGCTGCACGTCCTCGATTCAGATCACCGGCTGCTCGACCAGATCCGGATGATCAACCACCTGTTCGCGTATTTCCTGTTCTCGATCGACGAGTTCCTCTGACCGCAGCTCAATGCCTGTCGCGGATCGCTGCGGCGGCCAGCCGGTCGGGCCGGCCATGCCGGCGACCGCCACGCTCCGGCCGGCAAATGCGCTCATTCATGACCCCCTGGGGTAAACTCGCCCCACCGTCACGAGTGGGGAGTATCGATGAATTCTCGGGCTAGATTAACGGCTGTCGGCCTGGCACTTACGTCGCTCGTTGCCTGCGGGGGGGCCACGCCCCATGCGCCGAAGGACCAGGAGGCCGCGGACGCCGCCGCTGCGGCCGATCCCAACAGCAACGAAAAAACCGTCTTCGACGACCTGGTCCAGACGCAGGACAGGGCGCGCGCCGTCGAGGGTGTCGTCATGGATGGCAAGGCAAAGACGGACGCGGCCATCGAGGCCGCCCAGGGCGATGGTTCGGGCGACCAGTAGGATCCTTCCCGGCGGGCCGCGCCGGGGCTGATCGCCGTGCAGAGAATTCCAGAACCCGAGCTCATGGACGAGTCGGAGCAGGCGCGCGCCTATGCGAACGCGGATTTCGCCGAGCCGAACGAGCGCTTCGTCGCTGCCTTTGCCGCCGAGTTTCCGGCCCTGCAGCGTGGCTCGGTGCTCGACCTCGGCTGCGGGCCCGGCGACATCGTGATTCGACTCGCACAGCGGTTCCCCGCACTCACGGTGCACGGGCTCGACGGCTCGCGCGCGATGCTCGCCTTTGCCGAGGCGCGGCTCGCGGAACTGCCGCAACTCCGCGCTCGCGTGCAATTCATCGCCGGCGTGCTCCCGGGCGCGCCATTGCCCTTGCCGCGTTACGACGCCATCGTGAGCAACAGCCTGCTGCACCACCTGCACGATCCGCAGGTGCTGTGGCGATCCGTGCGGGCGGCCGGCGCGCCGGGCGCTGCGGTGCTCGTCATGGACCTCCACCGGCCGGACTCGCACGCACTGGCGCAGGAGATCGTGGAGACCTACTCGGGCGACGAGCCTGAGGTTCTCAAGCGCGATTTCTTCAATTCGCTCTGCGCCGCATTCGAGCCCGGCGAGGTGCGCGCGCAACTCGAGGCCTGCGGGCTCGGCGGCCTCACGGTGCAGACCGCCTCGGACCGCCACCTGCTCGTGAGCGGTCGCCTGCCCGGATGACGCGCGAGTTCACCGCGTTCGAGCGCCTGACGCTGCCGCTGGTGCGCTGGCTCGTCGCGCTGTGGGTGCGGCCCTCCGTGCTGCCCGACGACGTGCACGACCGCCTGGCGAAAGACCGGCCGGTCCTCTTTGCGCTCGAGAAGCGCAGCGTCATCGACCTGGCAGTGCTGGAGTACGTCTGTCGCCAGCGGGGGCTGCCCGGTCCGCTGGTGCCATTCGGCCCGGGCCCCAGCCTGCCGCGTTCCGTTTTCTTCATGGAGCGTCGCGTCGGATTGTTCGGCCTGCGCGTCGATCGGCGCATGCCGGAGGCATTGCGCAGTCTGACCGCGCTCGCGGGTGCCGACATCGGCTTTGACGCCGACATCGTGCCGGTGAGCCTGTTCTGGGGACGCGCCCCCGGCCGCGAGCGTTCGTGGTTTCGCCTGCTGGTGGCCGAGGACTGGGACATCGGCGGACGATTCCGCAAGTTTCTCTCGCTGCTCATCAACGGCCGTAATCTGGTCGTGCTGGTCGGCGAAGCGGCTGCACTGCAGCCGAGCTTCGACGAGACGCGTGGCACGACCCGCGGCCCGCGGCGCTGCTGGCGTCTGTTGCGCCTGCAGTTTCGCAACCAGCGGGTCACGACCATCGGGCCCGACCTTTCGCACCGGCGCACGATCGTTGCGCAGGTGCTGCGGACCGAGTCCGTCCGCACCGCCGCGCGCGAGGAAATGCGGGAGAAGAACCTGGGCCGCCGCGAGGCGCTCGGCATCGCGCGCGGCTACGCCTATGAGATTGCCGCCAACTATTCGCACCCGTTCGTCACGTTCATGTACGGCGTGCTCGGTCGTCTCTGGAACCGCCTGTACGACGGCGTCGAACTCGCCAATTTCTCGAGCCTGGAAGCGGTGGACGAGGGCAGCGAAGTCATCTACGTGCCCTGTCACCGCAGCCACATGGACTACCTGCTGATGTCCTACGTGGTCTATCACAAGGGTTACGCGGTGCCACACATTGCGGCGGGCATCAACCTTAACCTGCCGGTGATCGGCTCGTTCCTGCGCCGCGGCGGCGCGTTCTTCCTGCGGCGGAGCTTCAGCGGCAACCATCTGTACAGCGCCGTGTTCATGAAGTACCTGGGCGCGATGATGGCCCGCGGCCACTCGATCGAGTACTTCATAGAGGGCGGGCGCAGCCGCACCGGACGCCTGATGAAGCCGAAGGCCGGCATGCTGGCGATGACCGTACGGGGCTATCTGCGCGAGCCGACGCGGCCGGTGGTGTTCGTGCCCGTCTATTTCGGCTACGAGCGCATCGTCGAGGGCCGCACTTACATCGGCGAGCTCTCCGGGCAGCCGAAGGAGAAGGAGTCGGTCTTCGGATTGCTGAAGGTGTTGCCCGCATTGCGCAGTCGCTTCGGCAAGGTGTACGTGAGCTTCGGCGAGCCACTGCCGCTCGATCCGCTGATCACGAAGCACGCGCCGGCGTGGAATCGCACGCCCGCGGGTTCGGACGACCGCCCCCCCTGGCTCAAGCCGCTGGTCAACGAACTCGCCACCGGCATCATGACGCGCATCAATGCCGCTGCCTGCGTGACGCCCGTCAACCTCATCGGGCTCGTGCTGCTCGCGACGGAGCGCCAGAGCATGGGCGAGGCCGATCTCGTCCGGCAGCTGGAGCTGTACGCGTCGCTGCTGCGGCAGGCGCCGTATTCGCCGCGCGCGTGGGTCACCGACCAGGACGGCGCGTCGATGATCAGGTACGCGGTCGCGATGGGCATCGTGCGCCTGCGCGCGCACGAGCTCGGCGACATCGTGCAGATGACCGAGAAGACCGCGGTGCTCACCAGCTATTTCCGCAACAACGCGCTGCACCTGCTGCTGATGCCGTCGCTGCTGGCCTGTGCGTTCCTGAACAACGCTGCGGTGCCGACGATCGATCTGCAGCGCCTCGCGCGGCGCGTTTACCCTTACGTGGCGGAGGAGTACTTCCTGCGCTGGACGGAGGACGAGCTGCCCGCGGTGGTCGACGAACTCCTCGAGGACCTGCTCAACCACGGCCTGCTGACGGCGAACGAGGACCGCAGCGTCTGGCGTCGGCCGGCGGCGGAAGCGTCGGAGGCCGTGCAGCTTTCCGTCCTGGCGCGCGCGACCATGCCGATCGTCGAGCGCTACTACCTCGCGATGTCGCTGCTGCTGAAGGCGGGCAGCGGACGGCTGAGCCAGGATGCGCTCGAGCGGCAGTGCCAGCTCACCGCGCAGCGCATGTCGCTGCTGTACGAGCTCGACTCGCCGGAGTTCTTCGATCGTGCGCTGTTCGGCAACTTCATCGACCTGCTGCGCTCGCGCGGCGTGTTGCAGGTGAGTGCGGAAGGCAAGCTTGCCTATGCGGCGGAGATGCTCGAGGCCATCATTGCCGACGCGCAGCTGGTGCTGGCAGAGCAGATCCGCAACAGCATCCTGCAGGTCGTGCATCGATAAGAGGTGCCGGGTTTAATCCCGGCAACTCTCATGCGTCCTCAGGACGCTGAGCGCGCAGCTTCTTGGTCTTCGCATCGCGCGCCTTGCCTGCGAGGCGACGCTCCTTCGATGCGCGCGTGGGGCGAGTCGGCCGCCGCAGCTTCGGCTCGACCAGCGCCGCGCGGATCATCGTCACCAGCCGGTCGAGTGCATCGGCGCGGTTCTGCTCCTGCGAGCGCAAGCGCTGCGCATCGATCACGATCATGCCGGCGGCCGTCATGCGCCGGCCGGCGATGCGCTTCAGGCGCGTCCGCGCGCTCGGCCACAATGCATCCCACCCCGCGGTGTCGAAGCGCAGTTCCACGGCATTGGAGACCTTGTTGACGTTCTGGCCGCCGGGCCCGGATGCGCGCACCGCGCGAAATTCCAGCCGCTCGTCGGGGATCGCCAGGCGGTGACTGATCTCGACCGGCACGAACCCGCCTTCAATCGTGCGCGGCGGGGCGGACTTCGCCGCCGGCCGGCGCGGCCATCTCGACGCGGATCTCGCGCTGTGCCACCGGCATCGTGAGGTTGTGTTCCCGGAACAGCCGCCAGATGGAGCGGTTCACGTCGGAGCGCACGTTGTTTACGCCTTCCTGCGGGTCCGGGATCCAGAACCGCAGCTCGAGTTCGATGCCGCTGTCGCCGAACCCCATCAGGCGCGCGACCGGCGCCGGATCGCGAATGATGCGGCGGTGGCCGTCGGTCGCCTGGATGAGCAGGCGCATCGCCAGTTCCGGGTCGTCCTTGTAGCTGATGCGGATGGGCAGCTTCAGCCGCACCCGTGGATCGGTGTAGCTCCAGTTGATCACCGGGTTGTTGATCAGGTGCTGGTTCGGCACCAGCGTTTCCACGCCGTCGCGGTCGCGCACGACGACGTAGCGGCCGCGCAGTTCCTCTACCCAGCCGAAGCCCTCTGTCGTCGTGCCCATCGTGCCGGTGAAGCTGATCACATCCCCGGGCTTGATCGAGCGGTCCATCAGCAGCACGAAGCCGCTGACGAAATTCGCGGCAATGCTCTGCAGGCCGAATCCGAGGCCGATGCCGATGGCGCCCGTCAGGACGTTCAGCGTCGTGAGGTCGAGGCCCGCGGCATTGAGACCCACCAGCACCGACAGGCCCACGAGGAACGCCTGCATGAACTTCGCGATGCCGATGCGCATGTTGGGCGCCAGCCCGTCGAGCTTCAGCACGCGGCGCTCGAGCCAGCGCGACACCCACATCGCGGCGACGACGAACAGGCTCACCGTCACCAGCAGCTTCATGACGGACCAGACCGAGATGCGCGTGTGCCCGGCGTCGATGCCGATGCTGTCGAGGGCCGCGATGACGTCCTTGCCCCAGCCGAGGAAGTGCAGGGACGCGAACACCCACAGGACGATGCTGATCGGCGTGCCCCAGCCCTTGATGCGCGCCTTGGCACCCAGCGAGACGCGCAGGACGTAGACCGCGAACCGGATCAGCAGCGCGAGGCCGGTGAGCTGCACCGCGGCGAGCACGAAGCGCGCATCGGCGCCGACCGCGTGCATCAACCCGTCGGCAGCGGCAAGGATCAGGAGGATGACGACCAGCGGCGCCACCACCCACGCCGCTTCGCGGGCCCGGCTGGGCAGCGCCTCCGCGACGCCCTCGGCCGGCGCGGCCACGATCTGCCGCCTGACGAGGCGGGCGAGCCACCAGCCGAGCGCGACCGCGATGCCCACCACGGCAACCTGCAACAGGTTCGAGGGCTCGAAGAGGTGGCCGAGCACCTCACCGGCCGATTGCAGCAGCTTCTGCATCGGGTCAGGCGTTCAGGTCGGGGATCAGCTGGCTCTCGAGACGCGCGATCTGGTCCTTGAGCAGGAGCTTGCGCTTCTTCAGCCGCCGCATCTGCACCTGGTCCACGTAGAGATCGAGCTGCAGGCGATGGATCACGTCGTCGAGGTCACGGTGCTCGATGCGCAGCTGCCGCAGGCGCTGCAGCCGCTGGAAGGTTGCCGTTTCGACGTTGTCGCTCGCTTCCGCCATTGCCGGGGGCCATCGTCGACTCTTGAGCAGGGCCCGTAGCTTAGCCCCCGAGGGCGGAAAAGGGGATAGGGTGAGTCGCGGGTGTCTAGCCCAGGCCGACGCTGTCCACCTGCCGTCCGGTCAGGACGAGGAAACCCTGCTGCCGGGTCACGCCGTCCTGGGAGTAGTCGAACAGGTAGGTGCGCTCGAGTTGCACCGAGCCGCCGTTCACCCGCACCACGCGCATCGAGCGGAAGGCGACCGTGCCGTCGAGCAGGCTGGCCCCGATCGACCGGCAGGTCTCGAGCGCCGTCTCGTTGGCCTGTTCGCGCGCGCCAAGCGTGTCGTGCCAGAACCAGGCGGTGCCGCACAGGACGATCAGCAACAGGAGCAGCCCCCAGGTCAGCTCCATGCGCGGCTCAGAACAGCCGGCGCCAGTCGCGGCTCGTGTCCCCGACGGCCAGGAAGTGCGGATTGAGCAGCGTGTCGCGCTCGTTGTAGCGCAGCGGCAGGCCGTCGAGCGTCGTCACGGCACCGCCCGCCGCCTCGACCACGGCTTGCGCCGCCGCGGTGTCCCACTCCGAAGTCGGTCCCAGGCGGGGATAAAAGTCAGCGGAGCCCTCGGCCACCAGGCAGAACTTGAGCGAGCTGCCCATCGGACGAAGTTCATGCGCCCCGAGTTTCGCGAGCACGCCGTCGAGCGAGTCGCCCCGGTGCGAACGGCTGCCGACGACGACCAGCGGATCTGCTGCCGGCCGCACGTGGATCGGTGTCGGCGTCGCGCCGGCCTGCATCCGGAACGCGCCGATCCCCTCCGCCCCGTAGAACGTCAGCCCCAGGACCGGAGCGCCGACCACACCCAGTACCGGCCTGTGGTCGCGCACGAGGGCAACGTTGACGGTGAACTCGCCGTTGCGGCCGATGAACTCCTTGGTGCCGTCGAGCGGGTCCACGAGCCAGAACTCGCGCCATCGCCCGCGCACCTCGCGAGCATGCTGCTCCGCCGCTTCCTCGGACAGCACCGGAATGCCTGGCGTGAGGCGGGCGAGGCCCGCGCTCAGGATCTCGTGCGCAGCCCGGTCGGCACGGGTAATCGGCGAGTCGTCGCTCTTGTATTCGACCTCGTGCGCCCCGGCATACACGCCGAGGATGGCCTGCTCCGCAGCGGTGACGAGGTGGAGAACGGCGGGCAGCAGCTGTGCCAGGTCCTGGGAATGCTCTTTCACGCGGGCTCCGCAATGTCTGGTAGCGAGGCCGTATCATACCGGCCTCTGCCTTGCGGCCACGCCGCATCGTATGCTCCTCGCCGTGCACGCCGTCACCGCAACTCCCGACGCTCCGATCTCACCTGCCGCGCCCGACTGGGACCGCGTCCAGACCGTCTGTCTCG
>Ga0315297_10002490_pt1 | contig 11646 bp, 8 predicted proteins | sample YL17G15_0_MG_FD_203628 | JGI IMG/M metagenome (GOLD analysis project Ga0315297, IMG submission 203628) | Sediment microbial communities from Yellowstone Lake, YNP, Wyoming, USA - YL17G15_0 | ecosystem: Environmental > Aquatic > Freshwater > Lake > Sediment | place: USA: Wyoming | collected... | reverse complement strand
CGGCGACCGGGTTCGCCTTTCTCGCGGTGCGGTCCGCGGTGCTGGATAACGTGGTGGGTTCATTCACTGCGGAGGGCCTCCAAGGGCTGTCGGCAGGCCAGCGCGCCCTCACCATGCTCGGTGTCGTGCCCGAGTGGGTACGGCTCTTCATCTGGCCGGCGCACCTCCAGGCCGACTACTCCCCGCAGGAGATCAGCGGCGCCGTGGGCTGGGGGCCCGCGCAGACGCTGGGACTCTTCCTTCTTGCCGCCGCGGTCATCGGCGCGCTCGCCGCGCGCCGCACCGCCCCGGTCGTGACGCTCGGGCTGCTCTGGGTCGGCATCGCCCTCTTCCCGGTCAGCAACGTGCTGGTGCCGACGGGGATCGTGCTCGCCGAGCGGACGCTTTTCCTGGCAAGCATCGGATTCCTCCTCGCGTTCGGCGCCCTGCTGCCCGCGGTGTTCAGCGCCTTGGCGGAGGCCCGCCCGCTCCTGCGCCGGGGCGTGGCCGCGACGCTGGCGCTCCTGCTGCTTGCCGGCACGATGGCGAGCGCTCGGCGCCAGCGCACGTGGGCCAACCCGTTCGCCCAGTCGGCGCGGCTGCTCATCGACGCGCCGCTCAGCTATCGCTCGCACTACGGTGCGGCCAGCCTGCTGTGGGAAGGACACCAGCGCGAGGCATCGGAAATCGAGTACCAGCGCGCGCTCGCGCTCTTTCCCCGCAGCTTCGCGGTGCCGCGTGAGCTGGCCGACCGACTGCGCCTCGAAGCCAGGTGTGCTGAGGCGATTCCTCTCTACCAGCACGCGCTTCGCTACGCCCCCGACCTCAACGAGGTGCGCGCATCCTTCATCGCCTGCCTGATGTACGAGGGTCGCTACCTCGAGGCCCGCTCGCAGGCGCGGATCGGGCTCGCCGTAGACGGTGGGGGCGCCGATTCGCTGAACCTCAGGAACTTCAGGGCGACCGCCGAGCGCGCGATTCTCGAGAGGGCGGCGCCTGGAACGGTACGCCTTAGCGTGCAGCCGAACGCGAGCGATTCGGCCGCGCACCGCTCGCAGTGACGTGGCTCGTGGCCGCGCTGCTCGCGATCCTCGCGCTGCGCTGGCCGGCTGCACCGCGGCTGCTGGCGCCGTTCCGCAGCCTGCCCGCCATCGCACCGCTCCTGGCGGCGGTGGCGGCGGTGCTCCTCACATGGAGCGCATGGGGATCCCTCAACCCGCTGCCGACGGTCGGGGATGAAGCGGCCTACGTGCTGCAAGCCCAACTGCTGGCGCGTGGCCGCATCGTCGGAGATGCGCCCCCGATCCCGGAGTTCTTCGAGCAGGTGCACGTCCTCGTCACGCCGACTCTCGCCCCCAAGTACCCCCTCGGCTTCGGGCTGGCGCTGGTGCCAGGGGTGCTCCTCGGGGCCACGGCGCTGGTCCCATTGCTCCTCGCGGGGGGCGTGGCCATCCTGATCTTCCTGCTCTGTCGGCGTTTGTATGGGGGCAGCACCGCGCTGCTCGCCTGCGCCTTTTGGCTCGCCGCACCAGGCGGCCGCTACCGGGCCGGGTTCTTCTCCGAGACGCTGAGCGGCGCCACCTGCCTTCTCGCGTGGTACGGGCTCGTTCGCTGGCGCGAGGGGCGCGCCCTGCGGTGGCTGGTCCTTGTCTCCCTGTCCCTGGCGGGGGCGGCGATAACGCGTCCGCTGACGGCGCTCGTGTTCGCAGCACCGGTGGCGATCGTTGTGCTGCGTGATGCCGCGCGTCATCGGGTGTGGCGGCAGCTCCTGCTCTCCGCGGCTGTGGCCGTTCCCGTCATCGCAATCCTCCCGATCCAGAACGCCGCGACGGGAGGCCCGTGGTGGGAACTCCCGTATGGCAGGTACGCCCGCGCGTACCTGCCGTTTGACCACATGGGGCTCGGACTCGACGAGCAGGAACCGACACGGAGCCGACCGCCGGATATCGAACGACTGGCCCAGGCTTTCGCGACGTTCCATCGGGACTACACCGTGTCGAAGGTGCCGGGAGCGCTCGTGGCCCGGGTCCGCGTGTACTTCAACGACCTCGCGGGTGGCTGGGCGCTATTCGCCTTCCTGCTCGCCGGCATCGGCGTGGTGGCGGGCCCGGCCGCGCTCCGGTTCGCTGCGGCGACGGTGGCACTCCTCTTCCTGGCCCATCTCGGGTATGCCCACCCGCCCCAGTGGAGCCTGTACTACGCGGAAGCTCTGCCGGTGGGCGCTGCCGCCATGGCGGCGGGTGTCGCCCTGCTCGCATCCTGGCTGGTGCAACGACTCGCCACCGATGAGGCGCCGCAGCGGCGCTCGCTCCTGCTCCTCGTCGCCGCCGGTCTGGCGATCCTGCCACTCCCGGAGCGGCTCGACCAGATCAGGCTGAACCTCGAGGTCGCGCGCGAGCCGATCCGGCGATTTCAGGCGGCGACGGCCGGCATTGACACGCCTTCGGTGGTCTTCGTGCGATACGCACTCGGGCATCGCATGCACCGGAGCCTGATCCAGAACCCAGCCGACTACGCATCGGCACTCGTCTGGACGGCCTACGATCGCGGAGCTGATAACGCCAGGCTCGTGGCGCTCGCCGGTGGACGGGCCGCGTTCGTCTACGACGAGCGGTGGGAACGGCTCGAGCGACTCGGCGACTCCACGGTGGCACAACCCGATAGCGCGCCGTGAAGTTGAGCGCCGCGCCGCCGACGCGGACCAACTTCCCATGGATGGCCATGGCCATGGTCGTGGCCGTCGCCGTGGCCGCGATCAGTCTGCGCAACCGCTTCGCGTACGACGATCTCCCGATGATCGTGGACAACGCACGCGTCACGACGCTGTCCCCACCATGGGTGTACCTCGGGCAGTCGTACTGGCCCGGAGGTGGACTCTACCGTCCGTTGACCGTATGGCTCCTGGCCCTCGAGTGGCACCTCGGAGGCGGCGCAGGGTGGCTCTTCCACGCCGTGAATATCGTGCTCCATGCCCTGGTGACGGGTCTCGTGTACCTGCTCGCCCGCCGCACACTGGCGCCAGCGTGGGCTGGGCTCGCCGCGATGTTGTTCGCGGTACATCCTGTGCACGTCGAGGCGGTGGCGAACGTTGTGGGTATGTCGGAACTGTTGTGCACCGGGCTTGTGGTCGCCACGGTCCTCCTGGCGATGCGCGGCGTGACGAATGGCTTCACGCCCTCGCTCCGCCTCGGTGTCATCGCGCTCGGCATGCTCGCGGCGCTCAGCAAGGAACAGGGATTCGTGACGCCCGCGCTGCTGCTCGGCACCGCCGGTATTGCGGGCAAACCTCCGGGTCCGCCCTCAGTCAGGAAGGCGGCTCCCGTCGCGGGCGTCCTCGTGGTGCTCCTGCTGGCGCTGCTGGTGCCCCGCGCCGCCGTCCTGGGAGGACTCGCCGGACAGGAACCCGTCGCGCCGCTGCAGGCGCTCGTGCCATTGACACGGGTACTGGTCTCGCTCGGCACCGTACCGGAGTGGACACGATTGCTCCTGTGGCCGGCGAGGCTCAGCTTCGACTACTCTCCGCCGGGCTATCCTGTCGCCGCGACCCTTGGACCCGCGCACCTTCTCGCGGTCCTCCTGCTGGGTGCGTGCGCCTGGCTTGCGTGGCTGAGCCGCACCAAGGCGCCCGCTGTCACGCTCGGCATCGTGTGGACCGCGATCGCGCTGCTGCCAATCAGCAACCTGGTCGTGCCGACGGGCATCCTGCTCGCCGAACGGACGCTGTACCTGGCGAGCGCCGGCGCGGTGCTGGCCGTGGCCGGAGTGGCGGAGCGCGTGTCGAAGCGGCTGTCCTCGCGCGCCGTTCGGCACTGCGCCCTCGCGGCGATGACCCTGGCGCTGCTCGCGGCGGCCGCCCGGAGCGCGACAAGGGCGGCGGTCTGGCGCGACAACGACGTGCTTCTCCGGCAGGTCGAACTCGAGGCACCCGACAACTATCGCGCGCACCGCACGCTGGCACTGCATATGGACCGCCAGGGACGGTTCGATGACGCGGCGCGCGAGTACCGGCGGTCCATCGAACTGTGGGGCCGGGATCCAAAGGTGTACGAGGACCTCGCTATCCTGCTCGACCGCCAGGGGCGCGACGGCGAGGCCGCCGCCGTGCTGCGCGACGGCCTCGGGATCGAACCCACGGCGCCGGCGATGCGCAGCAAGCTCTATTACCTCGAGGCCGCGCGGGGTGACTGGCCAGCGGCACGGGCCACCGCGCAGGCGGGCCTGGTTCTCGGCGACACCATGTTCGCGTCACTCGTGCGCCGCGCAGACAGCGCGCTCAACGCACCCCCACTTTCCTCCACCTCCGCCGGGCAATGATGCCGACCCAGGCCAACCCGATTCCGGGCTCAGCGACACTCGAGCTCACCGTCGTCATTCCATGCCTCAACGAAGTGGCCACTGTCGGCCGCTGCGTGGACAAGGCCGTCCGCACGATGCAGGAACACGGTATCGCCGGCGAGGTGGTGGTGGCCGACAACGGCAGTCGCGACGGCTCGCAGGCGGCCACGGAAGCAGCCGGGGGCCGCGTAGTCCCGGTGCCCGCCCGCGGCTATGGCAGCGCGCTCGCGGGCGGTATCGCCGCGGCACGTGGCCGCTATGTCCTCATGGGCGACGCCGACGACAGCTACGACTTCACCGAGTTGGCTCGCTTTCTGGCACCCCTTCGTGACGGCGCAGAACTGGTGCAGGGATGCAGGCTGCCATCGGGCGGAGGCACGGTCCGTCCTGGCGCGATGCCGTTCCTGCACCGGGTCTGGGGAAACCCGATGTTCTCGTGGCTGGCCCGGCGCTGGTTCCGGGTACCGATCCACGACATCTACTGCGGCATGCGGGCGTTCCGGGCCGACCTCCCCCGCGATCTAGACCTCCGTTGCACCGGGATGGAGTACGCGACGGAAATGATCATCAAGGCCACGCTGTCCGGCGCGCGCATCAGCGAAGTGCCCATCACCCTCTGGCCCGACGGCCGGGGCGACCAGCGCCCGCACCTGCGGACGTTCCGCGACGGCTGGCGCACGCTGCGCTTCTTCCTGGCGCTCAGCCCACGCTGGCTCTTCCTCGTGCCCGGCATGCTGCTCATGCTGCTCGGCGGCGTGGCAGCGGCGGTGGCGCTTCCCGGGCTCCAGGTGGGCCGGGTCCACTTCGACGTGCACACGCTGCTGGTCGGCGGGCTGATGATCGTCTGCGGGTACCAGGCGGTGGTGTTCGCGTTCCTCACCAAGATCTTCGCGATCACCGAGGGCCTCCTGCCGGACGACCCGCGCATGAACCGGCTGTACGAGATCTTCAATCTCGAGCGCGGCATCGTGGCCGGGGCCGCAAGCACGGCCATTGGCATCGCGCTCATCGGTGTTGCCGTGGGCGAGTGGATCGCGCGCGACCTGGGGCCGCTCGACTACGCGCAGACGATGCGCTGGGTCATTCCCGGCACGATTCTCGTCACCTTGGGCGTCCAGACCGTGCTTTCCAGCTTCTTCTTCAGCATCCTCGGGCTACGCCGCCGATGAGTCTCGTCGGCGGGCTTCACGCGCGACACATCTTCCCGCGGCGGATCCGTGTGCTGGCGGGCCACATCGCGCCGCTGCTGCCGTTCGCGGCGTCGGTGCTGGACGTGGGATGCGGTGACGGGTTACTCGGGCATACCATCCTCGACCAGCGCCCTGACCTGACACTCACCGGCGTCGATGTGCTGGTTCGACCCGAGACCCACCTGCCGGTACAGCACTTCGACGGATTCACGCTGCCGCAGGCCGACGCGTCAGTCGATGCCGTATTGTTCGTGGACGTGCTGCATCACGCCGACGACCCGATACGGCTGCTGGTCGAAGGGGCTCGCGTCGCGCGGCAGGCGATCATCATCAAGGATCACGTCCAGGCGGGATGGCTCGATCGACAGACGCTGCGGCTGATGGACTGGACCGGGAATGCGGCGCATGGTGTGGCGCTGCCATACAACTACTGGTCGGCAAAGGAGTGGACCCTGGCACTGCAGCGCATCGGCGCCGCGATCGAGTCCTGGAACACCGAACTCGGCCTCTACCCCTGGCCCGCGTCAGTGCTGTTCGGGCGATCGCTGCATTTCGTCGCGCGTCTCGGGACGAGGCCAGCCCCGCGTCCAACCTGACTGCGGCTGGCCTTCGCACACTGGTCGTGTGGGCCGTTCAGGGTCCGCGCCAGGCGCTCCACAGTGAATCGACCTGCACCGGGTAGAACTGCAGCGGAGCGCCTGCCTTTGAGCTCGCTGGCTTGAGCAGATAGATTGGGGCCCGGTGGTCTCCCAGCACCATGCTGTCGCGCGCGTGCAGGTCCCGAATGAAGCGCACATCCGCACGGCGCGACAGCAGGGTCGGCGCGAAGACCGTGAAGCCGGCACGATTCTCGGCCAGCCTTTGCTCGCAGCGCGGCGGATACACGAAGCCCGGCAGCTGGCGCAGTGACGGATCGACCGATTCCGCGGCGGGCACCAGCTGGCTCGAATCGCCGGCGAGCTTCTGCAGTACCACGACAACCCCCGACGAGTCCGGTCTCTGGTGCTCCAGGTCGCTGATCGCGAGCTCGAGCTTGCAGGCGTCGATTGACGCGTAGTAGTGTTCCGCGGCAGGACGCGAGACCTCGAGTGCCCAGAGCCGCGCCAGCAATTCACTCCCCCAGCTTTCCCGTACCAGCACGACGGCATCCTTGACACCGGCCTGCGCCAGGCCGGCGTCCGGCTCCCACCGCAGGTTGGCCAGCAGCGCGCGGTGCTGCTGAACGCGTACCGGCAGCAGGACGACCAGCGTAATCAGCAAGGCGGCTGCCAGCGCCGTCCCGGTTACGCGGCGCGCGAACGTGTGTCTGAGGGGAAGGGCCACCGCCCTGGCGGAGAACAGGGCGAGCGCGGGTGCGAGCGGGAAGAGATACCGCGGCCCGAGGAAGAACCCGTCGTGCCAGAAGGCCGCGTACAGCAGGCAGAGCATCGTGCCGCTCACCAGGAAGTAGCGATCGGCGTGATCGTGCTCGCTGCCGAGACCGAGCCATGCGAGGGCAGGAAGGAGCGAGGGAAACGGTGTCTCGAACAGGTAAGTCTGCAGGCGCAGGAAATAGAGGTTAAGCAACTCGAGCCCGCGTGTCGGTGTGTGCAGGTCGCCCCAGGGCGTGGCATGGAAGCCGAGCTCGTGCGACGGACCCCACATCACGGAATACCCGAAGCGAAGCGGCGCACCGGTGGTGGCCCAGTTGACGGCGCCGAGCACCGCGACAGGCACTGCAACGCCCGCACCGGCCGCGGCGAGCGCGCGCCAGCGCCCGGGGGAGCGCACGGTGCGCGCGAGGAACCAGCCGCCGGCGGGCAACGCAAAGGCGAGAGCATCGACAGGACGAATGGTGGCCGCCATGCCGAGGGCAAGGCCGCAGCCAAGGGCCGGCATGAGATGCGCGCTATCGTCCCTCATTGTGCTGAACAGCGCCGTCGTGGCAAGGAGAAGCCACATCAGAGCGGTGACGTGGTTCATGTGTGTTCCGCTCATGAACACCACGAGCGGTGCCAGGGCGAAGAGCGCCAGCGCGAGGCGACGCACGAACAGGCGCGGCTCTATCCGTACGAGCAGCTGGCCAAAGGCCCAGGCACTGATGACCCCAGCGGCCGGGCCCACCAGCCACTCGGCCCGCGCCAGTGACCCAAGCGCCAGCATGGCCGGGCCGCCGGCGGGAAACTGGGCATAGACCTTTCCCGTGTCGATGAGGAGCATGCTGCTGGTAAACTCGGGATAGGCTGGCGCCGGGAGCCACAGCCGGCCGCTGGCGAAGATACGGGCCTGGAGGACCTGGATGATTTCGTCGATGAGGAGGGGGCGGCCGCTGAAGACCCACCGTGCCACCACGACATACAGGACCGCCGCGGTCGCGACGATGCCGACGGAAACGGGATCGGTGCCGCCATCGGGGACACCAGCCGGAACGCGGAGCACCGGCAGCGCGCTCATGAAGCGGCCCCGGGCAAGCATGGCAACCACCGCGCCGATGCCAAGACAGATGGCCGTCCCGCTGACCCAGCCGTCCAGCAGGAGCTGAAACCCGGGCACGGCGTGCCCGCCCGGGATCCAGTTCGCGAGGGGCAGGAAACCAAGCGCGAAAACAGAAATGGCAGCGGCCACGAACGCCGCGTGCCATCCGCGCGAGGCCCTGCCGGTCACCTGGTGCGCTTTGGAGGGAACAGGTTGAAGCGGATGACGTGGAAGAAGGCGGCGACGCCATCCTTCCACCCGATCTTCTTGCCCTGCTCGTACGTGCGACCGGAATACGAAATCGGAATCTCCCAGATACGGGCCCGCGCCTGCGCGAGCCGCGCAGTGACTTCGGGCTCGAAGCCGAACCGATCGCTCGTCAGGACCAGGGACTTCATGATCGGCGCCCGCACCATCTTGTAGCAGGTCTCCATGTCGGTCAGGTTCAGGTTGGTGAACATGTTCGACAGGAGCGTCAGGAACTTGTTGCCGACCGAATGCCAGAAGTACAGCACGCGCCGCTCGGCACCAGCGAACCGGGAGCCGAACACGGCATCTGCCTTCCCCTCCATTATCGGACCGATCAGCCGGCCGAACTCATGGGGGTCATACTCGAGGTCCGCATCCTGCACCACGATCACGTCACCACTCGCGATCTCGATACCCTTCCGCAACGCCGCACCCTTGCCCTTGTTCACCGACTGGTGGAAAACCACCTCAACCAGCGCCTCCGCCTTGAGCTGATCGAGCAGCTCGGCGCTTCCGTCCCGCGAGCAGTCGTTCACACAGATGATCTCCATCGGCAGTGGCACGGAATGCAGCCTCTCAACGATGATCCGCAGTGTCTGGACCTCGTTGTAGACTGGCACGATCACGGACAGCTTCGGAAGCTCAATCATGACGGCGTCCGATGGCAATAAGGGACTGTCCGAAGGGCAGGGGCAGAAACCGTTCCAGGCGCAACAGGGGCACCATGGTGTCGAACGAGCGAAGTTGCCCGAGCGGAATGCGCCGCGTCCGCCGAGCGCGCGCGTTCAGCCACCAGCCCAGTGTACCGGCCCGATTGAACCAGAACATCCGTTCCAGGCCGAGCCCTGCCGCCCTGAAGGCTCCGGCCAGCGACGCGCGCGTATATCGCCGATAGTGGCCCAGCTCTTCGTCCAGAGAGCCGAAGATGGATGGCAGGGCCGGCACCAAAATCACGACGCGCCCGGCTGGCTCGAGCAGCTCGGCCATGCTCCGCAGCGTGCCGACATCGTCCTCGATGTGCTCAACGACGTTGAGCGCGATGACCGTGTCGAGACGAAGGGGCTGGAAGCGGCCGGCGGCCGTCGCGTCCGGCAGGGTCAGGGAGTCGACTCGCACCTCGGGGTGCTCGGCGAACCGGCGTCGCAGTTGCTCCTGGTACCAGGTGTCGGTATCGGTCAGCACCAGCAGGTCGCACCCGCCGGCCACGATGTGTGCCGACATGTTGCCGATGCCCGATCCCACCTCGAGCACGCGGCGGCCAACGTAGGGGGCGATCTGTTCGAACTGCCAGGCATTGTATCGCGGCGCCGCTGACATGATCTCCAGCGTCTCGGCACCGGCGGCATCCCCGGGATGCGCCTCGGTCACGCCTTCGCCTCCACCACCTGCTCCTCGTACCGCGCCAGCTTCCGGTACAGTGTCGATGGATCGATGCCAAGCACCTCGGCCGCGCGGGTCTTGTTACCGCCCTCCGCCTGCAGCACCCACATGATGTACGCCCGCTCGATCACCTCCAGCGTCGGGTTCTTGTAGGAGCGCTCACTCACCAGCGGCTCCTTCCGCCGCCGCGTGATGCGCTCGGGCAGGAAGGCCGGCTCGATCAGCGTCGTGCGGCAGAGCACGCCGGCATGCTCCAGCGCATTCTCCAGCTCGCGCACGTTGCCGGGCCATTCGTACACCATCACGGCGTCGAGTGATTCCTGGCTGAGCGCCTTCGTCTCGCCGCCGCTTTCCTGCGCCAGCACCTGGAGGAATTGCTCGATGAGCAGCAGCAGGTCGTCACGCCGCTCGCGCAGCGGCGGCAGGTGCAGCGCGATCACGTTGAGGCGGTAGAAGAGGTCGGAGCGGAAGTTGCCCCGGCGCATCTCCTCCTCGAGGTCGCGGTTGGTCGCCGCGATGATGCGTACGTCCACCGGGATTGTCTCGGTGGCACCGACCGGGATCACTTCCCGCTCCTGCAGCACGCGCAGGAGCTTGACCTGCAGCGACGCCGGCATCTCGCCCACTTCGTCGAGGAAGAAGGTGCCGCCCCGCGCCGCCGCGAAGAGGCCCTGCTTGTCACGCACCGCGCCGGTGAAGCTGCCCTTCACGTGACCGAAGAGTTCGCTTTCGAGCAGGCTCTCGGGCAACGCGCCGCAGTTGATCGACAGGAACGGTCCCTCGCTCCGGGCGGACAGTTCGTGGATGTAATGCGCCACGACCTCCTTGCCGGTGCCGCTCTCGCCCTGGATGAGCACCGTCGAGTCGGTCGGCGCCACGTGCTCGGCGAGCTTGAGCATTTCGAGGAAGCGCTTGGACTTGCCGATCGGCCGGGACACGCCGCTGCGCTCTCGGCGGCGGATCTCCTGTCGGAGCTGCTTGTTCTCCACCCGGATCGCGCGGAATTCGCAGGCCCGCCGCAGGATCGCCACCAGTTCATCGTTCGAGAACGGTTTCTGGATGTAGTAGAACGCGCCGCTGTTCACCGCCTGGATCGCGCTCTGCAGCGAGGCTTGCGCGGTCATGAGGATGACCGGCGTCATCGCGTCCTGCTCCCGCGCCGCCGTCAGGATGTCGATACCCGACACCTGCGGCATTCGCACGTCGGTGAGCACGATGTCGTGCGCCCCCGCCCGGATCTGCTCCAGCCCCGCCTTGCCGCCCTGGGCCGTCGTGACTTCGAACCCTTCATTGCGGAGCAGGATCCGCAGCGTGTCGAGTATGCCCGACTCGTCGTCGATGACGAGCACGGTTGGCTTCTGGCTCATGCGACTCCCTCCGCCATGACGTGGGCGGGAAGCAGGATGGTGAACGTGGTACCGGCGCGTATCCTGGTCTCGACGTACACGAGCCCGCCATGCGCCTCGACCGCGCGTTGTACGATGGCGAGTCCGAGGCCGCTGCCCCCGGGCCGTCCCGACACGAACGGCTGGAAGAGGCGTTCCTTGATCTCGTCCGGGATGCCCGGGCCGTCGTCGACCACCTGCAACCGCACCGCCTGCTCGAAGTCGGCGCCATGCGGCAGTTCATTGGCCGGCAGCATGCCGACCCGAACCGTCACGCGCACCGGCTGGCCGCGCGCGGCCTGCACGGCGTTGAGCAGGAGGTTGGCGATGACGCGGTGCAGCAGGTCGGCGTCTCCCTGAAGGATTGTCTCCTCCCCTTCCACCACGACCGCGGCCTGCGCTCCGCAGTCGGGATGAACCTGCACCACCCGGGCGGCATCCTTCGCCACCGCGAGCAGGTCGACCGGCTCGGACTTGGTGGCCCGGACACGGGCGAAATCGAGGAACTCGCTCAGCAGCCGGGTCAGGCGGTCACTCTCGCGGACGATGAGGCCAGAAAGTACCTGGTCGTCCTCGCTCGCATGCTTGCCCCGGGCGAGCTGCTCACACGCGCTGCGAATGGAAGCCAGCGGGTTCCTGATCTCGTGCGCCAGCGACGCCGACAGCGCCGCAAC
>Ga0315297_10002489_pt1 | contig 11647 bp, 26 predicted proteins | sample YL17G15_0_MG_FD_203628 | JGI IMG/M metagenome (GOLD analysis project Ga0315297, IMG submission 203628) | Sediment microbial communities from Yellowstone Lake, YNP, Wyoming, USA - YL17G15_0 | ecosystem: Environmental > Aquatic > Freshwater > Lake > Sediment | place: USA: Wyoming | collected... | reverse complement strand
ACAAATTGTCACCTTTTAGCCTCCAGTTTGGATTTCAACTCTCCTAAAATGCCTTTCACAGTCAACCATAAAGTAGAATGCTGACTATCATCGTATTTTTTCTCCATGTCATCAATAATCTTCAAGATATCTTCCCTCACGAGCTGTTCTGTGAGCGAGATTGCCTTTTGAATTTTTCTACGAATCAAATCATTTACAGCTTCTTGAAAAGTTGGATATGTTGCTTTCACTACATTCTTATCTTTTAAAAATATCAACAAATTCTCTATTTCATTATCCTCTTTAAGTTTCTCCATCACTCTTTCGGAGATTGATTTTTCAGTTATCATAATTAATCCCATAATACTTTATACAACAACATTCCTGACATCAAATAAACTAAATATTTTAATCCAATAGTTACTGAAATAATTGTTCCTACAAAAGCAAGAATAATAAATAATAATATTTTAATTATATTCATTTTGTTCTTGTCAATCTGCTGTTTTTCAGTTTTTGTTTTCATAACTTTTATCTCTCAATAAATGTCTTACAATTCGGGCATAATTTTCTGATTTTATCCAAAGATGTGAAATACAGTTTAAACCCACACTTTTCACAGATAACTATTTTATCAGACATATTTATCTAATCTTTATCTTTATTGTTACAATCCTTTTCTTCAAAATATTCTAAATTCAACTTTAAAGACGATTTCAATAGATTTAATAACAGGGTTACCGTTTCATTCATATTGGTTTTAGTCAGTAACCCTAGCTTTTGTAGTCGTTCATAGTCGGTAACCCTGACTTTTATCTGTTTTAACTTTGGGTTACCAGTTGTTTCTGTCATTTTTATCTGACCCTTACCCTTATTTTAACAATCCTTACTTTGTTTTCACGATTCTTTATGATTATATTTCCTATTTTTTCATATATTTCTGATAAAGCCAGCTCTGTATCATTCACTTTCTGGATATTCAATCTTGCTTTAATGTCCAATTTTTCCTTCATTCTATCCCAACAGTTTTGCTAATTTTGTCCGTATTTCGTCATTAAACCATAAAGATACCTTTTCCTCACCAATATAGCCAGTTAGATCAGGTCTGCGACCTTTTGGTTTGATTTCTAATTTATCTTGAAATGCCATGTCTATTCACCTCTTTTTTTAGTTCTTAAATAATCTTGAAATTGAAGATTTCCATTAACAACAAACAATATTGTATAAACTAAAAAGAATGTTGCGTAAGGCATATTTCCAATACAATAATCATAAAGTGAAAATATATATATAAAAATAGCAAGAATATAACTAATATCACTTAAAAATTTATGAACGTGGTAATCCATTTTAAACATTCTCCAAAGCGTAGATTTTCTCCAAGCATTTTTCAAAGGCTTTAGAACGGGTTTTTAATTCCCATTTTTTCATTAATGTTTCAACTTCATCTAATTGTTCTTGACTTAAATCAATAACAACAGTTTTGACTATTATTTTAGAGCCCTTTGGTCGCCCTGCCTTTTTTACAACTAATAATCCGTCTTTTTTCATATCTAATTATTAGTTATATTTATTTAAATATTTATAGTTTATTGAAAAATGACTAATATATTTATAGCTAAAAAACAATATATTTTGATTTTAAAGCCCATGATTAGAAACAACATTTTAGTAAAGAATAATCAGTTATACTTTTAAATATCTATTAATTAGTAGTATTTTTATGAAATTCAATAGAATGATCATAAGTTTATTGCCTTTATGTTGGTCTATTGGTATTTCAGGTCATTTTTTAATAGAATTTTTTATTAAAAATAATTCTATATATCAGACTAACCTTTTTGATATGATTTTTGATGTTGGATTTTTATTTCTTTTATCTTTAATCAATATCATCATCATTATTATTCAGAAAAATTAAATATTATTTCCTTGCTTTTTTCTTTTTAACCGGAATTTTTAACACCTCTTTAAATTTTAATTTTTACCTACCTCTAACATCAAAAGAGTAATTGAGATAAAAGCCGGTATTAATACAATAGCATAAACATATGCTCCTACCGGAGATGGTATATCCAGATTTAATACAAAAGCAAAAAGCCAACCTACCCATAGTGCTAATGATACGCCTTTAAGTACCGGCGTATTTGCTAGACCGATTACTAATAACATTAAAGCTTGACCAACTAAAAAAACCGTTGGCGATATAATAGTAAATTCTGATATACCGGAAGCGTTAAGAAAATATCCCAAAACCGTAATAAAAATCATAGTAAATATCAATATTCCAAACGAATTTGCCATTTATTCCCCACCTTTTTTCCTAATAAATATACCTATTATTAAGGCAACTAAAACAAATTCTATAATTAAAAGCCACTGTGGATATATTCCAAATATAGCCAATAAAGTAACACCGATAACCATAATTACCGCTATAATTTTACCGCCGGTCTTTACGCCATTTTTAGCTAACATCATTTCAGATCCAAAAGCCAATACGAATAATATTATTGTCCAAATAGTGATTGGCGACATAAACATTCTTGTGCCGGTATTTAGAAATCCAGTTATATCTGTTGGTTGAGTTGGATTTGTTATAGTTTGGTTAAAAGTCATACAATCATTTAGAGATGGATCGCAACCATATTGACAGTATTTTGAAATTTGAGTACAATCCAAATCTAGATAAGTGAAATAATTACCATTACACCACCTAGTTTCTCCATTATCGCAATAAATAGGTTTTATTGTTCCATTACCAAAATCTACTATTTTCTGATTTAATCCATATTGACATTCAGCATGAAGTCTAGCATATAATGTAAAGATAGACCAACAATCGCATAATTGAGAAACAGAAGCTTGACCATATCCGGAAACAGTATCTCCGGCCAAATAATTATAATAATATCCATAGATAGTTGTTTTATCAATACATTCTGTATAATTTTGGTCTATTGTTAAATTAGTAGATGGTATATATCCCTTTAATCTCATAGTTCCAGAACAAGTTTCTAAAGGATAACCTAATATTTCACTTTTAATCCATGCCGATACGCTTCCCTCTATACATTTATTATTTACTTGAAAACTATCAGGAACGCATATTACTGATGATCCTGTTGGCACACTTTCGCTAGTACAAGAAGTATCAACTGTCCATGTATAGTTATTAGCCGGTAATGAAATATATCCATATAGATATGAATTATCTATTTGTGTAATTTGATAATCTACTGACATCAATATATGATGGTCAATAGAACTTACCGGATATTGTATAGGTAAATTATAAGATACTGAATAACCATCATATATAAATTTTACAAAATTGCCTATCCTTGTTATATTAACCGATTTCCAAGAAGTATAATTTGGCGTTATTGAAGATGAATTGTATTGTGTTCCATTATAACTTATTTTTAATACCCAACTACCTAAATATTCATCTATTCTAAATTGAAGTATTGCTCCGCTTTCATCTTTAAATTTTATCTCGTTATAAAATACTTCATATATTGTTGGTGATATAGAATCAAAAGAATAATTAAAATCTGTTAAAGAATTGGGAAAAGTTCTATTCATACCACCATCATTATAATTTCTAAAATCAACATATCCATTTATCGAACTTATGCTAATACCACTACCATAATTTATCCATGGCGTAAAAACATCTCTAGTAAAGTCATCTGACCATATTTTAGAAGCATTTACATTCGGTACAATCAAAAATAAGAACATCAAAAGAAAAGGTATAACATATAATTTACTCATAATTATATCTTGTTTCATGTTAATAAATTTGTTAGTCATATCCTCACTTTCTCAATATCAATATTCCGGTCAAATCAATAATGAACAATCCGATATAGGCATAATTGCTTACACTAGACGTTTTTATGAAATCAGGCATATTGGCGAAAAGATAAAATGATATTGCTATCAGTAATGAAAGAATAATGAAATTTCCTTTTCCCATTTTTATCTACCTACTAATTTCTTGAATATTATTATTATTATAATTAAACCTATAAAAGCGCCTATTATGATTAAAAAAGTCATAAAAGGTGAGGGATAACATATATTTAATCCTTGATCGCAACCATTCGGACAATTATATTCAACTTCTATTAATTGATTCTGATAAGTTCCGTTTGCTTTTATGGTGTTGTTATCTATACAGTATTTAGTCAAATATTTTGATATATCAGCACTACCGTTATAATATGATAATGGCGGTATATTTACTGTAAAAAATACGCTATCGCTATTTGAAGAAATATTATCATAAGCCAAAAGTGTGAAATTATAAAATCCGTTCGGTATATCGCAAGTTTCTATGTAGATATTTGTATTATTGGCATAATTGTTATTTTCTTCTACCATTTCCCCATTCATAAAAAATTTATAGGAAAATATAGAATAATTACCATTTATCATAGTTATATTGAAAATTATAGGGCAAGAAGAATAAGTTTCATTTTGCGGAGAATAAATAAAAATTTCTAATGTAGTTGGTAAAATATATATAGTAAAAATTACATCTGTTTGGTTAATATTTCCGTCCGTATCATTTGCCCATACAGTAAAATTATAAGTCCAATTTGATATAGAAAATTCATTAAAACCATTATAATTAGTGTTATTTTCTGCGGTATAATTATCTACGATATTCCCATTAACATACAATATTAAAGATATGTTCGTAGAATAATCATCTATAACTGTAAAATTAAAAAATATATTTTCATTAGAATAAGTTATATTTTCTGGTGAATATATGAAAATCTGTGGCGGTTCGTTAGCAAAAGCATTTTGACTAAAAAACACGAGGAAAATTGGGATAATGAACAAAAATAGACTTCGATTCATAATTTTATATTCATTTTTTATTATAATTTTAATCGCCTTTTATCATAAAATTGATAGGCCTAAAAATACCATTATAATAATAAGTCCGAGTATTATTATTGACATTATAATATTTTCAGGTTTAAGATTGTCAGATATGTTTCTGCGATTTGTTGCCTTAGCAAATAAAATTATCATAGAGATCAGGCATACAAAAATTATTATTCCCTTAAATGTATTGTCTTGAGTAGTAGGAATAAAAGGAATACAATTAGGATCTGAAAAGTATTGAGTTTCTATGTCGCACATATCAGGCGTACAATTCCTTAACTGTGTTCTATGGGTATCATTAAAACAAGTTGAATTAGACCAACTATCACAGATACAAGTTTGTATATATTTATTGCTTAATGGAAGATAATCTGTCTGTGTTCCAACCATAATGTAAGGATTACAGAAAGTTCCATTTACGATACAAGTATCAGAATATCCGTTTCCGTCAAGTTGCCCCCAATAATTACCACCTATATAATCCCCACCGATTATATTTGTTTCTAATATTTTTGTCGTGTTCCAATAATTATTAACCCAGTATGAAGAAAAACCTAAATCTGAAGAATTGATGAAGTTGTTATAGATGTAATTACCTGTTATCCATCCACCTACGGATTGCCAACGACTTGCAAAAGGATAGCTTCCTACCGATGTATTGCTACAGTTCACCAATCTGTTTCCATAGATTTTAGTATCTGTTATGTTGTAGAAATTGCCTACTGTGGAATTATAAGTATCTAATTTGATACATCCGCCTGTGTATGGTGCTTGATTGGTGATGTTGTTATTGTATATGCTCACATTACTAACTTCTATAAATCCCGAAGATAATGTAATTCCAGCAGTTCCTTCATTCGTAATATTATTGTTGTATATCTCTGTTCCAGAAATGTTCTTAACTGTTGATATTCCAAAATTTGCCCCATAAATATAATTGTCATAGACTTTACAGTTGGTGCAACCATAAGATAATGTTGAAGAACCTAACATTATTCCGATGTAAGTATTAGAAATTATATCTGAATTTTTTACTGTTATGTTATCCGTATAAATAACGATACCATACCCTGTATTGGAAGTGGCTGTTGCGTTGTCTATAATTCCATTTCTGGAAACAAATGCACTACCAACACCCCAATCACTTGCATAGCAGTTTTTTATTATCGTATTGTTAAAACCACTTGCAAGAATACCGTATGTTATATTTGTTGGGAAAGCAGAATCAATACCATCTATCTTGTAATTCTGACAATCTAATGTGACATCATTTACAGTTATGTTTATACAAGCTCTTGCTCCAGAATTTGTGATGTCATTCAAGAGATAATAAGTTCCTGTTTCATTTAATTCTGAACAGTCGGAAATTTCAGTAGCCAATACGGAAGTTTGAAAAAATATGAACAGAAAAAATAAAGCCACTATTGGAATAATCGCTTTTTTCTTCATAATTATATATTGATTTTACTATTTAAGTTTTAAAAAAAGAAAAAAGAAAAAAAGTTTTCAAATCGTATTTTAATTTAGTTGCCTATTGGCCTTTTTTTCCGCCACCTTTAAACAACCATACTAGGAATACGACTAATAGTATTGCGCTTATTGTCGCAAGTGAAATGCCTGTTGCGGAGGCGTTCCAACTTGTTAATGCCGAGTTCCACTGTGGCACAATAAAAGCGCCTAGCATTAGGAAAAAGATACCGATTCCTAATGCGGATTCTATTGTTAGTTTCATAAAATTATGACTAAAGCAAGATATATAAGGATAACCCACCTAATTATAAAGTGTTAAGTCTATCAGAACAACGAATACTTTTAGAAATGCTACTTTTCAGGTTTAAGAACAATAAAAAATTTAATTTCAGTAGCCAAACGATAATCAGATCCAAAAACTTTTTTGAAGTCATGGCTAGATTAGAAAAAGATGGATATATAAATATTTGTAATTACCAACATAAAAAGACATTTTATACCTTAACTGATAAAGGCGAACTTGAAGCAAACCAAAATGCTAGGGATAGTAACACCGATAAACAGTACTACTTTTTAGGTAAAGATATAACATGGGAATATGATTAAATGAATAAGAATAATTGTGCTTTCAATTTCAAAAGAAAAGATTGTGGTTATCCTAAGAATTTTCTAAGCTGTAATAAGTGCGTTTATAATGGGATTGATATGCGCCAAGCTGTGAACTTTGAAACTAATCAGGGAATTGAAAGTTCCATGGAAATAAATGCTGTGAACTTTGAAACTAATCAGGGAATTGAAAGTTCCATGGAAATAAATGCTGTGAACTTTGAAACTAATCAGGGAATTGAAAGTTCCATGGAAATAAATGCTGTGAACTTTGAAGGTTTAGCATGAAAAGAATTATTAGCCACTTTAATAGGAATTGGACTAGATATATTTGTATGTTTTTAATATTTTGGCTAATTTGGTATAATGTAACTTTTAGGGATCGAGAGAGTTACTGTTTTGAAACGTATAAACCATGCTTCAATTTATGCGCCGGATTTAATATAACAATACTAAATAATGGAACGAACTATACAATAAACCTATTTGGGATTAATTCTACCACTAAATAACCTGAAAATACACCACGTTGGCGCATTTAGTTTTTTTGAGATGTAATGTAATGTAATGTAATGTAATGTAATGTAAGTATGTAAGTAAATAAGTATGATAAGTATAAATCATTATAGGTCTATACTTCTTCATGGGAAAATCTCACGTCAATTTAGGTATAAATAATATTATATTAGAACGTGCTAAATTAAAGAATATCAATCTATCTAAAGAATTTGAATTATTATTAGAACGTATATTAGACATGCCATTTGAGAAAGAACTCACAGATAAGGATAAAATAAACGCAGAACTTAAAGAAAAGCAAATCCTTTTAAATGACACACTACGGGAGATAAATGCTTTAAAGAATCTATCCAAATATGCTGATGAAAAGGCAACTAAAGATAGAATAGAGGAAATAAAAGCCCAAACAGGATTAAGTGATAAAGACATTAAAGAAATGATAGAAAAAGGGCAAATGAGATTATGATACAAGCTAAATTAATAGAAAAAAGAACTTCTAATATGCGCTATCCTATTACTAATTATCTCTATCTCAATACTGAAAAAAAGGTTATATGCTTTAATTGTAGTAAGCCCATTAACGATAAGGATTATGTAAGATTATGTATGGATCTAAACAAGATTTGGCATGACACTTGCTATGAAAAGAATAGAGATCATGGTAAAAGCAAATTTGATATAAAGCATAACCAACAGATCCATAACGATTTCTTATGTTTTTTAAATTATACTACCGCCGATATATTTACAGCATTTCAGACTAATATAATAAAAACAGATTTGCTTACGGAATAATTGTTAAATAATTTCCGGCTTTATCCACTTTAATAACTTCTTTTTCTATTTCAATACTAGACCTCAATAACATTTCCCCTCTATCCATGTCAAAACCGTTACGCATTAATTCAGCGATCGCATAATCCTTATCTATAATTTTTTTCTTGAATAGACTTATTATATAGCTATATGGTATTGATCTACTCTCACCTTTTTCCAACTTTTCCATGAATAAAATATCATTTTCTAGTTCTTTGTCGTTCCATTCTTTTTTCATTTCTTCATATCTTTTACAAATTTCCTTATCCGGAAAGGAATAATTTAAAGTTTCAATCCGTTCAGGATAACCTTTTCCTATTAACTGATTTACCACGATCTTATTTATTTCTGCGCTACCTTGACGTAAAGTCCTTATGGCGTAATTGGACATAAACCTAAAACCTTTTTGTATAAAGACTATACTAGGTAATACCCAAATCAAAACATTTTTCCTAAATCCCTGTGTCTGAACAAATCGGCGCATGATCCTTTGTTGTAAAGACCAAAACATATCCGGCGATAAAGACGTTCCGGTTTCGTCTAAAATAAACATAGAATTTTCTGCGCCTTGCGACCACATCAGAAATTTTTTCACATCACTAAAAGTTAATTGTTTTTCTATATCAAATTGTTTTCCTACTTTATCCAAATAGACTTCCGCTATTTTCATAGCACAATAACTTTTTGAAGTTCTAGGATTCCCAACTATCAAAATAAAAGTATTCATATTTATCTGTTTTCTAAAAAGAATAGCACGGAATATGAACGGCATATTTGGATAGAAATTAGCCGGAATGCCAATATCCTTATAGGAATATATTGACGATCTAGTATCGCTAGTTTCAAATCTAGAAAAATTCATCTCGAACATACAAATATACCTACATACATGCCTAATATACCTACATACACATTACTTTTTAAGATTTTATCTTATATCCTTTTTTGACTTGTGAGGTAGCTAAAGCGTAAGGTTGTTTTACATGATCTTTATATTTCTCTAATCTTCTACCCTGTTTATGCGCTAATATGATTTGTCTTTTGCTTAACTTCTTTTTACTTTTAGAATAAGCCCAATATTTACTCATAACTCTTTTACACCGGCTTTAATGTCTGATTTACGACCGTAATGTTTTAAGAATTTAGTAGCTTGTGATTTGGTCTTAAATTTCTTCGCTTGTAAATATGTAATCCAATACGCCATAATTATATATTGTTTTGATTATTTAAATCTTTTTTTAATAACTTGAGAAATTTATAATCCTCAAAATATTCTATCGTAATAAGTTTGTATAATTTTTCATAATCTTTTGAATAGACGCAATTTAACATTACATTTATTCTAGCCGTTTTTTTATGTAATGCGTCTATATACAATTCATCGTTCATTATATTGTGCTCTGTTTCCCTCTTTTCTTAGCCAATTCAGTTTGTAATTCCTTTTCAGCTAAAGCCATGTGATAACCTCTATCACGTTCCAATACGCTATTTTTCTGCGCTTCAACATAATATTCAGATCCTAGACTTTCTAGATCAGTTCTCATTACATCTGTTACTCTAGCATATTCTAAAAGTTCTTGTTCGTATCGTCTATCGTAAAATATTCCAAATACCTTTTCAAATGTAACCTTTTCGTCTATCGTAATGCTAGAAGTTGCTCTATCCATATCTACGATAGTTTGAGAATCAACTCTTATACATATTTCACTACTAAAGGGATTTGGTATTTTTATACCTAAATTAAGAATTGGCTTTACAACCATTTCTAAAATCGGCTTTATATCTATTTCCTTTTCTTTTTCTTCTTTCAATTCTACTTTTTTAGTTTCAGCGTTATAAGTTCCGGAATAAATAGGTTTTCTTATCATTTTTGAAACATCAGTTGGCATAAACGATCTTATAATCCCTATACATTCATTACCACGATATAGCCACTTATAAGTAGTCTTGTTTAATCTCATGCGTTCTATAAATTTTAACCGTTCTATATTGCTTCTACTTATGGGTTTTAATTCCTTTTTTCTATTTCTGAAAAATAAGAAATAGATTATGAAAGCCACTAATAAAAGGACAATTATAATTAAGGCGTGTTCTTTTATGAAAGCTATTACTTTATCAAAATAATCAAACGCTATGTTTAACACCTACCACCATTTTTTTAATAGCTTCCAAATCCGCTTCTTGTTTTATATCTACTCTTTTCTCTTTTATCCTATCTATCATTCTAGCGCCTGTATGTGATCCGATATAGACCGCAAAACCGGTAACAATACCATTAATTAGAATGGCTATAAGCCCTATAAAATATGTATTACTTAACAAGTCTATCATATATTTTTACCTCTTAATTTTTGTTCCATTTCTTTTAATCTCTCAAATACATATTCTCTATCTTTTGTCAGAACTCTTATATTTAGTTTTAAATAAAGTGAATATTTACCATGCTCTTCTTTATACAATTCTAATGGCGCTACCGGTGATTTATAGATCAATTCTTTCATATATCACCTCTTTTTTTATTTAGCTGAAACCACCTATGATCCGTTCTTTTAGTTCTACCTAGTGTCATCAACTCACCTTTGCGATCAATTTATCAAATGCGCACGTTTTTTTATCAAATTCATACACTTCAAAATGCGCCAAATGACATAATGGGCAGTTCCAAAACCGCTTTAAGAATGGTAAAGACCAGAATACGCTCTCACTAAACCTATGGCAGTTTATACATCTTATAACAAATTCCGAATGTTTTTCAACTTTTCTCAAGTCTTTTTCTGGCTCTTTGGGGGTTTTATTGGTCATAACAATCCCCATTTTTTTCATCTATAAACATCTCCTTTTAGCATTTGTGTGTTCATCTTACTCAATCGCCTCCAGTCTGGATTTATGAAAAGTTTTCTTATTCATAATGCCATCTTTTCTAAAAGCTCCGCACTTGACACAAATATATTCTATTCTCCGAGGTTTCCAAATATGTTCATGTAATCTTGAGAATGACATTTATTTAACCTCTTTTCTTGAAGGAGTTTTTTGAGGGTATGGATTCATATGTTCCTTGATTAAAAGAATCTCTCCGCAGTCCACGCATTGTATCATTTTCCTTCTATGTCTATGTTTACAAATTGTCACCTTTTAGCCTCCAGTTTGGATTTCAACTCTCCTAAAATGCCTTTCACAGTCAACCATAAAGTAGAATGCTGACTATCATCGTATTTTTTCTCCATGTCATCAATAATCTTCAAGACATCTTCCCTCACGAGCTGTGAAGTGAGTGAGATTGCCTTTTGAATTTTTCTACGAATCAAATCATTTACAGCTTCTTGAAAAGTTGGATATGTTGCTTTCACTA
>Ga0315297_10002485_pt1 | contig 11657 bp, 15 predicted proteins | sample YL17G15_0_MG_FD_203628 | JGI IMG/M metagenome (GOLD analysis project Ga0315297, IMG submission 203628) | Sediment microbial communities from Yellowstone Lake, YNP, Wyoming, USA - YL17G15_0 | ecosystem: Environmental > Aquatic > Freshwater > Lake > Sediment | place: USA: Wyoming | collected... | reverse complement strand
TACACATTCGATTCACAGACGCTGCAGGACCTGAGCTACATCCAGCTGCGGTGCCGCGGGATCTCCAAGAACGCCGCCGTGCTGTACAGTGTGCAGCTGACCGCGAAGCTCCTGCGGCTGGCTGAGACGCACCAGATCGCGGCTGTGACCCCGGACTCGCGCATCCTCATCGACGTGCCCGCCGGGACGCGCCTGGAGCGCCCCCTCGGGTTCGGTGAGCGCGCGCCTGAGGGTCGCCCACCGGGGACCAAGGGGCGCCCCGAGAAGTCGAAGCCGTCACGTACGACTCGGGGTAAAAGGCTTGCATGACCATGAGCAGTGAGCAGACTACTGAGGCGCGGAGCGCGCTCGTTGTAGTCGAGGGACCCGATGGCTGCGGGAAGACGACCATATCGTCGCTGCTCAGCGACGAGCTGCAAGCCAGGACCCAAGGGTCGCCCCCATGGTCTCGTGTCACTGATCCGTCCGAGGGTCCGGTGGGTCACCTCATTCGACGATGGCTGGGCTCCGGCGCGCCCCACGAGCTCGAGGCGCTCGGCTACCTGTTCTTCGCCGACCGCATCCATCAGCTGCATCGGTGGAGTCAGCCCTTCGTTGTGGCCGACCGGTACCTCCTGTCGACATGGGTGTACCAGAGTGGGACGATGCCTGATGACGTTCTCCTGGCAACGCTCGGCGACGAGCGCCTGCGTGTGCCCGACGTCGTCGTGTACCTCGATGTCGATCGCGACGTGTGCCTCGAGCGCCTCGCCGCGCGGCAGAAGCTTGACTACTTCGACGCCAGAGAGCAGTTCGTTCAGCACTACGAGCGCTACAGGCTGGCCTGGTTCGGCCGGCTCGGTGGGAGCAACATCATCGACCTCTACGCCATGGCTTCGCACCGCGTGCGCAATGCCGTCTTCGGGCTGCAGCGGCTCACTGTCTCCGGAGGCCGGAGGGCGGCGCCAGCTGAAGTCGTCGAGGACATCCTCGGGCAGCTCTCTGCGCTGGATCTTCCCTGGCTCTGAGGCGTACGATGCCCTGGTGGATGGATCTGTGGCAGGTAGGCTGTACAGGCCGAAGGCGGTCACCAAGAAGGCGGTGATTGCAAACCTCGAGCGAGGCCGGCTGGTTCGTAGCCTGGAGCTCCGGCGTGTTGCGGAGGGTGTCCTGTGCCCGCCCGTGCGCGAGCTCCCCGGCGAGCCGTGTATAATTGCACAGCCGTTTGAGCTCCTGCCCCCTCCGGGCACGTACCCCGGCTCGCTGTGGCTCTGGGTCGATGGGTCCCTGCGCAGCGCTCCGCAGTTTGTCGTCGCGGGCAGCCCCTATGACAGGGAGTGGCCTCTGGATGCCAAGTAGGCGATCACCCCCGGAATTCCGGTATCCTTGCAGGATTCTGCCCCCGTCGCTACAGTGGGGACTGACGGGGACCGGGAGGCCATAGAGCATGGACGAGCCCACTGCAGGTAAGTGCAGGCCTATCACTGTGTCTGCCACCATCCTCGGCGAGATCCGCGCGGAGATTGGTGAGGTGCACGGCCTGGCCCTTGCGAACGCTCAGCAGCTGGAGAACGTCCTCGACCGGCAGGTGCAGCTCGGTCGGGACATGACGGCGATGGTCACGCGCTTCGATCGGGTGGAGCGTGAGCATGTCGAGCAGATGGCGGCCGGCGGCTGCGCACCGGTAGAACCCGCACCCGGGGCTCCGCGGTCACCGTCGAACCTCTACGAGTCCGTCGGCAAGCGGCTCGAGCAGCAGGGCGAAGAGGTCACCGAGCGGCTGAAGATCGAGGCGATCCTCGCGGCGAAGGAAGCCGTCGCCGAGGAGATCGCCGAGCACAACAAGGCGGCGGCGGAGCGGACGCGGCAAGCGGTCGAGGTGACCGCCGCGCAGCTGAAAGCGGACACGGAAGTGAAAGCCGCGCAGCTGAAGCTGAACCACGACGCGAAGATCGCCGAGATCGAGATGAAGCACAGGCGTTCCATGTCGCGTATCGCGATCGGCGCAGCGATCGTCACCGCGTTGATCGGCACTGGCATCTTTTCTGCCATCAGGACGCTGTTCAGCACCGAGGCCGCGCAAGCCGAGACGACAAAGGCCCTGCGGCGGATCGAGGCCAAACAGGCGAGGGTGCCGGCCGCACGGCCGATAGGGGAGTGAGATGAGCATAGTCATGCCGCTGAGGCGAATGGTCGAGGTCAGCCGTTGTTGACGTTGCGCGCCCAAGGCGCGTAGCATGACCGCATGGCACTCCCAACCCCCGTGTATCTGAACCCGCCGCCGAAGTACCTCTTGCTGTTCGAGATCGAAGGCGCCGGGGGCCCCCCGCTGACGATCACGCCGGACACCGAGTCGACGGACCCGGCAAACATCCCGGCGACCCGACAGTTCAACCCGGCAGGCGCGCGCTGCGTCGAGGTCTACTGGGACGGCGATGAGCTCCCCGTGGGCGTGACCGCGTCGCTGACCTTCCTGCGCTACGACGGGATCGCCAACAAGTACATCTACGTCGGGCGCTTCTCGGACGTGCCGCCGGACACCGCGGTGATCGTGCCGACCTGTCTGGCCAGCCGCATGGCCGTGCTGCTCACCGCCATGTCGGACAACGAGGCTGACGCCGTGCGCGTGCACATCGCGCAGGCCTTCGAGGTCTACGCATGACAGTCGCCGAAGCCATCCCCATCAGACCGCTCCGGCCGCCCTTCGGGGCGCTCGGTGCGCACGGCCAGAGCTGTGCCTGGAAGACGCTCGAGCAGCTGGTCACCATCGCGGTCGCCGCATACACCGACACGACCATCGAGATCCCGGCGGGGGCTCTCGCCATCGCCGTCCCGACGCGGGTCACGGCGCTCATCCCGACCGCGGCGACGTACGACGTCGGCGTCGTGGGCGCGACGACGCGCTACGGCACGGGCATCCTGGTCGCGGCCGGCACGACGAGCAAGGGCACGAACGACGCCCTGCGGTACTACGCAGCGGCGACGAAGATCCGCATCACGCCCAATCTGCAGCCCGTGAATGACACCGGTCGGGTCCGCGTGACTGTCTTCTATCTTGAGGTCACACCGCCGACCAGTTAGCGAGGAGTGACATGAGACCGATAGTCGTGATGGTGGCGCTCGCCCTGAGCGCTGGCTGGGCGCAGGCTCAGCCGCAGCCCAAGGCCACACCCAAGGTCGTGCTCAAGACCGGCGAGAAGGCCGTGATCAAGATCGGGGAGACCAAGCTGGGCAAGGTCGAGACGAAGACCGAGACCCCAGCCAAGGCCCCGGCGGCCAAGGCCCCGGTGGCCGTCAAGGCCGCACCGGCTTCAGCGCCCGCTTCGGCCCCAGCCGTGCCGGTTCCGGCCCCTGTGGACCCCTCGGTGAAGCAGCCGAAGACGCCGGCGGAGGCGGTCGATGCCGCGCGCGATGCCGTCGGAGGGCTCAAGGCACGCCGATGGTGGGGCGCCGCGGCAGGTGGCATCTTCCTGGTGCTGTTCATCTGTGGGCTACTCGGCCTGTGGGCAAGAATCGGGACCTTCTGGGCCTGGGTTACCGTCGGAGTTCTGTCGCTCGCCGCGGGCTTCTTCGCGGCGTTCGACAAGACCGGGTTCAACTGGAATACCTTCTACGGATACCTCACGGCAGGGCCCACCGTGGCCTGGCTGAGAGACTTCTTCAAGGACGTGGTGCAGGAGAAGTTCAAGGCCTGGCGCCAGACGAAGAAGCCCTCCGGGGAGGTTTCTACGCCGCCGTCGGTGTAGTCGCCGCAGCCTCATAGAGCTGTGGTCCCCATGCTGTTTCTGGCCGCGGCCCTGAACGTCGTCGCCATCGGGGTCGTGGCTTGCCTGGCGTACGTCTTCGATCTACGTCGGCACCGGCGCGCGCAGGAGAAAATCGCTGTTGCCATGAAGGCGCTGCTGCGCGAGCGCGAGCGGCTCGTACTTCAGACCGCGGACCTGCTGGCGCTGCGGCGGAGCAACGAGCGGCTGCTCGAGCGGCACGCGCACACGCAGCGCACGCTGGAGGGGCTGGCGCGCGGCATAGACGGGGGCGGGCTCACCGAGCTATCGGTCGTGTCCCGGGCTCTCCGAAAGATCCTTCGGGGCCACGGGGACCCCAGCTAGCTCCCGCAGCTTGGTCGTGGTGTACCTGGCCAGGATGTCGAGCGTGTGCGTCTTGATGACCAGGGTCTTGTTGCGGAAGCCCAGCAGCGTGTTGGGGTCGATGTTCGTGTCCTTGCGCACCTGGCGCCAGAAGGCCTTCTCGTCGAGGCCTAACTGCTCGCGGAGGTCCTCCATATAGATCAGCAGCGTGTCGCAGGCCCTGCGGTGCGCGTTGGCGGCAGGCATTTGGCCATTCTATAGCCGACGGCCGAGCTTGCGCAACCTGCCGCTCGAGCTTACGATGGGGGCCATGAGCGACGAACACGACGAGGGGACTCAGACCCAGACCCGCCCGTCTCGGGCCCTGGCCCCGGTGGACAAGTCTCTGATGGAGCCCACCGAGGCTGACTGGGCGGGATCGGGTGCCCTGGAGGAGACGGCCTCCGTGGAGGCTGCACAGGTCGACATCCGCACCCAGGAGGGACGCAAGGAGAGCACGCTCGAGTGGGGCAGGGGTCTCGCCAACAACGGTGAGGCTTTCCTCCTGCCCATCTGCGACCCCGACCTGATGTACGAGATGTTCCTGCTGTCGGCCTACCTCCGCCCCCTCATCGATACCATGAACGCCAACGTCTACGGCTCCGAGTACATGCTCAAGCCGCTGCTCGATCTCAAGGAGGAGCGCGACGTCGAGAAGTTCAAGCGCGCGCTCGCCAACAAGCTGGGGATGAACCGCGAGAAGGTCGACGGCACCACCGAGTACACCGCCGCCCTCGACAGATACCGGCGCGAGCAGGACCTGGAGTACGAGCGGCTGGTCTCCTTCTTCGAGCACTGCAACCCCGATGGCTCGTTCTACCAGCTGCGTGTGCTCCTTGGGCAAGACCTCGAGGTCACCGGCAATGCCTACCTCGAAGTGCTGCGCGACAGCGCCGGGCTGGTCTCGCAGCTCGTGTGGACACCGTCCCGCTACATGCGCGCGGGGCCGCACTCCTACGACCTGGTGCCCGTGAAGCAGATCGTGCGGCGCACGCCGCTCGACTGGGAGATGCGCCCCATCCAGCGGCGCTTCCGGAAGTACATCCAGAACTTCATCGGTGTCGGCATCAACCCGGGACGCACCGACGCGGTGTTCCTCGACGCGGCGGTCACCTTCAAGGAGATGGGCGACCCGCGGATCCTGTCGCGCGCGTCGGGGCGCTACTACACCAAGATGGAGGACTTTCAGCACGAGGTCGGCGGCCGGCGGCGGCGCAAGTGGCGTCCCGGGGAAGTCCGCAGCGATATCGCCATACCGGCCACCGAGGTCCTGCATTTCAGGGTCCCCTTCTCCGGCTCGTCCGTCTACGGCGCGCCGCGGTGGGCAGGCGCCTACCCATCGGCCAAGGGCTCGCGCGACCTCGATGAGGAGAACATGCGCATCGCGGCCGATGATGTGGTGCCCTCGCTGCTCCTCGCTGTCTCCGGGGGACGCGTCGACGGCAAGGACCAGGAGCGGATTGCCTCGCAGATCGCCGAGCGCAAGCCGGGGCACAAGCGCATCCTGATCCTCCAGGCGCGGTCCGAGCGCGCCGCGGGCCCGTCGGCGGCGCCAACGATCAAGGTCGAGCGCTTGAAGTCGGAGCAGACGCAAGACGCGCTGTTCCAGAACTACGACGAGCGCAACGAGAAGAAGCTCGACGCATGCTTCCGCATCCCGCGCGCCATCCTCGGAAAGGACGTGCCGCGGGACCGCACCGCGGTCGCCGCGATGTGGCGCTTCGCGCAAGACCAGGTTTTCGGCCCGGCCCGGGTGGCCTTCGACGATCCGATGGTCCACCACGTCATGCCGGCGCTGGGCGCGCACTACTACACCTACTGCACCGCCGCGGCGCAGCCTAATGACCCCGAGGCGCTCAGCGAGATGATCTCCTCGCTGCTCACCGCGGGCGTGCTGACACCCAACGAGGCGCGCGAGCGTGTGGAGCGCGCGCTGGGTGTCACCCTCGAGAAGCTCAAGGGCACCTACGCGAACATCCCGCCCAAGACCCTGCTCGCGCTTCTGCAGACGAAGAACCAGACCGCCGCGGCCGCGCTGCTCGACCCCGATGCGGGCCCCGAGGGGCTTGCCGATGCGCTGGCTGAGGCTCAGCAGCAAGCCGATGCCGCTGCGCAGGCGCGCGCGGAGGCCCTCGCGCAGGGTCAGGGCCAGGGTCAGGGCCAGGGAGTGCCACCCAACGGCAAGGGCAAGAAGCCCCAGCCGCAGTCCAGTGAAGGAGAGCCCAATGTCCGACGAGAAGAGCCCGCCGGGAAGCCCGACAACGACGCCGGAGTACCCACGGGGAAGCCGCAGTAGCTCGGGGTTCACCGATGACCCCGAGGCGATCAAGCAGCTGCGCAAGCTACACGACGCGGCCGTACTGGCCTCGCAGTCGAAGTTCAGGTGCGAGGTCTGCTCGCGGGTCCACCACCTGAAGAACGGCGTCGTCGTCGTCGCGCGGAAGAACATCCTCATGGGTCTATGTCTCGAGTGCGCGCACCACACGCGGGTGGTCATTCGGCCCATGGCCGACGGGTCCGGCGTGCACATCGGCGTGGAGCCCGACATGTCGCAGTCGATCGTCATCCCCGCGGCGTCGCTATCGGAGATCCGCGAGGTGGAAACCTCGAAGCTGTCCGACCAGAGGGCCGAGAAGACGGACCTCGGTGACAACGCCGAAGACCGGGAGGACTCCTGATGTCCCGCCTAATCGTTCCCGGAGGGAACTACCTGGAGAATGACGCCATCGATGCCATCAAGGCCAACGTGCAGATCCCAAGGGGCCTACAGCTCGCGATGGATTGCAACCCCAAGCTCAAGGCATCGCTGCTGCCACAGGTGCTCGAGGCCGTGCGGCTGTCGTTCGCGGATCCGCAGACGGCGATGCGCGTGATGACCTCGGGTGAGATCAAGCGACGGGCCCAGATCTGCCTGGACGCGATCTCGATCATGTACTGCGAGCAGAGCCTGACCATCCACCAGTGCTACGCGTGCCTGAACGCGGTGCTGTCATCGACGCTGCTCAAGGCCCAGCGCGCCGAGGACGTCGCGGCCGCGTCGCAGCGCCCGGGCATCTACCCGACGACGGCGCCGAGGCAGGAAGTCGAGATCGACGCGAAAGCCGAAGATCTGATGGAGGGACTGCCCGCACCCGCCGAGGAGGGCTGATCCCCATGCGCACCCCCGAAGAGTGGTTGCAGTACGCGAAGTGGTCGACCGGGCGCCCGGACGAAGAGACACGCGTCGACCCATCGGGGCCGCCGGCCTCGCTGATGGCCCTGTCGGCTCCGGCTCCGATGGCGGGACCCGCGCCGGGGCGCGCCCGCGTGTCGCTGCCGACGAAGGACCTCCTGAGGAGCCACATCCAGCTGCACCGCGAGTACGGCGACAGCCCCGACGCGCATACCGTCGCTGCGGAGCGCATGTTCTCCGCGGAGCTCAAGGCTCGTGGCATGCCGCATCGACATCACACGATGCTGGCTGAGGCTGCGGGGACGCAGGAGGATCGCCGGCCCCTCGACATCGCGGAGGTCCACGCCTACGCCGACGACGCGCTGCACATCGAGAGCGATGCCGTGTCGCTCGTGCGTGACGAGACGGGCGTCGGCAAGCGTGTCTACCTGAAGGTCTCCAAGGCGCTGAAGCCCCTCGCGCGCACCATCCTGTCAAAGGTCAACCGTTCACTGCCCGCGTCGGTGAACCTGCAGCTGACCCCGGATCGGCGCAACCCGGGGCGCCTGGCGCACATCACCTCGATGTACGATCTGCAGCTCGTGCGCAACGTCGGGCCATCGAGGCTGACCTCGTGGGACAAGCTCGCCGAGGCTGAGGCTTCAGCCGCGGCAGGCGCTACCGACCCCGAGTCCGACAACCGGCTCGCACCGCCGGCGGAGGTGGTCAAGGCGCTGACCGGGCTGTCGGTCTCCCTTGACCACACCTTCGTCTGCAAGGCGGCGACGGCCAACCTGGCGGTCACGGGCATCGACGGGCCTGCTGAGGAGCACATCGTCACGGGCGTCGTGCTCGAGCCAGACGTCATCGACAAGACGCGCGTCGAGCTCGAGGACGGATCGCGCACCCTGGGTGATGTCTACGACGAGGACGTCGTCCGCGCAGCCTGCTACTACTACATGGAGAACTCGAGGGCGGCCGCCTGGTACCACACCAAGCAGGGCGGTTCGTTCCTCCGCGAGCAGTTGGACACCACGCTGCTTGAGAACTACGTGGCGCCGTGCGACATCACCATCGGCGGTCGGGCCGTCAGGCGCGGAAGCTGGGTTCAGACCTGGCGGATCAACAACGAGCAGCTGTGGTACGACGTAAAGTCAGGTAAGATCAAGGCCTTCTCCATCGGCTCCTTCTCCCGGGGGGTCATCGAGGAGATCCCGGAAGCCGCGCAGCAGTAGGCAAACGCCCCCACTGAAGACGTTGCGCCTATAACCGACGCGTAGCATTCTCTGGGTATGTTGATCGACCACGCTGCGGCCGCCCCCGTGCAGAAGAAGTATGTGCGGCGCCTCAAGGAGATCCGTTCCTTCGAGGTGGCGTTCGTGCCCCGGGGCGCCAACGGGTGGGACTTCCTCGTCGTCAAGGAGGATGCTGCAATGCCTCTGCCGGCTCTGGATACCATCGACAAGGCGCTGCAGGTCCTGACCGAGGCGAAGGCAAGCATGGCCGGCATGGCTGGCACGGCTGACGCGTCCATCTGCGCCGCGGTGACCAAGGCGGCGCTCGATCTGCTCGGGCAGACCAACGGCCCCACCGTCGAGTTCGTCACCGAGCTGAAGACGCTCAACGCGGACCTGCACACGGTGGCCACCGCCTGCGCCGACCTCGGCGTCGTCGACGCCCTGGATGGTCTCGTCGCGCGCACCGGCGCGCTGATGAAGATGGCGCAGGCCTCCGTCGAGGCCAACAAGGCCAATGTCCCGGCCGAGCCGCTGCCGGCGCGCACCCCAGGGACCGCGGCGGCTGCAGCGACCGCCGAGGCGCCGCTGATCACCCAGCCCTCGCAGCAGGCGCTCGATGCGGAGATCAGCATCAAGGAACCAGAGGACGCGATCGATGCCGAGGGGAAGCCCGACGTCGATGGCAAAACGCCGGGCAAGCCCGGCACAGACAAGTGCGGCACCAGCTGTAACAAGGAGATCTCCGCCATGGCGAACAAGCAGGAGCCCCAGGCTCAGACCGAGGTCAACAAGGGCGACGCGACGCAGCCCCTCGTGATGCAGCCCCTCGTCGATCTGAACGCGCAGACCCCGCCCCCGGCGCCCACGGACAAGGCCGGGCAGGCGGAATCTCCGGCGGGGAGCGGCACCTCGCTCATCGGCGTGTCGGCCTCGGGCGGCACCGGCGCATCGGGCGGCGTGAGCACGCTGCCGTCGACGACGGCGCAGGTCCCACCGCAGGTGACGTCGGCCGCCGACATCCTCGGCTCGCTGAAGTCGGCCATCAGCGAGCTCCTGACCCCGGTGATCAAGTCGATCGCCGACATGAAGGCCGAGTTCGACGCGAAGCTCGTGCAGGTCTCCAAGGGGCTCGCCGGTGAGGCGGCGGTCCCGGCGGCCGCGACCCCGGGCGCGACGGCGACCACGCCGGCCCCGGCGGCCAAGCCGCCCGAGACCCCGGCCGCCGGTCGCCCGAAGGTGACCTGGCCGAGCGACTTCAACGAGGGCAAGCCGGTGCCCCAGGATACGATCAACGACTAGGGGCGGGGCGGGCGAGCAAGACAAGGCACTACGGAAGAACGAGACACGCAGCCGGCGCCTGCATAGAATGCTTGCAGAACCTAGCTGCAGAACCTAACCGCCGACCGGGTCGCATCAGGTTGGCAAGGGAGCGAGAGACATGCAGTCCAACGAGGAGCTCACCCTCATCAACAAGGCTGACCTGGCGGTCAGCGACCTGGTCAGCCTCGGCGGTTACCTCTACCCGGAGCAGCTGCAGCAGTTCATCCGGATCGCCATCAAGGAGGCCGTGGCCATCGCGATGGTCCACGTGACCACCATGAACGGCCCGGAGCTGCAGCTCGACAAGATCTCCTCGCCGGCGCGCGTGCTGCATCCGGCGACCGAGGGTGAGGCCCTGGGCATCGCCTACCGGTCGAAGCCGACCCCCGACAAGATCAAGCTCACGACCACCGAGGTCATGGCCGAGATCCACCTCGACCGGTCGGTGCTCGAGGACCAGATCGAGCGCGCGGGGTTCCAGCAGACCGTCGTCCAGCTGATGGGCGAGCGCGTCCGTCTCGACCTCGAGGACGTGCTGCTCAACGGCGACACGACCTCGCTGGACACGTTCCTGGCCACGATGAACGGCATGCTGACGCTGGCATCGTCGAACGTCGTGCCGTGCGGTTCGGTGGGGCTGTCGAAGGCAGTCCTCCGCGACCTCTTCGACGCGCTGCCCGAGCAGTTCGAGTCGCAGCCCAACCTGCAGTACTGGACCAACCGCAAGGCGCGGTCCACGTACCGCAGCGGGCTGTCGGATCGCGTGGGCGGGCTCTCGGACGCGATCATCCTCGGCGGCCAGTCGAAGGAGATCGGGTACGACGACATCCCGCTCCGCAAGATCCCCATGTTCCCCAACAACCTGAACCCGGGCGCGGTGTGCACCGATGTGCTGCTGCACGACCCGAAGAACTTCGTCCTCGCGTTCCAGCGCCAGATGACGCTCGACCGCGAGTGGCGTCCGTCGCAGCGCGTGTACGCCATCATCTTCACCATGCGCCTCGCGCAGAACTACAAGCACGAGCCGATGGTGGCGAAGGCGACGCAGGTCATCGGCAGCTAGGGGCGTAGCTCGATTCGCCCCTGCTGTTTGAGCACGGCTCAGGGCCAACCGTGGCCCTGGGCCACAGAGCTTCGGGAGAGCCTCCGGGCTGCTCCCTGGAGGAAACATGGCCACCACGATCGCGAACCTGACGCTGGTCTCCAAGGCCGGGTACGACCCGGGGAACCCGCTGTTCGTGCACGTCATCAACTTCGACCTCAAGGCCGACTACGACACGGCCGGGCTGCTGAACTTCTCGGCGGCGGTGAAGGCGGCCATCCCGGCCGGCAAGACGCTCCTCGGGGTGTTCGCCGTCGACTGCAAGGGCCTCGTCCCGATCTACGACGTGGCCGCCGACACCCTGAAGTTCTACTGGGGCGACTACACGTCGACCGTGGCGGACGGGCCGCTGGTGGCATGCCCCACGGCGACCATGGCAGCCTACACGTCGCTCCGGCTCGGCGTCCTCAGCCAGTAGGCCCCGAGGCGCAGTACCGCATGCAGTACTGAAGGAGGTTCTTCGTGGTCACCACCATCGCGAACCTGGCACTGACCGACAAGGCCGGCTACGATCCGGGCAACCCGATGTTCGTCCACGTCGTCAAGTTCGACCTCAAGGACGACTACGACCCCGCGGCGCCACTGATCGTGACGACGGCGTTCGAGGACGTCATCGGCATCGGCAAGACCGTCCTCGGAGTCCTGGCGGTCGACTGCAAGGGGTATGTGCCGTACTACAGGGCCTCCGATGGCGCCCTGCTGTTCAAGTACGGCAACTACGACGCGGGGGTGGACGGCCC
>Ga0315297_10002482_pt1 | contig 11665 bp, 19 predicted proteins | sample YL17G15_0_MG_FD_203628 | JGI IMG/M metagenome (GOLD analysis project Ga0315297, IMG submission 203628) | Sediment microbial communities from Yellowstone Lake, YNP, Wyoming, USA - YL17G15_0 | ecosystem: Environmental > Aquatic > Freshwater > Lake > Sediment | place: USA: Wyoming | collected... | reverse complement strand
CGCCGAGGCTCGCCGCATCATCCAGGACGCGTGGCGTCGCGTCCACGGTCGCGACGCGACAGATCTGGAGACCGTGTACACCCAGGCGATCGCCTGGCTCGAGAGCCGGTACGGTCGCGCGGGGCAGTTCGGGAAGCTCGCCGCCGAAGGTCACTTCAACTGGGGCTCGCTCCACGCGCGCGGGACGCCTCCCGACTGTCCCGCGAACGCGGTCGAAGGGTTTGACGTTCGCCCGGTGTGCTTCCTCTCGTTCCCGGACGACGTGGCCGCCGCCACCGCGTTCGTGCGCGTGCTGACGAAGCAGCACTGGCCCACGATCGACGCGATGGAAGGGACGCCTGAGGACGTCGCGACGGCCATGCGCGTGAGGCCCGCCTACTACGAGGGGCCGCCCGGGAGCGAGGACCAGAAGGTCGCCGCGTACGCGGGGGCCATCCGCAGCTCCCTCTCGGAGATCGGGCGAGGCGCTCCGATCCCCTCGATCCCAACCTCGGGGGGTGCGTCGTCTCTGCTCCTCCTCGGGCTCGTCGGGGGCATCGGCTACGGGCTCTACAGGCTCTACGGTAACCCCATCCCGAACGTCCCCGCGCTCGCGAGACTGCTTCGATGAAACAGGACCCTCTCCCGTCCGGGAGCTGTGGACTGCGGACTGTGGACTCTCTCCCATGAGCCTCCGCGTCTTCCCCATCGCGGACGTTCCAGGCGTCCACTTTACGGACGACTTCAACGCGCCTCGCGGGATCTCTTTCTCACCCGCCGGAACGCCTGACGCGCCTCGCGGAGCAGCACTGCTCTTCGAAGGGCAGCGGGCTCACGCGGGCAATGATCTCTTCGCTCCCGAGGGCTCCCCTGTCCTCGCGGTCGACGACGGAGCGGTGCGCTTCGTGAAGGAGGGGCTCGGCGGGCTCTCCTTCTACCTGAAGGCCGACGACGGCGTGACCTACTTCGGGACGCACATGTCCGAGGTCGAGGGCAGCGCTCGACGGGTTCAAGCCGGCGAGGTGATCGGGTACGTGGGGCACGGCGGGAACGCCAAGGGGACCCCCGATCACCTCCATTTCGAGATGCACCCGCCAGGTGTCGGGGCGGTCGACCCTTTCCCCTTCCTCCGCACCGCCGAGCGGCGCGACGCCCCCTCGCGAGGCGCGGGCTCGACCCTGCTCCTCCTCGGGCTCGTCGGCGGGCTCGGGTACGGGCTCTACCGCCTCTACGGCAACCCCGTGAGCCACGTCCCTGCGCTCGCGAGACTCCTACGATAAATCCTCGCCTGCTCTCGCCTAACCTCGTGGTACTCTTCTCGACACAACGTCTGACTGACCCAGGAGAAAACCGATCATGTACGGAAACCCCGCTTTCGCTCCCGCCTACGCATCGCCCGCTGCCGCGTCCTACGGGATGGCCCCGTACGCTGCCTACGGCACCACGGTCTTCGGTGTTAACCCTCCCGAAGAGACGTTCATGGACAAGTCCAAGAAGTTCCTCGACGACAAGACGGTCGGCGTCCAGAACAAGTTCTGGCTCGGCGGCGCGGTCATCGGCGGCGTGCTCTGGTACGGATCGAACGCCGGTTGGTTTCGGTGACAAGAAAGTCCACAGTCCGCAGTCCACAGTCCACAGCGGGCTGAGAGCTGCGGACTGAGGACTGAGAACTATCATGCAGACTTGGATGAAGATCGGACTCGCTGTCGGCGGCGCGGCGCTCGCCTACACGCTGTTCAAGGACAACCTCGCTCTCGGCGATCAGGTGCTCGTGCCGCTGGCGTCGCTGCCCACGGGAACCGCGTCCCCAGAGTTCGCCGCGCTCGCGCCGGGTGCGCGCGTGGTGATCAAGATCTCCACCCTCACCGGGCAGACGTTCTCGGGAGCGATCCAAGGCTTCACCGTCCCGAACGTGGGCGGCGGTCCGGACAACTTCACTTCCCTGCCGGGCCCGAACGTCGGCCCGCTCAACCGCAGCCTCATCGTCGGAGTGCGCAAGTGAAAGCGCGCCGGAGCTTCAAGGCGAGGGACTCACGCCCTCGGGCGCGACCCGCGAGCATGACGCGCGAACAGTGGATCGCGAAGCTCCGCTGGAACGTGCAGGACGCGACCGAGGCGCTCAAGAACGCGGTCTATGGACTGAGGACTCTCTTCTCTCCCTCCGGCTGTGGTCTGAGGACTGTAGTCTGATGGCTCTTTCAGGATCCGACTTCGCCCGCACCTACGGCGGCAAGGGTCCCTACGCCTGGGAGCAGGCGGCGCTCATGCTCGCGCGCGAGGAGGACGGGCTCACACCGTGGCCGTTCGTCCCGCTGACGCTCACCGACGATCGTGGCAACACGGCCGTCCTCCAGGTGCAGTCCGATCTGCTCAGCGTCGGTCCTTTCGAGGACCACTTGAGGCTCCCGCTCACACCGGGCGGGGCGCAGTCGATCTTGAATCTTCGTGGGTGGCTCCTTCCGACCCCGTGGCTCGCGTATCAGATCTGGCGCGCGGCCCCCGTGAAGGTCGAGCCCACCGCCATGGCGCCGAACAAGTACCAGAGCATGCCGCAGTTCGCGGCGCACTCGGCGCTCCTCGACCAGCAGATCGGAGACGCCCCCCTCGACGCGCTCCGCGACGGCTTGAAGAAGAGCGTCGTGGTGAGCAACATCATGATCCCAGGCAAGGTGATCATCTTCGGGTGGTACCACCCGCCGCCCGCCCCCGACGTCTTCGACAACGGCAAGCCCATGAACGCGCCGGGGCGCCAGCCGCACCAGCCGAAGAGCAACGTGCATGATGCATCCTTCTGGGACTACTCCCACGGGATCAGGGCAATCGGTCCTGTGGCGATCGTGAACGGGCAGCCCATGAACACGGTAGATCTCTACCAGCACCCGACGCTCAGCCACCTGGTGAGCAACGAAGGCCCCGTCCGCGCGCCGCGCTACCCGTCTCCCGTCCCGCCCGCCCTGAACCGCCCCGCTCACGTGCTCACGTACCCGACGACCCCCATGGTGGTGTCGACACAGCCGGGGACGAGCGAGCGGGGAGTGCAGGGAGGGAAGGGGTGAAGAAGTCCACAGCTGACAGTCCGCAGTCCTCAGCCCGACCGAGAGCTGGGGTCTGCCGGCTGTGGACTCTTCGCTTGAAGGCTGTAGGCTGTCTGGATGACCCGAGCGATGACCCTCTTCGGTGAGGACGTCCCTGTGCTCGCGCTGCCGACCACGCCGCCGTCGCTCCCGGACATCCTCACGCTGACGAGCTACGGGCTCGGGCTCTGGTGGTGTCTCGGCGGGCCGACGTGGGCCGCCATCGGCAGCATGATCGGAGACGAGCTGGACGGGCGCCTCGCGCGGGCGACCAAGCAGACCTCCGAGAGAGGAAGCGCGCTCGATTGGGGCGCGGATGTCGCTCTGACGCCGCTGGCGCTCGCGAGGCTCGGGCGAGAGACGGGACACGTGGCGCTCGCGCTCGCGGCGGCACCGCCGTTCCTCTTCCTTCAGGCGGAGATGCGGTCCAAGGGGGAGCGTCCGGCGATCGGGAGCGCGAGGGCTGCCATCATGACGATGGCGATCGTCGCGGAGCATTTGAAGAAGGGGTGAAGGGATGCGGGGGTGAGGGGGATGCAGGCCTGTAGCCCGTAGCCCGAAGCCCGTGGTACTCTTCCTCCCATGAATCCGCTGCTCATCGGCTCGATCGGCCTCGGTCTTCTGACCCAGGCCCGGCTCACCACGATTGAGCGCGAACAGCAGGCAGCGCGGACCTCGTTCGGTCGGCTTCCCCCCTCTCACCCCGCACGTTTCGGTGGACAGGTCGACGGGCGGAGCGGCGGAACAGCGGACAGGCGGACAGGCGGACAAGCGGGGTTCGGCTTCACCGCGCCGACGGACATCTACGAGGTGATGCGCCAGATCCAGACGAGCGCGGCGGCGCTCGATCCGGACGTCATCACAAACGTGGCAGACCCCGCCTTCAAGCGTGCGTGGTCCGCGTGGTTCGCGGAGTGGCGCGTGTTCTTCGACTCGAACTACCGCACCTTCAAGACGCTCCTTCACTCCGACGAGCTGAAGGGGCAAGTCGAGACGTACCGCTCGCAGCTCCTCTCCTGGTACGAGGGCTACCAGCGCCAGGTCGGGACCGACGGTAAGCCCGTGCCGACCCCGAAGGGTGTCCCGCCGCTCCGCCCGCCCCCGGAGGTAGAGGCAGGGAAGGGAGGCCTCCCGTGGTGGGTGTGGCTCGTAGGAGGCGCTGCGCTCGTCGGCGTCGGGTACCTCGGCTACCGCTACTACCAGCGGGCGCAGGAGACGAAGCGCATCATCCACACTGAGGTGCTGCCGGGGCTGATTGGAGCACCTTTGGCTCGCGCAGCCGCGAGCCGGGATCCGGAGAGAGTCCTCAGTCCGCAGTCCTCAGGGAGAGCGAGAGACGCGGATCCGCGGACCGGCGGACCAGCGGAACAGCTGACGGGCGGAACCGCGGACCGCGACTACGTGCTGACGAACTTCGATCGCGACCACGGAGGAAACCCCGCGGGGCTGCCCGCGTGGTACCTTGAGGGGCGAAGGTAGGAACATGGCGAAGAGATATTCGGGCGACCTGACCATCACCGTTACGTGGGACGACCGCCACAGCAACTACCGCACAAGCGTCGCACGGGGTGGCCGATCGCTCTGGTCCGGGCGGGTCGGCCCGCCCCGCAGCTTCGAGTACATGGTCGACTCCGAGAAGGCCTACGACGAGGCTGCGCACGCTGCTATCTCCTTCGCGGACAACGAGCGCTCAGGGATCGGCGAGCACGCCGAGATGGACCCGAACGGTCACTGGAAGATTCGGCGCGTGAAAGGCTACTGGGAGAAGTGGCCTGGAGGGCGCGTGAAGCCGAAAAAGCTGCACGACGCGAGTCGCCGCCGAACCCGCGTCAAGACCCGAAGGAGCACGCGATGAGCGCGTCGGCGATCCAACAGATGGCCTTCCACATCAACAAGGCGCTGGCGAAGGTCCAGTACATCAACGGTCAGCAGATGGGCGACACGGAGCGCATCGAGCTTGCCGCGATGGCTGCGATCTCCCATCTCAAGAAGGCGCTCCGTGAGGCCGGCGTCGAAGCGGTGAAGCCGGGATGGATGCGAAGGCAGGAGCAGGGAGACGCACGAGGACGAGACGCCTCGCGTCCCCGCTCTCGGTCCCGCTCAAGCTCCGGTTCTCGTACCCGCTCTCGCCGCTCCTGATCTCCCTCCGCCCTATCGCCTTCATCCCTTCATCCCTTCATCCCTTCATCCCTTCATCGCCATCCCTCTCTCGCCCGGAGCCCCCTCATGAGCCTTCTGTTCCCCCTCGCACCGGCGCGTGATCCTGGCGCACCTGAGGTCGCGATCTCCAACACTGCGCTCTTGCTCTCCACCGCGGGGACGGTGCTCGGCGCCTACCACGGCTACAAGCGTAACGACTCCGTGGGGTGGGCCATCGGCTGGGGGCTCCTCGGCGGGATGTTCCCGATCTTCGTGGTCCCCATCGCGGTGGCGCAGGGTTACGGGAAGCGCGCATGAAGCAGCTCTTGGTCTCCCTGCGGTCTGTGGTCTGCGGACTTTCTCTTTCTGTCTGTGGTCTGTGGACTGCGGACTGGGAGCTTCTCTCGTGAGCGGCCCCCGCGTTCGTTCTCCCTCCTATTGCGAGGGCGGTGCTGAGGCTCGGACGGAGATCCGGGAGTTCCTGCGTCGCCGGCAGAAGTCTATCGAGAACGAGGAGATCATGGAGATCTCCCTTCACGAGGCGAGCAAGGGTCAGGCGGGCGACGTCATCGAGGAGTACAAGCTCGGGTTCGACGACGAGGCGCTGGAGCATGTCGTTCGCGAGATGGTGGTCGATGCCGAGAGGAACGCGCTCATTCTTCGTGGGCGGATCAAATTCGCGGTCAAGATCAGCGGCTACGCCCCGTCGCTCACCTTCGGGCTCGACGTCGTGCGCCCGGACGATCTGAACGACGAGGAGCAGGACGACGAAGACATCGACGACCTCGAGCGGCCCAACAAGGCAGGCATGGTCGGCATGGCCATGCGCCACGCCGAGCACTCCCACAAGGAGATGCGCGCCGCCTCGCGGACGATCCGCGAGACCATGCGCGACCTCAGGGTCCAGCTCCGAGAGTCCCAGGACGAGAACCGCGAGCTGAGGACCACCCTCCGCAGCATGTTCCGTATGGAGCAGGAGCTGCACAACATGGACTACCTTCGCAGGCGCGACATGCGCCGCGAGGAGAAGTCCGAGGAGCGCAGGGACAAGCTCATCTCCGGCGTCGAGAAGATGCTCCCCGCCGTCGGGGCCAGGCTCCTCGGCGCGGACCCGAGCGCCATCGCTCAGGTCGTCGCGCAAGCGCACTCAGGCAACAGTCCTCAGTCCTCAGCCCACAGCCAGGTCGAGGGGTGGACGGCGATCGAGCGCCGAAGCTCCACCATCATCGACCACCTCCAGAAGCTCGACGGGGACAAGCAGACCGCGCTTCTTCAGATCCTGCCCCAGGAGCTGCTCATGGAGATCCAGGCGCTGCACCAGGAAGTGCAGGAGAAGAAAAAGAGTCCTCCGTCCTCAGTCCACAGCCAGGGCGGGACTAACGGGGTCAACGGGAGCGCGTCGGCGTACGGATGATGAAGAGGGATGCAGAGATGCAGGGATGCAGGGATGAAGGGGTGAAGGGGTGAGGCGGAGAGTCGGGTGCTGCCTAAAGTCCCGGTCATAAGTGTTGGTAACCCTAAGGCGTGGGCTGTAAGCTGCACTGGAGACTGGGAGCGGAACCTCCCGGTCTACCTCACGAAAGGACGAGTGACATCATGGCCGGATTCTCTTCGCTGCGCGATCTGCTTCGCCGCGGCACGAAGAAGCGCTCTAAGAAGCGCTCCAAGCGGGACGCCAGCGAGCGCGACTGGAAGTACAACACGGGCAACCCCCACACGTCCGATCTGGACGGGAAGCGCCACGCCAAGGCCTCGCGCAAGGGCTGGAAAGCCTCCGCCAAGAGCGACTGGAAGCCGAAGCGCCGCAAGAAGACGAAGCGCGATCCGGGCACCCGTGACTGGCCGAAGGAGCCGCGCCGCCACGCGAAGGCCGCCGCCCTCGGCTGGCATGAGCACGCCCCGCGCGGCTGGACGCCGAAGCGCATGACGTACACGGGCGTCCTCGCGAGCACCGCGAAGAAGCACAAGAAGAAGCTCGCCCACGCGAAGCGCGCCGCCGCCGCTGCACACAAGCACGCGCATGAGCTGAAGGAGGTGAAGCGCCTCCACGCCCTGAAGGGGAAAAAGGGGAAGAAGCGCGATCCGGAGCGCGACTGGAAGTACAACACGGGCAACCCCCGCACGTCCGATCTGGACGGGAAGCGCCACGCCAAGGCCGCACGCAAGGGCTGGAAGGCCTCCGCCAAGAGCGACTGGAAGCCGAAGCGCCGCAAGGCCAAGCGTGATCCGGGTCGCGATGCCGATCGCGACTGGCGCGGACACCGCGCCGAGCACGCGCACGCCGCGTCGCTCGGTTGGAAGAAGCACGCTCCCATGTTCTGGAGCCCGAAGCGCGCGACCTACTCGGGGCCCGAGGAGGCAAAGAAGCGCCTCGCCGCCGCCGCGCGTCGTCGCACGCTCAAGGCGAAGAAGCACGCCGAGGCGAAGCGTAAGCACGCCGCGGCACGCGCTCGCGCTCGCTCGAAGAAGCGCCTTCATCACGAGGTGAAGGAGGTGCGTCGTCCGCGCGCCCTGAAGGCGGGCAAGAGCCGCGCACGTCGCGACTACTAGGAAGCGTTTTGTCTCTGCGCCTCGACAACAGGTCAGGCTACGACACCGAAGACCTCCGGCGGTTCATCCGTCGGGGGCTTCGTGCCTGTGGTGTCCGGGGAGCGATCCATGTGGTCGTGGTAGCCTCTCCGATCCGTTGTCGAGGCTGCGCGGAGGTTCGGGGAAAGAAGATGGTGCTCGCCGTGGCGGCGCCCTCGCACTCGACCCCGAAGGAGTTCTACCGCCGGCTGTCGCGACTCATCGACCACGAGTGCGCGCACCTCCGCGGTCTCGAGCACAAGCACATGCCTGAGGCGTTGCTCTACTCGACGGGGTCTCGGTCAGAGTGGTCTCAGGGGATGACCATTCGTTACCTCGGAAGGGCTCCCGATCAAATGGCGATACTACGCAAGGATTCTCGCACGAAGGCGAAGGCGAAGAAGCGAACGCGCGATTTCGACAAGCCCGCGCTCATGCGTCAGATCGACAAGGACGACCGAGCGAAGAACCGACACAAGGTCTTGGACCTCCGCGGGAAGATCGCCCGAGCCCTCCAAGCCAAGCGAGAGGGTCGTCCCGAGGTGCGCGAGTACTGCATGTCGGAGCGTCTGAAGGCTCGGGAGCGGATCCGCATCCTCCGCGAGAAGCTCCGTGAGGAGTACCGTCGCTACGCCTACGGTGAACGGCTCGGTGCGCGCGGCTACTGCGAACGGGCAAAGCGCGCCCCCAAGCTGGAGATCCAGCGCCTTCGCATTGCCCTCGCGGACGAGCGCAAGTTCCAGGAGGAGATGCGTCGCATCGCGAAGGGGAACCGCGAGCGTCAGAGGACGAGCCGTACGACCAAGACGGTGAGTGAGCGCCGCGGAGAGAGCGACGACGAGGTCCGCTCGAACATCCCCGAGGAGTTGATCCCGCTCTTCAACCGCGTGAAGCGGTCGATCAAGGCGGGGAAGCGTCTCTCACGAACCGAAGCGTTCATGAAGTACGCCGAGGAGCATCCGGGCGAGGAGTACGAGGCGATCGAAGACAAGACGGACGCGCTCGTGCGTCGGCTCGAGAGCGAGCAGCGCTCGGGGCGTCGTGACGCGTCTCGCTGGAAGAGGCGACGGTGAGCTACGACACGCGGTACGCGGGGATGGGTCGGGACGAGCTGCTCCAGGAGAACAGGCACCTCGAGCGAGAGCGCGACGCATACCTCGAGAACCTCACCGCGGTCCAGGAGCGCTGCACCGAGCTTCTCCTCGAGCTGCGGAAGCTCCGTGCTGAGGTCGCTGCGTGAGTCGGCTCGCTCCCATCGACGAAGGTGTCAGACCCCAGGCTACAGGCTCCGGTGAGAAGGGGCCTGTCCTGCGATCGCGTCGGCGTAGGCCTCTGCATCCGGAGGCGGTCCACGATCGGCTCCGCGAGCGTAGCGCCGGCCAGACGGCGACCGTCGGACCGACGCCGTACGGGTGGCTCGTCATCCTGTACCCGGAGGAAGGGATGAAGGGATGCGGGGGTGAAGGGGGGCGAGGCAGTGGGGGTGAAGGGGTACAGAGATTTAGAAAGAGGATCGTGCGTGAGACGAGCGAGGACGCGACCTACGCGGACGCGTGCGCGCTTCTCGAGCAGGAGATGCTCCTCGTGGGGCGGTGCGACGCGTGGATCGTGGCGAAGCGTGTCCCGCACCAGCGGACGGTGCGACCGTAAAGAGAGTCCACGGTCCGCAGGTCAGCGGATCAGCAAGTCGGCGGGTCCGCAGGAATGCTGAGGACTGGTTGCTGAGGACTGGTTGCTGAGGACTGGTTGCTGTAGTCTCTCTCCATGCGTCCGGACAAGCTGCTCATGGTGGGTGTGGGGCTTCTTGGGGCCTACGCGGTCTTCCGACTCGTGACGGCGCCCAAGGATCAGGCCCCGCTCGACACCCCGCGCGAGCTGCGGTTCGCGAACCCGCCAGGAGCGCTGCGATGAAAATCGGTGACTGGTACGTCCAGAGGTTCTCCGACGAGACCCTCTACTTCCTCCCGATGAAGGAGCAGAAGAATGGGGGATACGGCGGCATTCTTGTCACCGAGAGGTTGGGATCGCGCGCTCGACCCAAGGCGAAGAGCAGTAGCGTCGGCTCGGGTCCTCGCGGCTCAGCAGCCCACTGGTCGGTGCTCTGGCGTCCGATCCGGCACGAGGACGTTCCTCCGGAGGTGTCCAAGGCCTCGAGCATCACCTGGACAGCTCGAGACCGCCGATCTCGAACACGGAGAGACGCGCTCGCACCGCCGTCGTCTCGCCGCGTCCCGCAGACGCCTGGGGCGTATCGCTTCGCGGTCACGACGTCGCTCATCCGCGAGCACCGCATGACGGACGGTCGGGCGCGGGCGCTCGCCGAGCGTTGGGAGCGCATGATCGAGTCGCGTCGCGAGCTGGGGCGCACGCCGTCGAGCACCGCGGAGCACGTCGCGCGCTACGAGAGTCAGCACATCGTCAGCCCGTACCCGAAGAGAGACTACAGGCTACAGACCGCAGGCTCCAGAAAGAGCAAGAGCAAGATGAAGAGCGAGAAGCCGATCGACAAGGAGGCGCTCCTCCGGGCGATGAACCGCGCCGGCTACGACGTGATGGGAGGGGCGCGTCGGAAGTACGCGAAGCGCATCGTCCGCCGCTCGGACGGGAAGTTCATCGGAGAGATGGACGCGCAAGAAGCGTACGCGTGGCTGAAACAGCGAGTCCGCAGGTCAGCGAGTCAGCCAACCCGCGAGAGGCGGTCGTGAGGCCGCAGCCCTTCTGGATCGTCGGAGGGCCTACGCTTCTTCCTCAGGACCCCGCTCAGAGGGACCAGGGCGAGACGTTCACGTTGGGGGACGTGAAGGCTGCCTTGGGTAAGATCACGCCGACCCTGCTCCTGATGGGGATCGCCACCGGCGCCGCGTTCGCGATCGGAGGCGGGCTCGTCTCGCGGTTCGTGTTTCGAGACCGGAAATAGTCCACAGTCCGCAGTCCTCAGACCACAGGAAAAAGATGTCATCGAAGCTTTTCATCCAAAAGATCAGCGCTGAGGAGTTCGCTCGAAAGAAGAAGGCGAGCGGCTACCGGGTCGACGGTCCCACGCACATCACCCAATGGTCAGGCGCACGTCAGTACGGATCGACTTGCACTCCGGAATATACCGGAGTAGGATCCGTGCATGCCGGTCAAGAACCCGTGGCTTGCGCCGCTCCATGTCCCACCCGACCTGCGCGAGAAGTTGGAGCATGAGTGGGCTCGTCTGAACACAGCTCTGGGGACGAAGCTGCCGAAGAGCACTTTCGTTCGAATGCTCTTGGAAAAAGGCCTCGTCGAAATGTCGGTAACGACGTGGGCGGTTCGCGAAGGAGAGGGCGTCGTCGAAGACCTCGTCGCGCGATCCGAAGAAGGCGCGGTCGAGCCGTAGTCCAGGAGCGAAGCGAACTGCTAAGAGTGAAGCAAAGCAACACCTGAAAGCTGCACTCGAGGTGGCTCGACGAGCGGAGGTGATGGACATCGGGACAAACCCGGCCTTCTGGATGCACGTCATCCGCGATGTCCGACGAGCGCTGGAGAATTTCTCCTGAAAGCCGACTTGTAGGAGAGGGTAGATGGCGAACGCGTTAGCGATGAAAATTGGCGGCCTCGACGTCTGGTTCGACTACGACCGCAAATCTCATAGATGGATAGGTACGATCTACCCAAAAGGGGCTCGTCCCGAGCATTTCAAGTCGAAAATTCCAGGTGGTAGCGGTTCGAGTTTAGACGAAGCCATCGCGCGAACCAAATCCCTGGTCTACAACATGCAGACTGCACACCGAGACCCGTCCATGAAGAAGCGGGCGAAGAGTCGTAGCACCGGAGACCCCTCGATGAAGATCTCGTCGCGCGATCCGAAAGAGAGGCGGAGCTGGCTCGAGAAGGGCGACCTCGTTCGTGGGCCCGGCTTCTCGGGGACGGGGACGGTC
>Ga0315297_10002481_pt1 | contig 11665 bp, 4 predicted proteins | sample YL17G15_0_MG_FD_203628 | JGI IMG/M metagenome (GOLD analysis project Ga0315297, IMG submission 203628) | Sediment microbial communities from Yellowstone Lake, YNP, Wyoming, USA - YL17G15_0 | ecosystem: Environmental > Aquatic > Freshwater > Lake > Sediment | place: USA: Wyoming | collected... | reverse complement strand
GGACTACTTCGAGAGCATCGGCACGCCGATCGTCCGGGGACGGGGGTTCACCGCCGAGGACCGGGCCGCGTCGCTCCCGGTCACGGTCGTCAGCGAGCGGTTCGCGCAGCGCTACTGGGCGGGCCAGGACCCGCTCGGCAAGCGCATCACCGTGAACGGCCGCGAGCGGACCGTGGTCGGCGTCGCGCGCAACACGGGTCACGAGATGATCGCCGGTGGGGCGCCGCCCGTCTTCTTCCGGCCCCTTCTCCAGAGCTGGCGGTCGAGCCTCACCCTCGTGGTCCGCACGGCTGGCGACCCGCGCGCCCTGCAGCAGGCGCTGCGGCACGCCTTCCAGGAGGTCGATCCCGGCCTGCCCGTCACCGACGCGCGCACGTTGGCGGAGCACATCGGCGCGGCCAGCTTCATTCAGCGCATCGGTGCCTGGGTGCTGGCGGCATTCGGCGCGCTGGCGCTGGTGCTCTCCGCCGTCGGGCTCTTCGGCGTGCTCTCGTACTCCGTGGCCCAGCGCACCCGGGAGATGGGGGTGCGGATCGCCATCGGCGCCTCGCGCCGGGACGTGCTGGGGCTAGTGGTCGGGAAGGCGATGCGGCTGACCGCCATCGGCCTGGGCGTCGGGGTCGTGCTCGCCGCGGGAGCCGGCCAACTGCTGCGCAGCCAGATCTTCGACGTGAGCCCGCTCGACCCCGTGACATTCGGGGTCGTGATGGTCCTCCTCGCCGGCGTGGCGCTCCTCGCCGCCTGGCTCCCCGCGCGCCGCGCCGCGCGGGTGGACCCCATCATCGCGCTGCAGGCGGAGTAGCCACGCTGCAACGAAGCAGCCCGAAGGGAGTCGTGACGTGGACATGCTGATCCAGGACATCCGCTACGCCCTGCGCTCACTCCGGAGGAGCCCCGGCTTCGCCCTGGTGGCGGTGCTCACCATCGGCCTCGCCATGGGGATGAACACCGTGGCGTTCACGTGGATGGAGCGCCTCGTCCTGGAGCCTCTGCCCGCCGTGCCCGCGAGCCACGAGCTTGTCGCGCTGGCCACCACGGCCCCCGGCGGCGACCTCATGGGAATCAGCTACGCGAACCTCCGCGATTGGCGCGACGGAGTGCAGTCGTTCACCGGCATCACTGCGGAGTCCTTCGACGAGATGTCCCTGCGGACCTCGGGACCGGCCGAGCGGGTGTGGGGCGCGTTCGCCACGGCGGGCTACTTCGACGTGCTGCGCGTGCGCCTTGCCCTGGGGCGGGCCTTCCTGCCAGACGAGGAGACGCAGGCGGCACCCGTGACCGTGATCTCTCACGCTCTGTGGCGGCGGACCTTCGCCGGCGACTCCGGCGTGATCGGCCGCCACGTGATGATCAACGGCCACGATGTCACCATCATCGGGGTCGCATCGGACAGGTTCGCGGGCGCAACAGGGATTCTGCGCTTCGACCTATGGGTCCCCATCACTCTCTATGAGATCCTGCAGCCCCGCCCCGGCGTGCTCGCCTTGCGCACCTCCTACCGCTTCAATGGGATCGCACGGCTCAAGCCCGGCGTATCGATCCAGCAGGCCCGGCAGGACATCAATGCCGTCCACCGCCGTCTCGCGGACGCCGACCCCGGCATCCGCAACACCACGGTCGACGTGGGCCCGTTCGGCGAGGCCGGCGCGACGGCCATGTTCCGTCCCGTGCTGGGTGCCCTGCTTGGTGTGACCGTCGTGATACTGCTGGTCGCCTGCTCCAACCTGGCGAACCTGCTCCTGGCGCGGGCCACGGGGCGCCAGCGCGAGATCGGCATCCGCCTCGCGGTCGGCGCGGGACGCGCGCGGCTCGTCCGCCAGTTGCTGACCGAGAGCTTGGTGCTTTCGCTGAGCGGAGGCGTCGTGGGCGTCCTGATCGCGCTGTGGGGCAAGGGCACGATGGCGGCGCTACTCCCCGCGACGCCCTATCCGATCTTCGTCGAGTACGACCTGGACGCGCGAGTCCTGGCCGCCGCCCTTGCGGTGTCGGTGCTCACGGGCGTCGTCTTCGGGCTCGTGCCCGCCCTCCAGGCTTCGAGGGCGAACGTGGTGGCGGCGCTGCGCGATGGAGCGGACACAGGTCCCGCCGGGCGCGGCCGCCTGCGGTCAGTCCTCATCGCATCGCAGGTAGCGCTCTCGCTGGTGTGCCTGGTGTGCGCGGGGTTGTTCGTGAGAGGCCTGCAACGCGCCCAGTCCATCGACACGGGGATGCGCCACCCCCAGCAGGTGCTGCTTGTCGGCACGAACTTCTTCCTCGCGGGATACGCCGACTCGACGGGGCCGGCCGCCCTCGACCGGCTCCTGGGGCGGGTGCGCGCCCTCCCCGGCGTGCGGTCGGCCAGCGTGGCGAATGCGGTCCCCCTCGGCCTCGGGATTTGGAACAACATGGCCATCGGCATCGAGGGGTACACGTTCCGGACCGATGAGACGAACTCCGTCCCGTTCAACCACGTGGGTCCGGGGTACTTCGAGACGATCGGCATTCCGATCGTCCAGGGGCGTGGGTTCACGGCGGCGGACCGCGCGACTACGCTCCCGGTCGCCGTGGTGAACGAGGTGTTCGCGCGGCGCTACTGGGCGGGCCAGGATCCGCTCGGCAAGCACATCACCGTCGATGGCCGGGAGCGCACCGTGGTGGGCGTCGCCCGCAACACGGCGCAATGGTCGCTCGGTGAGCCGACGCCGCCGGTGTTCTTCCGACCGATCCTTCAGGACTGGCGGACGAGGGTCACGCTCCACGTCCGCGCGTCCGGCGATCCGCGTACTCTCGAGCAGGCGCTGCGGCGCGCCGTCGAAACCGTCGATCCAGCCCTGCCCTTCACCGACGTGCGAACGCTCGCCGAGCACATCGGCGCGAACCGCTTCGCCCAGCGCATCGGCGCCTGGGTACTGGCGACCTTCGGCGCGCTGGCGCTGGTCCTCTCCGCCGTCGGGATCTTCGGCGTGCTCTCGTACTCGGTGGCCCAGCGGACCCGGGAGATGGGCGTGCGGATCGCCATCGGCGCCTCGCGCCGCGACGTGGTCGGGCTGGTGATCGGGAAGGCGATGCGGTTCACCGTGATCGGCCTCGGCGTGGGAGTCGTGCTCGCGGCGGGCGCCGGGCGGTTGCTGCGCAGCCAGATCTTCGGCATCAGCCCGCTCGACCCGGTGACGTTCATAGGCGTCGTCCTGCTGCTCGGTTCGGTGGCACTGCTGGCCGCCTGGCTGCCCGCGCGCCGCGCGGCGCGGGTGGACCCCGTGATCGCGCTCCAGGCCGAGTAGCGCGAGGAGACTGGACGCGATGGAAACGCTCCTCCAGGACATCCGCTACGCGCTGCGCGGCCTCGCCCGCACGCCGGGGTTCGTGTGCGCGGTCGTGGTCACGCTCGCGCTGGGCATCGGCGCGAACACCACGATGTTTGGTGTGCTCGACGTGCTGCTGTTGCGGCCGCCGGCGCACGTGGAGCGCGCCGACCGGGTCGTGCGCGCCTACTTTCGCCGACCGGTTCGCGGGGAGGGGTTGAGCACCAGGCCCAACACGTCGCTGCCCGCATACGAGTCGCTGCGCGACGGCGCGCCACAGTTTGCGTCCGTGGCCGTCCTGCGGCCCACCACCATGAGTCTGGGGCGGGGCCCTGAGGCACGGCAGGTCGCGGTGACTCTGGTGACGCACACCTTCTTCCCGACGCTCGGCGTCGCCCCGGCTCTGGGCCGCTTCTTCGGCGCCGATGAGGACCGTGTCGGCGCGCAGGGCGTGGCGGTCGTCAGCTACGGCTTCTGGCAAGGACGGCTCGGAGGCGACCGCACGGCTCTCGGGAGACCGCTGCGAATCGGGAGGGGCACGTACACCGTGATCGGCGTGGCGCCGTCGGGATTCACTGGCGTGGACCTCGCCGGTCCCGACGTCTGGCTGCCCGTCTACGCCGCGGTCGAGGAGTCCATCCCGGCGGTGGCGCTGACGAGCCGCGACTACCGATGGGTCCGCGTGATCGCGCGGCTCCGCGACGGCGTGCGAGCCCAGGACGCCGGCGCGCTCGCCACCCTCGCCTTCCGGAGGGCCGCGGCGGCGAGCGAGCGGCGGAGCGACACCCTGTATTCGGTGCTCCTGGGGCCGGTGCAGGCGGCACGCGGGCCGTCCGTGACGAGCGACACCAAGGTGTCGCTGTGGATCGGCGGCGTGGCGGCGCTGGTGCTGCTGGTGGCGTGCGCGAACGTGGCCAATCTCCTCCTGGCACGCGGGATCCGGCGCCGCCGCGAGATCGCGATCCGCCTCGGCCTGGGCGCCGGCCGCAATCAGGTGCTCCGCCTGCTGGTCGTGGAGAGCATGCTGCTCGGGTTGGCGGGAGGAGCCGCGGCGCTGCTGGTGGCCGTCTGGGGCGGCGCGCTGGTGCGCGGGCTGCTGCTGCCCGGGCTCTCCGATGATTCCACGGTACTCGACTGGCGCGTGCTCGCGTTCACCGCAAGCCTGTCGCTGCTCGCCGGCCTGCTGGCTGGGGTCGCTCCCGCGCTGCGGTCAAGCCGCGCGGATCTGTCACACGCGCTGAGAAGCGGGGCGCGCGACGTCACGACGACCCGCGTCCGGCTCCGCGGCGCGCTGCTCGCCGCCCAGGTTGCCTTCACCCTCGTCCTTCTCGTGGGCGCGGGGCTCTTCGTCCGCAGCCTGCGCGGCGTGCAGGCGCTGGACCTCGGTGTCGATCTCGTCCGCGTCCTGAGGGCTCAGGTCGACACGCGGGCGGCCGGCCTCGACAACCGTGCCTCGAACGCGCTCTACATGCGGCTGCTGGAACGAGCCCGGACGATCCCCGGTGTCGAGCATGCGGCGGCGACCGTGGGCAGCCCGTTCGGCACCAACCTCGGGACCGACCTGCGCGTCTCCGGGCGCGACTCGCTGCCGCAGCTTCCGACGGGAGGCCCGTTCTTCAACGCCGTGACCCCCGAGTACTTCGCCGCCCTCGGCATCCGGATCGTGCGCGGACGCGGTTTCACCGAGGCCGACGGCCAAGACTCTGCGCGGGTGACGGTGGTCGGGCAGACCTTCGCGCGACTGGTCTGGCCTGGTGAGGACCCGGTCGGCAAGTGCCTGTACGTCGGAGACGATCAGACGACGTGCGTCCAGGTGGTCGGCGTGGTCTCGAACGCGAGGCTCAGCGAGCTGGTCGAGGGCCCGGTGCTCCAGTACTACCTGCCGGTGACCCGCGGGAGCGCCGGGAACACGAATACCGTCATCAACGTCGACGGGATGACCGATCTCCTCATCCGCACCAGGTCGCCGGCCCGCGACGCCGCGGCGGCCGTCCAACGGGCGCTCCAGGGCGCCGAGCCGGGCCTTCCCTACGTCCGGGTCGAGACCCTCGACGAGAGCGTCGCGCCGCTGCAGCGCTCGTGGCGCATGGGCGCCACGATGTTCACCGCGTTCGGTCTGCTCGCCCTCGCGATCGCGGCGGTGGGCGTGTTCGGCGTCACGGCGTACACCGTCAGCCAGCGGACCCGCGAGATCGGCGTGAGGATAGCGCTGGGCGCGCAGCCCCGCTCCGTCGTGCGCCTGGTACTGCGGCAGGGCATCCGAGCCGCCGTGGCGGGCGCGGCGGTCGGATTGCTGGGCGCGCTGGCCCTGGGCCGCGCCGTCGCCTCGCTGCTGTACGGCGTGGCTCCGGCGGATCCGCTGGTGCTCGGCGCGGTCACGGCGGCGCTCCTGACAGTGGCCACGCTCGCCGCCTGGCTGCCCGCGCGCCGCGCCGCGCGCGTGGACCCGATCATCGCACTCCAGGCGGAGTAACCCCGGCAGACCCGAGAGGTGAACCACACATGAAGCGAATCCCGCTCGACCACCTGGCGCGCGACCTGCGCCTGGCCGTCCGATCCCTCCGGCGCAATCCGCTGTTCGCCGTGACCGCGGCGCTCAGCCTGGCCGTCGGCGTCGCGGCCAACACGGTCGGGTTCGGGTTCCTCTATGGCTACCTCATCCGCCCGCTCCCGTTCACCGACAGTTCGCGACTCGTGAGCGTGCTGACCGCGGCGCCGTCCCGAGGCACGGACCGAGGGAGCGTCACGCTCCAGGAGTTCGGCGAAGTGCAGGCCCGCACGCGCTCGTTCGACGGCGTCGCGGCGGTTTCCATGGCCTCGCTCGACCTGATCGGCGGCGACGAGCCCAGGCGGCTGATGGCCAGCATCGTCTCGCCCTCCCTGCACCGCCTGCTCGGCACGCGGCCGCTCGCCGGCCGCGTCTTCGACGCCGGCGACGCACGTGGGGCCGCGGGCCCGGTGGTGCTCCTCAGCGAGCGCCTGTGGCGTTCGGCCTTCGGCGCCGACGAGCGCATCGTGGGCCGCTCGATCACCCTCGATCGGCGGCCGTACACCGTCGTCGGTGTGCTGCCGACCGCCCAGGAATTCGTTTCCTTGGCCGATCTCACGCTGCCGATCGGGCCGGACGAACTCGCTCAACCTCAAGACCGACGGTACAGGCTGGTCGCGCACCTGGCGCCCGGGACCAGCGTCGAGCAGGTGAATCGAGACCTCGATGTGCTGAGTGCGTCGCTCGCCCGGGCGTATCCGACCGAGAACACGGGCGTCCGCCTGTTCGCCGAGGACCTGCGGACCGATCTGCTGGACGAGAACCGCGGGCCGGTGCTCATCCTGTATGGGGTGGTCAGCCTGATCCTCCTGCTGGCCTGCGCCAACGTCGCGACGCTGCTGGTGATGCGCAGTGCATCGCGCTCGGGGGAGTTCGCCATCCGAGCCAGCCTCGGCGCGGGGCGGCTCCAGATCGTGCGGCAGGTTCTGCTCGAGCACGCCGTCGTCACCTTCGCCGGGGGCGTGCTGGGCGTCGTGGCCGGGGTCTGGGCGCGCGACCTGCTGGCAGTTGCGGGAGGACCGACGTCCAGCGCTTTCCGCCTCGACCTGGACGTGCCCGGCGTCGCGTTGCTGACCGGTATCGTGCTGGCGTGCGCGATGCTCTTTGGGGCGTTCTCTGCCTGGTCCGTCACGCGCCAGGCGTTCGAGACGCCTGGCCGGGCGGGCCGAGACGCGACGGCCGGCCCCGACCGGGCGCGCACTCGCGCCGGCCTGGCCGTCTTCGAAGTGGCCGCGGCCGTGCTCGTGCTGGTGGGCACGGGGCTGATGCTGAAGGGCGCCCTCCGCGTGGCGTCGCAGCCACCCGGATTCGACGCCCGCAACGTGCTCACGATGGAGATCAACCTGCCGGAGGGCGAGCGCTATCAGGCGCCGGGGCGAGCGGTGCAGTTCTTCCGCGACCTGGCCGAGCGCATTCGCGCGCTGCCGCAGGTCGAGCGCGTCTCGGCGGGCAACCCTCTTCCCTACCTCGGCTGGAACGTGGCCTACGAGGCCGAGGGCGGCACGCCGATGCCGGCGGGGCAGGGTCCGCGGACGATGGACGCGGTCGTCATGCCCGGCTACTTCCGGACGCTGGGGATCCCGCTGTTGGAGGGTCGCGACTTCTCCGATGCCGATACCCGTCCAGCGAGCGCCCCAGCCATCGTGGTCAGCCAGGCGTTCGCCCGTGCGACGTGGCCCGGCGAGAGCGCTATCGGCCGCCGAGTCCGCCTCCTCGGTCGCCAGGGCGGTGACGCGCCATGGCGGGAAGTGGTCGGGGTAGTGGGCGACACGCGCGTATCGACGTTCGCCCCGGAACGCGGCTGGGTCTTTCGGCCGCACGGCCAGCCCGCCATCGGCGAACTCGTGCTGGTCATCCGGCACAAGGGCGACGCGGCAGCCGTCATCCGCGATGTCAAGCGACTCGTGTGGGAAGTGGAGCCGGCCCTGCCGCTGCACTGGAACAGGCTGCTGACCGACCTGATCGCCGAGCGGTACTGGCAACCCCGTGTCTACTCCCTGCTGTCCCTGGTGTTCGCGGCGCTCGCCCTGGCGGTGGCCCTGGTCGGGGTGTACGCCGTGGTGGCCTATGCGAGCGCGAGACGCACGCGCGAGTTCGGCATTCGGCTGGCCGTCGGCGCGTCGCCCTCACAGGTGTGGCAGCTCGTGCTGCGCCAGGGCCTGCGGCTGGCGGTCGTGGGAACGGCCCTCGGCCTGCTCGCCGCGCTGGGCCTGATGCGACTGGCCTCCAGTGTGTTCTTCGGCGTCAGCCCGACCGACGGCTGGATCTACGCCACCTGCGCTGCGCTCGCCGTGGCGGCGGTGCTCGTGGCGAGCGCCGCGCCCGCGTTCCGCGCCTCCCGCATCGATCCGGTGACCGTGCTGGGGTGCGAGTAGTGCCGCCGGCGTGCCTGGGCGGATCGCCGTCGGCGCGGGGGACTCCACTCGTTGCCCTGCAGACGGCGTAGCCGTAGGGAGGCCCCGCGATGGACGCACTGCTCCAGGACATCCGCTACGCGCTGCGCGGCTTGCGCAGGACCCCCGGCTTCGCGCTCGTGGCCATCCTGACCATCGGCCTCGCCATCGGCGCGAACACGACGGTCTTCACCTGGCTGGAGCGGATCGCGCTCCGCCCCCTGCCCGGCGTGCCGGAGGCCGGCCGGCTCGTGACCCTGTGGACCCGCGCGGCGGCGGGCCGCACGATGCTGGCCAGCTACCCCGAGTACCGCGACTGGCGCGACGGCGCCCGGGCCTTCGAGGGCATCGCGGCGCAGACGATGATTCAGCTGAGCCTGCGGACCACGTCCGGGCCGGCGGAACGCGCCTGGGGTGTGCTGGCGTCGTGGAACCTCTTCGAGACGCTGAAGGTGCGTCCCCTCCTCGGCCGCACCTTCCTTCCCGACGAGGAGAGCGGCGCGGTGCCGGTCGCCGTGCTCTCGTACGCCCATTGGCAGCGGGTGTTCGGCGGCGACTCGGGCGTGGTGGGCCGTCACGTCCTGCTCAACGGCCACGACTTCACGGTGATCGGCGTGCTCCCGCGGGGCTTCCGCGGCGCCGACGCCGGTCTCAGCCACGACCTGTGGGTCCCCGTCACCCTCCACGGGCTGCTGACGCCGTCCCGCGGCGCCCTGACCGGCCGAGACCATCGCTTCCTCCACGTCATCGCCCGCCTGCGAGCCGGCGTCAGCATCGACCAGGCCCGCCAGGACATCAACGCGGTGCAGCGCGCGCTGGCCCGGACGTACCCCGCGGACCGGGACCGGAGCGTGGCCGTTCTGGGCGTGGGCGACGAGGAGGCTTCCGCCTGGATGCTGCCGGTCCTCGGGGCCCTGCTGGGCGTTACGATGCTGGTGCTGCTCGTCGCCTGCGCCAACCTCGCCAACCTGCTCCTGGCGCGGGCCACCGCGCGGCGCCGGGAGATCGGCATCCGCCTGGCCGTCGGCGCGGGCCGGCTCCGGCTGATGCGGCAGCTCCTCACTGAGAGCGTGGTGCTCGCCCTCGGAGGCGGGCTGGTGGGCCTGCTGGTCGCGCTGTGGGGCCGCGGCCTCCTCGTGGCATCGGTGCCGCTCGCGGCGATGCCGGTCCCGATCGACCCCGACTTCTCGTTCGACGCGCGCGTCCTGGGCTTCGCGCTCGCGGTCACGCTGGCGACCGGCGTCGCCTTCGGCCTCGTTCCCGCCCTGCAGGCCTCGAAGGCGGACCTCGTGTCCACGCTCCGCGACGGGGCGGCGGCGGGCGCGAGCGGCCGCTCCCGCACGCAGTCGGCGCTGATCGCTGCGCAGGTGGCCTTCTCCTGCGTGGCGCTCGTCTGCGCCGGGCTCTTCCTGCGCGGACTGGATCGCGCCCGGGACCTGGAGATGGGTCACCGGGATCCGGAGCGGCTCCTGCTCGCCGAGACGAACACCTTCCGTGCGGGCATCCCGGATTCCGCCGGCCCCGCCGTGCTCGAGCGCCTGCTGGAGCGCGTCCGCGCGGTGCCGGGCGTGCGCTCGGCCACGGTCGCCACGATGGGGCTGCAGGGCTTCGGCCACTGGAGCCGGTCTCCGATGGTGGTCGAGGGGTACACGTTCCGCGCCGCCGAGGACTCCGCCCTCGAGTACAACCGCGTCGGGTCGGACTACTTCGAGACGGTGGGCATGCGGATGGCGACGGGGCGCGGCATCGGCGGCCAGGACGGTGCCGGCGCACTGCCGTCCGTGGTCGTCAACGAAGCGTTCGTGCGCCGCTACTGGCCGGCGCAGGAGCCGCTGGGTCGGCGCATCCGGTTCTGGGGGACCTGGAGGACGGTCGTCGGCGTCGCGCGTGATGCGTCGTACCTGCCGGTCAACGCACCGCCCCCGCCGCTGCTGTTCGTACCGATCAGCCAGAGCTACCAGCCGGGGTACACGCTGCACGTCCGCACCGAAGGAGACCCTCGCGGCATCCAGCAGGCCCTGCGCGCCGCCTTCCAGCAGACGAGCGCCGACCTGCCGTTCACCGACGTCCGCACGGGAGCCGACCAGATCGCGGCAGTGCTGTTCACACAGCGGATCGGCGCACAGGCGCTGGCGGCGTTCGGGTTCCTTGCGCTGGTGCTCTCGGCCATCGGCGTCTTCGGCGCGCTGTCGTACCTGGTAAGCCAGCGCACGCGGGAGATGGGCGTGCGGATGGCACTCGGCGCCACGCGCCGAGACGTCGTCCGCCTCGTGCTCGGACGCGCGCTGCGGCTCACGGGCGTCGGCCTCGCGGTGGGACTGGTGCTCGCCGTGGGCTCGGCCCAGCTGCTGCGGAGCCAGATCTTCGGCGTCAGCCCGCTCGACCCCCTGACGTTCGTGGGGGTGGTCGCGCTGCTCGCGGCCGTGGCGCTGCTGGCCGCCTGGCTGCCCGCGCGGCGGGCCGCGCGGGTGGACCCGATCGTCGCACTTCAAGCCGAATAGCCCCGGGAGCCAAGCACGTGGACACGGTGTTCCAGGACATCCGCTACGCCCTGCGCTCGCTGCGCAAGAGCCCGAGCTTCGCACTCGTGGCCATCCTCACCATCGGCCTCGCGACCGGGGCCGCCACCACTGCGTTCACGTGGCTGGAGCGGATGGTGCTGCGGCCGCTGCCGGGCGTGCCGGAGGTCGAGCGCCTGGTCAGGATGGAGCTGATCGACGCCAGCGGCCGTGAGCAGTCGGTGAGCTACCCCACCTTCCTCGACTGGCGCGAGCATGCCTCCGCCTTCGAGGGCGTCGCGGTCGAGGAGATGGCCGAGCTGAGCCTGCGCACGACCGGACCGGCACGGCGCGTGTGGGGTGCGCTCGCCTCCGCGAACCTGTTCCAAGTCCTCCACGTGCGACCCCAGCTGGGCCGGACGTTCCTGCCGGACGAGGAGGCGCGGGCCGCGCCGGTCGCCGTGATCTCGCACGGCCTCTGGCAGCGCGCCTTCGACGGCGACTCGGGGGTGGTGGGCCGTCACGCGATGCTCAACAGCCTCGACTTCACCATCGTCGGCGTCGCGCCGGCCGGCTTCGCCGGCGCGGAGGGCCTGCTGGCCTACGACGTCTGGATCCCGGCCACGTTCCTCCCGCTCGCGACGCACAGCCGTGGCGCCCTGGAACGGACCTTCCGCAAGCTGGAGCCCATCGCGCGCCTCAAGCCCGGCGTGACCGTCGCCCAGGCGCGGGCGGACATCCGGGCGGTCCATCACGGCCTCGTGAGCGCGGGGGCGGCCGACTCCAGCACGTCGGTGCAGGTGATGCGCACTGTGGACTCGGGCGCAGCGTCCTTCCTGGGGCCGGTTCTGCGGGCGCTCCTCGGCATCGCACTCGTGGTGCTGCTGATCGCGTGCGCCAACCTCGCCAACCTGCTCCTGGCCCGCGCGGCCACCCGGCAGCGCG
>Ga0315297_10002480_pt1 | contig 11666 bp, 14 predicted proteins | sample YL17G15_0_MG_FD_203628 | JGI IMG/M metagenome (GOLD analysis project Ga0315297, IMG submission 203628) | Sediment microbial communities from Yellowstone Lake, YNP, Wyoming, USA - YL17G15_0 | ecosystem: Environmental > Aquatic > Freshwater > Lake > Sediment | place: USA: Wyoming | collected... | reverse complement strand
CCATTCTATGTTAGACTGGGCGGAGGCCCAGACTTAGTGAAACCAGAGCAAATTGACGCCGAGGCTATTCTCAGTAGCAAAACGAAATTCTGCAACTTTATATATAATCACTCGGTGCCGGTAAGGAATAATTTTTTCTCGGTGCTCAATAAGTATAAGCCAATTGATTCCCCTGGAGCGTCGTTACAGAACTGCCCTCCAATTGGCAATTACAGCTCTGCACATGAGTCCAGATTCACAAGCACGTGTGTATTCCAGGAAAAGATGGATTTCATTACTCCATATAAATTCACTATCGCGTTCGAGAATTCCCTTTTTGATGGGTATACTTCAGAGAAGATTTACCAGGGGATGCTAGCCAATAGTATTCCGATATTTTGGGGGAATAAGTATATTTCAGAAGATTTTAATACACGCAGCTTTATTAGCGCGCATGATCGAGAGTTCTCCTCGGAAAAAGAGATGCTTGAGTACCTTGTAAACAGAGTAATTGAATTGGACACCAATGATGACCTGTATTTGGAAATGCTCCGTCAGCCTTGGTTGACTGGAAACGTTATAACGCCAACTCAGGACCAAAAGTTGATTGTCAACCGGTTTCGTGCAATCTTTGACTCATAGGAGGCCGAGCAAGCATGAGAAACTCCTATTCGCAGAATGGCGAGGACGAAATTCTGTGGCGTCTCTTCGAGCACCAACCTACTGGAATTTTTGTGGACATTGGGTCTCATGACGGTAAAGTGCTCAGCAATACCCTCTCTTTTGAAGAGGCGGGGTGGAAAGGTATCTGTGCTGAGGCGCACCCCGTACACGCTAGAGCGTGCGTGAAGAACCGTCCAAATTCTATGGTAGTCAACGCTGCAATATCTTTTGAGGACCGTGAAGAGGTAACTTTTTACGCCACGGATATGGGGCACCTCTCTACGCTAGATAAAAATATGGAAGGCTATTTCAGGATGGCCTACAAAAAGCATTTCAAGGGATTTCACCCAGTCACTGTTCCCATGTGTACAGTGAATACCTTATTGCAGAAGGCCGGTTATTCCTCAGTAGACTTCGTTTCCATAGATGTGGAAGGTTCGGAACTGAATGTATTGCGCGGTTTCTACGTGTCTGTTTTTCGGCCCCGGGTGATTCTCACTGAGGCTATGTTAGCGGACAGTGAGAAAACCCTAATGGAGTATATGAAGATAAGGAACTATATCTTCGCCAGGAAAACCGGAAATAACCTGTTTTTCTGTAGGGACACCGATGACGTTGCAATTCTTGGAGCTAGAGTATGGGTATGAAAAAATCGCTGGACTTGGCGCACACCATCTTGAGGTTTGTTAGACATACTGACATTGGTTTTGTGGAAATCGGTGTTTATGACGGGCAAAACGCTAAAGTTGTGGGAAAGACTTTACAAGAAGCTGGTAAAAAATGTTTCTACGTTGGATTCGACTTGTTTGAAAAAGCTGCAGAATTCCCGGATCTAGCTAGAACTAATCAAGGTGTCTACGAACAGCTGAAAGGCAACCCGGACTTCACTCAACAAATGAGCGTAGAGAAAATAACACAGTTGCTCTCTAAATATTATACCCAAGTACACCTGGTGATGGGTGATATTCGCAAAACGCTGACGGAGCATTTGCCCCTTGTGGAAAAGGCGAATGTATTCTTCATTGATGGCCCGCACACAAAAGAAGACGTCAGTAGGGACTACAACATACTTGAAAAAAGAGCTAAGCCAGGCAATTTGATAGTTATAGACGACCCCCACGTCCCAGGTATTGGGGAGTTCGTGCGGTCGCTATCGCTGAGACGGAAAGTGATTAGTATAACTGGGAGTGCCGTTGTTGTCATATGAAACTAACAGCTATTATAGCCTGTAAAGGGCGCACCACCAATTTGCAGATGTGCCTGCAGTCTATATCGCAGTCTACCTATGTTCCACAAGTAATTGTTGTGGATTTTGGCAGTGAGAGACCAATCGCATCCGTGATAGAATCGCGACCGTGGTTACGAGTTGTGCGCGTGGACCGCAATACAAAGATGTTTCATAAAACTCGTGCTCTAAACATAGGTATACGTGCAGCCTCAACACCGTACGCATGCCTCACTGATGCGGACCAAATCTTTCAACCAAACTTCTTCCAGGTAGTGTGTGATGAGCTGCAGAAGGATAACAGTGCTTTTGTTAGGTGCACCACACAGTTCCTTCCTGAAGTTCCGGCTGGGTCTAGGTGCTATGAGGTACTCTTTGCATACGCTAAGGCTCATGCAAAAAAGAAGCCGCATGGGGAAGGATGTTGCCACGGTGTGCGGCTGGACTGGTTAATGTCAGTGCACGGTCATGATGAGAGCTACATTGGTTGGGGGTATGAGGATAAAGATTTAACTTTCCGAGCAACCGCCACTGGCTTGCATATGGAATGGATAGATACCAAAACAAGCATGGTCCACCTGCCCCATGCGCGGGATGAACACTATTTTTCTCAAAAAATGCGTACAGCTAACGAACAAAGGTACAACCGTAAAACTGCGTGTACTGCGTGTATGGAGATAATAGCCAATAAAGATAGACCGTGGGGGCAGGTATGACGCGAGTGCTGATAATTGGGTCCGGAGGGCAGCTAGGGTCAGAGTTTACAAAGCAGTTTTGGCCTGATCACGTAGAGAAGATTTCGTTAAGCCATGCACAGTTGGATATAACTGATTTTAAGTCAGTGAGGTCCGCTGTGCATGAGTTTTGTCGCGACGAGGGCGACATTATTATCAACTGCGCCGCCTACAATAAAGTGGACTTAGCAGAAACTGAGTGTGACGCCGCAATAAATACCAATGTTATAGGACCTAGGAATTTAGCTGTAGCAGCCAATGGTCGGCATTGTCGGCTAATGCACTTCTCCACAGATTACGTTTTTGACGGGTCTAAGCAGAATGAATACAATATAGCGGACGCCACTAACCCGCTATCCTGGTACGGTCAAACTAAATTACAGGGGGAAAAAGAAATAGCCAGACACCACAATTTTTTCTATATCGTCCGCCTCTCAAGCGTGTTTGGTATGTCCGGGCCTAATTTCGTAACCAGAGTCAAGGAAACAGCCACACTACAGCATCGCGTTCGGATGACTAATTCGCAAACATCCTCAGTTGCGTATACAGCCGATTTGGTACCGGCTCTATTTGATATGGTACGCCATCAGCCATATGGGGTGTACCACTTAGCTAACAGCGGGTTCTGCACTAGGTTTGAATGGGCCGCGCAGATCGTGAAAAATATGCACTTAGAAATTCCAGTAGAGGTCAATAATCTGGTGGGCAGTAGTGCTCGCCGGCCAGCGTTTTCGGGGTTGGCATGCTTCCCGCTACCGTCATTACCGCATTGGACTGACGCCACAGCACGCTATCTGAGGACACTGAATGACCAGTAAGAAGTTATTGTTGACTGGAGCGGCTGGGTTTATAGGCGCCAATACATTGGAATATTTTAACAACACTGACGGCTACCGTGTAACAACCGTAATTGATAAGCTTACATACGCGGCTGATGTCGATAACTTACAGAGGCTTATGCTAAAAGATACCGCTTTTTATGGGTGCGACATTTACGATGCTAACTGGGAACACATTTTACAAAGAGAGGACCCAGACGTCGTAATTAATTTCGCAGCAGAATCGCATGTGGATAACTCGCTATTGCCGCATACTGCAGACGCGTTTATTCGTAGCAACTGCCATGCCGTTGTTCGAATGGTTAACGCACTTCGTGAACACAACCACAAGAACCGCAGTGTGTATCTCATACAGGTATCTACAGATGAAGTCTTGGGTGATTTACCATTCGACTCCTTAGAGGAACTGGATGAAGAGCAACCGCTAAACCCAAATAACCTGTACTCGGCTACTAAAGCCTCGGCCGAGTGTTTGATTAGGTCTCTATATCATTCCCACGGTGATTTTGATTACACAATAGCGCGGGCCACTAATAACTACGGGCCATACCAACATTTCGAAAAATTTGTTCCGACTATTATCAGTCGCGCCGCCAGTAATGATTCAGTCCCAGTATATGGTTCCGGCAAGAACGTTCGGGAATGGCTGTGGGCTGGGGACTTTGCGCACGGTCTGCATCTGTTGATGCAAAAATATTTCCAGGATAGTACCTGTGTAACTGATCACGTGTTCCATTTTGGTAGTGGTGAACGTTCGTCCAATATAGATATAGCAGAATTGGTTCTTTCGTTAATGGGTAAGCCGAGATCTCTCATCGAGATGGTGCAGGACCGCCCTGGACATGACCGGCGCTATGCTCTCTGCAGCCAAAAGGCGTGGAACGTACTGTGCTGGGAGTCATGTATGGAATTGGAAACAGGCCTACGAACAGTCATACGCGATGTGCTAAACAGAAAGAGAGTACAGCAGTGTCCACAGCACTAATTACTGGCATTACAGGGCAGGACGGTTCGTATCTCGCAGAGTTGCTCCTGGAACAAGGCTACAAAGTGTTTGGGATTATGCGGCGTTCCAGTTCTGTTGCAACCGCGCGCATCGACCACTTGCTGTTTCCTGAAGAGAAGATAACTCTCATCTATGGAGACTTGGCTGGTGGTTTGGATTCAATACTGCAAGACGTGAAGCCAGACTTACTTTTCAATATGGCTAGTATGTCCCATGTGCGCGTGTCTTTTGACGTACCCGAATACACTTTCGATACAAACGCTATTGGGCCTTTGCGCTTGTTGGAGTCTATTCGTAGAAGCGGCCTAAAAGACAAAATCAGGATGTATCAAGCAAGCTCGTCCGAGCAGTTTGGTATGTCGCCACCACCACAAGACGAGAATACCCCATTTCTGCCGTGCAGCCCGTACGGGATCGCAAAGCTAGCTGCATATTGGGCCATGCGCACTTACCGCGATGCTTACGGCTTGTTCGCAGCCAACGGTATCCTAATGAACCACGAGTCCCCGCGGCGTGGGATCACCTTCGTAACCAAAAAGGTAGTGGATGGGGCGGTGCGTATCAAACTCGGCAAAGACAGCTCCTTGGTGCTAGGAAACTTATCCGCAAAGAGAGATTGGGGCCACAGTAAAGACTACATGCGAGCGATTATAAAAATACTGCAACACCACGAGCCAGACGATTTTGTGGTAGCAACGGGCGTACATCACAGTATTCAAGAGTTTGTGGAGTTGGTGTTTTCGCGCTTAGACTTGGACTGGAAGCAGTATGTTCGCTTCGATAAACGCTACACCCGCCCAAAGGAAGTCCCTGAGCTTTGCGGTAACCCGGAAAAGATAAAACGAGTCCTCGGGTGGGAGCCCACGATAACCCTTCAGCAGCTAATTGACGAAATGATTGAGGAATCGTATAAATCCGAGTAAGTATCACAGAAGAAGAGTGAATAATGCGAGAAATCCGCGATCAGGACCAGACGCTGTTGGCATTAGCTTGGCAAATCACAGATTTCCAACCTGGGCTTTCTTTTTTAGGAGAGAAATCGGCTGCTATCCAGGTTGGGACTTTTTGGTACCAGCGCGGGAAAGTAATGCGAGACCACGCTCACATAGAACGCCCACGTACAATTAAAAAGACACAAGAAGTGCTGATCGTGCTTCAGGGTGCGTGTACAGCTAGAGTATACGGCAAAGACCTGCACTCCTTGGCCGGAGAATTGACTTTAGGTGCTGGTGACATGCTGGTAGTCTATGACGGGGGTGTTGGGTATACGGTAGAAGAGGATAATACAAAAATGGTAGAAGTGAAAGCAGGAGATTACTTAATAGAAAACGACTCTGAAGATAGGATTTTGATCCATGATTGAACAGGTCCGTCCATTGATAACCACCGCTGATGCTTGGTCAGTATATGACTACTTGGTTTCGGGCGGGTGGGGGTCGGAGTTCAAAAAGACATACGAATTTAGCAATAAAATACGCGAATTTATTGGGACAGGTTATGCGTCGTTATGTCCCAACGGTACTCTCGGTCTATATATAGCGCTGAAGGCGGCCGGCATAGGACCAGGACATAGGGTAGCAGTGCCCAACTATACTATGATCGCCACAGCTAATGCTGTGGTGATGGCTGGGGCTCAGCCGGTGTTTATAGACGTGCGGGAAGAAGACTTGTGTATGGATCCGCAGGAGTTGGCAAAACTGAATAACATTGACGCGGTGATATTTGTTGAGATTAACGGACGCGGGGGCAAAATCGAAGAAACTGTTTCTTTGTGCGAAAAACGGCGTTGGGTGCTAATTGAGGACGCATGCCAGGCTTTTGGGTCGGGTAGGCAGAAGAAATACGGCTCTTACGGCAGTCTTGGCGTATTCTCTTTTTCTCCGCACAAAATAATCACTACGGGACAGGGTGGAGCTGTAGTTACCAACAATAAAGAGTTATATGAAAAGGTAGAGAAGCTGCGCGACTTTGGGAGAGTCAGCCCTGGTGTTGATGAGCACGACCAGCTAGGATTCAACTTCAAATTCACCGATATGCAGGCATGTTTGGGTTTGTCTCAGCTGAGTACCATCTACTCCCGGATGGCGTCCAAGAAGAATATTTATAAAATGTACCAGGAGTACCTCCCTAAATGTGAGAACTACTGCATCGGGACTTCTTCCGGTTTTGCTGAGTCAGAGGTACCGTGGTTTGTTGAGCTATTTATTAATTGCGGCCGACACAAACCAGTTAGTAACTTGGTAATCTACAATATGATAAAAACGCTGCGAACGCTCATCGACCGGCTTGGGATCAAAACTAGACCATGTTACCCGCCTTTGTACACACAAAGCATTTATTGTCAGGCAGACACAGGGAGACAGGCGGCAGACTTTGCGAGGAGAGGTCTATGGTTGCCGTCATCCTTAGATTTGAAAGAAGAGGATATAGTGACTGTTTGTAAAGCGGTCACGCAGTCTTGCAGTCCGGCGGTCTTGGAGTCACTGCTGTCATGAAGCTGCACCTTGGGTGCGGGAAGAGGTATCTTCCAGGGTACATTCATGTCGATTGGTCGCACTATCCACACATAGACCGCGTTGGGTATGTAGGCGACCTGTCTTGGTGTGAAAGTAGTAGCGTTGAGATTATTTATGCTTCGCATGTCTTCGAGTATTTTAATCCTACAGACACCCCCGCGGTTCTCCATGAATGGAAAAGGGCACTAACCCCCGGCGGGCTGCTGCGACTAGCAGTACCAAACTTTAGAGCCCTAGCTGAAGTTTATTTAGCAACTAACGACTTAACACTAATACGCGGTCCTCTGTATGGGCATTGGGACGCCGGTACTAAACACCTGCAGCACGCCACGGTGTACGACCACACTACGCTGGGGGTGTGTTTATTGGAGGCCGGTTTTTCGAACGTGCAGTTGTGGGACTGGCGTAAGGTATTCGTAGAGGAGCTGGAGGGGTTCGACGATTATTCTCAGGCTTATATCCCACACATGGATAAGGATAAAGGTAAATTGATTAGCCTTAATTTGCAAGCGCAAAAGCCGGATCTTTAGACGTTGTGAGGACACAGTGCTACCGTTCAGAGCGTGCACATGCTCGGAAAACATATTCTGGCCAACTTTATTAACTGCCAAAACATAACTGACGGTCCAGGATTAACAGAGTTGCTGCGGGGGGCAGCTGAACGTGCAAACGCCACAGTCATTCAAGTTATTCCCAACAATATTAATACAGTTACATTCGGTTGCGTAGTAGTCATCTCTGAGAGCCACCTTTCGGCGTTTGTCAAGAAAACCCGCCGTTTTGTGGCTTTGGATATATTCACTTGTGGAGACCAAGCAGTTCCTGAGGAAGCATTAGAATACTTGATCGAGAAATTGCGACCCGGTTCAGTAGAGAAGACTGTTTTTATGCGCGGCTACGAATAAGAGTACGAAAAATGAAAGTGTCCGTGCTAATCCTGATGTACAACCGTTTCAGTGTCTCTTCGGCACGCATACCAGCCATAATAGATAATATAGGGAATGTCAAAAGTGAAGTTTTGATATGGGATAATCATTCTACGGATGGCAGTTACGATTGGGCATTGGAATACGGACGGGCTGACTGCCGTGTATATAAGGTTTTTGGCGCGGACCAAAATTACGGGGTGGAAGCAATTAATTTTTTGGCAGAAGCTGCCCGCGGAGAGTATATTCTGAAAGTAGATGACGACGCATCCGTTCCCAAAAATTTTGCCGAGAGAATGGTAGCCGCATATGAATATTGTAGTTGCGATAAGTTAGCATATTTAGGGTGGGATATGATATGGGGAAAATCGACTTTTGCCACCAGGTCTGGTGAGGGGTTATACAGGAAGCACGGAGAAATCCGCAAGCTCCCAGGTGGTGGACGGGTATTATTGTTAAGGTGCTTAGACCGCTTCATGGTGAATGGAGTATGTCGTCTGTCTAAAAGGGACAGATTTTTGGAATTGGGCGGTCACCCAAAAGGAGTAGTGTACGGAGTCGATGGAATAGTTTGTGCAACCGCTCACGCTAAGGGGTATTGGGGAGGGTATGTTACTCACCCAATAGATTTGGTGAAACACGACGGAGCACAGGACTCTGTAGAAATGCGCGCATTGAAGGACCGACAACTGCAGAGGTTGAAGTCCGCGCGGAATAGAGCAGTGAAAGCAGTCGAGGCAACAAAGTGAGATCGTACAAAACTGACAAAGCTGTTGGGCTAGGTGGGTAAGTTTTGGAGAACGGAACGGAACAATGCACAAAGACGGGTTCAAGCCGGTTCTTAGCATCATTATTCCCACCGTGAATCAAGCTGCACTTACTGTGAAGTGTATGGCTAGTATTAGAGCTTGGACTAAGGTACCATATGAAATTGTGTGGGTAGATAACGGTTCGGCTCCAGACCAACACATGCAGATTAAGCGACAAGCCACTAGGCCGAATGTTCATACTAAGCTAGTGAAATTCAAGAGGAATGTTGGCTTCGTTAAAGCTACTAACGCCGGTTTGAAGGAAGCGGAAGGCAGTATTGTCGTATTTTTGAATAACGATACAGAGGTATCGTTTAGGTGGGACGAGAAGTTTTTGAAAGCACTTGAAGACTCGACGGTCGGAGCTGTTGGGCCGGTGACGCAGAGCAGAATAGCTTGGCAAGAAGCCGGGCGTCTCAACCAGCGCTGGAAGTTGGGGTTACCCCTCTTCGCGGGGGATACTAAGAAGTACGCTCAAAATCTTGACTCGAATTTTGGACATAGGTATATAGAATCCGGCCCCAATCCACTCTCGTTCTTTTGTGCGGCTTTACGCCGGGAAGTAGTGAATGAAACTGGTCTTCTGAATGAGAATTTTGGGGTTGGTTTAGGAGACGACGATGAATACTGCCACCGACTGCGAGCAGCCGGTTACAAATTGGTAGTGAGTTTGGGCACCTTTGTGTATCACTGCCACCGTACTACTTTCAGAGCCCTCGGCTTGAATGTAGACGAAATCAGGAGACATAACTTAGTAGTGCTGAAGGAAGCTACTAAAAATAGGCTATGCAATACGAAGTAACAGTTGGTCCGCGCGACTTGAAGATCCTCCCGGCGATTGGCGATGATTTGTACCCAAAAGTGTCCGCTGTCACTAGTTACGTGCACAAAGAATACCAGTTCACTGACGCCGCTATGTACAGAGGGTGGGATGGTACAGTTCTTTACTATAAGAATGGTAGAGCCCCGTCCGGGCTATACTTAGCCGTAGCAGGAGCACTAGCCGGTGCCGGCCACGACGTACTAGTGCGGTTCGTGCACAACTACGCTCCTACTGGAGAGCTATTTGTGCACGGTCTCGTACTGAAAGATTTTCAAAAAACAGCTGTACTCCAAGCAACTAAATATAGATACTGTACAATCTCGGCGCCAGTACGTTCTGGGAAGACTGCTATTATTGGGGCATTTATTAACTACGTGGCGCACTATCCGGTGTGTGTAGTAACGACTGGGTTGGAGTTGGTGCGCCAGACTGCTCTAGAAATAGAACGGTTTACACAGAAACCGGTCGGTATTTTCAGCGAGAGCGTTTATTTACCAGGAGAAATATTAGTAACCAGCTACCAGGCCCTAAGCGCTACGGTAGGGGCGTTCTCTGGTTCCAAGGCCCGCAGAAGAAGAATTTCTACTAAGGTAATAGAGCGGAACGTTTCAATATTCGAGTTTCTGTCTAAAGTAAAAGTTCTGTTTCTTGATGAGTGCCAGTTGAGTTTTGGTCCTGTTCTCAGTAAAATGTGGAAACGCTTCTCATCGGTTGGGTACCGAGTAGCTTTGTCGGGTACTCCCATTCCTGACAGCAAGCACTATATAGAAGCTACGGCACTAAACGGACCAGTGGTTACGCACATACCTTATCAAGTGCTAATAGAGCAGAACAGGCTAGCGGTTCCCAAAATTATTCTATATGATTTACCGGCGGCTTGGTTCGAAGACGGTCTGGACCCGCACAGAGCTTACGAAGTCAATGTAGTTAATAACGTACGGCGCAACGAAATGATCATTAAATGTGTGGAGGCTCTGCATAAGTGCGGGAAATCGTGCTTTGTTATGACCTACTGGATAGAACACGCCAAAATACTGCGTCGCATGCTTAATAAGACGTTTTTGGTTATGGGGCAAACACCGACGGAGACGCGGTTTGACATGTATTCCGCCGTTCAAGAACAGAAGCTGAAGTGTGTAGTTGCGACTGTCGGCAAGATCGGTTTAAACCTACCGAAGTTGGACGCAGTTATCAACGCGGAGGGGCGCTCTAGCAACACGCTAACTATACAGAAAATGCGGTCTCTAACTGCTTGTGACGGGAAAAAGTATGGGCTAGTCATTGATTTTTTGGACAAAGGGCAAGTGCTCAAGTCTGCACTTCGTAGGCTCCAACACTATAAAAAGGTGGATGGGGCAATACTTCAGATAAGAAAAGTGGGGGCGGAACATGGCGAACGAAGAAAACCAGGTGTCGTACGCCGTACAAAATGATGACCCCATCGAGACGCACATCGTGGAGGTAGTGGTCAAACTGCGGCAACAAAATGTTAGACTGAAAGATTACGTGGCTAAATCGGGGGTGTGGGCAGAGATGAAGAAGGTCGAGGAATGGAAACCTTTTGATATGTACCATTATTTTTGTCTACTATACAGGCGAAAGTACAAAAGAGAGCACACTAGTGGAAACGGCAACATGTTTAGGGCGTACAGCAAAATTGAGGCGTTTGCGCGCGTAAACAAAATCTCCAATGCTCAGTACAAAGATTTCATCGATATTGCCTTTGCTAGATTCTTCAATGACTACAAATTGCCGTCGATAGCACATGTTTATTCGGCTAAATTCTACCAAAAAGTCACCGGGGCGCGGGTTGTGGACGTGTGCCAGTTTGGTCTTGATGCTAGAATGGGAGACGAAGATCAGGCGCTATTCTCAGAAACCACCGACTACGAAGATTTGGACCGGCGCATTGGTAAGGAATCGTTTTGATAACTGACTTGAGAGACATTAAGAAGTCTTGTACTGTATGTGGCGGGTCAGGATTCATCTTGAAACCGGATGGGGATGATTTAGTCCTAGACGACTGCACCTGTTTACTGGAAATAGCTAGGCGAGTGCAGTTAATTAAAGCTAATATACCTAAACAATACTGGGACTTTGGTATAGATAATATGGACGGGAGTTTCCCTCAGAACAATGTGGAGTC
>Ga0315297_10002476_pt1 | contig 11672 bp, 6 predicted proteins | sample YL17G15_0_MG_FD_203628 | JGI IMG/M metagenome (GOLD analysis project Ga0315297, IMG submission 203628) | Sediment microbial communities from Yellowstone Lake, YNP, Wyoming, USA - YL17G15_0 | ecosystem: Environmental > Aquatic > Freshwater > Lake > Sediment | place: USA: Wyoming | collected... | reverse complement strand
GAATACGGCTTTCGTTTCCCGAACAGAGACTACCTGCCGACCGTGCGGGACAAATCTGTGCATGGGAAGTTTCCGTCGCCAGCCGAAGGCTTCGAGGACCAAGAGACTATGCACAAGGGCGAGGCGAAGAAGCTGTTTTCAGTGTACCCGAAATACCTGTTCCCCCTGACGATCTCTACGAGATTCTATTGGTGGTCGGTGAGGAAACCGTCGGTGCCTGGTCTCTCGAGGGCATGTCCAGTCGACGTCCCTGGAAGGCTTTCTCGGGGAAGAACTGCAAAGCATTAGACGTCTCAAGCTCCCTTAGCGCTGAGCCGACATGGATCACGATCCCGGAAAGTGGTACTGTAATCGTTCGGGATTTCGTTGGCATCGAGTTGGCTGACGTTGTGAAGCAACTCTGCTATTTGGCCGAGGACTGGATGGGGTACAAGGCAATAGAGGTTAGCCTGTCCGCCGCCGCTACTTTCGAAGTACGTTGTGGAAATTGCGTGGAGGTAGTGAATGTTGTGCACCCTGAGGGAGAAGTAGCTTTCAACGGAGGCGATCTGCTCGAGAATGCCGAAGACAGTCCCGACAATATATGTCTCTTTGGTGACACGCCTCCTAAAGTCGTTTTGCGAACCAAGCCTGGTGAAGAATCCGATTCCCTTGATAACGTGAGAATACGTATTGCCGGCCACGGAACTAAGGGCAGCCACACTCGCGATCTGTTTCCAGTTGATCTATCCTCAGTCTCCCAGATGGGAGCAGGCCAGATCGTTATCGACCTCCGGCAAGTAATCCCTCTTGAGTTATGCCCCGGAGAGCTAACGATTATTTTGTGGTATCACAGCAGACGATTGCCTGATCTTCGGTTCCGGTGGGTACATGGCTTGTGGTGGGAGTGGAACCAAGATGGAAGAGCCGTGACAGTGCATTTACCGGAAGGCGCAACACTTTTTGCGGGACGGGAAGAAAGGGGTTCGGAACCCTTCGTGCCGGCGAATGGCTGCCATACAGCTGCCCTTCCTGAAGGACATCATGATATAGACTTGGTACTCTCATGGCAAAGGTCCGGTCTGCCACCATTCTCAGTTCCTTTAAGACTCCATGGCCCCCGATGGGCCTTCCTACGGCAGCCATCCGATACGCCGGTCTGGCAGGTCGCGCCTGTTGAAATGCTGCCCGAAAACCTACTTAATGAAGATAGTCCTTGTGTACTCCTGGAAGTCCGCGACATCACATGGCGAGAAGCGGAACTGCGGGCGCAATGGATCGGATATGCCAAAGAAGAGCCAACAGTTGACTTGGGGTCCGAAAGGTTTGCGCGCAACAACAGATGGTTGATTCGCCTCGCGCCAATCGCAGACACGCTGCGCAAGTTTCAGCACACCGACTCGCATATCATGGTAGAAGGAACCACTTCGGGTTCGCATGAGGCGAGGGATGTTCAGATATGTGTCATACGACTTCTGACACCGACTATGTTCCAGTGGTCTTTCCAATTGGAGGATTCATCCTCTCTCGAATGGAGCGAAGTATGTATTGATGTGGACCTGGAAGACCTGATCGACGGGGATTTGCCACACCTGCTCTTCGAGGCCAGAGGAGGACGCTGGGTGGATGCGGAGGTCCGTGCATGCTGGCAGCCCCTTGACCAGACTAAACCGTCTCGCATGTTGTCTCCTGAATCATGCGCTGAGCCAGGTAGATGGTGCATAGATCTTGCTCCGGTCGTGAAATTCATAGAAGAATCTCCTATGAAAGCTTCGGAGGTTTGGTTTGAAGCAGAAACTTCTGATATTCAAGGTGAAGATCAAGTTAAGATGACTTTGATTCGGATCCACCAACATCCAGTCTCCCTGCGAACCTATGACGATTGCATACAGTGGGCGGAGGGGAAAAGGCTGCGTCTTCTCGCTTTGGACCTTTTATGCGATTTGAGTTACAAGCACTGGGCACCGGTGGGCCTCCTTGCCTTAGACTGGAAGACATCTTCAGAATTGGTACGGCGCGCACTTCGTATTGTTATCATAGAATGCCCGGAAGTCACGTTGACTGAACGCCAGAATACCTACGCTATGAGCAAAGAAACCTACCGGCGCATGCGACAGGTACTAAACGACTGGGACCAGCGCAGGTGGTGGAAAGAGTGAGACAATGAACGAACGACAGATTGATCCGTTTCTCGTCTCTCAACGCATTCGGGAAGACTATGAGCGGTACATCGAGACCGCATTTCCGACGAAGAACGCAGCATTGCGCCAACAGTTCAGGGAGCTGCTCAGGAGGCGCGATTTCCTCGTTCGAGGACCTTACCTCGAAGCGACGCCGCCTTTCGTAAGTGGCAAGAGCATACGCGAGATGGTGGCAACCGGAATGTTGTGTCAGAGCATGGCAGACCTGGACGGCCCCGGGTTTCCAGAGTACGGTTACCCCATTGACCGTCGGCTATACTGCCATCAGGAGCAGGCTATAACAAAGGTGCGGAATGGCCGCAACGTGGTGGTGGCTACGGGAACGGGCAGCGGTAAGACTGAGTCGTTCCTCCTTCCCGTCATTGACCATCTGCTGCGCGAGCGCGAGGCTGGCACGTTGAGCAGGCCTGGAGTGCGGGCTTTGCTTCTGTATCCCATGAACGCACTGGCGAATGACCAGCTCAAACGACTACGCAGGCTTCTGCAAAAAGTGCCAGACGTTTCCTTTGGACGCTATACGGGACAGACACTGGAACATCAGGACATGGCGGAGCAGGACTTCCGGCACGTGTTTCCGAATGAACCACGCATTGAGAATGAACTCATCAGTCGCGACGAGATCCGTGAACGTCCTCCTCACATCCTGTTGACCAATTACGCAATGCTGGAATACCTCCTTCTACGTCCAACGGACACGCCGCTCTTCGACGGGGCATTTAGTGGCTCTTGGGCCTTCGTTGTGGTGGATGAGGCTCACAGTTACAGTGGCGCTGCTGGAATGGAAGTCGGCATGCTGCTACGGCGGCTCAAAGATCGCGTCATGAAAAACCGGCTGGGGGCCTTGAGGTGCATAGCGACGAGCGCCACACTCGGTGGAGGGCGGGCGGATTTCCCTCGCGTCACCGATTTCGCAAATGCTTTGTTCGACGAGGTGTTCGAGTGGGACGAGCATGATGAGCAACGACAGGATATTGTAGAACCGAGCATCCAGGACGAGTCGTCCTTCAGCAAACCGTGGGGCAAGCCAACACCGGAGCTCTATGATGCGGTACGAGCACATTTTGGGGATATCCGGGCGATGGCAGGTATTGCCCGTATACATGGCGTGCCAGATGACGTCGTTGACCAAGCCATCATGGAGTCCCAAGGGTCTTCCGATGCCTTTCTTTTCAGGGTGTTTCATGGTGATATGCGAGTGCAATCACTTAAGGCGTTTCTGAGGGCCAAGCCCTCCTCTCTGACGTCTGCGGCGACTGCAGAAGGAGTCTTTGGGTCAGAGGGTGAAAAATTCGTCCGCGCTCTGGTCAGTCTTGTTTCACTTTGTACGCAAGCAAAGCTTTTCAGTGATTCCGCGCCTCTGATTTCTGCACGCTACCACCTTTTTTGCCGCGCATTGGAGGGTGCCTTCGTAACCTTCCCGACACGTGAGACGCTACGACTTCACCTTGCGCCTGTGGATCATACTATGGAAGATGGGATTCCTTGCCAAGCCTTTGAGATCGCAACATGCACCCGCTGCGGACACACTGTGCTGGCTGGTGGACTTGAATCTGATCTTGTTCGTGAGGATGGGACTGTATTATCCGGCCTGTATCTTCGACAATTGCACCCTTCTGAGAATGAGAGATCTACAAGTAAAATTTATTTTTCGTGGGATGTACTCCCAGAAGCGAACGTCGACGAAGACGAAGCAGTCCTTGCAGATGCCGAACCTATCCCTTTGGCGTCGAACCCAGGGACGCTTTGCACTGCGTGTGGCGCTTTTATACTTGGTATCAATGAACCAACGTGCGATTGCGGTACCAAAAGGCACCTTGTCGTCTACGAAGTCCAGATGAAGGAGGGACGATTGTCGACATGCCCGGCATGCGGTGCACAGACTCCCTATGAGGATATTGTTCATCGCTTTTATACGGGGCAGGATGCACCGGTGGCTGTGCTAGCGTCATCGCTTTACCAACACCTCTCACCAGAGCCCATATCAAGTCGTCCGGGTGGGAGCCGAAAGCTGTTAACGTTTTCTGACAGTCGTCAGGACGCTGCTTACTTTGCACCCTACCTGGAAACCACTCACCGAGGCCTTTTGCACCGCAGCTTGATCACCAAGGCCCTCACCCTCCATCGGGAGAGATATGGACTCGAACCAGCTCGGCCCCTCGGGCTTGCCGATACCTTTTTGACAGAGTTGTCTCGCGATCTAAAGCTCTTCCCCGCTCCAGGAGACGCGGCGCGCGAGCACAAGGAAAGATGCAGTTGGGTATTTCAGGAGTTGCTTGCCCTTGATAGACGATTAGGTCTCGAAGGTACAGGACTTCTCGCTGTTCAATATACCAGACCTTCAGAGTGGAGGACGCCAGACAGTTTGCTGCAAAGCCCTTGGAATCTCAACGAGGATGCGGCGTGGCATCTCGTTGAGGTTCTGTTGGATACCCTGCGTTTCTCGGGTTGTCTTTCTGTTGAGCCAGCGGATATCACTGCCGCGGAGTTTGAACCGAGGAACAGGCTGGTTTACTGCCGCGAGATAGGAGGCGACCAGGCACGGGGACTGACACTTCTCGGATGGCTTCCCCGCAGGGATTTGCGGGCGGGTGTAAACAACCGGCGCTTCGATTACTTGCGTCGTATACTGACGAAGCGAACCCTTAACCAGGCAGGGCCTGACGAGGCAGAGGTAATGAAACTGCTTCGCCAGCTTTGGCGGTCATTGACCGATACGCCTGTTCTGAAAGCGGTGATGCTCGACACGCTCAATCTCGGTGTGGCCTACCACCTTAATCCTGATTACGTGGAGATGCACTCAGGAACGTCCGGCGAAATAGAATGGCGACGTTGTTCCTCCTGTCACACGGTGGGTGCCATCACTGTTCAAGGAGTTTGCCCAACGATGCGCTGTATGGGTACAATGCTACTTTTTGACCCGGAGGTGGAGCTTGCTAATCACCACTACCGCCGCTTATACCTTGAAATGCAGCCCGTGCCCATGGTAGTTTCCGAGCACACGGCACAGTGGGGCGCGCGGAAAGCGGCCGAGATCCAGCAGCAGTTCATGGATGGTGCGATCAATGTTTTGAGTTGCTCCACGACGTTTGAGCTTGGGGTAGACGTGGGAGAGCTGCAGGCCGTTCTCATGCGCAATGTTCCCCCCACGACGGCCAATTACGTGCAGCGAGCTGGCCGGGCCGGCCGGAGAACGGGCTCCGCTGCCTTTGCGCTCACGTATGCCCAGCGGCGGCCGCACGACATGACTCACTTCGTGAAGCCGGAAGAGTTCATCAGTGGAAGGATCAAACCCCCCGTCATCGAGATTCGCAACCCCAAGATAGTGCGGCGGCACGTACACAGCGTTGCGCTTGCCGAATTCTTCCGCCTACATCCTGATACATTTAAAGATGTGGAAGCGTTCTTTTTTCTGGAAATCGAAGGCGATATCGCACCGGTCATACTGGAGAGCATGCTGGCAGCAAAGCCCAGTCACCTGCTCGCCTCGCTTTTAGACATTGTTCCTCAGGACACTGATATTCGTAATGAACTTCGGCTCGAAGAGTGGGGATGGGTAGCCGACCTAATCCAAGTAGACAAAGAAGGGCGCTTCGGCGGAGTTTTGGGCGCAGCAGCTGAGGAAGTCCTGTACGATCTCGCTGAGTATGAGCGACTCAAACAGGAGGCGGGTGCTGCGGAGAAGTATCCTCGGGCAATGGCTCTTAAACGACAGGCAAACAACATTCGCCGTCGACAGCTTCTTGGTTTCCTGGCCTCTCGGAATGTGTTGCCGAAGTATGGATTCCCCGTTGACCTAGTAGCGTTACGCCTGAAGCCTTCCAGCGACGTGGCGCAGGAGTTGGAGCTCGATCGGGATCTGAAGGTCGCGATCTCCGAGTATGCACCGGGTGGAGAGGTTGTAGCCGGGCACAGGGTCTGGACAAGTACCGGCATACGACGGCTCCCTGGTCGCGACCCCCGGGAGTTCGCTTACGCGGTCTGCCCACACTGCGGGCGATTCCACGAGAGCATTCAACACAAAGATCTGCCGGTGACATGTCAGGCGTGCGGCGAGGCAGTGCGAGGACGTGGGGCACGTTCCGGGCTTTTCGTTGTGCCTGCGTTTGGCTTCTTCAGCAACAAAGACCCGGCGATGGTTGGCCGCAGTCGCCCGAAACGCCTATATTCATCCCGGGTCTTCTTCTCAGAACACGCCGCAGCCCTGACCGATGGCGATTTCCGTTCTTTCCCTGAAGGCAGCCATGGTGAAAGGCGAGCTGTCCTGCTGTACCGCTTCTCTCGGCAAGGGAAACTTGTGGTGGTGAATAGCGGTATCGCTAACAGAGGTTTTCTCATTTGCCAGTCATGCGGGTACGCCGAGCCAGCACCGCTTAAACCAAGACGCAGCCCTCGAAGTCATCAAAACGCCTACGACAAGCAGTGCAGTGGTCCCCTTGAGTCGCGGCACTTGGGGCACGAGTTTTTATCAGATGTTCTTGAACTACGTTTCTCCGCCGATCGCCGTCATGATCCGGAAAATTCGTTGTGGTGGTCTCTTCTTTACGCTCTCTTGCAAGGAGCAAGCGAAGTCCTTGGGATTGAGCGCGATGATATTGACGGTTGTTTGTATCCTTACGGCGAGCGAGATCGCCCCCCGGCAATTGTTCTTTTTGACAATGTTCCTGGGGGCGCGGGTCATGTGCGGCGCATAGGCGACACACTTCATGATGTACTGAAGGAAACGTACCGCCTGACTGCCCACTGCCAGTCGTGTGACGAAGAGACTGCCTGCTACGCCTGCCTGAAGACATACGACAACCAGTTCCGTCACCACTTGCTGAGGAGGGGGCCAGTGGCCAGGTTCCTTGATGAATTAATAGAAGTCGTTATGTAGCAGCATTTCTACCAGTAATCTTCAGTTCTCAATATAATGTGAGGATAAGGTTAGGTGGAGACAACAATTTGAAGGGTTATAATGCCTAACTTCTATCAATCCAACGCCACTGAATACCACGACAGAACCTTCGCCGTAGATCCGGCGTCTTTTTTATCACCGCTGACGGACAGACTGGCGGCAGGGGCGTTTGTCCTGGATGTCGGGTGCGGGTCGGGGCGGGACCTGTTGTGGCTGAAAAATCGCGGTTTTTCAGTGAGAGGTTTTGAGCGGTCTCTCGCCCTGGCTGAGTTGACCCGGACGGGCGCCGCGCGCGATGTTATTGAAGGCGATTTCACGACCTATGACTTCTCGGCGATCCGGGCCGATGCGGTGGTCCTGGTCGGGGCGCTGGTCCATGTGCCCCCGGCGGAATTTGCATCCGTTTTGCGGAATATCGCCGCGGCCTTGAAGGCCAATGGGCTGATGCTGATCACCATCAAGGAGGGGGACGGCAGATCGGAAGGGGTGGACGGTCGGATCTTTTATCTCTACCGGGATGTCGATCTGCGGACTGTTTTCGCCGCGCTCGGCTTTGCGGTTCTTGAATTTTCGCGAGATGTTTCCAAAATGGGGACCGGCGAAATCTGGCTGAGATACATCCTGAAAAGGGCTAATTGTAATGATGGGAATTGAGGAAAATCAGGAATTTCAAGACGCTCCGCGCCTGTTCATCAGCCCGGATCAGGAACGTAGCCTCCTGGAGCTAATCAAGAGCGAACTCGCCCGGAGCGACGCCGCCTGGTTCGCCTCGGCCTTCTATTCCCCGGGCGTCACCAACCTGCTGATTGCGGATTTCGAGCGCTTTGTCGAAAAAGGCGGTACTGTGCGGATTCTCCTCTCCACGATGGGAAACATCACCAAACCTGACTATTTTGCCCACATGCAAACATTTCTTCCGGGCGTCGGCTTCCGGGTCTTTCACCCTCCGGGGATTCCCTTCGACGAGGACCCGCCGAACTTCCACGTCAAGGCCTATCTCTTCAGGCACGGGGACGGCGCCGGGGCGATGCTGATCGGTTCCTCCAATTTCTCCGAGGCGGGTTTTTTGAAGAACATCGAGTGGAACTACTTTTCGCCGGGCGAGGCCAGCCGTCCGCCTGAAAATGACACCCCCTTCGCCGTCGCGCTTCGGGCCTTCGAGACCTACTGGTGCGACCAGGCGGTTGATGTCACCGAGGATTTCCTCGCGGCCTACCGCAAGCGGTGGCAGCGTCAGCACACCGCACCCGCCGGGACGCCAGTAACGGAGGGGATCTTTGATGAGCGGCGGCCTTATGCCGCTTTGGGACAGGCGAAGGTGTTGCCCAATGTCCCCCAGCGGGAGGCCCTGGAAAGCCTGGCCCGCCTGCGGGAAGAAGGAGTCTGGAAACTGGCGGTCGTCGCCGCCACGGGGATCGGGAAGACCTACCTGGCCGCCTTCGATTTCCGTCAGAGCGGCTTCGGGAAGATCCTCTTTATCGCCCATCGGGAAAGCATCCTGCGGCGGGCGAGGGAGAGCTTCGGCCGGGTCACGGGGGATCCCGATTTCGGGACCATTCTGGGCGGCGGGAACGGGCGACGACCGGAGGATGCGGTGGTTTTCGCCATGATCCAGACACTGAGCCGGGAGAATCATCTGCGAGATTTTACCCCCGACGCCTTCGATTACATCGTCGTGGACGAATTCCATCACGGCATGGCGGAGAGCTACCGGAAGGTCCTGGACCATTTCCGCCCGCGTTTCTTCCTCGGACTCACGGCCACGCCTGAGCGGATGGATGGACGCGACGTTCTTGCCCTGTGCGACTACAACATCGCCTATGAAGTCAGAATGTTGGAAGCGGTGAATCGCGGCTGGCTGACGCCGTTTCAGTACTTCGCCGTTTATGACGAGACCGATTACGAACAGCTCACTTGGCGGGGAACACGGTACGATGAGGAGGAACTGGATCGGGCGCTCACCAAGGACACGCGGACGGCGATCCTGGCTCACAACCTGAGGAAATACTTGCCCTCCTCCGGTAAGATCAAGGCGCTGGCTTTCTGCAATACGGTCGCCCACGCCCGGCACACTGCCGATCACCTGCTGCGGGATCACGGGATCGCGGCGGTTTCCCTGACGGGCGAATCGGTGGAGGGGGAACGGGCGGAGGTCATCCGCCGGCTCCGGGATGAAAACGATCCGCTCGAAGTGGTCTGCACCGTGGACATCTTCAACGAGGGGATCGACATCCCCGAGCTCACCCACGTCCTGTTCCTGCGCCCGACCCAGTCGTTCACCGTCTTTTTGCAGCAGCTCGGACGCGGCCTCCGGAGGGCACCGGGAAAGAACTTCCTTGTGGCAATCGATTTCGTCGGCAATTTCCGGAAGGCCCACGTGGCGCCGCTGGCGCTCATGGGATTCACGTCGGCGGATCGGTTCAGCGAGGCTTGGCAGAAAAATCCCCGGCTCGGGATCGGCGAACGGCTGCCCGAGGGGTGCTACCTGAACGCGGAATTGGACGTCCGAAGGATCTGGGATGAGGAGATCCGCCGAATCGTCCAAGGCGGGCTCAGCCGGGAGGAGCGCCTTAAGGCCCTCTATCTGGATATCCGTGGTGACCTCGGCGGGAGTTCGCCCACCCTCTTTGATTTCCTGGGGAATCCGCACGACGTGGACCCCTATCTGTTTATCCGCTGTTTCGGCGGTTGGCTCCGGGCGAAGCTCTACTGCGAAGGCGATCTGCCGGAAAACGAAAAGCGCCTCCTGGACACGCCCGGCGAGGCCCTGCTCAAACACATCGAAATGGATCTGAACCCGGTCAGGTCCTACAAGATGGTGGTCCTCCGGACCCTGCTGGAGCTGCCCGGCACGGCTTGGCAGATTGAGGCTATCGCCCAAGGTTTCAAGGATTACTTCCTGTCCCACTCTGAGAACCGGTACGACTACGAGGAACTCGCAAAGAGCGCCGTTCCGGAGACGTTTCCCCTCACCCGTGTTGTGTCGAAGCTCAAAACCATGCCGCTCAACTTTCTGAGCAACACGGAGAAGGACCCCTTCCTCCTGGATCGGGAGGGCGGCATGTTCCGTCTCAAGGAGGAATACCACCCCTTCTGGAACGACAGCAGTTTCAGGGATCTGCTCCGGGAGCGGGTCGAATTCACTCTGCTTCGCTATTTCCAGCGGCGCGGGCGGGACGCGCAGTCTCCTGTGGACACATAATAGGTGCCTTGCGGTGCGGAATCGAACCAATAGCGTTAGCCAATGAAGATCTGCCAAAGTTGTCTTCATGAATTTGAAGGTGCGCCAGTGCCCTAGTCGTAAGCACACCGGCTGCGGTCATAGGGACAATCTTTCTCGAGGCATTGGCGGCGACGACCCAAGTCATAGTGGCAAGGAGAACCCATGAGAACAAAAAAAGAAAGTTATAAAGAATCGTTAGAATGGCAAATGGGTTGTGTAAAATCAAAAAAAATATGTTTTCTTCCTCACAAGAGCTTGCTTACCGGTCAAAGGGAACGTTATTTGGTTGTTTATCCACTCGTAAACATGATCGTACGCGGGAAACTGGACCCTCAGACCACTTTCTCCTCATTTTCAGAAGGTAAGGTGTTGGCATACTGTAATATTCGCCCTGAAATTGACGGCCAAAAGAATTTTCGACCGGACATACTGGCATTTTCCACGAGCGGGGATGTATTGATTATCGAAGGGAAACTTAGAGGGAAAAGTCACGGCAAAGATCAGCGTGCAGTGGGTCAGTTATCAGATGCAGCCGACCAGTTGGCCTGTTATGCTTCTCAATTGAAGAAATATGCTGAAAATGCAAGAAAAAATCCTTTTGAAATCTGGACGGAACTACACCGAACCGTTTATACGGATATACATGGATTTCCAGAAATGAGTAAATTCATCTCGGATGGCCTCTCTATGTCATCCCCAGTCCATCAAATAAAAATGATAGAACAAGTCAATAATGCAATCGCTGAGGGCCGTGTTCAATATGGACTCGCGTTCAATGGTCCACCTGACAAGGAATTGAATGTGCCCGGTTATAATCATATCGACACCAGAAAAATCGAAGAGGCGGCTAACGCCGGCTGGAATCGCCACTTGGGGACACTACATCTTTTCATGATTGATCCTTTCAAAAAACGTTTTAAATATCTGAACGGATGAGTCTGAACATCAAAATGCTTGCGTTTGTCCCGCCGCCTTCTGTTTCATGATGATTTGAAGAATGAAGATCTGCCCAAACTGCTTCCACGAATTTGATGACGAGTCCGAACCTTCGGCTAATCCGGCCGAGGTCTTGGGGGAACTTTTTCTGGAGTCCGTCGGTAGCGACAATCCTGGTGCTCAAGGTGCTCGCCAGCTCTGTCCGGTCTGCAAGGAAAAACTGGGGATAGTCAATCTCCTCGGTTTTAGCTCGTAGTAGCACTTGAAAATCCTTCTGGAAGACCGCCCTGGAAACTATAGCAAGAGGCTGATCAGTGGCCACGATGATCCCCGACGATATCCAGACCTTCACCACACCCGGAGAAGGTGTCTTCTACCGATTTCTTCAGTCCTGCGCTAAGCCGGATGACAGATACACCGCTTGGTACCTGCCGGATAT
>Ga0315297_10002473_pt1 | contig 11683 bp, 14 predicted proteins | sample YL17G15_0_MG_FD_203628 | JGI IMG/M metagenome (GOLD analysis project Ga0315297, IMG submission 203628) | Sediment microbial communities from Yellowstone Lake, YNP, Wyoming, USA - YL17G15_0 | ecosystem: Environmental > Aquatic > Freshwater > Lake > Sediment | place: USA: Wyoming | collected... | reverse complement strand
CCGGAAACGGGAGCCTCGTCAGCGGATCGATCACCGGCGCGGACACCGAAGAGAAGTCGCCGTTCCGGAGAGCAAGCGTCGGCACCCGCGAGTAAGAGTCGTACGCATTGGACCCGTGGCTACCCGAGTAGTTGACGAAGAAGGACGAGCGGGTTCCGAGATCAAACAGGCCGGGAATCTTCGCCGGGCCGCCGATGGCAAAACTGTAGCGCTGATTCAGGAAGTCGGGCTGCGCAGGCGCCTGGCCGTTGAGCGCGTAGGGATTCGCGTTGAGCGCCGACCCGCCCAGCGTGTACGACGCCTGGCCGCTTGGCCGGTTGTTTCTGATGTTGCCCATGCCGGGCCGTCCGCCACCACCGCCGCCGCCGCGGCCGCCACCACCACCGCCACCGCCGTCGCCACCTCGACCGCCTCCGCCACCACCAGGACCTCCGCTAAGGCCGAACGCCCCGGCCGCGAATCCGCCGCCCATCTGACCCATGCCCGGCAGGCCAGCCTGTCCAGGCTGACCCTCTCCGCCCACGCCGCCTTCGCCGCCCATGCCGCCTGGGCCGCCGCGACCGCCTTCACCTCGCCCGCCGAACAGGAACGCGTCGTTCATCTGTGTCGTCGATCCAAATGTCGTCACAGACTCCGACACCGATTCCGCGGTGAATCCGGCTGGCAGGCTCAAGTGTTGCGCCACGGCTTGCGCGTCTTCCGCGGCGCCAATCCCCGCGGCATCAGCCCCTGTCGCGGCACGAGCCCCGGCGGCCTGGCCCCGCTGACCCGCCTGAGCTCCAGCGACCGGAGCCACGCGTTGGAATTGCTGGCCGCCCGCCTGGGGTCTTTGCTGGAGAGTCACCGGCGGCGGTGCCGCGCTGGCAGCCGTCGCCACGGGTGTCGCCGCCGGCGCAGGCGCTCGCGACGTCAACGTCGTCGTCAATTCGATCTTCGCCTGGCAATCCGGACCGACCGTGATGGTTTTCGCGGCGCTTGCAAACGCGCTCAACTCAGCCAGCACGTCGTAGTCCCCCGGTTTTCCAGGGTGAACCCGGAACGACCCGTCAAGGCCGGTCGACGTCAGAAGGGGGTCGCCGCCATCCTTTGGCACCACCGTAATGGCCACGCCAGGCAGCTTCGCCTGGCCCGCGCTGACCGTCCCGCTGATGGTGCACGCGGGAGTTGGAGCCATCTGAGGCGGCGCGCCCGGGCTTTGAGCCACGACGACGGCGTACGTGCTGGTCAGCATCACGGCCGCAATCAGGATGGAAGAATGGGTCTTTTTCACGTCGTCTCTCAGTATTCGAGCCAGAAACCCAGCATCACGGGTCCGGAAGCACGTCTCCAGGGCAGACTTCAGATCTCTCAGCAGGAAATACGCCCGGTTGGGGTCAGGTGTTTCCCAAGTTCCGGTCTGTCACGAACTTGTCACGAATTCACGTGCTGCTGCTATCTGGCGACGGCGGGCCCGGGACGGGCTGGCAGACGCTTGTCGGGGACGCCCAGTTCCCGGGCAATTGCCCTCAGGTGGTCCTGAATGACCCGCTGGTTGCGCGGTCCCATCCGGAGCAGGTGTTTCTGGGCTGGCTCGAGCTGCTCGAGTTCCTCGTTCTGGAAGTTGTAGGAGATGACCTTCTCGATGAGCGCGATATCGCCCTCGATGACAGGCACACGCAGCAGAACTGTGATGGCACGCTCTGTCGCGCCGTCGATGTCGCCCTCGGGGTGTCCCAACTCGCGGAATGCATCGACCATCCTCGGCTTGACCTTCGAGTAGACGCTGGCGAGTCCAGCCGGATCGAGCGATGCCACCGCGTCGGCAATCCCCGTGTAGCGCGCGTAGGAGCCCTGATCGATAACGAACGTTCCACCGCTCCGTACAGCACGAAACGGCGCTTTCGGCGACAGGCGCGCCAGACGCCTGGCCGGGGACTGCCCTGACGCGACGTTGTCGATGCAGGCAACCAGATTGCGGATGAGGCCGTTGGTGGCCAGCCACGCCATCACTTCAGGACGAGAGGACAGGCGACCGATCAGATCGCGGGTCAGGGGGTCCGTGAGGAACAGGGGCGGCAGTTCGATGGCATCGACCGGCGGACCGAGCGGCCCGCGAACGTCGGCGGCGGGCTGTGCCGCCTGTTGAGTCGACGCAACCGGTTGGTCTGTCGCAGGCCTGCCGAACCAGAAGTACATCGCGGCCAGGACGACGACGATGGCCACGACCAGACTCGCGATCTGCCAGGAGTCTCTGCGCAAAGGCGGAGGCTCCGGGGCTTCCGGCGATTCGAGTCCTGGATCGATGTGGATGTTATCTAGCGGATCCATGCGACACCTCTCCCGTATTAGACGCCAAACCAGGCGTCGGCGGGAGGGAAAACCGTGGTGGCGGCGAAAATCTGCTTCGCCGGAACGCTGTGGCGCGTAAACAGGCAGCGTGGACCGTCGTATCCCGGGGTAGACCCCCGGGATTGGAGAATGTCATGCGATACGCGCTGGCGAAAGCGCTGCTCCCGTTTCTGATTGGCATCTCGGTTGTCGCGGGGGGCCGCCAGAACCTGGAGGCGCCGAAAGACCTCGACGCCCGCGTCACGGCATTCCTCCAGCAACACCGGAACGACTGGCACGATCTGAATGTGCCGGAGGCCGACGGGCAGCAGCTTTACGACCTCGTGATCAAGAACGGCTACAAGCGCGCGCTCGAGATCGGCACCTCCACAGGGCGTTCGGGCATCTATATCGCATGGGCGCTCGCGAGGAACGGCGGCCGGCTGATCACGATTGACATCGACGACGTGCGCCATCGCCAGGCCGTGCAGAACTTCAAGGACGCGGGTGTCAGCGCGTTTGTCGACGCGCGGCTGGGCGACGCGCACGAGATCGTGCCGACGCTCGATGGCCCGTTCGATTTCGTGTTCAGCGACGCCGACAAGGATTGGTACACGAACTATGCGAAGGCGGTGCTGCCGAAGTTGCGCGTCGGCGGGTGCCTGGCGACCCACAACGTGTACGGGGGCCGAGGCCGGCGGGGATCGAACGGCGACTACTACGAGTTCATGACGGGCCTGCCGTACCTGGAGAACAGCCTCACGCCGGGCGGCGTGCTCATCAGCTACAAGCGCCGCGAAAAATAACGGCCCTCCGAAGGTATGCTTGGCGGATGGCGACGCTCATCCCCCACGCCGGCCTCACTCCGGACGCCGCGCCTGGCTCCGCGCTCGACCGTGCGATCGGCCCGTGGACCCTCGGCGCCAACGCCGTCAATCTGTCGCTCGGCGCAGGCATCTTCGCCCTGCCCGCCGCGGTGGCGGCCATCCTCGGGCCGGCGGCCATCCTGGCATACCTGGTCTGCGGTCTGGCCATCGCGCTCGTGCTCACGTGCTTTGTCGAGGTCGGGAGCCAGGTGACGCGATCGGGCGGAGCCATCGCGTACATCGAAGACAGTTTCGGGCCGATAGCGGGCTTTGTCGCGTGGGTGGTGTACTCGCTGCTGTTCTGTGTGGTGGCCGATGCGGCGATCTCGCTGGTGTGCGTGGATGCGATCGCGTCGGTCGTTCCGGCCCTTGGCGATGGCATGGCCCGGGTGGCCATGCTGGTGGCCCTGTTTGGCGGGCTGGCTGGTGTGAATGTCCTTGGTGTGAGGCAGGGCGCCCGAGTCGCCGTGGTCACGACGGTCGCCAAGCTCGCGCCACTGCTCGTGGTGATTGGCGCGGGATGGTTGGCGATGAACTGGTCAGCCCTTCGCTGGACCGAGTGGCCGTCTGTTGGGCGGGTCGGTGAGGCCTCACTGTTGCTGTTCTTTGCGTTCAGCGGTGCGGAGGCAACGCTGACGCCGAGCGGCGAGATTCGCGATCCGGCCCGTACGATTCCCCGTGGAGTCCTCGGTGGCACTCTCGCGCTCGTGGTGATCTACGTGTCTGTGCAGGCCGTGAGCCAGGGGGTGCTTGGCAGCGAATTGGTGAGGTACCCGGAGGCGCCCCTCGGCGCGGTCGCCGGCCGGCTGTTCGGGCCCGTCGGCTGGCAACTGATTGTCGTGTGCACCGCGCTCGCGATCTTCGGCACGCTGGCCGGCGACATGCTCGCGTCGCCGCGCGGGGTATTGCCCATCGCCGAGCGAGGAGTGTTGCCGCGTGTGCTGGCGCGCGTGCATCCGCGTTTCCACACGCCGCACGTGGCGATTGGGACCTATGCCGGCGTGGCATGCCTCCTCGCGCTTACCGGCGGGTTCCAGCCCCTTGCCGTATTCGCCAGCGTGTCGCTGCTGCTGGTCTACCTCGTCGTCTGTCTGGCGGCGCTCAGGCTGCGTCTGACGAGACCGCGTCCGCCGGGTGCGTTCCGCGCGCCGGGCGGTCCGCTCGTTCCGTTGCTTGGGATTGCCACGGTTCTCTGGCTGCTGGCCCAGTCCCGGCTCGTCGAGATCGTGGCGATCCTCGCGGTGGCGGCCATCGCCATCGTCTACTACCGGATCCGGCGACAGTTCGTGCCAGACCTGCTGTAAGTCCTGAGCTCATTTGTGTCGGGCTCGCGGACAGCTCAGGACCAGGGCGATGGACGGGCACGCCGGGCTGATGTGGTGCTCAACGCACCTGAGTCGAAGGGTAAGCCTCATGTCCACGCCCGCACGCTACCCCGTCCCGGCTGGACGACACCGCGTCCATGAGGAGATCAGTCGCAGCCGCTTCGTCACGACGGTTGCGCGCGTCGAATCGATCGATGCCGCCACTGCGTTCGTCGGGGATGTGCGGCGAGAATTCGACGATGCGACTCACAGCTGCTGGGCGTACGTGGTCGGGCCTCCTGGTGACACGGGCCGGGTGGGGATGAGCGACGATGGGGAACCGCATGGCACGGCGGGCCGGCCGATGCTCACGATGCTGCTGCACAGCGGGGTGGGGGATGTCGCGGCGGTCGTGACGAGGTACTACGGCGGCACGAAGCTCGGCACAGGCGGCCTGGTGAGGGCGTACAGCGGCGGCGTGCAGAAGGCGCTCGCCACGATGCCGCGCGGCGAGCACGTGGAGCGGACGACGGTCGAGATCGTGGTGCCGTATGCGGCGGTCTCGGCGATGCAGCAGATCTTTCCGGCGTTCGAAGCCGAGGTCGTCGCCGAGCGGTACGAAACCGACGTGCGGTATGAAGTGCGCCTGCCCGGCGCGGGCGTCGCAGGACTGCGCGCGGCTGTCCTGGACGCCACGCGCGGGCAGGCCAGGATTACGCTGTCTTCGTCGTCCGGCTCCACCCCCGGATCTTCGTGATTTCGGCCGCCGGGATGTGCAGGAATTCGAGGAACTCCTGGTGTCCGGCCGGTGCCGACTGCTCAAAGGCGGCGTGCCAGCGATGCATGTCGGCTTCGGCGAATCCTGAAGCTTTCATGATTGAGACCCACTTCTCCTTCGTGATCATCTGATTCCTCCTGAAGCTGCGCGAGCGTTGGAGCAGGCGCAGGATATCGCGCTGATGACCCCGGAGCGCCTCGACCTCGGCGTCGATCTCGACGAGGCGGCGCTCCAGCACGGCGCTGGCCCCTCCGCCCGGGCGATCGAGCACCGTGCGGATGGCAGCCAGGCTGAGGCCCACCTTGCGATACACGCAGATCTGCTGCAGGCGCTGCACGTCCTGCTCCGTGTACGCGCGGTAGTTACCCGACGTCCGCGGCGGACGCCGGAGCAGGCCGGTCGACTCGTAGTACAGCAGCGTGCTGCGGCTGAGACCGAAGCGCCGGGCCAGCGTCGTGACAGTCATCATCGCTTCCAACTCCAGAATGAACCTGTCAGTACTAGACAGGTCAAGTGTAGATCGGGGGGGCCTGGCGGTATACAATCCGGCCACGATCCGCCGTGCCCCAGCTGCTCACCTGCGAGCGATGCGCAATCCCAACACGCTTGGGACGGCCGCAGCGTGTGAACAAAGTGCCGCCTCAGAGCGCCGCAGGCGGGTTACAGGTTGGTGCGCTGGCGGACGTGGCGATCCATCGAGGCAGCAGATGAAGGCACCGCCCAAGATAGAAACAGCCCGGCTCGTATTGTCGCGGCCAGAACGCAGCGACACCGAAACGATCTTCGAGCGCTACGCCGGCGATCCGGATGTCACCAGATTCCTGGGATGGCCTCGGCACCGGTCGGTGGCTGACACGCAGGCGTTCCTGGCGTTCAGTGCCGAGGAATGGGAACGGTGGCCCGCCGGCCCCTATCTGATCTGGTCACGCGAGGACGGCCGGTTGCTTGGAAGCACGGGCTTCGGGTTCGAGGCGCCGACCGATGCTGTCACGGGCTACGTGCTGGCGAAGGACGGCTGGGGGAAAGGGTACGCGACCGAAGCGCTCACGGCGATCGTCGACGCGGCCCGCCACATCGGTGTCAGACGGTTGCGAGCTTTCTGCCATCCAGACCACCGCCCCTCCTGGCGCGTGCTTGAGAAATGCGGCTTCGTGCGCGATCGAGGCTGGTCACGCCAGGTCGAGTTCCCGAACCTCGCACCGGGCGTGCCGCAGGACGTCGCCTGCTACGAAATGGTGTTTGAAGCCAACGCGTGTATGGCTGTCACAAGAGCGATTCCGGCGTTGCGCGTCGCGGATGTCGCCCGTTCAATCGAGTGGTATCACGGCACACTGGGGTTTGCGGGCGACCCGTTTCCCGCGATGCCGCCATACGAGTTTGCCATCCTTCGACACGGACAGGCAGAAGTGATGCTTCGCCGAGGCTCTCCACCGCGTCGCTCGGAACTGCGGCAGTATGACTGGGACGTTTATCTGCGGCTTGAAGGCAGCCGGTTCCGTGAGTTGTTCGCGGTCTTGAGTGCCCGCGGCATCGTGACTCGTCGTCTGGAGCGTATGTTCTACGGGCTGGCCGAGTTCGAGATGACAGACCCGGATGGCTACGTCATCTGTCTCAGCCAGTTGCTCGAAGATGCGAGTGATTTGCCAACACCGGCCGCATGACAACGGCTTGCAGCCGACGGCGTGCGGACGTTGTCCGTCCGGCCCGTGCGTGAGGTAGGGGTAGCGAGGGCGGGCTCGGCAGATTCTGCTGTTGGCAGATCTTGCGTACTCTTGCGACGGTGACGAGATACAATCTGGCCACGTTTCGTCGTGCCCACGCCGCGCCCCCTCGAATGGTGCGTCATCCCATTACGCGTGGGACGGCTGCAGCGTATGCCCCTGACGTCGGCACGCGCCTTATTGGGACAAGTGGCCGTCCCTGCAGGAGTTACTGCGCGGAGCCAACAACGGTGCGTAAGGCAGTACGCTGCGAACCGCTGCAGCGTATGGGGAGAGGGCGGCGTCGTCGCGCGGCAGGCTAGTTACAAGTTATGCGAACAATTCCCGACACTATCAGGTCAGCGTGTTGACACGCGTCACGTGACACGCTACTCTTAACCGATGATCAAGACGTTCGCGGACAAGCGCACCCGGGATTTGTTCACGACCGGGGGAGCCAGGCGCTTTCCGCCCGACGTCGCCGGGCGAGCTGCTCGCAAACTGGAATACGTCGACTTGGCGACCAACTTGGATGACCTGAAGGTGCCGCCGGGCAATCGCCTCCATGCGCTCAAGGATGACCGTCGGGGCCAACATGCGATCGCGGTGAACGCCCAATGGCGTATTTGCTTTCGCTTTGTCGATGGCGACGCGTATGACGTCGAGATCTGCGACTATCACTAGATGCGAGGTGGAACGGTGAGCGTACCTAACACGGGACAGATGAAGCGTCGGCCAACTCATCCTGGCGAGATGCTGCGCGAAGATTTCATGCCCGACTACGGATTGACCGTTGTTGGCCTCGCGGAGTCCGTCGGCGTGTCTCGCCAGTCGATCAACGAGCTACTGCGGGGTCGGCGGGCAGTCAGTCCAGAGATGGCGCTCCGCCTCTCTTGCCTCTTCGGCAATTCTGCGGAGTTCTGGTTGAACGCGCAGCGAGCGGTCGACCTCTGGGATGCGGCGCAGGCCATTGGCAATGACATGGCACGAATCAAGCCCCTGCGTGTCGCATAACCTCGTGCTGGAGCCGACGGCGCGGAACTGCCTGCACCGCGCCGCGGCTCAGCACGATCGTTAGCTGGTCTTGGTGACTCATAGGTTCTCGGGGAGAATCACCGGGTGACATTTGAGGTCGTCGGAAAGATAGAGCAGGTTGAGACGGTCGCGGCGGGCCCGAGCGTCAAGGTTCGCTCGGTGCTTCGAAAAGTCTACGGGCGAGGTCGGTGGCGAAAGCTGAAGGGAATCGCAACTGTTCGGCTATCCAATGGCAATCTCCGTCGGGTGGAGTTACATTGGTACGAAGCCCACGGCATCGGCAAACGCGACATCAAGATCAAGAAGTACTTGGACACGCCATGAAGCAACCAACCAAGCGATTTGCCCTGTGCCTCGAGAACGCAGGGAACGAAGCCTCGCTGATTCTCGGCAAGGTCTATCGAATCTTGCCAGACGCCCGCGCCGCCAAGGACGATCTCGTACGAATCATCGACGAGAGTGGGGAGGACTACCTTTTCGACAGGCGTCATTTTGCCTTCGTGGATTTCCCCCAAGCTGTGAGAAACAAGATCCTCGCTCTTCAACGAGCCAGCTAACAGGCCGCTGCAGCCGACGAGCGGCGAGCATCTGTGAGACCGTGTGAGAAGTGCGGACGCCGCTCGCGGCTGAGCGCTGATCGTTCGGCATCAGCAACACAGACGGGCGACCTTGACACGCGTGTATATAAGGATAATATACATTCATGACGGCGTTTCCTGACGCGCTGGCCCATTGCAGCGGTTTCGAGTGGGACGCCGGGAATGCTGAGAAGAATTGGGAATTCCACCGGGTAACCCGGACGGAGAGTGAACAGCCATTCTTCAACCGCCCCGTCTTGGTCACTGCAGCCGAACGGCACTCGAGCGAGGAGGCGCGGTACGCGGCGCTCGGCCAGACGAACGCGGAGCGCCTGTTGGCGATTGTCTTCACGATTCGTGGCACGCTCATCAGGGTGATTTCGGCCAGAGACATGAGTCGGCGGGAACGGAGGGTGTATGAAGGCGCGCGCCAAGCTGGCAAGAAAGCGGATCCCTAGGTTCTCCGGCGAGGACGAGGAACGGCAGTTCTGGACCGGCCACGACACGGTTGACTTCTTTGACTGGAGCAAAGCGGTCCGCGCGACGTTTCCGGAACTCAGACCGTCGACCGCCAACATCTCCCTTCGCCTGCCTGCATCGATGCTTGACGAACTGAAAGCCCTGGCGAACGAGCGGGATGTGCCGTATCAGTCGTTGCTCAAGGTCTTCTTGGCAGAGCGCATCGCAAACGAACGTGGGATGCGGCGCAAGGTGCCAGCCTGATGCCGAACCACGCGCTGCACCCGACCGGCGCTGGTGGCATCGTGAGCACCGGCGGCTGAGCGCTGATCGTTAGGCGGCTCAAGGCCATGACGGAGGTACACGACGAGTGATGTGGATCTGGATAGCGTTCATTGCGTTTGTCCTGCTCATGTTGGCACTGGACCTGGGCGTCTTTCACCGCAAGGCCCACGTCGTCAGCGTCAAGGAGGCCCTTGCTTGGTCGGCCGTGTGGCTCGCCATGGGGTTGTCGTTCTCCGCGTTCGTGTACTTCGCCTACGAGGGCCGGTGGTTCGGCCTTGGTACCCTGGTGGACGCGGTCGATGGGCTGACGAACGACGGCGCAGCGGCGACGGAGAAGTACCTGACCGGCTACGTCGTCGAGAAGTCGCTCAGCGTGGACAACATCTTCGTTATCGCCATGATCTTTGGGTCCTTCGCGGTGCCGCAGCTCTATCAGCACCGCGTCCTTTTCTGGGGCGTCCTCGGTGCTCTGCTCCTGCGCGGTGCGATGATAGGTCTCGGGGCGAAGGTGATCGCCGAGTACCACTGGGTTTTGTACCTGTTTGCCGCCTTCCTGATCCTTACGGCGATCAAGATGCTTTTCCTCAAGACGGAGCACACCGATCCAAACAAGAACATCGTGGTCCGGTGGACGCGCCGCCTGTTCCCGGTGACCGCCAGGTTGCACGGCGAGCACTTCATCGTTCGCGCCGGTGCACCCGCGTCGTACGAGAGTGAGGTCCCCGGGGCGCCCACGATTCCAGATGAGGTCGTGGACAAGGCTCGGCCGGGAACTTGGCTCCTCACGCCTCTGGCGCTGGCGCTCGTCATGGTCGAAACGACAGATCTGATCTTCGCCGTCGACTCCATCCCAGCCATCTTCGCCATCACGGGCGACCCGTTTTTGGTGTTCACCAGCAACGTGTTCGCGATGCTCGGTCTGCGATCGCTCTACTTCGCGCTGGCCGGGATGGTGAAGAAGTTCCGATACCTGAAGGTCTCACTCGCACTGGTCTTGATGGTAGTGGGCGTGAAGATGTTGCTTGCCGAATGGCTGAAGCTCACCCTCGGGAAGCACTTCAACTTGTACTTGCTGACTGTGATTCTCTCGATCCTGGTCGCGGGCATGGCGGTATCCGTACTAGCGGAGCGCCGTCGAACGAGCCGCCTAACAAGCCGATGAAGCTGACGGTCGCCTTCGGCGCCCGCAGCATATCGGCGAGCCGTTAGCCGGACAGGGGCACGACTGCGATGAAATGGTCACCTCAGGAGCGGCGGACCCACGCGCTGTCGATTCTTTTCGCCGCAGTCCCCTTCGCTTTCGCGCTGATTCGCTTCGGCCAGACCGGGTACGATGTTCGGTACTTATGCGTTGCGCTTGCATCACTGCTTGGCGCAACGATGGTAATGGTGGTCGGAAACGCGTATACCAGAGGACTGACAGTGAGGGTCGCGCTCTCGGCTGGCGCCTTCGTCATTGCGACGCTCTGTGCGATGCTGGCGGCGGTGCTCCTCGGGACAACAGTGGGTTTGGGGATCTTGGTGGTTGCGTCTGCCTTCGGCTTCTGTTGCGCAGCCAGTTGTGTGCTCCACGTACTCGCGCGGCCTCGAGTTCTCTGAATCGAGCATTGCCGATCTGCGCAGGCACAACGTGAAACGGCACGGTTGGGTGGTCTTCGTCCTGGCGGCAATCAGTGGGGTGTGGTGCGTCTTGATGCACGTCTGGATCTCCTTCACACCACTTTGGCACCAAGGCGTCGTTCAGGGTGCGGTGCTCGTTCCAACGGTCTTGTCAATTCTCGCGACTTGGGCTGCATGGCGGCGCAGTGGAGTCGGAGTCGGTGCGTTCGCACTTCTCTTCGCGGGGTTCACGTTCGTCACCGGCTTCTCGATCGGCAATGCGTACGTTCCGGCGGCGGGACTGCTGATTCTGGCGGCGGTTCTTGCCGCGTTGATCGGCTTCGGGAAGCGCGAACGAGAGGTTGCCGTCTAACGCAATGAAGCCGGCGCCGGCCCATGTCCAAGAGCGACTGCGCCGGCGCCGCTTATTGCTATCGGCCTGCTCGGCGAGGGATTTCCGTTCATTGGCGCGTGGGGGGAGACGTTGATCCGGAGCGTGACGCTTGCGTTGTTGATGTTCTCTGTTGCTGCCTGCGGCGGAGACTCCAGAGTCGGATCCCCGGCTAGCCCGTCGGTCGCGGAGCCGACCTATGACATTGTGGGCCGCGGAATCCCGCAGTTCGTTAGCCAGCGACACATTGCGTTGGTCAACATCGACCGCATCTCGCGCTTTCGGTCAGCGGTGGGCCACTCCTACACCGATTCTGCCGAGCAGTGCCGCAGCATGAAGCACTACTTCACACCGAAGGGCACGACGAATCCAGCGACGCTC
>Ga0315297_10002471_pt1 | contig 11689 bp, 13 predicted proteins | sample YL17G15_0_MG_FD_203628 | JGI IMG/M metagenome (GOLD analysis project Ga0315297, IMG submission 203628) | Sediment microbial communities from Yellowstone Lake, YNP, Wyoming, USA - YL17G15_0 | ecosystem: Environmental > Aquatic > Freshwater > Lake > Sediment | place: USA: Wyoming | collected... | reverse complement strand
CCATGAAACTCCACCCACCCTATAGGCCCACGCCATGTCCATCTGGAAAGACAATACGGCCTCCCGGCAAACTCCCGCGCCTGCGCCCGAACCGAGGGAACCGGCCCGGTTCGACGCTCCGTCGAAGCCCGAGCTCGTCCCCAGCCGCCCCGCCGCTCCGGTGACGCGCGCCGACACCGGCCTGCCCCGCAAGGAATCGCTGATCGCCGCCGACATCACCATCGAAGGCAAGATCGAAGGCGGCGGCAGCGTACGCATCGCCGGCAAGTTCAAGGGCGACGCCAGCGTAGAGGGCGATCTCACCATCGAGGCCGGCGCCAAGCTGACTGGCAGCGTGCGCGCCAACAAGGTCACGATCGCGGGCGAACTGGAAGGTAACGTCGAGGAAGCTTCGGAAATCGAATTGCAGCCGACCGGCGTGGTGATCGGCGACCTGAAGGCCGGTTCGCTGACGGTCGCGGCCGGCGCCCGCATGCGCGGTCAGGCCGAGTTCGGTTGGGGCGACGGCAAGGGCTCGAAAGCCGGCAAGCACAGCAACGACCACGGCGCGGAGAGCGGCACCGGCGCATGAGCAGCGTGCGCCCGGGCAGCTCCGGGGCGACCCGCGAATGTCCGCACTGCCGGGAGACCGTCCTCGAAAGCGCAGCCGTGTGTCCGGCCTGCCGGCACTATCTGCGCTTCGATGCCGGCACCGATGCGCCCCAGGCGCCCGCGCTCACGCCGCTGCGCATCGAAGGCAGCATCCGGCATCCGGCCGACGGCGAACCCTGGGAATACACCGTCGTCGTGTCGATACGTGACGATCGCGGCGAAGAAATCGCCCATAAACTCATCGGCGTGGGTGCGATGAACCCGAACGAGCAGCGCACCTTCACCCTGTCGGTCAAAGCCGTGCCGGCCAAGACGCCAGCCGCCGGCACTTCTGCGCGCTCACGGTGAAATGGCGGCGCATGCCGCGACGCGCCGGCGACGTCGGTCGCCGTTTCAGCTGAAGGTCAGCGTCACGCCCGGGAGTCCGAGCGCGCCATAGTCCGACGTCCACATCTCCCCCGCCGAAATCGGCCAGGCGTCGGTCACGGTACCGGTCGTGATGATTTCGCCGACGGCGAGCGGAGGGAACTGCGGCTGCAGCGCGAGCACCCGCGCGAGATGCACGAGCGCCAGCGCCGGGCTGTCGAGGACGTTGGCGCCGACCCCGGTGTCGATCACTGCGCCGCTTCGTCTCAGCGTGAGCGTGAACAGCGGGAGCGCGGCGGCGAGTTCGGCGCGGTTGCGATCAGTCACCGCGAGCGGCGTGCCGACCACCAGCACGCCGTGCAATCCGAAAGCCGCGGTGCAATCGGCGGCAGCGAACTTCCAGTCCGGGAAGTGGCTTTGCACGATTTCGAATCCCGGCGCGATCCACTCGACGCAGGCGAGTGCGCCATGCGCATCGGCGGCGACCGGCACGGGCGCCTTCAGCTTGAACACCACCTCGGGTTCGATGCGCGGCTGCACGAATGGCGCCAGCGCGAGCGTCGCGCAGTTTGCCGTCGCGTAGTGGACGGTGTGCACCCACATATGCGCCCACATCGGCAGGTAGACGCCGTACCGGGACCAGATCGTGCGGTTGGTGAAGCCGATCTTGCGACCGACCGGTTCCCAGCCGCCGGCAACGCGGCGCGTCTCGATCTCGCGCAGCACGTCGTACGCGGCGGCGACGTCGAAGCCCGCGTCGCTCGCCGTGATCGGCGCGAGCGTGGTCGCGTTGTCGTACGCGACGATCAGCCGACCGGCGATCGCACCGGTGTCATCGCGCATGTCCGTCAGCGGACCCAGCCCAGCACCCGCATGAGCGATGTCCCGCCGGCCCACAGCGCGGTCGCGACGACCATGCCGATCACGGCGGCCACGATCGCGCCGAGGACCCCGTCGATCCCCCACCCGGTCACCGCCGACCAGGCGGAAAAGCCGCCCGCGACGCCGCAGATGAGGATTCCGAGGATGCTGCCGAGCATCGAGCCGCGCTGCCGGAAGGACATGTTGTGTCGAGTTGGTTAGGGGCGACGCGATGGTACTTCGACTTCCCGCCGCGTCCAAACGGAATCGTCGCCCGTGCGAATCACGCCTTGGGCCGCACGACGGGCTTGGGGGGAGGCCTGGCGCTCGCCAGCAGATTGGCGCGAAGTTCCGCGATGCCCTTCAGCATCATCTCGAAGCCGAGATCGAACGTCGACTCGAAATGCGGACGCTCGAAGAACGGCGCCGCGGCCGCGAGACGAGGGCATTCGCGGGCGATGAAGTCGTTGGCCACAGGCTCGGCCGCGGACGGTCCTGCCGCATAGTCCGCCGTTTCGTCGAGCATGGCGCCAAGCACGTAATAGCCGAAGATCCGGAACGCCTGCGCCGCCAGCCGGTCGTCGGGCAGCACGGCTTGGAAGTAACGGAGCATGCGCTCGATGAAGGCGACGCCCGCCGGCATGTTGAGGCGGTGCAGTGCGACCAGGGGAAAGAGCGCCGGATGGCGATGCGCCATGGCCCGGCACTCCCCGCCGATGAAACGCAGCCGGCCGATCGGGTCGAGATCCGCGGCAGGCTCCCGGATGCCGGCAAGCGCATGCTCGACCATCGCATCGAGGAGATGCTGCTTGCTCGGGAAATAGTGATAGACGCTCATCGCTTCGCAGCCAAGCGCCTCGCCCAGCCGGCGAAAGGTGAACGCCGGCAAGCCGTGGTCCTCGACGATCGCGAGCGCCGCCGCGACGATGCGCTCGCGCGACAGGGCGACGCGGGCCGTCGCACTCCCGCTCGCTTCCACCTCGGGCCCGCCGCGACGAACGTCCGGACCGGCGACCGGACCGGCGACCGAACCAGCCGCTTCCGCCGGGGCAGCCGCCGGCCCGCCGCCGCGCCGCAGTCCCGGTTCCGCAATCTTCGTCACAGGCGCCCCTCCCGCTTGTAATCTTACACTGTAAGCGTATAGTTCCGCAACGGACTTACAGTGTAAGCGTCATCGGCGGCCGAAGGCCACGCTCCCGGCTGTGACAGAGGAGAAACGCATGGATACCGTCGACATCATCGGACTGCTCGTCCCCGTCACTTATTTCGTGTTCCTGGTCACCGAGCGCCTCTGGCCGGCGCGCGAGTTTCCACCACGCCCCGGCTGGCAGTGGATCGGCGTCGGATTTCTGGTTCTGGTCATGACGATTTCGACCGTCGTCCCGCTGCTCATCCCGGAAGCCTGGCTCGCGCAGCACCGGCTCTTCGACGGAACGAGCCTGGGCGTCGCCGGCGGGACCCTCGTCGGCATCGTCGCGCTGGAAGGCGTGATCTACGCGTGGCATCGAAGCGCGCACAACGTCGGCTTCCTCTGGCGCGGCTTTCACCAGATCCACCACAGCCCGCAGCGCGTCGACATCGCGGGCTCGCTGGTATTCCATCCGACCGAAATCGTCGTGCAGACGGTGCTGCAGCTCGCGGTCACCGTGATCGTGCTGGGCCTCGACCCGCTCGCCGCGGCGCTTACGGGTTATTTCGTTGTCGTCTGCAGTTTTTTCCAGCACTGGAACGTGCGCACGCCGCAGTGGCTGGGCTATCTCATCCAGCGCCCGGAAGCGCACTGCGTCCACCACCGGATGGGTGTCCACTACTACAACTACGCCGACCTGACGGTCTGGGACATGCTGCTGGGCACCTTTCGCAATCCGCGCGAGTTTCGCGGCGAGTGCGGTTTCGAGGCCGGCGCCGATCGGAGAATGGGCCCGATGTTCGGTTTCGCCGACGTCAACGCGTCGCTGTATGGACCCGGCAGCCTCGGCGCAAAGCCGAAGTCTCCCGCCTAGCACGCCGACCGCGGCTGGCCGGCACATCCCCAGCCGGAAGCGGGCTTCTTGACGCGCCGCAAACTTTCCGTTGTGCGGGCGCCGGCGATTCGCGGGATAATTACCGTCCTTTTCGGAGAGACCCAACATGAGCGAGCAAAGAGAAGTCGTCATCCTGAGTGGCGTGCGCACGGCAATCGGCGACTACGGCGGCAGCCTGAAGGACATCGCGCCCAGCGACCTTGCGGCCCGCGTCGTCAAGGAGGCCGTCAGCCGCGCGAAGATCGACCCGAAGGACGTGGGCCAGTGCGTGTTCGGCAACGTGATTCATACCGAACCGAAGGACATGTACATCTCGCGTCTCGCCTGCGTGAACGGCGGCCTGCCGCACGACACGGGCGCGCTGACGCTGAACCGCCTGTGCGGCAGCGGCATGCAGGCGATCGTCTCGGCATCGCAGTACATCCTGCTGGGCGACACCGACGCTGCCGTCGCGGGCGGCGTCGAGAGCATGAGCCGCGCCGCCTACGCGTCGATGACGCAGCGCTGGGGCGCGCGTATGGGCGAGACGAAGATGTTCGACATGATGGTCGGCGCGCTGACCGACCCGTTCGACACGGTCCACATGGGCGTCACCGCCGAGAATGTCGCGAACAAATGCGGCATCACGCGCGAGCAGCAGGACGCGTTCGCCGTCGAGAGCCACAAACGTGCGGCGGCGGCGATCGCCGCCGGACATTTCAAGAGCCAGATCGTGCCGATCGAGCTGAAGAGCAAGAAGGGCCCGGTGATGTTCGACACCGACGAGCACGTGCGCGGCGATTCGACGCTGGAGGGCATGGCCAAGCTTCGCGCCGTGTTCGCCAAGGAAAACGGCACCGTCACCGCCGGCAATGCGTCGGGCATCAACGATGCGGCCGCGGCGCTCGTGCTGATGGAGAAAGCGGCGGCGGCGAAGAAGGGCCTGAAGCCGATGGCGCGGCTCGTCGCCTACGGCCACGCCGGCATCGACCCGAAGATCATGGGCCTCGGCCCGGTCTCCGCCGTGCAGCGCGCGCTGGCGAAGGCGGGGTTGAAGCTCGACCAGATGGACGTCATCGAATCGAACGAGGCGTTCGCGGCGCAGGCGCTCGGGGTGGCCAAGGAACTCGGAATGAACCCGGCGAAGGTCAACCCGAACGGCGGCGCCGTGGCGCTCGGTCACCCGATCGGCGCGACCGGCGCGATCCTGACGGTGAAGGCGATGTACGAACTCCACCGCACCGGCGCCCGCTACGGCCTCATCACGATGTGCATCGGCGGCGGGCAGGGCATCGCGGCGATCATCGAGCGGCTGTAGCAACCGCAAGCGAACGTGGGTACGAAGACCCCGTGGGTGGCCGCGGGGTTTTTCTTGGAAGTGGAGCGTCGACGATGCTAGCTTTGTTCCAGGGCCGGAAGGAAACGCCGCGTCTGGGCACGATCCGTCAGCTTGCGCTGTTCTCAACACTTTCGCGCCGCGAGTTGCGCGTCATCGATGGCCTGCTGCACGAGCGCCGTTATCTGAAAGGCGAAATAATCTTCGATGAGGGCGAGGAGGGTCAGACGGTGCACGTTGTCATCACCGGTCGCGTCCTGATTTGCCGGCAGGGAGAGCCCGAGTCCGGACGGATAACGGAGATCGATGCCGGTGTCGTGTTCGGGGAACTCGCGCTGCTCGAAAACGCGCCGCGCGCCCTCCAGGCGAGGGCGGAGGAGGACTGCGTGCTCGCCTCACTCTCTCGCGGCGACTTCGAAAGCCTGCTCGATACGCACGCGGTGATCGGGTCGAAGATCCTGCTGCAACTCGCGCGCCAGCTGGGCAGGCAATTGCGCGACCGGTCTCCCGCGGTCGAACGCCGACCGCTGTGAATTCGTCGAACATCGCGAGCGCCGGTACGAGCCGGTACCTCTCGTCCGGGCCGTTGGTCTGGACGGCGACGGTGGTCTGCACGACGCTGCTGCTCGCCTTGCTGAAGCAGGCGCTTTGGCTCGTCGTGCCCTTCCTGCTCGCGATCATCCTGTACTACGCGCTGTTTCCGGCCGTCAGGCGCCTGACACTCGCGGGGATCGGACGTGAAACCGCGGCGGCGATCGTCGCGGGAGGATTTCTGGTCGCTGCGGTTGCGGCGATGGTGCCGACGCTGCCCTGGCTCGCGGCGCAGGCCGTCGGCGGCGAGGAAGCGTTTTTCCGCTACCTCGCGGGCGGCCGGGTGCTGATCGATCGATCGCTGGCAATGCTCGAGGCGCAGTTCGAATTTCTGAAGCAGATGGACTTTCACGCCGAGATGGGCAGGAAGATTTCGGAGTTCGGCGGCACCTACATTCAGGCGCACCTCGGCGATGTGCTGCTTGGCGCCGCCGCCTGGCTTCCTGCGTTGCTGCTGGCGCCGTTTCTCGCGTTCTTTTTCCTTCGCGACGGCCGGCGGTTCCTCAAGTTTCTGGGCGAAGCGGTGCCGAACGCCTACTTCGAGCGGACGCTGTACATGATCGATCGCGTCGACGGCACCGCTCGCGCCTACTTCCTGGGCCTGCTGAAGCTGACCCTCCTCGACACGATCTGCCTCGCACTCGGGCTGGCGGTGATCGGCATACCCGGCGCGCTCGTACTCGGCCTGATGGCCGCGGTGCTCGCCTGGGTGCCCTTCGTCGGCTCGATCATCGGCTGCGTGATCGTGGTGCTGGTCGCCGCCACCGATTTTCCAGCGAACCTCTGGGTCGTCTATGCGGCGGTCGGGCTGTTCGTGTTCGTCCGTCTGCTCGACGATTTCGTGTTCATGCCGTTGACGATCGGTCGCAGCCTGCACATGCATCCGTTGCCCACGGTGCTCCTGATATTCGCCGGCGGGGCGGTCGCGGGAATCCCCGGCCTGATCCTGGTCCTGCCCCTGGCCGGTGTCGTCATGGTGGTCGCCGGCACGATCGGCGGCATTGTCAACGACCCGCGATTGGGCGCCCGGCACGCGTTCGCCAAGACGCTGCGGGCGCGGCGCATCACGGCCGACCTGCACTCCTGACCTGGTGTGCCGAGCCGGAAATTCGACTCAATGAGCGAGTACCGCGCCGTTCCGGGTGCTCGTCGGCAAGGAGGCCTCGGATGACTGCATCGCCTTTGCGCATCGGCATCGCCGGCGTCGGCCGCATGGGCCGCCACCATGCCGCCAATCTCGCGCATCGCGTCCTCGGCGCGGAGCTTGTCGCCGCGTGCAGTCCCGTCGCCGACGAACTCGTGTGGGCGCGCGATGCCCTCGGCGTTGCGCACGTCTATGGCGAGTACACCCGGCTGTTGGCGCATCCAGGCCTGGAAGCGGTCTTCCTGGCGACGCCGACGACGCTGCACGCCGACCAGATCATCGAAGGACTTCGGGCCGGCAAGCATGTGTTTTCGGAGAAGCCGCTCGCGCTCAACATCGCCGACTGCCTCCGGGTGGAAGAGGAAGCGGCGAAGCATCCGCGGCAGAAGGTGATGATCGGCTACGTCCGGCGCTTCGATCCCAGCTATCGCGACGCGTACGACAAGATCAAGTCCGGCGCGATCGGCCGTCCGTTCCTCGCGCGCTCCCAGACCGCCGACCAGAACGACGCCAGCGGGTTCTTCGTGCGCTACGCGGGCGCTTCGGGCGGCATCCTGCTCGACATGAGCGTCCACGACATCGACACCGTGCGCTGGCTGCTCGGCGCGAAGGGCGCGAGGCGCGTCTTCGCCGCCGGCACGATCGCCGTCCACGAGGGCTTGCGCGAATGCGGCGACGTCGACAATGCGGTCGCGACGATCGAGTTCGCGGACGGGCAGATCGCTTCCCTGTACGCGTCACGGACGCTCGCGCACGGGCATGAAACATTGACCGAGATCGTCGGCACGATGGGACGGATCACCGTCGGGCAGAACCCGCGCATCAACCGCGTCGAGATCGCCGACGCGCATGGCGTTCGCAACGAGTGCACGCCGACATTCTACGAGCGCTTCGCCGAGGCGTTCCTCAACGAGGCGCAGGCGTTCGTGGATATTGTGCGCGAGGATCGGCCCCCCCCGCTCACCTTGCGCGACGCGACGGAGGCCACACGCATCGGCATCGCGGTGACCGAGTCGCTGCGGACGAAGCGGGCGGTGGAGTCGTAGCGCTTGCTCTTCGATCCGCAACGCCACGAAGCATTGACCGACGTTCGCTGGAACGCCGACATTGCGCGGTCGACGATCGCGGCCATCGCGCGGGATGCGCTCGCGCGCTTCTCGCCGGCTGAACTGTGGCCGGTGCATCCGCTCGACCGCGAGGACAACGACCCGCTACCGCCATTCAGGATGCTTTACATGGGCGCCGCGGGCGTGATCTGGGCGCTCGATCGGCTCGCGCGCTCCGGCGCCGGCGGTGGCCGACAGGCTTGGCGCATCGATCGCCGCGAACGCGAACCACCCGTCGCTGGAAATGCTGTGGGGTTCCCCGGGAACGATGCACGCAATCGCGCAGAGCGAGCACCATGCCGAAGAATACCGGATGCGGCGTTATTCGCTCTGGACGGGCGATCCGGGGCTTGCGCTTTACCTGTGGAATTGTCTGTCCGGTGACGATCGCTGGCCCAATCTCGATCGCGAGGATGATGGCTGAGCGTCGCGGCGGGCACATCCCGCCTTCGCCCGCTACTTGACGAGCCCCAGCGTCTTCGCCGAGTTGAGGTACTCCTGCGTGCGCTCCTTCATGAACGCCGGCATCATCTCCAGCGTGATGTCGGTGACCTCGAAGCCGCCGTCGAACATGCGCTTGCGCAATTCCGGGTCCTTGTTGATCGCGTCCATCATGTCGGAGACCTGCTTGCGCACGGCGGGCGGCGTGGACTTCGGCACGCCGATGCCGCGATACGCGCCGTCGACCCAGTTCAACCCCAGCTCCCGAAAGGTCGGCACGTCCGGGAATTGCGGCAGACGCTTTTCCGTCGCGACGGCGAGCATCCGCATCTTGCCCTTCTGCTGGATCGCGAGCGTCGAATACGACATCGCCGCGGAGACGTGTTGGCCGAGGATCGACGCGAGCATGTCACCCGTGCCCTTGAACGGGACGTAGGTCGTCCTGACGCCGAGCTCGCGATCGAACCGCACTTGCGCGACGTGATTCGCCGAGTTGGTGCCCGAGCCGGCGATCGTGACGACCTCGGGTTTGTCGCGCGCCGCGCGGACCAGGTCGGCGAACGTCTTGTACGGGCTATCGGCCGCGACGATCACCGCATCGGGCGTGTAATGAAAGAAATAGACGGGCGTGATGTCCTCGGTCTTGAACTGCGTGTCGGGCTCGAGCGGTTGCAGCACGATGTGCGGCAGGTTGACGCCGACGATCGTGTGCCCGTCGCCGGGCATGTTGTTCATCTGCGACCACGCGAGCGCGCCGCCGGCACCGGGCTTGTTCACGACGATCATCTCCTGCTTGTATTTCGCCTGGAATGCCTGCGCCTGCAGCCGGGCCGCGATATCGGACTCGCCCCCTGCCGCGAACGGAATGACGTACTGGACGGGCTTGTCCGGGTACGCGGCGGCGACCGAGGCGATCGCCACCGCAGCGATGGCGGCGCCCGTGCGGGCCATGCCCAGTGCGTTCATGCGTTGCTCCTGTGTTTTCGAGGGGGCGGCAGAAGGCCGCACGCCAATTCTAGTCCAAGGCGGAGGATAATCACGGATTGGACTCCCGCGTCGTGCGTGCTGCCGCCGGCCGCGGGCCTCGATGGCCAACCCAGGGAGAGCGAAATGAGCGCCACACTACGCAAGGTCGATTACTTCCACGTAATGATTCCGAACCGCGCCGGCCAGGCGTCGAAGATCGCGGCCGGCCTCGCCGCGGAGGGCGTCAATCTGCTCGCGTTCTCCGGCTTTCCCAGCGGCCGGAAGACGCAGCTCGACCTGATGCCGGAGGATTCCGCCCAGCTGAAGCGCGCTGCGAAGAAGCTCGGCCTCAAGCTCTCCGCGAGGAAGTCCGGGTTCCTGTGCCAAGGTGACGATCGGGTCGGCGCGATGACGCGCCTATTCGACAAGCTGGCGGCCGCCAGGATCAACCTGATCGCGGTGGACGCCGTCACCAGCGGCAAGGGACGCTTCGGCGCGATCTTCTGGGTCAAGCCACAAGCCGTGGCAAGAACCGCCAGGCTCCTCGGCGCGAAGTAACCACCGGAATGGCCAGCGGCGGCGCCCTGGTTCGCGTCACCGCGACATCCGGCGGGGCCGGCTGCATCGCCCGGTCGGGTTTCTTGTCGTCGCGTTCCCGCAATTTCCGCAATTCACCACTCCACTACTCCAAGAAAAGGAATATCGAATGTCCATCACCATGTACCAGGCCTCGGTTCCCCAATTCATCCGGATGCTCGGCAATCTGAAGGGCATCCTCGAGAAGGCGGCCGCGCATGCCGCCGCGAAGAAAATCGACGAGTCGGTGCTGCTCAACGCCCGGTTGTTCCCCGACATGTTTACGCTGACGCGCCAGGTGCAGATCGCGACCGATTTCGCCCGCGGCACCGGCGCCCGCCTGTCCGGGGTGGAACCACCGGCGGTCGAGGACAAGGAGCAGAGCTTCGCCGAATTGTCGGCGCGAGTCGATGTCGCTGTCGCCTACCTGCGCACACTGCCCGCGGCGAAGATCGACGGCTCGGAAACGCGCGCGATCACGCGGACGATCCGCGGCGCGCCGAAGACCTTTGCCGGGCTCGACTATCTGATCCGGTATTCGTTGCCCAATTTCTATTTCCACCTCGCGACCACGTACGCAATCCTGCGCCACTGCGGCGTCGAGGTCGGCAAGGGCGATTTCGTCGGGGCGTTCGACTAGCGTCGCAGCACGATCGCGGCATCCGCGTCGAAGACCACGCCGACCGGTTCGTCGCGCCCGCGCGGCTCCCGCGCTTTTTCGTCGAACACCAGCAGCTCGCCCCACGGGGTTGCCACCATGTACTCGATCCGGCTGCCGAGGTAGGCGGCGCGCTTGCATACGCCCGGCACGCCGCCCGCTCCCGGTGCCACGAGGCGCAACCGGTTCGGCCGCACCGCGAGCGTGGCGGGACCCGGCGCGACGCCGTCGGCGCGCACTGCCATGCCGGCGCCGCCCGCGGTGAACGTCGGTCCGCCTTCGCCCGCGGCAAGTTCGCCGTCGACCAGGTTGGCATCGCCGATGAAATCGGCCAGGAAACGGCTGGCGGGCGTCTCGTAGAGTTCGTGCGGCGTGCCTTTTTGCGCGATGCGCCCGCTTTCCATGACGATGATGTGGTCGGAGACGGCGAGCGCCTCCTCCTGATCGTGCGTCACGTAGATCACCGTGAGGGACAGCGCCTGCTGCAGATCGCGGATCTCCTGCCGCACGCGCCTTCGCAGTTTCGCATCGAGATTCGACAGCGGCTCGTCGAACAGCAGCACGGCCGGCTCGAGCACGAGCGAGCGCGCCACCGCGACGCGCTGCTGCTGGCCGCCGGAGAGTTCCGACGGCAGGCGGCTCTCGAGCCCGGCGAGCCCCAGCATCTCGAGCTTCGCGTGCGCGAGTTCGCGCGCCTTCGCCTTGTCGGAACTCGTCGACAGCGGGCCGTAGCAGACGTTCTGCAGCACCGTCATGTGCGGAAACAGCGCGTACGACTGGAACACCATGCTGACATCGCGCTCGTTCGCCGCGCGCAGCGTGACGTCGGTGCCGCCAATCGCGATGCGGCCGCTCGTCACCGGCTCGAGTCCCGCGACCATCCGCAGCGTCGTCGTTTTGCCGCAGCCGGAGGGCCCCAGCAGCGTGACGAGCTCGCCCGGCGACACCGTGAACGATACGTCGTCGACCACGGTCAGCTTGCCGTAGCGTTTCGATACCCGGTCGAAGACGACTCCGCCTGCTTTCTTTTTCATTGGTGCACCCTTGGCG
>Ga0315297_10002470_pt1 | contig 11690 bp, 9 predicted proteins | sample YL17G15_0_MG_FD_203628 | JGI IMG/M metagenome (GOLD analysis project Ga0315297, IMG submission 203628) | Sediment microbial communities from Yellowstone Lake, YNP, Wyoming, USA - YL17G15_0 | ecosystem: Environmental > Aquatic > Freshwater > Lake > Sediment | place: USA: Wyoming | collected... | reverse complement strand
GCCGCCGGCGTCGTCGCGACGCTCATGTTCGTGACGTGGCTCGTGAGCCTGCTCAAGCGCGACGCGTCGATCGTCGACCCGATCTGGGGGCTGGGCTTCGTGCTCGTCGCCTGGGCCGTCCGCGTCAGTGTCGACGGGAACACGACACGCCAGTGGGTGCTCGTCGGGCTCACGACTATCTGGGGCCTGCGACTCTCGATCTACCTGTACTGGCGCAACCACGGCACCGGCGAGGACTTCCGCTACCAGGCGATGCGCCGCCACTGGGGTCCGCGTTTCTGGTGGGTCAGCCTCTTCACCGTGTTCGCGCTCCAGGGCGCGCTGATGTGGGTCGTGTCACTGCCGGTGCAGCTCGGCCAGGTGCCCGACGACCCGGGGTTCGGTGTCCTCGGGGTCATCGGCATTCTCGTATGGGCCGTCGGGATCACCTTCGAGGCCATCGGTGACGCCCAGCTCGCTCGGTTCAAGCGCGATCCCGCGAACAAGGGTCTCGTGATGGATCGCGGCCTCTGGCGCTATACGCGCCACCCCAACTACTTCGGTGACGCCTGCGTCTGGTGGGGCATCGCGCTGGTCGCGGCCGAGAGCGGTCTCGGCGCGATCGGCATCATCGGCGCGGTCGTGATGACCGTCTTCCTGCGCCGGGTCTCGGGCGTCACCCTGCTCGAGAAGTCGCTCGTGAAGCGGCGCCCCGGGTACGAGGACTACGTGGCCCGGACCAGCCCGTTCGTTCCGCGGCGCCCGCGAACGCCCGCGTCACCCCCACCGGCCTGATCGCGCCGGTCACCACCGAACGAGAACGCGTTCTCGCGCGGGAACGCCGAGCACCCCGAAAGCGTTGTAATCCCAGTACTGCACCAACACAGGGAGAATGCGATGCCCAGCACCGCGAGCCTGATGACCAAGAGCCCCCATACCAGGACCCCCCGACGCGCCGCGACACCCCGTGGCACCCAGACCCCGTTCGCTCGACGCGGCGTCACGGGCATGGTGAAGGGTGCGAGCCGCGATCTCGCCGCTTCGGCGCGATCCGTCGCGCGCGACATCTCGAAGCCCGCGTTCGACCTCGCCCGTGGCCCCGGAGCAACTGCCGCGGCCGGCGCAACCGTGACCGCGACCAAGTTGCGCGATGCCGGCACCCTCTCGTTGCAGGCCCTCCCGAAGGAAGCGCTCCCCGAACTGGCGAAGTCCGTGTACCGGCTCCGCAAGGTCCGGACGCCCGAACAGGCGCGCGTCGCGGCCGAGACCGAGACCGAGCGCCTGCTCACCGTCATCACCCCGCTGCTCGTCGCCCACCCGCTGCCAGTGCAGCGGACGGCGAGCGCGAAGGCCATTCTGGCCACCGCCGGCGGGTTGGCTGCTGCGAGCGAGGAGATCGAGACGATCGCCGCGCTCGTGTCGGCCGGAACGGCGGTGCCTCCGACGATCCCCGTCGTCATCGGTGCGAACCTGGTCGCGCTCGCGGTCGAGTTGTACGTCGCCGCGTCGCTCCGGACGCACGACCTGCGTGCCGCGGGACTCGAGGTCGATCCCCAGCAGGTCGCCGACGATGTCATCTTCGCGATGACCGGTGAAACGCCCGAGCGGGGCACCATGACCCGTCACGTCACCAAGCACATGGTGCGCGTGGTCGCGGCCCGTCTGTTCACCCGCTGGGGCGCCGGCTTCGTGCCCGTGATCGGCATCGCGTACGCCGGCTGGGACACCCAGCGCACGGTCGACGCGATCCGCGCGCTGCCGCTCCCGACCCGCTCGACGATCATCCTCGAGCGGCGCCTCGCCGCGATCAACGCCGCTCCCGCGTAGGGCACCCGGGCGCCATCACGCCCGCCCCCGGCTCCTGGATCCAGCTCGCGATCAGATGGCTGAGTCTGCGCCGACCGCGACGCGCGCCCGGGCGGCCGCGAGGGTCGGGGACTCCCCGAGGGCCCACCGCAGCGTGCCGAACAGCGCCCGGGCTGCCGGGCGCACACCCATCGGGCCCACGAGCGGTGGAACCACGAGACGCAGTTCGACCTGCGCGCGCAGCGGCAGCAGCTCGACCGCCGCAGCCGCGATCACGGCATAGGAACCGCGAGCCGAGAGCGGCAGCGGGGGGAACATCAGGAAGCGGGTGGCATCGCGCGCCTGGCGCGTCGCGTGCAGCTCGTAGCCGGCAAGCACACTCGCGAGCTCGGCGACGCTGGTGGGCACCGGATCGGCACCGAACGCGATGGCGACGATCGCCATCTCGGCGACGTACTGGTCGGCTTCGGCGTCGGTGAGCCCGGCGCCGTAGCGCTGGTAGGCGGCGAGGAAGCTGTCGACCTCGGTCGCGTGCACCCACGTGACCAGCGCAGGATCGGCGGCCGAGTAGGGACGGCCGTCGGGCGCGGTACCGCGCACGTGCTCGTGGACCTGCTGGACCCGGGCCACGGCTGCGCCGGCTTCGGCACTGGTGCCGTAGGTGGTGGCCGCGACGAACTCGGCGGTCCGGTGCAGACGACCCCACGGGTCGGTGCGGTAGTCGGAGTGTTCGGCGACGCCGGCCATCGCGAGTGGGTGCAGCGTCTGGTACAGCAGGGACCGCAGGCCGCCGATCAGCGTCCCGAGATCGGCGTGCACGCGCCAGGCCATCGAGTCGGGCCCGAACCAGCCCGCATCGCCGGCGACCGAGAGATCGGGCCCCGTGGGAGCCCCGGAGACGCGCAGCCGCAGTGCCCGGGCCACTCGGCCGCGCACCAGGTCGGATGCGGCACCGCCGACGCCGAGCGGATCAGGGATCTGCATGTGCCCATCATGGCGGTCCAGGCGGCCAGCGGCGCATCGGGCGCGTACCCTGAGCCGCCGTGCCGGGTTGGAGCTACGCCACCGTATGGAGCGGGATCGCCGAGGCGGTACCCGAACGCGCCGCGATTGTCTGCGGCGAGCGCCGGCTGACCTGGGGCGACTTCGCCGATCGTTCCCGTCGGCTGGCCACCTCGCTGTTCGCGGCCGGGGTCCGCCCGGGCGACACGGTGGCCGTCGACGCCACGAACCGCCCCGAGTACCTCGAGACCATCTTCGCCGCCTGGCTCATCGGGGCCGCGCCGGCCAACGTGAACTACCGCTACGTCGCCGACGAGGTGCGCTACGTCCTCGACAACAGCGACGCCCGCGCGCTCGTACATGATCCGGCGTTCGCGCCTGCTGCGCTGGACGCGATCGAGGCGATGCCCGCAGCGCGGCGACCCCTCGCCGTGCTCGAGACCGGCGGGTCGTACGAGGCCGCGATCGCCGCCGCGGACCCGACGGGCGCGTGGTCCGACCGAACCCCCGACGGCGACGACCTGCTGCTCCTCTACACCGGCGGCACCACCGGTATGCCCAAGGGCGTCATGTGGCGCAACGACGACTTGTACCGGGCGCTCTGGCAGATGGCGCGTCCCGGCGCGGAGCCACCCGACCCGATCGCCGCGGCGCGTGCGGGGAAGCAGACCGGCACCGCGCTCCCGGCGTGTCCCCTCATGCACGGCACCGGGCTCTTCATCGCGCTCTCGACGCTGGCCGGCGCGGGGACCGTCGTGCTCATCGACCACACCGGACTCGACCCGGCCCTGCTGTGGTCCGAGGTTGGGCGCAACGACGTCGCAGTCCTCACGATCGTCGGCGACGTCTTCGCGCGACCGCTGCTCGATGCACTCGAGGCGGAGCCCGACCGTTGGGATCTCGCGTGCCTACGCGCCATCACCTCCTCCGGCGTCACCTGGAGTCCCGAGGTGAAGGCGGGTCTGCTGCATCACCTCCCCCGCGTGACCCTCATCGACTCGCTCGGCGCCTCCGAGGGGATGATGTCCCGCACCGCGTCGAACTCCGACAGCGAGATCAAGCCTGCCCGGTTCGCGGTGAACGACCGGGTCAGGGTGCTCGACGAGCACACCGGCGCCGAGGTGGCCCCGGGCAGCGGCGACATCGGGATGGTCGGGGTGACGGGACCGATCCCGCTCGGCTACTACAAGGACGCAGCCAAGACGGCGGCGACGTTCCGTGTTGTCGACGGGGTCCGGTACTCGATCCCCGGCGACTACGCGACCGTCGACGCCGACGGCACGATCCAGCTCCTCGGTCGCGGTTCGGCCTGCATCAACACCGGCGGCGAGAAGGTGTACCCGGAAGAGGTGGAGCTGCTCCTCCGTGAGCACCCCGGCGTGTTCGACTGCCTCGTCGTCGGCGTTCCCGACGAGCGCTTCGGGGAGACCGTCGTTGCACTCGTGGTGCCGACGGCGACCGCCGGTGCCGACGAGGAGACACTCGCAACCTGGTGTCGCGGCCGGCTGTCGGGCTACAAGCGACCGAAGCGCTTCCTCCTCGTCGACACCCTCTCCCGATCGGCCGCAGGCAAGGCCGACTATCGCAAGCTGCGCGAGCTCGCAGAGTCGCTCATTGGTACCGTTGGCACGTGATCTTCACGCAGTACTACCTCGAGTGCCTGTCCCACGCGTCGTACCTGATCGCCGACGAGACGACCGGCCGAGGAGTCGTCGTCGATCCCCAGCGCGACGTTGCGCAGTATGTCGCGGACGCGGCAGCCCAAGGCGTCGCCATCGAGCGGGTGCTCGAGACCCATGTCCATGCCGACTTCCTGTCGGGGCACCTCGAGCTCGCCGAGCGGGTCGGCGCGACGATCTCCTACGGCGACGCCGCGACCGGCATCGAGTTCGCCTACGAGCCCCTCGCCGACGGTCAACGGCTCTCGCTCGGGACGGTGGTCCTCGAGATCCGCGCGACCCCGGGCCACACCCCCGAGTCGATCTCGCTCGTGGTCTGGGAACGACCCGACGATGCGACGCCCTACGCAGTCCTCACCGGCGACACCCTCTTCATCGGCGATGTCGGCCGACCCGACCTCCTGTCGTCGATCGGCGTGACCGCGGACGAGCTGGCCCGCCGTCTCTTTCACTCGCTCCACGAACAGCTCCTCACCCTTCCCGACGAGACACGCGTCTTCCCCGCGCACGGCGCGGGATCCGCGTGCGGCAAGCAGCTCTCGACCGAGAAGCAGTCGACGATCGGCGAGCAGCGCCTCGTCAACTACGCGCTCCAGCCCATGACGGAGGACGAGTTCGTCGCCGTGGTGACCGAGGGTCAACCCACCGCACCCGGCTACTTCGCGTTCGACGCAGCGCGCAACCGCGAGGCGCGGCCGACACTCGACGAAGAGCACGCTCCCGCTGCGATGCACCTCGACGAGCTGCTCGCCGCCCAGTCCGGGGGCGCCGCCGTGCTCGACACCCGCGACCCGATGGACTTCGCCGCTGGTCATCTGAGGGACAGCGTCAACGTCGACCTCCAAGGGCGCTTCTCGGAGTGGACCGGCGACGTGGTCGACCACGACACCCGCATCGTCATCGTGGGCAACCCCGGTACGGAGCTCGAGGCCAAAGTCCGCCTCGGGAGGATCGGCTTCGACCACGTCGTCGGATACCTCGACGATGCCCATGTCGCACTGGCGACCCACCCCGAGGTGACCGAGCGCTCGTCGCGCCTCACGGCGCGTGAGTTCGAGGCCCGCCGGCGCGATCTCCCCGATCTCCAGATCCTCGACGTCCGCAACCCGGGCGAGGTCGCGCTCGGCGCGATTCCCGACGCCCGGTCGGTGCCACTCCCGAACCTGATCGCTACGATCGAGTCGCTCGACCCCGACACGCCCACCGTCGTGTACTGCGCCGGCGGCGGCCGCTCCGCGATCGGGGCCAGCGTCCTCGCCGCGCGTGGCTTCGCCGACGTCTCCGATCTCCTCGGTGGCTTCGAGGCCTGGAGAGTAGAGACCGCAGGAGCCGACCCCAGCCCGACCGCGGGCGCGCCCCCGAGGAGCTGACCCGTGCCGAAATCCCAGAATCCGGAAGCGAGAGTGCCCGAGGTCGACGTCGCCGAAGGGCAGCGTCGAGTGCAGGCGGGGGCCGTGCTCCTCGACGTCCGTGAGTCCCAGGAATGGGAGGCAGGCCACGCCGAGGCTGCGCAGTGGATCCCGATGGGCGAGCTCGCGGCGCGCGCCGACGAGATCCCGCCGGGCCGCGACGTCGTCGTCATCTGCCGGTCCGGTGCCCGCTCCGGTCGAGTCACCGAGGCGTTGGTCCAGTCCGGCCACGACGCGGTGAATCTCGCAGGAGGCATGCAGGCCTGGGCGAGCGCCGGGCTGCCCGTCGTCACCGAGCACGGCGGTCCCGGCACCGTCGCCTGACGCCGCTGAACTCGGGGCTCTCGGTCCCGGTTCGACCGAGTGATCCCTCAGGCTGCTCTCAACCTCGAACTGCTCCACTGCGGGTGGCACGTTCGCACCTGACGGGAGCACGCAATGACCGAAGCCCGGCACCTCGAGCCTGAGCCCGATTCGGCCGCAGCACTCGCCGGCGCGCGGGCTCGCCGCAACCGTGCTCGCGCCGCGCAGAAGGCACGGAAGCGTCGCTTCCGCAAGAGCCGCATCGTCGTGGCCACGTCGAGCGTGAGCGCCGCGATCCTGCTCGTCGTCGCGATGCACGTGAGCGCGTCGACCGATATCGAGACGACGAGCTCGGCCACCACGACGGTTGCGCAGACCAACCGCGCGACAACCTCCTCCGACTCCGACACTTCCGCTTCGAGCGTCAGCTCGGCCACGCCGAGCCAGGCCTCGAGCTCATCGAGCTCGGTCGACACCACCACGCAGGCGAGCTGACCTGGAGGGGCGCTGCCCCGCCGGTGGGCGGTCCCCCGGGTCGCCCCGAGCCCCCGATCGGTCGGGTGGGTACGGCCGCCTACCCGTCGGTAACCTGGGCACATGGCCCCGAACACCCCCGGCCGGGCCGCCTCCGAGCGGGCCGCCTCACTGCAGCGCCTGCGTGACGAGGAGTTCGACGTCCTCGTCGTCGGTGCGGGCATCACCGGAGCCGGCTGCGCGCTCGACGCCGCGACCCGCGGCCTGCGGACCGCGCTCGTCGAACGCGACGACTTCGCCTCGGGGACCTCGTCGAAGTCCTCCAAGCTCGTGCACGGTGGGGTCCGCTACCTCCAGCAGAAGGAGTTCCGTCTCGTCTACGAGTCGCTCCACGAGCGTCAGATCGCGCTCCGCAACGCGCCGCACCTCGTGCGCGTCCTGCCGTTCCTGATCCCGATCCTCACCCGCGACGGCCTGATCGACCGGCGGGTCGCCCGTGCCCTCGGCGTGGCGATGTGGATGTACGACCTCACCGGAGGGATGCGCATCAAGAAGCTGCACAAGCGCATCGACAAGGCCGAGGCCCTCGAGCACATGCCGACCCTGCGTCGCGACAACGTTGCGAGCGCGTACCTCTACTACGACGCCCGAGCCGACGACGCCCGGCTCACACTGGCCATCGCCCGCACCGCCGCGGCGAACGGCGCGGCAATCGCGAACTATGCCCGGGTCGCCGACCTCCTCAAGGACTCCCAGGGGAACATCAGCGGTGCGCGCGTGGAGGCCGACGGCACGACCTTCGACGTGACAGCGCGGGTCGTCATCAACGCGACCGGCGTGTGGGCCGACCAGGTCAGGACCATGGACGAAGGTTCCGATCCGGACTCGATCCGCCCGGCCAAGGGCATCCACATCACGGTGCCGTGGGCGAAGGTCCGCAACGACATCGCCGCGATCGTGCCGGTCCCCAAGGACAAGCGCTCGGTGTTCGTGGTGCCGTGGGGTGATGCCACGTACGTCGGAACGACCGACACCGACTACGACGGTCCGATCGACGACCCGCAGTGCACTCCCGAAGACGTCGAGTACCTGTTGCGGGCGCTGAACTTCGCGATCGAGGAGCCCGTCACCAAGGATGACGTGATCGCGACGTGGGCCGGCCTGCGACCACTCCTTCGCAGCGCCGCGACCGAGCGCACCGCCGACCTCTCCCGCCGGCACGGCGTGCGGGTCTCGACGAGCGGCGTCATCACGATCACCGGCGGCAAGCTCACGACCTACCGGCGGATGGCCGCCGACACGGTCGACCAGGCGTCGCGGGTGCTCAAGCGCCGCACCCGGTCCCGCACCAAGAAGGTCGCCATCATCGGCGCCGAAGGCTACGAAGCGCCCGCCGAGACCATGGAGCCCAGCGTTCACGAGCACCTCAGCGGCCGCTACGGGACCGAGAGCCAGGCGGTGCTCGACCTGGTCGCCGAAGACCCCGACCTGGGTGAGGCGCTGGTCCCCGGACTGCCGTATCTCCGGGCCGAGGCCGTGTACGCGGTGCGTCACGAGATGGCGCGCACCCTCGACGACATCCTCTCCCGCCGCACGCGCGCCCGGCTCCTCGCCCGGGACGCGTCGGCCGGCGCAGCCGAATCGGTTGCGCTGCTCATCGGGCCCGAGCTCGGCTGGGACGCCGACGAGTCGGCCCGACAGGTCGACGCCTACCGCGCCGCGGTGACCCACGAGCGGGAGGCGGCCGAGCTGCCCGAGACCGCCCTCGACGCGTCCTTGGGCGCCTGACCTGGCCATGAGCGGTCCAGCAGCGCGGCGAGGATCGCCGACCCCACCGATCGCGCTGGCTCGCGACGGCGCTGCCATCACAGCCCACCTCGACACCGAGTTCGTCGACGTCGACGACGCACTGCTCGGGCGCCTGCGCGACGTCTGCGCTTCGGTCACGACGGATCCGGGCGCCCTCGCCGAAGCGAGCCGCGACTGGTGGCCGCTCGCGATGATCTGGGCGCTCGACGGCGAGGTCGCGAGCCGGGCCGCCGCGCTCGCGGCCCCCACGTCGGCCACCGAGGTCGCGGCCGTGCTCCGCGTCTGCAACGACGCCGGCGTCCCCGTCACCGCGGCGGGCGGGCGCAGCGGCGTGTGCGGCGCGAGCGTCCCCCTCTACGGCGGGGTGGTGCTCGATCTGTGCGGCATCAACGGGATCGTCGACGTCGACATGGACTCGATGGTGCTCGACGTCCGGCCCGGGACCTTCGGCGACGTGCTCGAGGACGAGCTGCATTCGGCGTACGGCGTGACGGTCGGGCACTGGCCGCAGTCCATCGATCTCTCGACCATCGGTGGCTGGCTCGCGTGCCGCGGCGCCGGCCAGTACTCGACCCGCTACGGCAAGATCGAGGACATGGTCGTCGGCATCGACGTCGCGCTCGCCGACGGCCGCATGATCACCACCGGTGGCGCCCCGCGCGCTGCGGTCGGACCCGATCTCACCCAGCTCTTCGTCGGGAGCGAGGGAACGCTCGGGATCATCACCGGCGCCCGCCTCCGCCTCCACCCCGTTCCGCGCGCCGAGCGCCGCGCCGCGTACGGATTCCCATCCTTCGAGGCCGGCCTCGACGCGTGTCGCAGGATCATGCGGCGTGGCGCGACACCGGCGGTCCTCCGCCTCTACGACTCGATCGAGGGACAACGAAACTTCGAGACCGGCGACGACGTGCATCCCCTCCTCGTGCTCGACGAGGGCGACGATCGCGTGATTGACGCCGTGATGGCCGTCGTGCGCGAAGAGTGCGACTGGACGTCGGACCTCGACGGCAACGACCTCCTCTCCCGGTGGCTCGAGCACCGTAACGACGTCTCCGCACTCGAAGCACTCATCTCACGCGGCTACGTTGTCGACACCATGGAGGTCGCCGCACGTTGGCGTGACCTCCCCGGCATCTACGCGGCGGCGGCGGACGCGCTCCGGCAGGTCGAGTACACGATGGTCGCGTCGGCGCACCAGTCGCACTCGTATCGCGACGGCGCATGCCTCTACTTCACGTTCGCCGGTCAGCCACCCGCCGACGGACGCGAGGCGTACTACCGCGCCGCGTGGGACGCGGGCACGCGCGCGGTACTCGAGCACGGCGGGACCCTGAGCCACCATCACGGCATCGGACTGAACCGCGCCCGCTTCGTCCGCGATGCGCTCGGGGACGCGTTCGACGTGCTCGCCGCGGTGAAACAGACCCTGGATCCGCGCGGCATCCTCAACCCCGGGAAGCTCGGTCTGCCCAGCCCCTTCGGCCCCAGCCCGGCGTGGCCGTAGCCATGTTCGAAGGTCGAGCGCGGTGACCGTGCCCGGTCAGGTGCTCGTCGTCGACGTCGGGACATCGTCGGTGCGCGCCACCGTCGTCGACGGTGACGCCCGCGTCGTGCTCGAGCACCGGGCGCCACTGCTCCCCGACTCGCCGACCCCCGGACTCGTGGAGTTCGACGCGGTGGAGATGGCCCGGCTCGCGATCGAACTCGCAACGAGCGTGTTGGAAGCAGCTGGCCCCGTCGCCGGCGTCGGGATCGCGAATCAGCGCGCGTCGACCGTCGTCTGGGATCGCACGACGGGAACACCGGTCGCGCCGGGTCTCGGTTGGCAGGACCTGCGTACCCTCGGCCGCTGCCTCGAGCTCGCAGGCGCCGGACGACGCATCGCGCCGAACCACACGGCGACGAAGGTCGAGTACCTGCTCGACCTCGCCGATCCCGATCGGTCACGCGACCTCTGCGTCGGAACGGTCGACACGTGGATCGCGTGGACGCTCTCCGGTGGTGCGCTCCACGTGAGCGACGCGACGAACGCCCAGGTGACGGCGCTCCGCACGCCGGCGAACGATGCCTGGTCCGACGATGTCCTGGCGACGTTGCGGATCCCAGCGGCGGCGATGCCCCGGGTGGTCGACTCGACGGGGATCGTCGGCGAGGCGAGCGCGCTCCCCGGCGCGCCGCCGATCGCCGGGATCATCGGCGACCAGCAGGGATCGCTGCTCGGCCAGGGTTGCGTGCATCATTGCGACGCCAAGGCGACCTTCGGGACCGGCGGGATGCTCGATGTCGTGATCGACGGTGCCCGACCCGAGTTCGACCAGGGTCGCGCCGGCACGTTCCCGATCGTGACCCGTCGGACCGCCGGAGTCGACGCGTGGGGACTCGAGGCCGTGATGCTCGCGGCCGGCACGAACGTCGAGTGGCTCCGCGACGATCTGGAGCTGATCGCGTCGGTCGAAGAATCGGACGCCGTGGCTGCGGCATGCGCGGACACCGGCGACGTCTGGTTCGTCCCGGCACCGTTCGGTCTCGGTGCGCCGCACTGGGACTACGGCGCGCGCAGTGCGCTCCTCGGGCTCACGCGCGGCACCGAGCGGGCCCAGGTGGTACGAGCCGTGCTCGAGGGCGTCGCGCACCGCGGCACCGACTTGATCGAAGCTGCCGAGGTCGACGCCGGGGCGCGCATCGAGCGGCTCAAGGTCGACGGCGGGATGTCGACGAACACGACCTTTCTGCAGGCCCTTGCCGACGTCGCGCAGCGCCCCGTCGAGGTCGCCCCCGTGCGCGAAGCCACCAGCCTCGGCGCCGCCTTCTGCGCCGGGCTCGCCGTCGGGCTCTGGGACGGTGATGACGACCTCGCCGCGACCTGGCGCCCGGCCCGGGTCATCGAACCCGGGGCTGCGACCGATCGCGACCGCTGGCGGGAGGCGGTGGCCCGGTCCGAAGGTTGGGTCCCCGCACTCTCGGCGCTGAAGTTCTAGCGGGTCACCCGACCCACGGCCGCGTGTCGTGCGCCGGCATGCCCGGATGTCGGCGTGGCGGTGACTTCCGATCCCCCTCGCGCAATCACCGCCGCGCCGGCCCGGGTTGCCCGCCCCCTCCGTACTGGACGAGAGCGGGCGCCGACTGCGACGCTCCCCGCCATGAGTGACCACGCTCGACCGGCCCCCGTACGCATCGACGACCTCGCGAACCCGACGTTCCCTCCCCACATCGCGGAGATGATGGAGGC
>Ga0315297_10002469_pt1 | contig 11691 bp, 10 predicted proteins | sample YL17G15_0_MG_FD_203628 | JGI IMG/M metagenome (GOLD analysis project Ga0315297, IMG submission 203628) | Sediment microbial communities from Yellowstone Lake, YNP, Wyoming, USA - YL17G15_0 | ecosystem: Environmental > Aquatic > Freshwater > Lake > Sediment | place: USA: Wyoming | collected... | reverse complement strand
GCAGGTCCCCTCCGGCTCGCAGCGTCAGCCTCAGCGAGACCCCCCCTGCCAGCCGACACGAGATGTCTCCCCCCGCTCGAAGGCTGGTCGTCGTCCCGGCCGGCGGGGAGAGATGCAGGCTGGCATCGCCACCCACCGTGGCCTGCACGGCGCCCTGCACCCGGTTGACCCGCAAGTCTCCGCCCACGACCTGCAGTTGGACGCCCCCTTCGATCTGGTCGATGTCGGCGTCGCCGCCCACCCAGCCGGCCTCCACTTCACCCACGGAGCGGTGCACCGTCAGGTCCCCACCGACCTTCTCTACCGAGACCTCTCCCACCCGACGCAGGCTGAGGTCGCCACCCACCGTGCCCAGCTTGAGGCGGCCGTCCACGCCGATTACGCGGACATCGCCGCCCACCATCTCGGCCTCGACCTGTGCCCCCGTGGGCAGGAAGATCAGACAGGCTGATCGACAGGAGACCTCAATCCGGTTGCCCGCCGACACCGCGGTCAACTCGCCTCGGGGTGAGGCTTGCGCTTCCAGCCCGGTTCCCTCGCGCCCGGTCAAACGAAGATCCCCGCCCACCATCCGGATGTAAACGGTCGGGGTCTGCCCAACATCCAGAGTCACCGTATTCATGGTCGTCGCTCCTTGCCGTTCATCGGCACCCGGGATCAGGGAGCACGGAGCAGCGATCGGGCGACTTGGCACTGGGCCTCTCCGCCCCTGGCCCATCCCGATCCCCATTCCCTGGTTCCTGCCTCCCGCTCCTCATTCCCAGCCCCTATCAGGCTGCTGAAAAAGGCCACCGCAAGAAAAGAAGCAGGCATATGAGGGGGTGTGGACGAAGCCCACATCCCCACATGTACCGATTCATCTCCTTCAGGGTAGGCATTTTCAGCATGCTCCTATACCCCTTGCAGCATCCGCATGGCCTCTTCCGAGGTGATCTTTCCGCTGGCGAGGTCGTCGAGAATTCGGTGGCGGTCCTCGTCACCCACAGCCGACGCCTCCGGCCCGACCTGGAATCCCAGATCTCGGATGACCTCGGTCAGGCGTGAGCGGAGCGTGGGATAGGACATCCCGAGCTCACGCTCCATGCGGTTGAGCCTGCCCTCGCAGCGGATGAATGTCTCTACAAAGGAGAGCTGCTCGGGCGACAGCCGGCCCAGCCGGCCGGCCTCAAAGTGCCCGTCGATCGTCGTATCGCAGCTCCGGCAGTGCAGCCGGGTGACCGAGAGCGGCTCTCCGCAGACCGGACATGTGCTCAGCATCGCGTTCATCGAGAGTTGCCACCTCCGGGATTGACTTCCCTTTGGGTTTCTTTGCGGAATCATACCCTTGGATTCAAGATTGTCAATACCGAACTTAAGTTTCTTAATATCTGGTTTGGATTGTTCGATCCTGAGCGCCGTGGACGGCGTTTCATGCCTGCGCGATCGGTTCTGGTGTCCCGGGCGGTGGTCGCTCTCGTCCTGCAGACACTCCGCAGCAGTTCCAACCGGGAGAACCTGGCGCGTGCTGGCATTGGACGGGCTGGTGCGGTCTGTTAGAATCCCTCGACTACTCGAGTCGAAGGCAATCCATGGCCCGCCTGTTCATCCCCGGCCCAACCGATGTCCTTCCAGAAACGCTGGCGGCACAGACCCGGCCGATCGTTGGCCACCGCAGCCAAGCGCTCAGCGATCTCTTTGCCCGCGTCCAGCCGGGGCTTCGCCAGGTGCTCGGCACGCGTCAACGCGTCTACATCACCACCTCCTCCGGAAGCGGCCTCCAGGAGGCGGCAGTGCGCAACTGCGTCTCCCAACGCCTGCTGCTGTGCGTCGGGGGCGCCTTTGCCGAACGCTGGTTCGAGGTGGCTCGAGGGAACGGTCTTGCCGTCGACCGCCTCGATGCCGAATGGGGATCGCCTCACGACCCCCAGGCGGTCGAGGCCGCCCTGCGCCGCAAGACCTACGACAGCCTGGCCATCGTCCACAATGAGACCTCGACCGGCGTCGAAAACCCAGTGGCAGAGATCGCCTCCCGCGCCCGTGCAGTCAATCCCGAGATCGTCATCCTGGTCGACGCCGTCTCCTCCGCCGGAGGCGTGCCCGTCGAGACCGAGGCCTGGGGATTGGACGTTGTCTTCACCTCATCCCAAAAGTGCTTCGCCCTTCCGCCCGGCCTCGCTTTTGCCGCCGTCAGCGACCATGCCCTTGCCCGCGCCAAGACCATCCCGCATCGCGGCTGGTACTTCGACTTCCTGCTTCTCGAGAAGTGCCTGCTCCAGAACACCACGCTCGCGACCCCCGCCATCTCCCTGTTCTATGCCCTGGAGGTCCAGCTCAAGCGCATCCTGGCGGAGGGTCTCCCATCCCGCTACGAGCGCCATGCCCGGATGGCGGCTCGCGTCCAGAGTTGGGCCGCCGAACGGTTTGCGCTCTTCGCCACGGAGGGCTTCCGCTCCCGGACGGTGACGGCCATTCGCAACACTCGCCGCATCGACGTCACCGCCCTCAATGCCTTTCTCGCCCTCCACGACATGTCGATCGCCAACGGTTACGGCCCGCTCAAGAACCAGACCTTCCGCATCGCCCACATGGGCGAGATCCTGTTGGCAGACATCGAGGTTCTGCTCGACCGGATCGACGAGTTCCTGGCGAAGGTATCCTGAAACCAGAGGCTTCCCCCGCCTCGGAACCACCCAGCCACTGCCGATGCAGCCCCCCCCTTTCGCTGCCCCCCCCTGCCTCTCGCGCCGGACTCTGCTCGGTCTGTTCTCTCTCGCCCTCCTGCCTCGCCTCGCCCTGGTCCTTGCCTTCCTCGGCTCTCCCATCGGCCTGGACGACATGTTCCAATACGACATGCTCGCCCGCTCGCTGGCCTCCGGGCAGGGCTATCGGTGGTACGGCCGCGCCGACGTCACCCTGCTGCGCCCGTACCTCGACCGTTTCTACGGAATCGACTTGTCCACCGAGCAGGTTCCGGTAGAAGGGTACCTCACTACCTTTCGCGCTCCCGGCTACCCCCTCTTCCTGGCCGGGCTCTACGCTCTCGCCGGGTTGCAGAACCGGCTCGCGGCCGCTCGGCTGGCGCAGGCCCTCCTGGGGGCGGCCCTTGCCCCTCTCACCGCTGTGCTGGCCCTTCGCCTTGGCCTCGCCCCGCGAGCCTCGCGCGTCGCAGGCATCGTCCTCGCCCTCTACCCGATCCTGTGGATGTATCCCATCGGCCTGGCGTCGGAGAACACGTTCATCCCCCTCGTGGTCCTCGGTCTGCTCGGCCTCCTGTCCGCGGGCAAGCCCCGCCGGGCGCCGCCCGCCATTGCCGCGGGCCTGGTCTTGGGAGCGGCGACCCTCACCCGCGCCGCGTTGGCCCCCTTCCTTGTCCTCGGCGCACTTTGGCTCTGGCGGCGGGCCGGCCTGCGGAGGGCCGCTCTTTTCGTGCTTGCGGCCGGCGCCGTGCTCCTCCCCTGGGCCATCCGCAACAGCCTGATCCTCGGCCGGCCCGCCTTTGTTGAGAACTCGGCCGGCTACAATCTCTTCGTCGGCTACCACCCCGAGGGCAACGGCGGCCTCGATGTCCGGGTGTCCGTCCTCCCTCTTCGCATCCTCGACGACGGTGAGCGCGACCGCTGGGCGACAACCCAAGCCCTTGGGTTCATCCGGGCGGATCCGCTGCGGGCCCTTGCCCTCCTGCCTCGCCGCCTGGCATACTTCTGGGGCCTGGAAGACCGCGAGCTGATCTACTTCTACAGCAACAACTACTTTGGCCCGATCCCCCAGCCCTGGCTGGCACTGGCCTACCTGGTGCTCGTCGGCCCTCTCATCGCCGTGGCGCTGACGGCGCCCTTCGGGATGGCCCGAGCCCCCGACCGAAGTGGCAGGCTCCTGGGCCTGGGGCTGATCGGGGCCGCCCTGCTCGCCTACGTCCCGATTCTGGCCGAGCCTCGCTTTCACCTGCCCCTGGTCCCGGTCCTGGCCGCTTACGCCGGCGGATTCTGGTCGAGGCCGGGGTCCAACAGTCCGGAAACGGCCGAGCCCGGTCGCCATCGGGGCTACTGGCTGGCATGGACCGCCGCCCTGATCATGCTGGTCCTCTGGGGATGGGATCTGGCCCTGGATTGGCCGCGGTTGGCCGGCATCCTGTCGCCCGCCGGCAACCTGCTCGGCCTGAGCTATTAGGAGCGTGATGAAGAAGCCTTGGTTCCTGAGAGGAACGGTTCTCTTCTCCGGGCAAGGGGCTTCTTCATCACCCTGCCAGACCGCAGATCGGTGAAGCATCCTGGCAACAGAGGAGCAACCATGCAGGTACAACCCGCCACGTCTCGCACTTTCAACCTGGGCGGTCTGCAGCTCGACCTGCGTGCCACCGTGATCGTCGTCGCCAGCACCCTGCTTCTGATGGTCGACTACTATCACCGCTTCCTGCCCGGTGACACGTTCAGCGCCATGGCCCGCGCCAAAGCCATCGAGCGGGTCATCTACTACCTCGCCATCCCTCTCTTGATTATCGTCGCCGGCTTCCGCGACAAGCCATCGGACTACGGCTTCACCTTTGGGGACTGGCGGCAGGGGCTCAAATGGACGGGCCTGATCCTGCTGATTGCGGCCCCGCTTCTGGCATTGGCCTCGCGTTCGCCCGCCATACTCGAGTACTACTCCCGCTTCCCCAGCGACCTGAGCCAGCTGATTCCCACGGCCTTTCTAGACCTGATCGGCTGGGAATTCATCTTCCGCGGCTTCCTCCTCTTCGGACTGGCGCGCCTCATGGGTCCGACCGCCGTTGTCGTCCAGGCCGTCCCCTTCGCCCTCGCCCACCTCGGCAAGCCCGAGCTCGAGACGCTTAGCACCATCTTCGGCGGTACGCTCTTCGGTTGGGTCGCCTGGCGCAGCCGGTCCTTCGTCTACCCCTTCCTCATCCATTGGTTCATCTACACTTTCGTCGTCCTCGTGGCGCACGCATGAATCGCCCATCAGCTAACGGCCAGCCGCCGATGAGGTCCGAGTCGCTCGACCTCACCCTTACCGGTTTGGCCTATGGCGGCGACGCCTACGGACGCGACACCAGCGGACGCATGGTCTTCGTCCCCTTTGCACTGCCCGGCGAGCGGGTCCGTGTAGACATCGTCGAGACCCATCAACAATGGGCCCGCGGCCGCATTGCCGGCCTCTTACAGCCCTCGCCCGAGCGAATCGCCCCCCGCTGCCCGCACTTCACCGATTGCGGCGGCTGCCACTACCAGCACATGCCCTATCCGGCCCAACTCCACGCCAAGGCCGAGATCGTGCGCTCGCAGCTGCAGCGCCTCGGAGGCTTCGCCGATCCCCCCGTCGAGCCCACCGTCCCCTCCCCCTCTCCCTGGAACACGCGCAATCACCTGCAATTCAGCGTGACGCCCGACGGCCGCCTGGGCTTCCAGGCGGCCGGCTCCCATCGCCTCGTCCCGATCCGTGAATGCCACCTGCCCGAGCCGGTCCTGGCAGAGCTTTGGCCGCGGATCGACCTGGAAGCGATTCCAGGTCTGACCCGCGTGGCGCTTCGCGCCGGCGCGGAGAGCGAGTGCATGATCATCCTCGAAGGGGAAGGGGGGCCAGAAGTCGAGCTTGCGATCGACCTGCCCGCTTCCGTCGTCTGGCTCGGGCCAGAGGGCTCCACCGTCCTGGCCGGCGCCGGGCATCTCATCGCCCAGGTTCTCGGCCGACCGTTCCGTGTCTCCGCCGAATCGTTCTTTCAGGTCCATACCCACCAGGCCGGCGCCCTCGTCCGTCAGGTCCTGGATGGACTCTCCATCCAGCCTCGCCAGACCGTCTATGACCTCTACGCCGGCGTCGGTCTTTTCAGCGCGTTCCTCGCCCAGGCCGGGGCGCGCCTCGTCGCCGTCGAGCAGTCGCCCGCCGCGTGCCGCGACTTCGAGGCCAACCTCGAGGAGTTCGAATCGGTCCAGCTCTACGAGGCTGCGGTCGAGGACGCCCTGCCTGCACTCAAGCCACAGCCCGACGCCGTGGTCGTCGATCCACCCCGGTCTGGCCTCGGCGCCCAGGTCGCCGATGCGCTGATCGCCCTCGCACCCTCGCGCCTGGTCTACCTCTCCTGCGATCCGGCCACCCTGGCCCGCGACGGAAGGCGGCTGGTCGAGGCCGGGTACACGTTGCAGCGCGTCCTCCCCTTCGACCTCTTCCCTCAGACCTACCACATCGAAACATATTCGTCCTGGACGAAGTAGTGCCGAAGATGATGTCCTGGCTTCGCACCTGGTCCTGCCTGCGGGCGCGGATTACAATGCACTCTCGCCCCGGGGCGCACGGGAACCCGATGGGATGAGACCATGGCGCGGCCGCGCTCCCTTCGGGGGCAGCCGCCAGAAGGACCTTCAACTCCATGATCGATCACAGACTGGGTTTCGCGGTTGAGCTGGCCCGAAAGGCAGGCGACCTGGTGCGCCAGGGATACGGCCAGACCATCCAGGCGAACCACAAGGGCACTCTCGATCTGGTCACCGAGTACGATGTCCGCTCCGAGCGCCTGGTCACCGAGGCCATTCGCCAGGCGTTTCCCGAGGATGCTATCCTGGCTGAGGAGAGCGGGCAGAGCGGTACAGGCGACTTGCGCTGGCTGATTGACCCCCTGGATGGCACGACCAACTTCGCCCACGGACTGCCCATCTTCTGCGTCTCGATTGCCTATGCACGCGGCAATGAGCCCTTGCTCGGGGTGATCTTCGATCCGACCCGCGATGAGCTTTTCCAAACCAGCGCCGGGGGCGGCGCCTGGCTGAACGGACGTCGTCTCCACGTGTCGAAAGAGACCTCGCTCTCCGAGAGCCTGCTCGTCACCGGCTTCCCCTACGACATCCGCACCAACGCCGACAACAACCTCGACCACTTCGCGGCCTTCGCCATGCGCTCGCGCGCCGTCCGCAGGCTGGGGTCAGCGGCCCTGGACCTGGCTTATGTCGCTGCCGGGCGGTTCGAGGGACATTGGGAACTGCGTCTGTCGCCGTGGGATTTCGCGGCCGGGATCCTGCTGGTCCGAGAGGCCGGAGGGACGGTCACGCGGACCGATGGCGGCCCGGATGTCTTCGCCGAGCCAACCTCGCTGCTGGCCACCAACGGATCCGTCCACCAGGAGATGCTGTCGGTGTTGAACCGCTGAGTGCTTGCGGGCTGCGCCTGAGGGAATCGGGCCTCAGAGGCCGGAGCGGCGCAGGCGGCGCTCGAGATCTGCCAGGTCAACGCGCGAGGTCAGATCGAGGCTGAGGGGCGTCACCGCAACCTGGCGGGCGACCTGCAGGGCGTAGATGTCCGAATCGGGCTCGACCTCGGCCTCGTCCACCTCCACCCGATATCCCACCCTGCCAGGCTCGTCCAGACGGCTCCGCTGTGGAGCAAACGGCACAAAGTACTTCACCCGCGAAAGCCGCGTCACCCTCCAGGGCGTCTCCGGCGTGGCATCCGAGGGCACATCCACCTTCAGGACATCTACGTCGGCGACGCGCTCCCCGGCCAGCAGCTTGCGGGCAAAGACCTCGGTGAAATGCGCCGCGGCCGAGAAGTCAATCTCGTCTGAGTGGCTGAGGTGATAAGAGGCATCGGTCTCGAGGGAAATCGCCAGGGATGGCACGCCGGCGGCAGAGCCCTCTAGCGCAGCCCCCACCGTGCCCGACACCGTCACCCCGCTCCCCAGGTTCTCGCCATAGTTGATCCCCGACACAACCAGGCCCGGCCGCCGCGGCATCAGTTCCAGCAGGGCGTGCTGAACTGCCTGGGCGGGCGCACCGCCAACGGCGTAGACGCTCCAGGTCTTGCCCCCCACGGTCACGTGCTCCTCGACGATCGCCCCGTCCGAGGTAGACGGCATGCTCCGCCCGGCGCCGGAAGACTGGTTGCGGGGCGCGGCCACCGTCACAAAGCCGAGCCGGGAGAGGGCCTCCGCAGCCGCCCACAGTCCGGGCGAGCGGATGCCGTCGTCGTTCGTCAGCAAGATCTGAGGGCGTCCATTTTCTGGCATTCAGTGATCTCCGGCTGGCATGATACCCGGCGGCCCGGGGTGGGTCAATGTGAGGTTGGAGGCCTCAGCCCTCGCCCCGCGCTTCCGCGGCCATCTGGTCGAAGAAGGCCGTGAGGGCATGATGGCGCCTCTCGCCCAGACGGCGGGCGGGCTCGGTGAAGAGCCGCTCGCGAACGTGCCTCAGCTTGAACAGGTACTCGTGGTAGGCGCTGTGCACCTCCCCCGGCTCGCCTTCCCCTTCATCCAGGAACCGCGGCGAAGGCTCGGCATAGACCGGCTGCCCGGATTGGATGGCATATCCGATCGTGCGGGCCGCGCCGAAGGCGCCCATCACATCGAGCTTGTCGGCGTCAAAGAGGATCTGAGCCTCCAGACTCTTCGGCCTGGCCTGGCCCCGAAAGCGATGCGACCGGATGCACTCCACCACGGCCTCGATTCGCTTCGGAGCCCAGCCCTCCGCCTGCAGCACGTCGCGCGCAAAGCCGGCCGAGCTCTCCTGGTGCGCCAGCCGGCCCTCACCGATGGCATGAGGGGCGCCGTCCTGTCCCTCCCCGGGGTGAGCGCCCCGGGCGTCGTGGAGCAAGGCTGCCGCCCGAAGGACCTCCAGATCGGCGCCCAGTTGCCGGCCCAGGTCTTCGGCTAACCGGAGAACCCTCAGCACATGGTCAACTCCGTGAACCGGATCCCGCTCGTCGTACCAGGTGCGTGCCTGATCGATGCTTGGCATGCCTCTCCTCCTCGGAGAATGTCATCACACGTCTCTCTGCCCCGCGGGGAAGCGCCTCTCAGCCAGACACGCTAGCTCGGCCACGCTTGCCGGGTGCAGCCGCCCAGTGAGTTTCTGCAGGGACGTGCGCAGCGACGGCTGCGAGAAGAGCGTCTCAGCCGCCGGGCCCGAGGCCACCGTCCGTCCCCGATCCAGGACCAGGGCGGTGTCGGCGTGGGCAGCGGCGAACTCAACATCGTGCGTGGCCAGAACCACCGCCATGCCCTGCGACCGCCAGGCGTCAACCAGTTGGCCGAACCGGGCCTGGGCCAGCGGATCGATGCCCAGCGTCGGCTCATCCAGCAGGACCACGCCCGGCCTGGTCACCATGACCGCTGCCACCGCGGCTCGCTGCCGCTCCCCCGCCGAGAGGTCCCGGGGGTAGCGGTCGGCGACCTCGCTAAGGCCCAGGTCGCTGAGCAGGACGTCTGGATCGATCGGCGGGCTTGCCTCCAGGCCGTGATTCCGAAGGGTAAGGGTCAGCTCCTCTCGAACACTGTCGGCAAACAAGAGCCCCGATGGCCACTGCGGGACATAGGCCACGGCCCGGGCCCTATCGGAAACCGGCCTCCTGGTGACCTCGTTCCCCTCCAGCCAGACCCCGCCCGCCTGCAACGACAGCAACCCCATCAGGCAACGCAGAAGCGTTGTCTTCCCGGAGCCGTTCCGCCCAAGCACCGCCACCACCTCGCCAGGGCGGACCTCCAGGGAGACACCCTCCAACGCGGGGATTCCATTGAAGGCGAAGCTCAGCCCCTCGGCGGCCAGCCTTGGCGGACCGGAAGGGGCTGCCCGTGGCATCGTCAGTTGCCCGGCACGAAGCTCAAGCTGAACCAGGAGTTCCTCGGCCGCCCGCGGGTCGAGCGAAGGGGGCAGGCCCAACGCCCGGGCCGCCTCCACCAGCGGCGGTCCGTAGGGCATGACGGGGATCACCTCGCCGGCTGGCCCGGAGAGCACATCCGCCTCGTGGTCCGACAAGTAGATGATGCCATCCACATGCCGAACCAAACGGCCCAGGCGATGCTCGGCAATCAGCGCGGTCAACCCCAATTCCCGCCGCAACTCGACGACCCACTCCAACACCGCCTCGGCGGACTGGCTGTCCAGCTGGGAGGTGGGCTCGTCCATGAGAAGGACCGGCGGCTGACGGCCAAGAGCCGCCGCCACGGCCACCTTCTGCTGCTCACCGCCTGAGAGGCGGTCCAATGGGCGCTCAACCAACGGGCCGAGCTCGAGGCGCTCGATGATCTCGGCGACCCTCGTCCGGATCGTCTCACCCGACAGTCCGGCCACCTCCATGCCGAAGGCGATCTCGTCGGCCACATTCCGGGTGATGAAGTGGTTCTCCGGTTCTTGGAACACGAAGCCTACCTGTCCCGCCATCTCCACCGGCTCAGCCTGGCGCGTATCCAGGCCGTTGACCACTACGCGGCCGCCAAAGCGCCCTCCGTAGAACCGCGGCACCAGGCCGTTGAGCGCTCGCAGGAGGGTCGACTTCCCCGATCCCGACCGGCCGGCCACCAGATGCATCCCTCCTGCCGCGAGGTGCAGGCTGAGGTCCCGCAGCGCTGGAGCCTCCGATCCGGGGTAGAAGTAGGTCAGGTGCGAGATCTCAACCATCGCCCACCAGCACCGGAGCCCCGAGCAAGGCGATGGCTGCGCCCAACGCCGGCTGAAAGGGCGGCCAGGCAGCGCGCGGGTAGGGGTAGTACGTGAGCCAGGTCGGCGCGGCAAACGCCAGGAACAGGAAGGTCACCGCCACCCCGATCGCCAGCCCGGCCACGATCGTGTCACCGCGGTGCCAGGCCTCCGGCCGATAGCGTGTCCCTCCCGCCTCGTTTCGCAAGGTTGCCCACAAGGCAAGGACGCCCAGGACGACCAACGCGAGCGCCAGGCCGGCCAATCCGGGGTCGACAGCCCACAGACTGACGCCCGCTGCCAAGCCCAGCCAGCCGGCCCCCACGAGCCAGCGCCGCCATCCGGCGAGGCCGTCCCTGCCCCAGCCTCGGGCCACCATCCCTTCCGCCAGGCCGAGCGCACTTTCCAGGCTGAGGATGACCAGCGGCGTCACGAGTGCCGGCAAATCGCGCCAGCCGCGAGGCTGATAGCCGCGCACCTCCTGCGCCTCCCGGATCGCAGCGAATGCCTTGCGGGCTTGCGGGGCAAAGGTCAACCCGATCGAGGCGCTCACGCCGACCGGGTACAGGCCCGGCGGGGTTCGTCGCAGCAGGTCTGGGGCCGTGATGGCGCTGCCAAAGACCGACATGACCGTCAGGAGGCTGGCGATCTGGACCCCGGCCGAGAGGCCGAAGAGCAGCGCCTCGAGCGTGTACGGCCCTCCGATCCAACGCAGGGGCAGGCGCAGAAGGACCGTGTCGCCCACCCGGCTGAACGCCAGGTTCAGGAGTGCCGGGAAGGCCAACAGACTCAGGAGGAGGGCGAGGGTTCCCCGGCTGGGACGCTCGCCCTTCAGACGCCAACGGACTGCCCAGGCAACGCCGCCGAGGAGGAGAAGATACCAGGGGTTGCGCGTCAGCAACGCCACGGCGGAGGCGCTGGCGATCCATAACATCCAGGCGACCGGGTGACGCCGGGCTCCCCGGCGAGGGGCACCCGTTTCTCCCATCAGACCTGGCCCGATGGGTGCAGGCGAGGCAGCCAGCGGTCAGCTCCTTCGGCGGGCCATCCACGCGGCCGCCGTCAGGAGCACAACCAGCACACCGACGACCACACCGGCCAGCAAGGTCCCGGCGCCCGGTGAACGGTCCGCTTCCGCCGCGGGGCGGGCGGCGCTCAGCATGGCGACGTCGCTGTAGTCCACGCCGGCAAGCGCGGGAATGGCCTGGATGGTGGCCAGGGCATTCTCGGCCGACGTGGCCGCATTGTAGATGAAGGCGCCGCTCGGAACCTGGAGGCTCGCCAGAGTCTCCAGCGGGTTCCCCCAGGATGCCAG
>Ga0315297_10002468_pt1 | contig 11695 bp, 15 predicted proteins | sample YL17G15_0_MG_FD_203628 | JGI IMG/M metagenome (GOLD analysis project Ga0315297, IMG submission 203628) | Sediment microbial communities from Yellowstone Lake, YNP, Wyoming, USA - YL17G15_0 | ecosystem: Environmental > Aquatic > Freshwater > Lake > Sediment | place: USA: Wyoming | collected... | reverse complement strand
CTTCCTTAGCCAATGCTAAACTGTTTTTTTCCTGGCAGCGTAGCTCAGACGGTAGAGCAGAGGACTCATAAGCCTTTGGTCACTGGTTCGAATCCAGTCGCTGCCACCAATTAACATAAATTCTCTCTAACCGATCAGGGCATTACTCATATTCCGCAAGCGTATCCTACGTAAACCACGACCAAATGACCAGGTGTGAAATCCCGAAAAACCAAATGGCCTATCACCATGACGAAGAAACACAGCGATGATGGCCAATGGTAACCGTATCTAGTTGATCCGACTATGTCGCATTAGTGAAGTTTTTTATTTCTTACTGAGTGTAGACGCATCGGATACATCGATAGCGCCCATTACAGGATCGCCAATATACAATAGTGTCGATGCACCGCTGACGTTAGCATCCAGTCTGCCGTCCAGGTTAATGGTGCCCGTGCTGGCACCGCTAACATTGACGTTGGCATTATTGACTGCAAAATCGCCGAGATTGAAACGGCTAGCGCCACTTATGATAGCGACCATGTCGTCGGCAGATCCTTCCAACTGAACCGTGCTTGCTCCGCTTACATCAAATTCGATATCACCTGCTGTAATGTCGCCAGTAACCCTGCTGGCTCCCGATACCGCGATACTCACAGCCTCAGTGCAATTGAAGTTGGAAACAATACCGCGCGATGCTCCAGAGACAGTCAGGCCGCCAAGCTGCGGCATGGTCACCAAAGCCTTCAGAGTTACGTTCCTGAAGCTCGTTGGGACACCCCCAACCCTTATCTTCAAAATCTGACCGTCCTGGGAAACCTGGACATAGTCTATTACATTATCGTCCGCGGTAATATTTATGCTGTATGAGCTAGATTGCTTGATTTCAAATTCAAAAGCGCTGCTGATCTCAACTCTAGTGAAATTGGCAAAGGCATACTCCTCCGTCTCGAGATTTCCAGACCCAATGAGAACTCCCGGCCAACCCCTCAAGACTAACACGGCACAAATTACCCCTACCACTGCCACTACTGCAGTTATTATTGCTGCCTTCTTCATATCAGACCTACCTACTAGCTCTTGCTTTGAAGCATAGCAGTCCTATACTTATTGCCTCGTCCTGTCAGGTATTGCTTTGGTGCGAGGGCAAGACACCGGCCGAAAGACGGTGAGTATTGAGTCAGGCGTATATCATCCCGGACCGATATTGCTGAGGAGGGCGAACAAAAGTACCCGGAACCGTTGCATCACTTGGTCTTAGCGCAGCACACCTTAACCCAGCATAGCTGTGCAGGAAGCACAGCACACGAACTCTTTCCCACTAATGCCAATGGGAATCGGGATAGGGTTGGCAACTGCCGCCATTACGGCTATGTTCTCGAACGAAAAAGCCTTCCGCGGGACTGACCACCTATCCCCTGTGGTTCAAGTCCCACCGCTGCCAGTTCGACTAGTCTCTTATTTCTTCTTGGGGGTTGCTTTCGTTGCCGGCTTCGCTGCAGGTTTAGCAGCGGTTTTCCCCGGATTGTGGGTTTTGCAGGTACTACACATGTTCATGTTCATGACCTCCTTGTCTGTGATATAGCAGAAATTATATCAACTGGTTCGCTGTTTTGACAATATGGGTGGCCCAAGAAATGCACAATAGTCCAAGCCGAGCCGCCGCCATACGCTCCAACTGGTACAGACTGGGTACCTTCCATGTTCACTATCCACTGGTCAATTTTGCTTGCACTTCTGCAATCAAGTCCTGAACTGCGATACGCAATACTGTCTGGCCTTCCTTTAGCGTGTCCACGAGAACATCATAGTCCTCGTACAAATAGACTGTCTTCCCGTCCGTGAGCACTAAGAAGGATGACAAAGCTCTGGATTGACCCCGTATAAAGCGAAAGCTCGACCGTATCCGCTGTAGAGGCACCGAGCTATCCAGCAACTTCATCAGTATTTTTAGTTCGAAAATGTCTTCTACAGAATAGCGACGGCGCGAACCTCTTCCGGATGCTGCTCTCAGACTCGGCCTCACCAGGCCTGTCTTGTCCCAATACACAAGCTGGTTATAGGTAGCGCCGACTACATGTGATACCTCTGAAGTACGGAAGGATACAGGTTTCTTTCTACGCCCCATTGCCACTTCCAGTCAATAGAATATGACTCATACCATTATACCATTTGCAGTTTAGATACTGGTTCAATTCACCCGCTGCCCCTTATTGCCTCACTCACAATCATACTAGTAGGCTGGACGTCGCGAACCTAAGTCACTGACTTTATTTGGTTATTGACATCAACAAGATAGACATCGCTCTCTGCTTTCTAATGCCCCTTTTCATATCGTGAAGAAATTCAAACACGCTAGATGAGTTTACAAAACCCTCGGTATTTGATATAAACTTGTTTTGATCATAATGCTGGTCGCCTGAACTTGAATATTGACGGGGGAGAAAATGACGAAGAAAAGAGTAGCTGCTATAATCGCAGCCAGCATAATAGTTATCATATGTATCTCGCTATTAGTATCGCGCCCTTTTTCCTGCAATGGCGGGCCTTCGGAAATCAAGAATCCCGATACCTTTGTCGTAGCGTGTGGTTTCGATATTGTTAGTCTGGATCCCGCCTATGCCTATGATGGTGAAAGTGCCGGGCGGATACAAGCCATCTACGAAACACTAATTCAGTTTGATGGCAATAGTACCAGCGAGTTTGTTCCATCGCTGGCGACAAATTGGACGATTTCCGAAGACGGAAAGACCTATAGATTCAAGATTCGTGAAGGGGTGACTTTCCACAATGGAAATACGCTAACCCCGGAAGATGTCGAGTATTCTTTTGAGAGGGGGATGGTGCAGGATGTTGCGCGGGGACCGCAATGGATGCTCTTTGAACCTCTTTTCGGCTTGGGCAATTACTCGTCTCGAACCGAGAGCGGTCTGGTCCCGCTTGAGGAGATCAAGAGCAAAGTAGAAGTCGATGGCCAGTGGGTACAGTTCAATTTAGCTACCGCGTATGAACCGTTCTTGCAGATTCTCGCCTCGTCCTGGGGTTCTGTAGTTGATATGGATTGGTGTATACAGAATGGTGACTGGAATGGGACCGAGGAATCGTACGAAGCTTTGAACAACCCTGTTCCTGGTGGCTCTCCAATCAATTCGATAGCCTGTGGCACCGGCCCGTTCATGCTGGAGAACTGGAGACGAGGAACTGACATAAGCTTAGTGAGAAATGACGACTATTGGGGTGCACCAGCCCATTTTGCCAAAGTCATCGTCACGGTAAATGAAGAGTGGGGCCCCAGACGATCTAGGCTGCAATCAGGCGATGCTGACTGCGCCTTTGTTCCGCCTGAAGCATACCAGGAAGCAGGAGAAATGCCGGGAGTCCTAGTTTACGATAGCTTACCTACATTACAGAATCAAGCTCTTTTCTTCCAGTTCGATATCAATCCTGCCAGTATGTTCATTGGCAGCGGCCAGTTAGATGGCAATGGTATACCCGCAGATTTCTTCAGTGATCTTGATGTGCGCAAAGGCTTTGCTTATGCTTTTGACTGGAATGCTTATATCAATGAGGCAATGGCAGGCTATGCGGAGCAAATATCTTCACCGATAGTCAAAGGCCTACCTTACTATAAACCGGACTGGCCAGTTTATGAACTGGATCTGGCAAAGGCAGAGGAGCACTTGAGAGCCGCCTGGGACGGCCTACTATGGGAAAATGGTTTTGAGATCACACTTGTATATGGGTTTGGGGACCCGACAGGAAAGGCTGCTTGCGAAATACTGCAGAATAATCTATTCGAGATCAATCCACTATTTAAGATAAACACTCAGTTGATGTTGTGGCCAAACATAGTTGACGAGATAGCGCTAGGACGTTTGCCTATCTATGTCGCTGGCTGGACTGCTGACTATGCTGATCCCCATAACTTCGTTTTTCCTTATATGCATAGTCAGGGTTTTTTCGCAAAAGCGCAGCGGTACAATAATCAACTAGCAGACAATCTTATTGAAGCAGCAATCTCCTCAAATAACCATACAGAACGGCAGATGCTCTATGATCAGATAGCAGAGTTATATTATAACGAAGTCCCCAGCGTCATGCTGGTTCAAGTACTGGGTTTCTATTTCTTTCGAGACTGGATACAGGGTTTTGTTTACAACCCAATGAAGACAACGTATCCAGCGTACGCGTGTTATCTAAGCAAAGGATATTAGCAGTTCAATAATAGTAGATAGGAAATCGGCAGGTGGACCCGTACTTTTCGGATCCACAATAGCTCAGGGTTACACTCTCTCTTTATGAGATCCAGCCGCTGCCACCACTGCTTTCCTTCATGATAGCTGAAGTCAGAGGGCGCTCACCCAAGCGTCAGCCCCCCAGTGCCTGGCCTAAGAAGTACGGCCAAATTACGATGCCCAGCAAAATCTGCCACCAGAGAAGATTGACATAACCGATGGTAAATAGCCAGCCGATGAACCAGATTGGGCCTGCCAAAGTCGCCGCGCTGCGGGGGCGGTACCAGTGCTTTTTCTTTTCCTCTGCCATGCTTTCCTCCTTGTACAAAATAGTCTACTCCTGATTTGATGATTCTCCGGGTGGCAATCCGGCTTCGGCGGTCATAACTTCGGGAGATGATATTGCCGGCTCAGCCGCAGCCGTCTCTTTTCTCCAGCGGAGCCACAGAGCCCAACCCGTTACCAGCACAGCCACAGCCGCAATATAGATTTCCACTTGGATGCTGGTCAGGACCTCTGTTTGCCACAAAACAACCGCACCATAGTTCAGTACACCATGCAGAACAGACGCTACGAGGTAAAATTGCCACCCCCAACCCTTAGCCAGACCATAGCCAGCCAGGCCAGAAAAAGCGATATGAGCCGCTACTGTGAAGAACCTCTCCCAAAATCCCGCCAGCGCCCAGAAGCCATAGGTTTGCACTGCCCCCCAGGTCCACCCTGAGGCAAAAATCTGATTGTGCGCCCACTGCGCTTCGAAGATGGCAAATCCGGCTCCGGCCACAGCACCAATAGCCAGTCCCAGCTTGGGGTCAAGATTCTTCCCGCTGCGCCACCAGTGAACAACCACCGGCACCAGCTTCGCCCCTTCCTGGACCAGTCCGGTGAGAAGCATGGATGGTACCGCGGCCAGAAGAATCCAACGTATGAGGGTCTCCTGGCTCCAGAAATAGTTCAGCGCCTGTCCGGTCCAAATCTGGAGAGGAAGCTGAATGAAAGAAACAGCAGCCGGGGTTAGAAAGGCACTGCCTACGAGCACCGCCCAGAGCCACGGTTTCTTGAAGAGCGGTGGCCAATAGCAAGTCAGCCAGACCCCACCAAAGCCTATAGCCAGGCCGATGGCCATGGCAAGATAGACCCCCCAGCCGCTGGGGCTCTGAAAGAAAGAGAGGAAAGAGCTGACCATGTAATCTATCATGAACACCTCCTACCATTTAACCCTGTTCTTATCCGATTCATCCTACGCGTATCCTTCGACGTCATATAGCATTCACAACATTATACCTGCATGCGAAATAAAAGAATATACTTGTGAACTTAAGAGGCCCAGGTTAGGCTACCGGCTCCGGTAAGACTCTTCACGTTGGGTCAAGTCCTGTCGCAGCCACTTGTCACAGTCAGACCTTCTTTGTGGTCTTAGACCAACTCCACAGTATCCTTGTATTGAGGAACTTTCACCGTCCATCCGGTCCTTTCCTGCAGAATCCTGGCAAAGCTGGTGGCTGCCTTTTCTTCCCCGTGAGTGACAAACACACAGCGCGGCGGGACACGGATGTCGGATAGCCAGGCCAGCAGTCCATCGCGGTCGGCATGGGCCGAAAAACCATCGATCTTCTCAATGTGTGCCCTCACCGGATGCATTTGCCCCAGGAGACAGATTTCCCTGGCGCCATCCAGTAAGATTCTGCCCGGCGTCGCCTCCGCTTGATAGCCGATGAACAGTATCGTGCTTTCCGGTCTCCTGATGTTGTTGACGATGTGATGCTTTACGCGGCCCCCGGTTACCATACCGCTGCCGGCTATGATGATACTGCTTCCCTTTATGCTGTTAATGGCTTTGGATTCTTCCACACTCTGTACTATTCTGAGGTTTTCAAAACTGAAGAAGGAATTGCCCTGGCGCAGGCGCTGCATCATCTCCTTATCAAAGAGCTCGGCATGACGCTTGAACACCTCGGTGATCCGTATCGCCATAGGACTGTCCAGAAAGACGGGTACCGGCGGAATTTCTTTGCGTAGAAGCAGTTCGTTCAGGTGATACAGTATCTCCTGGGACCGCTCCAGAGCGAAACTGGGCACAATGATGTTGCCCCCGGCGCTCACCGTCCTGTTGATGCAATCGCGTAGTTGCTTTTGAATGTCAGCGTTTTTGTGCTCTTCGTGAGTACGGTCGCCGTAAGTTGCCTCTATAACTACATAATCAGCCTCATGGAAAAGAGCCGGGTCTTTTATTATGGGGCGGTGGGGCTCGCCGATATCACCGGAGAAGATTAGTCTGTGGTTCTTGCCATCCTGGCGGACATTCATACCTATGACGGCAGAGCCGAGCACGTGACCTGCTTCATAGTAACAGCCTTCGACATCGCTACTGATTCCAACACAACGCAGATACTCCACGGCCGAAAAATGCGGCGTCACTGCTTGGGCATCTTCCACAGTGTAAAGGGGAATCTCCGGATAAGGACCGCGGCGTCCCTCCTTTCTGTGGCGTTCCCGCTTGAATGCGGCGTCTTCTGCCTGCAACTGTGCGGCATCGAGGAGGATAATCTCAGCTATCTCGGCCGTCGCCTGGGTGCAGTATATCTTGCCCCGGTAACCTTCACGTACCAGTTTAGGCAAAAGCCCACAATGGTCGAGATGGGCATGGGTCAAAAACACGGCATCGAGGGACTGCGCGTCAAAGGGAAATGGCTGCCAGTTTCTCTCCTGGTACTTCCGCTCCTGGTACAGCCCACAATCTATGAGCACACGGGTATCCTGGCTCTCCAAGAGATAGCAGGAACCTGTGACATTGCGCGCTGCCCCCAGAAATGTCAGTCTACCCAGCACAGATGAAGCACCTCCTCGGTAATTTGTTCAGTCAGGAAATTTCGCACGGTATATCCTCGCTATTATAGCCCGAAGTTCCATCATAGGCCGGTGCAAATCCCGCCGCTGCGAATCAGTTCTACTTCTGAATATCCTTGACTTTTCTTTTTTTGATCAGGGCAATATGCGCTGTAACCCCGACAGCAACACAAAGAAGTATTATCCTGACAACCATGTTCTCTACTGCAAAAGCTACAGTGAGTGCGATAGTCAGCCAGAGTAGAAGTATGGTAAACATCTTTATTTTCACAGGCATTCCTTTGCCTTCAATGTAATTCCTGACATAGGCTCCAAATATTCTGTCGTTTATGAGCCATCGATAAAACCGTTCCGAGCTCCGCATATAACAGGCAGCGGCGAGCAATAGGAACGGGGTTGTCGGCAGAATCGGGACAAAAACGCCGATAATCCCTAGTCCTGCGGATAGGGTTCCTGCTCCAATTAGAAGCCATCTCTTTGCTGCTGTCTGCATCTATAAGGGCAGTGGCATAATTGACCGAATTCGGTCTAGCTGAAGTGCGCCTTCACAGCCTCTCTGGCCCTGGCTACCATTTCCTCGTCGGAGACTCCATACGATGTTATGGCAAAAGAACCTGCCACCTTGCCCTGACGTTTCTCTATCTTAGTTGTCATGTTCGCCAGAGCTTTCTTTGAATCGTCGCCGCCCATGGTAAAGAACGGGATGACACTCCGGCCTTCGAAATTTGTCTTATATATAAATGAGTTAATGGCCGGCGTTGGTCTGGAAGCCCAGACCGGAGAGCCCACAAATATCCTTTCATATTGCTTTGAATCGACGTCTATGGGATTTATCTTACTTCCTCGGTTGGTGAAGGCGGCGAAGCCACCGCTCAAATAGACGAACGGAAAGGGTATGGGCCTTCTCTCCTCAATTTCCAATAGTGTGGCATTCAACGCTTCCGCGATTGCCTCAGCTACCAGCCTCGTTTTACCCGTCAAAGAATAATAAACTACTAACGATTTCATTTACCCTCCAGAGCATCCGTTTTGCGAATTATACCTCACGGGCCCATAGACTGAAATATCAGGCATGCGTCCATAAGATTAGTGACTCCTTTCTTTTCGTCATTGTGAGGAGCCAAAGGCGACGAAGCAATCTCCGCGGGGCAATGGCACAGGAGGTTATTACCCAACGTTACAAGCATAATCAGGGATTGAGTGGAGATAGCCAGGAAGGCAGCACGGATCAGGCGGGGTGAGCAGGGACATTCAGCTAACCGTGATTATGGGTGAGGGGTGATCGCAAAAATCGTGATTTTGCCTTTAGAATGCCCATAAAACCAGAAGACCCTATATGCCGCTGGCGTTTTCTGTTCAGCGTATGCCTCAAAGACCTTCTCCCCGTGGGGGCCTCTCAAACTGAAGTATTGGTGACTCTGAAGACTCTTGTGTCGGGGATTCTCGGCTATATATCCTATGGTCTTCCTGACCGCCTTATAGCGTTTCTTTTGGGCCGCATCACTCCTAAGGCGGACATAGGTCGCCTTTGCTTCGTCAGTCCATTCTAACTCGAACAACACGGCTGACCCTAAAGAGCGCCTAAGTCAACTTTGGATATCTTGCCCTGTGCCGCATCGGCAAGTCCCCGTTTGACCGACGCCAGGGCAGCGGGGTTCTTGAATAGCCATAGTTCTGAAGCAGGGATGGTTACCTGTGGGTCCAGCACAATTTGCCCGAATTTATTGGTGTATATATGATATGTGATGCCTTCCTCAACCAAGGCTTTGGGTAAGACTACTCGCTTTTTGGCATCCGGCTTCACGCTAGCCGCTACCATTCTTAGATGTCCATCCTTAATCACAGTTGCCAATTTGCCCCCGTTTGATGGGTGGGACAGTCCCACATGTGTTCACTTCCCACCACATTCTAGCATAGCCACCGTATTTGTCAAGTCCCGGTTGTATCTAAACCCGTGCCCATATCCCCGCCGACCATAGTTTACCGTGCTATACTTACGGAAAAGCTGCAACTCTAGAGGTGTGTATGACGCCACGCAAACTCAAGACTGACCCGGTAATCCTTGAGATGCCGTCCCAGAAGATCGCCGTTGTCCAGGGAAAAGGTTCTCCGGACAAGGTCTTCCCCAAGATATTCCCCGCTTTATTCGGCTCAGTTTATACCTTGAAGTTTGACCTGAAGAAGAGGGGATTGGAGTCCTTTAAGGTAAGCTGCCCTCGTGCTCGCTTTCCGAACGCCAATCTCTACCCCAAAGGAGAATGGGTCATAATTGCCGGTATCCCCATACCCGACAATACTAAATCCCTACCTCAGAAAGAACCGGGCACCGAGGTAAAGATTGAGACCTGGAAATACGGCACCGTAGCTCAATCTCTCCACGTCGGTCCATACGACCAGGTGAAGGACACCATTGACCGCCTTCAGCAATTCATCACGGCCAATGGCTATGAAATAGACGGCCCGCACGAGGAAGAATACCAGTCAAAGCCCGATGTTAAGGTACTTAAGACGCTGATCCGGTATCAGGTGAAAAAGAAGAGGTAACAGCCTGGTCAACGTGCGCTTGAAATGGCAAACATCCCTATGTTCGTTCAAGGGTAGCCAAAACTAGCTGTAGCACAAACCGGCGAATTGTGACTCCCCAACTCTGCAGCATGCTTTGGACACCATAACCTATTGATAGTCCCTCCACGAGTGGTACAATAGTCGCATAAGGCTTCGTATACATGATAAGAGTTAGCATCTTTTTGATAACTGTAGCCCTTTTGATTGCGCCAGCCTTGATTGCCGGGACGGTATCCTGTGGTCAGACCCCTGCTTCACCTTCTCATATCCTCACGATCGCCAGTACCCCTGGAGGCAATGTAACCACTCCCGGTGCAGGGAATTTTACATATTACGAAGGAACGGTGACCACCCTGGTGGCGACTCCACATGCCGGGTATCATTTTGTCAACTGGACCGGCAATGTGAGCACCATTAGCAGTGTCAAGAGGGCTGCTACCAGCATCGCCATGAACGGGGACTATTCGATAATGGCTAACTTTGAGGTAGATCCGCCTGTCCAGTACATGCTGGCCATCTTGAGCGCACCTGGTGGCTCGGTAATCATCCCTGGAGAGGGAACCTTCACATACGATGCTGGGACGGTCGTCAGTCTCGTGGCAACACCAGCCAGTGACTACAAGTTTCTCAACTGGAGTGGCGATGTGGATACCGTTGCCCATGTCAACGCTACCTCGACCAACGTCACCATGAGTGGTAGCGACACTTATATCCTCATCTGTCCCAACTTTCGGGAGACTCCCGCGGGCTGCGGAGGCCTCCGCTATTAGACGGTTGGGCCCAAGTTCGACGAGGGTTTTGAAGCTATAAACAGGGATAGGCAGAAAACAATAGGTTAGCTTCAAGGTGAGTAGAAGGCAGCCCTGTTGTATAGCTTCTGCGCACGAGACAGGATCGGTAGAATGGTCAATGACTGCTTTTCGAGAGTCTGGCCATAGTGCGTCCGAATCAAACATCCCTATGTTCATCCAGCAGTGAGCAATATCGGGCGATCCTCCTGATGTCTGCCGGGACGTATCTCCCAGCGGCATGACGCCGTCTATGCCAACGGCCTGTCTTGCAGCTCAGCCTTGGACCATCCCAGTCCTATTCAGCGAATCACATCTAAGGTCGATTGGTTCTTCAAAACTTGACAGGTTTTCCACCCCAGGTTATTATATACCAAGTTGACTAGTTTAGTCTACAATTCAGGAGAAGGCAATGAAACTTTCTACTAGAGGAAGATATGGACTCAGAGCACTTTTGGATTTGGCTGTTCATCAAGGGGAAGGGATGGTTTTATTAAAAGACGTCGCCCGGAGGCAGGAGTTTTCGCTGCCCTATTTGGAGCATCTGATCACTCCCCTTATAGCTGGCGGTTTGGTAAAGAGCACGCGGGGAGCTCGGGGAGGCGTCTTGCTGGTTAAACCGCCCGCAGAGGTCAAGCTTACTGAGGTTGTTCAACTGCTCGAGGGCTCCATTGCCCCGGTTGACTGTGTGAATGATCCCAGGGTATGCAGCCGTTCTGCTTCTTGTGTCACCCGCGACATCTGGATGCAGATGAAGGACGCAATGATTCAGGTTCTGGATTCCACTACCTTGCAGGACCTGGTTGAGCGGCAAAGGCAGAAGGAACAAACTGAAACAGGGATGTATCACATTTGAGCAGCATTTGTCCCGGGACACGAAAAGGCGTCGGAGACTATGGAGAAAGCACAAGGTCCAGAGGGTGAAGTTGTAACCCCGACGACTTTGAGCAAGCTTGTAGGAAGTCGGTTCAGGACTTGAGAAATTGCCTCAAAATTGGCCTGAATCACGGAGGAGATTGAAATGACGAACACGAAAGCTAACAAGAATGTGGAGAGGTGCCCGACCTGCAGGAAATCACTGACGAAGGTAGGTCGCAATGGCAATTCTAGGTGCTGTAATCCAGCGTGTCCGGTAGTTTTTGTACGGAGGGATGATGATAAGAAGAGTAAGCTTCCAAGTAGAAGTAGGTGGAGAGGATAAGGATGCGATTGACAAAATGCTTTTAGGAATGGGACACGCATTCTGCTAATTATTGGACTGATGATCAGGAGAAAAGTGGA
>Ga0315297_10002467_pt1 | contig 11701 bp, 13 predicted proteins | sample YL17G15_0_MG_FD_203628 | JGI IMG/M metagenome (GOLD analysis project Ga0315297, IMG submission 203628) | Sediment microbial communities from Yellowstone Lake, YNP, Wyoming, USA - YL17G15_0 | ecosystem: Environmental > Aquatic > Freshwater > Lake > Sediment | place: USA: Wyoming | collected... | reverse complement strand
TATCAGTAACTGCTCTATCGTTTCACCTGATTTTCCTACCAAATTAAAATGTCCTAATTTTCTCAAAGGTTTACTAATTTTTTTACCATACATTTTAAGAAAAAGATTTTGTTCAGTTATCTCTATTGGTTTGTATTCACCTTCAAAGTTTTTTGGACCCAAAATATTGTACATTATAGTTGGATAGAGGATAGCCGTATTTCCTAAATCTAACCCCAAAATTGCTCTAAGATGCTGATCAAATTGGGATATTTCACTTGATTGAAGGGTATGATGACCGGAATTATGCACCCTGGGTGCAATTTCATTAATTATAATTTGATCATTTTTGGTAACAAACATTTCTATTCCAAAAATGCCAGCTCCTTTTAGAACATTCATTGTAGTTTTGGCAATTTCTTCTGCACGACAGGCAACTTTTTTAATTACTCTTGCAGGGGCAATAGTTTCACGAAGAATATTATCTTCATGAATATTTTCTACAAGAGGAAAAGTTTTGATTTCTCCTTTTGTATTTCGTGCTGCAATTACAGATACTTCCATTTTAAACGCTATAAATTTTTCAAGCATTAAATTTTTTTTGTTGAAAAATTTATATGCTTTTTGAATTTGTTCTAATGAATCAATTTTAAAATTACCTCTTCCGTCATATGCATCACGTCTAGATTTAAGTAATGCAGGAAATCCAAATTTTTTCAAGCCTTCTTCTAAATCAAAGATTGTATCCACTTTAATGAATTCTGCAACAGGAAGATTATTTTGTAATAAAAATGATTTTTGTAAAAATTTATCCTGAATTGTTTTAAGCGTTTCGGGAGAGGGGTTAATTTCTGCATACCCCTCAACTGATTTTAACACTTCACTGTCTCCGGATTCAATTTCATATGTTATGATGTCGGATTTTTTAGCTAATTCAATTATGGCATTTCTGTCTTTATAATCTGCAATTATCTGTTCAGCACCAACTTGTGATGCAGGGCAATTTTCAGTAGGATCCAATACAATTACTTTGGAGATATACTCAGGAATTTTCTGTGCGGCTTCAGTTATCATCATTCCAAGCTGTCCGCCACCAATTATGCCTAATATCTTACTCATTGTGATTTTTTGGATTTACTATTAAAAATATCTAATGCCAATTCACGCAAATCAATTATTCCAAAATAGGCTCAAATCGTTTGTGTGTAATTCAAAATTACATACACAGGATAAACTACAAAAATTGAGAGATCAGTGTATTGTCGCATTGTATATCAGATGAACCAGATATGGAAAATTTATTAAAAATGACAGACAGAATAATGAATAGGTTAAAAAACCAATTGGCACCTGAGAATAAAAAACGTCGATTAATAAAATCGTAAATATAATAAATTATCAATGCATGTCACATGAAACTTGATTTTAGCCATATAGATAATAACTCGATTTAATTTTCTAGTAATGTTGAGAGACACAAAGAGACCAATTGTAGGAATCATAATGGGATCAAGTTCGGATTCGAGAATAATGAAAGATGCTGGTGAGATTCTAGATGGATTTAAAATAAAACATGAAGATCAAATCATTTCTGCCCATAGGACGCCAACTAGATTAGACGAGTATGCCAAACATGCAGAAAAAATGAATTTCAAGGTAATAATTGCAGGTGCAGGTGGAGCTGCTCATCTTCCAGGGATGATTGCATCTCATACAATAATTCCTGTGATAGGAGTACCAATAATGGTCTACAATGATAAACAATCTGGAAAAACAGACAATGTAAAATTTTCATCTTTCGGGGGGTTGGATTCATTGCTTTCAATTTCAGAAATGCCATCAGGTTCGTCGGTTGTTGCAGTGGGTGTCAATAAAGCAGGAAATGCTGGAATTTACGCAGTCAAAATTTTAGCAAACGAGTTTCCAGAGTTAAAAAAGCAATTAAAAGAACACAGAATAAAAAACCATGATTCAGTATTAAAAGAGTCAGAACAGATGAAAAAACAGGGCATTAGAAAGTTTGTTCAGAAAAAATTTAAATAAATTTTAAGTCAATAATCTAAATTGAATATTTTTCTTTTGTAATGTCTCGATTAGTTTATTTGATTGTTCTTTACCTTGTGTTTCTAAACTCAATGTGACTCCTGCAGAACCAGCACTAATGTTTGAACTTAATCTATCATGCACTACCTCCACAATATTTGCATTAGCTGCGCTAATTTCATCTACTATTTCTTTAAATGCGCCGGGTCTATCAGGTAACAAAATAGATAATTTCAGTAATCGTCCCATCGCAGCCAAACCTTTGTCTACTATTTGCCCTAAAAGATACATATCTACATTGCCACCTGCCAATATTGCAACAACTTTTTTTCCAGGAGATGGTTTTTTTGAAATTAGATAAGCTAAACTTGCAGCTCCAGCAGGTTCAACCACAAATTTCATTCGCTCCATGAGCAAAAACATTGCTTTAATTATTTCAGAGTCATCAACTAATACTATTTCATCAATTAATTCTTTAATTATTGAAAATGTTAACTGTCCTGGGATTTTCACAGATATGCCATCTGCGATAGTTCTTTCACCTCCACTCGATGTCAAGGATCCATTTTTGAGGGATTCAAACATTGACGGAAACGAACTTGATTGAACGCCGATTACTTTGATATTTGGATTATTTTTCTTGATGGCAATTAATATTCCAGCCGCCAATCCTCCACCCCCAATCGGAACATAAATTTCGTCGACATCAGGTAGATCTTCTAAAATTTCCAAGCCTATTACTCCTTGAGCAGATATTATTTGCGGATCATCAAATGCATGAATCATTGTTGCACCAGTTTCGTGGGCAATCTCTTTTGCTTTAGCTGATGATTCATCATAATTTGTCCCTGCTAAAATGACATTTGCCCCATATCCTCTGGTTGCAGATACTTTTGCAGGTGATGCGTTTTTTGGCATTACGATAGTACAGGATATTTTTTCTAATGCGGATGCAAATGCGACGCCCTGCGCATGATTACCTGCAGATGCTGCAACTACGCCATGTTTTTTTTCAGCAGTACTTAGTAATCTAATTTTATAATATGCCCCCCGAATTTTAAATGAGCCAGTTTTTTGTTGGAATTCTGCCTTTAGATAAACTTGAGAACCTGTAAGTTTACTAAAAGTTGGAGAATGTATTAATGGTGTTTTTCTTATTTCGTTACCTCGTAAAGAATTTGCGCTCTGTATTTCGTCATATGTTGGATTCATCAGAAATTTTGCTAGTTTGTAGATATATTTGACTTCTTCCATTACAAGATTATAGCGTCAATCAATTTTCATGCTCAAAAATAGAAAAAGACAAATAATTTCAGACATTAGTCATTCCACTTCAAGAGATCTGGACCTCCAAATGTAAACCGTTAGATTAACCTCAGATGTGGATTTTTTGCTGAAATAATTTATGACACGTGCAGACATATCGCTCCTATAATAAATCAGAAAATTCATCTAATCTGGTTACAATGTTTTTTCTAACGGAATCAGGTATCTTCCGAGGATCAAACAAACCTTCTTTTGTTTTATTTCTAATAAATTCAATATCAAAAGTGCAGAGACATCCTTCTTCTCCGGTAATTAATCGTGTATCATCAATTAATACAGCACTGGTTTGATATGTTTCAATTAACAAATTATCTAATTCGTTAAATAACTTTATTTTTTTATTTGATAAATCTTTGAAATCTATCTCAGTATCATTTTCAATTTCATCATAAATTTTTTCCCTTAATTCATCATTTTCATAAAATATTTCAAATAATTTTTGATAGTCAAAGTCCTTGTATCCCTTTTCTTTTAATTTGCTTAAGATGAATCCATCGCCATTGTCAGACAATTGTTGTTCTTTATTTTTTGTTAAATCTACTATTTCAGATAATTCTTTTTGAGTTTGTATAACACGTTGATCTGGTTTGTAATATAACAAAACATGGTATTGTAAGGACATATGTCCTGAAATGAGATAGTTTCCTTCTCTAATTTCAAATTTTGTAAAAATTCTTCTGAGATCATCATTATTTGAAATAGAAACTTCTTGGACAGACCAGCCTTTTAGATTTTTTATTATATTTTGATAAAAATTACTCACTTGTGAAGGATCAAAAGTTTTTTGTTCCGTAATTGTTGCATCCCCCATCATTACTTTGACATCCATCATTTTAGTAAGATCTGTTAACTTTGTAAGAAATGAATGCTGAATTTCATCATTTTTTTTATTAAGAAATTGCATGAATTCATTTGACGATCTCGTGCCCAATCTCATAAAATCTAGGGGATTTCTACTGCCCTTAAACCTTACAGATAGTATCTCTTAAATAGAAATTTATGCCAAATTCAAATATATGTTTGCTGGAATTGTTAACAATGATCCTTGTAACATGATAATTGTACTGAGTCATCATCAAACAACTAATGAAATAAAAAAAGCATTGTCAGTGATACCTATTTTCTCCTAAATGATGTGGTAAAATTGTCTAAAAGTAGTGAATTCAATAAAGCTCAGATTGAAAAAAAAGATGATGTCCAACATAAACAATCAACCCCGGATTTAGTAGATATGGTACTTAGTTTAAAAGATGAAAAGTCAATAGATTCTGAAACAATAATTCTAGAAACACAAAAACGAGTTTGGGCTGCATTAAAGACAGGATATGAATATTCAGGCATTACCAATGAGGCGGAAAATTTTCTAAGAAAAAATGTGTTTTCCAAAATGGATATGGTTGTACTTTATGTTGATTTAGTTGGTTCAACCACAATGGCATTAGAATTACCTGAAGACAAATTAGCAATTATCATCAGTTCGTTCTCTCAAGAGATGGCATCCGTAATTAGTCTTTATGGTGGTTACGTTTTAAAATTTGTAGGTGATGCAGTTATTGGGTTTTTTCTTGTCTCTGAAAATCCACTCACGGCGGCAGATAAAGCAGTTAGTTGTGCAAAATCAATGATAGCAATAATACAAAAAGGAATCAATCCTATTTTGAATCAATATGATTATCCAGATTTAATGGTCAAAATTGGAGTTGACTTTGGACAGAGCATAGTTGTAAGATATGGTTCAAATCCAGAACAATCACATGTGGATTTAATGGGACCTGCAATGAACATAGCTGCTAAAATTCAATCTTTAGCAAGACCAAATCAAATTTTAGTTGGGGATGATGTTTATCGTAAATTACATCCTGTTTCTCAAAGTTCATTTAAAGAAATTACTTGGAAAAATAATGAATGGAAATATCGCTCCAGAGTAACTGGTGAAATTTACAAAGTTTATGAACATGTTATCTAAACAGTAAATCGTCCAGGACATTCAACATGTTCATAATGGTGTTCTGTGAACTTTTCACCTATAACATAAATTACAATTTTATGTAGATCCTTTTCCAGGATATCTTTTTTACATCGTATGCATGATTTTGTTGATTCCTCCATGCGTATTTGCGATCTGAAAGAGGAATCTATAAGGATCTGCGATCAGCTCAATTTGAGCTAAAACGACTGTAGATTCACTATACAGTATATCAAACGCCTAAAGACAAGGCAAAAATATAGCAACAAAATAGGTAATTCAATGGAAGATTTATCAATTAATCAATTAAAAAATATCTATGGGTTAAATCCAAACATACCTCAGCTCGCTTTACAATTTCCGAGATTGCCTCCAGGATTATTCAATCCAATGTTTAAGATTTTTGAGAATCCTATGAAGGAAAAAATTGCTAAAGAAAATGCATCGATTAATAAGAAATTACAGGGGTTTCAAGAGTCATACCAAAAACATGCTTCTGGATTAATGACCATGAATTCATATGGGATTATTCCTCCCAGCCATCCACTATTTAGCCTTCAAAATTCAGTCAGTGCACTAAAGATGGAAAACGATAAATTATTTAGAGAGAATTTAGAATTAAAGAAAAAACTAGATAATAAAGAAACAAATCATCAAAATAGATAGACAGTATTTTGGTGTTTTGTATGTTTATTACCAAATAATTTTTTTGAGTCATTTTTGATTTATAAAAACATCAATTAAATTTAGGCCTAGATTCTCAACATTATACACGGCATAATTTTTTATTATAATCACAGAATAAGGTCATATTATTATTTTTTATCAAGCCAACAAAACAAAGAAGTTATTAATTAAATTCTTATTTTCCACAAATTAATCTATCTACAACTCCATTACTTTTGTATGTAAAAAATGATGAACATATGATCTTTCATAATCAGTATTAATCAGAAATAAAAAAAGTGGTTGGAGAAAACAAGGTTAAGATCAGCATCTAGAGATATTAGTATCTAGAGATTGAGTGTCCCCTATTTCTGAAGAAAGTACGTTTAGATGACAATATGGAATAGGGATGTTTGATTTAAGTTATATTTTTCTTTGAAAATTTTGAATTTAACTCCGTTCAGCGATTTGTCAGTAAATTAACTATATTACTATTGCAAAAATCTTGGAATCTTCTTTAGAATATAACATATTGAAATCCTCCCAGGCCCTAAAACAATAATTGAAAGGCATCCTACCAAAATTAAAATTTCAAACTCTACTCCCCCCCGCCCTGAAAAACTTGCGGCTCCCTTTGCCACAAATATTGCACCCAAAATGACTATTGATAACAGAGAAGATGAAATTCTTGTCAATCCACCAATAATCAACAATACACCAGGAATCAATTCTGCCAATGCTATTGGAATTTGCATCTCTAGTGGCATTCCCATTTGCCCTAAAAATCCTGCAAAATCAGGTTGAAACTTTCCTAGTGAATGTGAAATGAAGATAGACCCGATGACAATTCGTATTCCAAATTGAGTAATATCCTGGAAAATAGAATTACGAATTATAGTATCAGCCACTTGTAGTCAATCTGTCCAATTGTTATATAAAATATGAGTAATGATTGTGAATAAAGATTAATTATAAAAAATCACCATACATTTCATGGATTCTAAAATAATCTTGTTTGTCCTATTTTCCTTGGCTACAATATTAACAATTTTTACTCCAATTGATACTGCTGTTGCACAAGATAGAGGCAATACCAGATGTTAGAGAACATAAAGGCGAATCACGTGAAGGCAAATCCTATCCCATCTAAAGAAAATATACCTGCCAATATAGATTGGAATCTTTAATTCTCAACTAGTTCAATCATTATTTGCTGTCTGTCATTTATGATTAAAGAGAACAAAAAAAGATTTCTCACTATAATCTAAAAAAAGATATTATAATTTTTGTTCGTTCAAAAATCACATACACGAAAATATATCTTGAATTACAAAAGAGGTAATGACTATCGCTTATTCTCCGGAATTAGGTAGTTGAAAAATGAGAGGGTCATCGGAATTTCTTAAAGACGCCGGTCTTACGTCTCATTTTTCATAAGAATATTATAGGAAAACAAAAATCAGTCAGAGTTATGATTTGTGGATCTAATTAAGATATCATCTAGCAGTAATTGATCTTCAATCTGTTTTGTATTTATATAATTAAAACATGTAGATCAATTATGAGTTTCAGGGAATGTGTTCATTGTGGTATGGAATATGAAGATGTATTTAATAGACGAATTTGTTCTAATGAGTGTTCATCAGAAATTTCATCTTAATATTATACAAACAAACCGGTTTAGAAAATAAAAGACGAGTTAACATATTACCCAAAAGTTAATGATGTGGATTTTCTTTAATAATTCCACAAATTTTTTATTAAACAACGGATTATGAAAGGTTAGAACTATCTTCTGTTGTATTGTCTTTTGCTTTATCTCTAACACTTTTCATTATACAATATTTGCGCAGAGCATTCATTATTCCCATGAATTTCTATGGTATGTATCATCATATGATTGTTGATATTGACATCATGTCTAATTTCATATCCTAAAGAAGTGAGTGTTTTTCCACCACGTTTGGTCCGAACCACACTATCTAAGAGCAAAGGTAGATCATAGTTAATAAAATCAACATCAAATAATTTTCAGTCGAAAGTGTTTATTAGTAGCTACTCAATTTTCCATGTATGGTATCTGTAGCAAAAATAATAGAGCTGATTGGAACATCTGATAAAAGTTGGGAAGATGCAGCACAAGTTGCAATCAAAGAAGCAAAAAAAACATTGCATGGCATTCACGGAATTGAAGTTAGAGATATGACTGCAAAGGTAGACTCAGAGAGTGGAAAGATCACCAGTTATAGAACATGTGTAAAAGTTTCGTTTGGAGTAGATTAAAGTCAAAATTCAGATAAATGTTTATTCTAGTGTTTTTTCAATAAATATCATGATGAATGAAATTGCAAATATGGTGGCCCAAAAGGCTGGGATTAGTCCTGCAATAGTTAATGCCATTCTTCCAATTGTAACAAAGATATTATTGCAAAAATCTAGTCCAAATCAAGCATCCGGATTATTGTCAATGCTACCCACAGATATAACAAGCATCTTTTCAGATAAAGAAAAACACGAGTTTACCACTACACAACAAAATTACAGTGTAGACGAGATAATCGATAAGGTAGACAAAGAAGCTGGAATAAATGACAAGGCAAAATCCCAGAATGTTGTTCAAGAAATAATGAATATGTTCCAAAATACTACGGGCCAAAAAGATCTACTAGGCGGTTTCTTGGGACAAGCAACAAAGAAAATGGATCTAAATCCATTTGATTAAACAAAAACAATTCAACATACAATCTTAAAGTTTTTTAAACTTTTAATTTTAGCAAGTTCTCATATTCATCAAAAAAGTATTATAAGTTGAATCAGCAATGTATCTCAAAACGGCGAATATCAAATATTTCCCATCAACATAGTCAATGAAATTTTAAAAAAGTTCAAGAACTATCTTAGTGATTTTGAATTTTTCTTACAAGATGGACAAATCAATGAATTCGTGGTACATCCACATGCCATACACTGGTTTGTCTTTCCCAATTGTTTTGTTTTATCTGAACTTTGAATTAGCCTTATTATGATTAAGATAATAATTGTGGCAATCCCAACGGCAATGATGATTCCAAGTACCAATATTCTTTGTTTGGTTTAGTACTATTCAAACCTAATCTAATTCTTCAACAAGAAATCAAAAAAAGTCACATGTGTCATTCACAGTTTTTTCAGACTGGGCATATTTTTCAAAGATTTGAGAGTGTTCAGATCATCCTATCGACAATTACTTGTGCTATTTAACATCGGAATAGATTTATTATATTCAAATTTAATTTTCATCATGGTAAAGACTCCTGCTGAAATTTGGAAGGATACAATAATTCAATATAGAAAAAAATGTCAAAGTATTCTTGAATTATCCAGTAGTATTAGATATGTAGGTGTAGTGAACGCTTATGGTAGGACTCTAACAGGGATTGTCAGACCGGACGTAAAACCATTACTTAAAGCGGAGCAAGTAAAAAATGAATTTTTCATCATATCCACTCTGATGACATTAAGAAAAGATACTGAAATTGCAGTTGGTAAATTAGAATATGTATTATTACAACATGAAAAAGTATCAATAGTAATTTTCCAAAAAAATGATATTACATATTATATTTCAATAGATAGAAAAACAAAAGAAATAGAAAATACAATAATGTTAATTAAAAAAAGGATTTAAGCTGGAGTAAATCCATGATATCCACTTGTCTGTTCTGCCTTATCTTCAAAGATTGGCTCGAATAATGAAACCAAATAATCATCAGGATCCAAAATGACAGCATTTTTTCCTGCATCCCTATCTACAATATCACGGTGAATTCTTACACCTTTAGACTTTAATTCCTCAACTGCTGATTTAACATCCCCTACCAAGAATCCTATCGTAATTCCGTTTTCAATAGAGCTGCCTATATGTTGAGCAGTTAATGATGCAGGATGTAAACTTAGTAAAGCTCCAGAAGTTCCCAGGTCCACCCAAGATCGTCTTTGCCTTTTTATTGGGAGTCCGATAATTTCATGATAAAATTTCAAGGATTTGTCTATATCTTTAACTGCTAAGATTACATTTCCTACTTTTTTAATATTCATATTTCACCTACTCTCAAGTATGTTAAATTCTTTGTCATTGTACTTCCACCATGGTTTCGGTTCTTTCGACACCACTGATTTTTTGAATTTGATTTGTAACATCCTTGATTTTACCCAAGTCCTCAACTTCAATGATTGCAACAGCGTCAAACTGCCCACTAGTTGGAAACGAATCATATACAGAATTTACCTTACGTAGCCTTGCAGCAATTAGTTTTTTTGGCGATTTTACTAATACTATTGCCCTTACCAACCCAGGTTCACCTCCACTTCAATTAATGTTTCAGTAGATACAATCTCCTTAATTTTTTTAAAATCTATAACCATGTTGTTTATCTCATCAATATTGCCATGCAGTATTACACTGATGTCAGCACGGCCAGTCACGATCATTACGTCTTTTACTATTTTACGTTTTTTCTTCAAAATTTCAACTACAGTGTCTGCTTTTCCAGGTTTTATAGTGATAAGACACAGGGCTTTCATAGTTAGTATAAAATGTTGGATCGAATAAAGATTGCCTTAGTCATACGAGTCTTGAGATCGTGATTCTTCAAGATATGCTCTTCTCTCCTCGTTTACTTTCTCCTGATCGATAACAATATCGTCATCCACTATCACAATACCCATATCATCACTTTCAAATTCTTTTGCTTTTTTAATTTTTGATTTTGCGGCTTTTACCTTAATTGGGGCTACTTTTGCCTTAATTGGCGCTACTTTTGCCTTAGCTGGTGCTGCTTTTGCCTTAATTGGCGCTGCTACTTTTGTCATTTTTTTTTCAGTCATTAATGTCGAAAAACTAGGGGCTGACTTGTTTTTAAATATTATGCAGGATTACTTTATCTGATCACGATCACGATTTAGTTAAAAATCACCAATTAAATCTAGTAAAACCTGCTATTTTTAAGTAATTTTAAAATCACAGTCCACAAGATGTAGTAAAATTTTCAAAAAACTCATAATTTCTGCAGTGCATTAATTACATTATCAAGAAATATGCTAGTTTTTTAATTGATTGTGATTCAGTGACATTTACAAATTTTTTAAATATTGTCTTGAGGTGGAGATTGAAAAAATATTATTATTTTATAAGTAAAATTTTTTATTACAAACATTGTAAAATAAGCTAAACCGATTGATTAAGAGTGTTTTTACCATTTTAGAGCGATCTGTAAATATAATTTTCTTGATGATTTCTAGTTAAAAAGTACAAATATTTGACACATAGGCGAATTTTGACAACTCATACATAGTTACTAAAAATTAGAATTAAGCAAAATAATTGGATGATCAAGATCTTATTTCAGTACTTGAAAAATCTATAGATAACGATCATGGTGATTTGGGCCGAACGCAGTATTTAATTAAACGGATTAAAAAAAAGCAAGTAATTTTCAAGTCAGATAAAATATATCTGGATAGGTTATTGAAATTCGAACAAACAGAAATCCCAGACATAGATGTAGAGTTTGAAGATACAATTCAAACAAAACTTCAAACTAGTTTTAATAACAATTTAATAAAATGCAATGACTGTGCCAAAGAAATTGAATTTGATGAAAAATCTATCAGAAAAAATAGTTTATGGTTCCATGAAAACTGTTTTCAGTTAATAGATTATAAAAAAGATGCAGCGCCAAG
>Ga0315297_10002461_pt1 | contig 11713 bp, 9 predicted proteins | sample YL17G15_0_MG_FD_203628 | JGI IMG/M metagenome (GOLD analysis project Ga0315297, IMG submission 203628) | Sediment microbial communities from Yellowstone Lake, YNP, Wyoming, USA - YL17G15_0 | ecosystem: Environmental > Aquatic > Freshwater > Lake > Sediment | place: USA: Wyoming | collected... | reverse complement strand
GTCGCCTGGCCGTACGGCTACACCGTCACGGTTGTGCCCGTGCGCGGGTGCCTGCACCTCAAGTCCGCCATCACAGAAGTCGCGCCCGGGGCCGTGCTCGTGAACCCCGAGTGGGTGGACGGGTCGGCGTTTGGGCACGTCACGACCATCGAGGTGGATCCCGGCGAGCCCTACGGGGCCAACGGGCTGCTTGTGAGTGGCCGCCTCATCTACCCCGAGTCGTTCCCGGCGACACGCCGCCGCCTCGAGGACGCGGGAGTCGATGTCGTTCCCGTGGACGTCTCGGAGCTCCAGAAGGCCGAAGGCGCCGTCACCTGCTGCAGCCTGCTGTTTTCTGCCCCGGAGTAGAGAAGTGGGGTCAGAGTCGAGTCTGACCCCACTTGACGATGGAGTGCGCATGCTGAAGAAGAGGATCGGCCTTATTGGGGCGGCGGTCGGGCTGGCTGTCAGCCTGCTGTCAGCGCTGCAGATGATCGATCACGTGCGGCTTGTCGAAATCGTGACGCTGTTTGCAGGCGGAATGGGCGCCGGTGTCGGCCTGGTCAAGGCGGTGCTCGACCATCGGAAGGAGCGGGACCGAAGGCTGCCGTCGCCGCCAGCGACGTCCGTGGGAAAGTAGGGTCAGACACCGGGGGACGTCGGGAAGGCGGCGCGACGCAGGCGGACGACCAGGTCGGCGACGAACTGGCGAAGTTCGGCGGCGGTCACTTCGCCAGGCAGTGTGATGCCGTCGGGAATCGACACCTCGGCGAGGACCCACGCCAACGCTGCCGGCGTGCAGCCACCGTCCTTTTCCAGGGCCGCCCGGAGGCCGTCCTCCATCCTCAGACCATGTCGCTCAAGGAACAGCAAGTCCACGAGGTCGCGTTCTTCCGCCCGCGAGAGCAGGGTGTTCAGCTTGTTGACGAAAATCTCTTCGATCGGATCGATCGCAATGGAACCGATGAGGTGCTTGGCGCCGGACGTTTGAGGCACTCGTTCGAGGACCAGATCGACCACCACCGATTCGCCGCTCCCAATCACCACGCAGCGTTCGAAGCCGGGCGCATGCTGGCGAACGGCGAGTGTCGCCCCCAATTCGGCCGCTGCCGCCTCGAGGGCCCGCCGTCCTGTTTCAAAAGCGACCGGATCGAGCGTGAAGAGATCGAGGTCCAGCGTCGAGCGGTGATGAAGGTAATAGCCCGCAAGCGCGGCGCCGCCGGTGAGAAAGAAGCGGCTCTCGAGGCGGAAGAACGTCTCGAGCAACGCGCGTTGGAGCGGAGTGAGCCTATCGCTGGAGGAGGCCATCGTTTCGCCAGCCATTGATCAGGAACTCCCAGAACCGCCGCCGCCGGCCAACACGCCGGCCGAGCGCCGGAAGCGCGGCCGCCACATCCGAGGGTGTGACAAATCGCCAGACATCCACATCGCGCGCTTCGCGGAGGAGCTTGCCCAGCAGGCGCAAACGCTCGTGCCCGTCGCCTCCAGGCTCGAGCGCCGCGCGAAGTTCGGCCACCGAAACGTCCTCATCCCAGAAGAAGTACGGGCGCCCGTTTGGGTCCGACATGTCAACGGTCAGGGCGCGCATGGCACTACAGTAACGTCGGCCGCAGCCTGGCGCAAGCAGGACCGGGGGCGCCCGCCTGAAGAAGGCGACCCGGAATGCGACCAGCCGAGCGGTCATGACCGTGCTCGCTGGGATAGACTGATCGAACCGCCGATGATCGAGATGACGCTAAGCGAAGCCCGGTGCCTGGCGCTTACGGCGCAGGGGTTCGGGAAGGCCCGGCCGCGGCGGGTCGGACCGCGTCATCTTGCGGACACGATTCGGCGGCTCGGCCTGCTCCAGATCGACTTCGTCAACGTACTCGTGCCGTCGCACTACCTGGTGCCGTTCTCGCGCCTCGGGCCCTACAATCGCGCCGCGCTGGACCGCGTTGTCTACGGGGGTCGCGAATTCACCGAACAATGGGCGCACGAGGCCTCCGTCATCCCGGTGGAGACGTGGCCGCTGCTGCGCCATCGGCGGGACACGCACATCGCGCGCCCGTGGGGTTTCGACGCGATCATGGCGCGCCATCACGAGTACGTGGAGACGGCTGTCGGGGCGATCAGGGACCATGGTCCGCTCGGAGCCGCGGACCTGCCCGATCCGACGCACACGGGCAGACGGCTGCCAGGGTCCTGGTACGGCAGCGTGCCCAGGGCCGTGCTCGAGGCGTGCTTCGGCCGAGGCCAGCTGGCCGTCACCGCACGGCGCGACAACTTCTCCCGCGTCTTCGACCTGGCCGAGCGGGTGATTCCAGCCGAACATCATGGCCGGCATCTCGACAAACACGGCGCCCAGCGCGAGCTGTTGCGCATCGCGGCACGGGCCTGCGGCGTGGGGACGGCCGCGGACCTGGCGGACTACTTCCGCATGAAGGTTGGCGAAGCCAGGCCTCGCATCGCCGAACTCGTCGAGGCGGGAGACGTGCGCGAGGTGCGCGTCGAAGGCTGGCGGGAAACGGCGTACCGGCACCGGGACGCGACAGCGCCCCTCGCCATCAACGCCCGCGCGCTGCTCTCGCCATTCGACCCGGCCATCTGGTTCCGTCCCCGCACGATGCGCTTGTTCGGGTTCGACTATCGGTTCGAGATCTTCGTGCCGGCGGCGAAGCGGAAGTGGGGGAGCTACGTCCTGCCGTTCCTCTACGGTGACCGCCTGGCTGCCCGTGTCGACCTGAAGTCGGATCGAGCAAATGACCGGCTGTGCGTCCTCGGTGCCTACGTGGAGCCCTGGGCCACGGCGGACCAGGTGGCCGTCGCCCTCGCCGTTGAGCTCACGTCGCTGGCGGCCTGGCTGCAACTCGACGCCGTTCGTGTGGGCCGCCGTGGCAACTTCGCTGCGCCGCTCGCAAAGGCGCTGAGGACGATGTACTGAATCCATGCTCCTCATTCGAAGCCTTCTCGCGGCGGCACTCCTGCCGGGCACGGTGACCATCATCGTTCCCTGGCTCATCCTGCGGGGCAGCGGCCAGCATCCGACGCGCTGGCCCGGCCTGGCGCTCGTGGCAGTCGGCGCTGCGGTGCTGTTCCGCTGCATATGGGAATTCGCCGTGTCGGGTCGCGGCACTCTCGCCCCCATCGATCCCCCGACACGCCTCGTGGTCAACGGCCTCTATCGTTACGTCAGGAATCCCATGTACGTCGGGGTCGTCCTGATTCTCGCGGGCGAGGCGTGGGTCTTCTGGTCGGGTGGGTTGCTGCTCTATGCCGTAGGGTTCTTCCTTGTCGCGAACCTGTTCATCGTCGTCTACGAAGAGCCCGCGCTCCGTCGGACGTTCGGCGAGTCGTACTCAGAGTACCTACGCACGGTGCCGCGCTGGGTGCCGAAGATCCCAGGCAGAACCACGCAGGACTGAAGTCCTGCGCCACGTACAGAGAGGCGTCACGGGCCACATTCCGTACGTGGGGCAGGACTTCAGTCCTGCCCGTACAAAGAAACGGGCGGCGGCGCACGATGAAACGCTCAAGCATCCCCAAGGCACGCTGAAGGCCGCCCGCATCCGTCAGGTCCGCTCGTCGTGGCGCGACCAGGCGACGGATCCGACGTCGGGGAAGAACAACGACTGTCGTCAGCCGGGTCATAATAGAAGCGAAACCACGAAGGCACGAAGAAGAAGGGGCCGGCGCCGCCGGCTCTCCATGCGAACCAGCTGCGAGAGGCCTCGCGCCTGCTGCAATCGGGACGGTAACGCGAACGGGCTCTAGCGCAGCACCTTGTCGGCACTCCCGATAAGGTCCGCCTTCGCGTCGTAGACGACCACCCTGACGCTCCGGACGCCAGGGGTGACGGGGAATTGTGCCTTGTAGGGAATGCCTGCGCCGAGGATCTGCTTGAAGAGCTCATCCTTCAGCTTCAGGTCCGCCGTCTGCATGCTGTTGCCAAGCGCGTTGCCCCTGTCGTCCCAGCAGAACACGGCGATGCTGATCCGGCCTGCGTGGACGCCTTCGATGAAGGTGAACGCCAGTTTCGACGGGTCGATGTTGACGCCGACGCTGATCTCGTAGCCGCGGCCGTCTTCGGCTCTGCCCATCGAGGCCTCGACTTTCAGGCGGATGTCGGTGATCTCCCGGCGGAACGACGCGGCTGCCCTGATGCGGTCGGCGGTGACGAACTCGCGCCGGTTGAAGGTCGTCAGATCCTTGCGGCCGAAGTAACCATGACGGTAGTGCACGTTCACGCCGGGCCGCGACACCTTGACCTGCACCTTGCGGTAGCGGCCGTCCCAGTTCCCGTTCGTGGGGTAGTACCCGAGGAGGTATCCCGTCCGGGTGACGTCGTCGAGCCGGGCCATCGCGGTTGCGCCAGACTCCGCAATCGACGACACGCCACCGGTGAGTTCCGCGATCGTCCGCAGGGTCTTGAAGGCGAACGTCTGGTTCCATCGCCCCTCGGCCAGCGCGCCGCCGGTCTGGCCGACGTAGATCCCTCCTGTTTCGATCGTGTCGATGGCAACGCGCGCGTCGTTTGCGGCGGCGGCCAGGAGTTCGTCCTCCTCGAGGCGAGGCAGGGTCAGCCCGCGCTCGGTGAAAAAGACGATGTGCTTCTCGCCCTCGAAATGGCGGAGGTACGCAATGCCGGCGTAGATGTTCCCCAGATCCTGCAGGGTCTGCGCGGTGGACGAGACGAATTCTTCCAGCGAGAGGTCGGCGAACATCTCGGTCTGGAACTCGTCGAATTCCGACCACGCGGTGAGATTGGTCAGGCCCGAGGCGGCGGCCATCTCGGCCTTGGCGACCTCGATCTCCTTCTGAATCTGCGCATCAATCTGCCGACGAGCGTCCTCCTCGACGCGGCTCGCGGCCGCGTCGGCCTGATCGAGCCGCTGCGAGGCGAGCAGGCCTGACCCGGCGAACAACGCATCAATCCTGCCCTGGAGCGATCGCGGGATCGCCTTGCTCCCGTAGACCGCCGCCAGGCCGCTCATCTGGAGGCCGATCTCGAAGTCGACCTGCTCGTGCATCTGCTTGAACCGCTCGAGCAGCGTCGCGACTGACCGGTGGTCCCTCGTGAAGGTGGTGGCGCGGTTGTACGCGAACACGGCCACCTGGTCCTGAGGCAGCAACCGCTCGCGCACGAAGCGGATGAGGGCATCCACGGCCCTCGACGGCTCCTGCAGTTTCCCGCGGCCGAGCACGATCAGGAAGATACGATTGGTCTGCGGCTCGAGCGAGACCGCCGCTTCACGAAGCATCATCTTCGTGTCGGTCTCCGGTACGTCCGCGGTAAGCGTCCGCACCGAGAAATGGCGGATGTCCTGCCTGGCGCCATCGTCGACGATCGTGAACTCGTCCTGCCTCAGGTCCGTGACCGGCTTGCCGTTCTTGTCCGTGACACGGACGTCGATGGGCACGAGCGTGACCGCGCTGCGGAAGACCGGCACCTGCGGGGGCTGCTGTTGAGCGTGCGCGGCAACGACGGGCCGGAGGGTGGCTGCCGCCAGCACCGCGAGCATCGCGAGAAGCGTCCACGTTCGGAATCGCATACCGTTCTACCCAGAACAAACGGGCGGCGGCGCACGTCGCGCCGCCGCCCGGACGTTCGCTCAGGCGGATCCTACCAGGAGATCCTGAGCCCGAACTGAGTGATGCGGCCGCCAGGATCCTGCGACGCGCTCGAGTCCGTCGCGGCCGACGTGACCTGCCAGTTGTTCACGCTGGCGCCCATGCCGGACGTGGATGTCACCGAGGTCGGTGCCAACGCATTGAAGTTGATCGTGTCGAAAAGGTTGAACAGGTCCATGCGGGCTTCAACCCGCAAGCGCTTGACGACCGCAATCTGCTTCACGATGTTGAGGTCGAGCTTCCAGTAGATCGGCCCGGTGATGATCCGGGTGGTGGCTGTGCCGGGGCACATGCCGGCCAGGTACTGCACGCAGTCCGGGCCGCTCGCCGGCGCCAGATACTGGCCGGTGGGGGACGCCCCGGCATACCCGCTCGCCGTCGTGGCCGACGTGGTGTAGATGGCGAGGATCGAGTTCTTGATCACGTCCTGCGGCAGCATGAAGATGCGGTCCCCGTTGATGGCGGGATCGAAGACACGGTAGATCTTGAACATCTTCTGGAGGTCCTTCTCGTCCATCCCGACCAGCCGGTAGCCCCCGTAGTTGAATTTCGCGCCGGACTGGAGCCGGGCAACGCCGTCAACCTCCCAGCCGCCAATCAGCCAATTCATCGATTTGGAGACACCGCTGCCGTACGGCTTGCCCTGGCCGAAGGGCAGCTCGTACACCCAGTTGAGCTTGAATGCGTGGTCCGGGCCGCCGGTGCTCGGAATGTAGAACCAGTCCTCACGCAGCGACCGCTGCATCCAGGTCTTGCGACCGAAGGAGTACCCGTAGCTGGCCTGGACGAGCAGCCCCTTGCTCATCCGCCGGGTCAACTCGATCTGTATCGCGTTGTAGCGGGTGTTGCCCGCCGTCGTCTCGAGGTAGGCATTCCCCGAGGCCAGGGACGGGTTGGCCATGAAGAAGTTGATCGGCAGGCCCGCGGCAACGCGGTTGGCGTCGAGCCCTGTCCCGGTGCCGATCGCGTTCTGCAACCCGCTCGTGCCGACGCCCGAGATGGTGTTGAGGGCCGGGCTGTACATGCTGAGCGAGTTGTACCAGGACGACGCCCGGTAGTTCGCCGACGTGTAGTTCGCCGGAACGGTGTTCGCCGCCGATGCCAATGGAGTCCCGGCGAAGTAGGCCTGGAAGATCGGAAGCGGCGCGGTGCCCGGAGCGCCCGTGTAGGCGAAGGTGTTGCCCTGGCCCGCCACGATGTTCGCCCGCAGGTTGGCCTGTGCCTTCCGGAACTCGTCGTAGAATCCGTTCTCGCCCGCCAGCATGCTCCACTGGGCACCGGTTGAAGCGTTCATGTTCCAGGTGGTCCAGCCGCCGACATTGGTGTTGCCGACGTAGCGGACCTCAATCGCCATGGACTTGCTGAACTCCCGCTGGATCCCGAAGCTGTACTGGTGGGTCGAGGGGACCGGCCAGTTCGGATAGTGAATGTCAGCCGACTCGTTGAGGGCCGGCGCAATCGGGTAGGTCGGCGACTCCGGGAACGCTGACGGGTACAACCGGGCCGTATCGCGCAGCAGCACGGGCCAGCCATCGAAGCCCAGGAACGGGGTTCCGGTCGTGGCGGTGCGGCTGGCCGACCGGGATCGGCCGGGGTTGCCGGAGTAGTTGCTGTCGAAGAACTCCGTGCCCAGCCTGGTGTAACTAATCGAGTACCCGCCGCGGAACACCGGGTCGGCGCTCAGGATCTTGGTCAGGAGCGACGACGTGAACGTGGGCCGCCAGGCAACACCAATGCTCGGCGCGATGTTGTTGTAGTCGGTATTGTAGGCGGGCCTGTTGTTCTCATACGGCACGAGGAGCGGCGCGGTGCCGGTCAGCACGCCCGGCTTATACAGGTTCCCCTGCCCGTAATTGCCCGATCCCGCCCCCGTGAGCCCGTACACCATCTGCCACGTCTGCGGTCGCGAGTACTGGCCATCGGTCGTCATCGGGAGCTGCAACTGGTACCGGACGCCGCCGGTCAGCGTCAGGTTCGGCTTGAGCCGCCACGAATCGCTGACGAAGAACCCGAAGTCGTTCGCCGTTGTCCCGTTGGTCCGGTCGCCTTGGAAGGTGTACTTGCCGTCGTTACCCAGGTATGCCGTGCCGCCGAACGAGATCACGCGGCCGGTGAGGAGGCCATATAGGCTGCGGGCGTACCCGGCCTGCGTCGTGTTGGTGCCGCCCGGGTAGTTCGCCGAGCCCACGACGTTATCCAGCATGTTGTACGCGACCAGATCGTTCACGGGGGTGCCGAACGCGAGGGTGGAGTAGGTGGGTATCGATGCAAAGTTCCGCATCACGGTCCTGGACCACGACCCGCCCATGCTCAGGCTGTGCTTCCCCCTGAGCCAGGTCAGCGTGTCCTCGGCCGACATCTGCATCGCGACGCCAGCGGACTTCGCATTGTAGGCGGTCGCGCTCGTGAGGGTCTGCGCACTCAGCGAGGGCGCGCTTACACTGGTCCCCGTGGTCCCCGTGCCCGCCCCAGGAAACGCGAAGTTCCAGCCCTTGCCCCCGGCGCTCTGGCAGCCGAGGCCCGTGCAATTGAACATCGAGGAATCGACCCCTTCACCGAAGTAGGTCCCCAACCCGATGGAGTTCTGTTGGCCGACACGCGCCTCGTTGACCATGTTCTTGCCAAGGGTCGATCGCACCGTGCCCTGCCACATGTAGCGCCCGGAGGTCTGGCCGGCGAGGTTGGGGAAGTCCGGGAACGTCGGGTCGGCGCTGTTCAGAAAGTCCGGGACTGAGCTGAAATCGTTGTACCGGCCGGAAAACGTCAGCCGGTGGGCGTTCGTGAGGTTGTAGTCGAGCCGCAGCGTCGGGAATTTCCGCAACTGCGTAGCCGAGGGCACGAAATCGTACTGGTCGACGTTCAGGTCGTAGGCTTTGACGCTTCCCGTGGTCGTGGTGGCCTGCCGGATGTCGAGCAGCAACTTGGCGATCGACGGATCCGCCGTCGGGGTCTGGCTGTTGGCCGCCGCAATCCCCAGCAAGTTGATCGACTGTGTGCTCCCGTCCGTGGCGACATACGAGAAGATGCCTGCGCGTGCCTTCTCGTTCAGGATGTAGCGGGTGCGGCTCCGCGACTCCGGCAACCGGAATTCTTCGTAGTGGAAGAAGTAGAACAGCTTGTCCTTGAGAATGGGGCCGCCCAGGCGAAAGCCAGGGGTCTGCAGCCGGACGTCGTTGATGTTGTAGACGCCCGCCGGTGTCTTGGGCAGGTCACGTTTGTTGAACCAGTACGGCGTGTTGAGCCCCCAGAGCCAACCGGGTTTGTTCTTCCGAGCGATCACGTCCTCGTCGGTCGTGCCCGCCTGGTTGCGCCAGGTGTTGTACGCCGAGGCGGTGAACCGGTTCGTGCCCGCGCGGGTCTCCATCTTGATGTTCGCCGCGCCCGCCCCGCTGGCCTCGGCCCCAGGAGTTGATGTCGAGACCGTGATCTCCTGGACCGAGTCCATCATCGGCCGGATGTACATGAAGAAGCCCTCAGCCCCCCTCTTGTCCTGCACGTTGATGCCGTCGAGCGTGATGTTCATGGACGAGGTGGGCAGGCCGTTGATGGTCGAACCGCGGGTGTTGCTGCCCGCCGTCTCCACGCCCGGCAGACTCACGACCCAGTCGAGCGCGGTGTGGGTGATGACGGGCAGTTGCTGGATCTGCTTGACCGCAATGGTCGTCGCCACGTTCGCGCTCTGGGTCTGCACGATTTCGGACGCGCCGGTCACGACCACCGTCTCTGTGAGCTCTCCGACTTCGAGCGTCAACTTGACCGACGCCGGCGTGGCCGAGATCACCTGGACGTCCGGCGACCGGGCGGTCTTGAAGCCCATCAGCGCGACGGACACCGTGTAGGTGCCGGGACTCAACCCGGGGACGACAAAGGCGCCATCGCTGCCCGTCACGGCCGAGAAGGTCGCGCCGGTGGCGTTGTTCTTGACGGTGACGTCAGCCCCGGGAATGACGGCTCCCGACGAGTCGGTGACCCGTCCCGAGAGTGTCGAGGCCGTGCTTCCGCTCTGGGCAAAAGCCACTGCGCTCGTCATCAGCATCACCAGGGAAAATATCAGAACTTTCTTTACGACAGGCAGGCTCAAGCTCATGGAATTCCCCTCCTCCTCGAGAAGTCAACCATTCGAAACAACGAACGACGGGAATAAAGGCGGAACGACAAAGGCTCGCCCAGAAGGGCGGAAGAAAGGGCGATCGGCGGACGCTTATGCCGGAGAACGTACTCCACGACGACCCCGTCGTCAACCGAAACTCACGCAGCCCTCGAGGACGAAAAAGGGGCCTGGCCCCTTTTTCGAGAGGGTGTGGCATGATTCCGCCGTGGAATTCCTGAACTTCGTCCTGATCTTCACGGCTGGCTACCTGGTCCTGCGACGCCCCGATCGCGAGCGGCTGGCGTTCGGCCTGCTGGTCGCCAGCTCCCTGCTCATCGCCACGCTGTTCCTGATCGGCGCCAGGGGCTCGATCCTGCCGGGGCTGAACTATTGAACCCGGGGCCGACGGAGGAATCATCGTGAAGCGCAACGCGCTCTACGTCCTGCTCACCTGCGCCGTGCTGGCCCTGATCGTCGGGCCCATCGGCATCGCGGCGTTCGTCCTGGGCTTCGGCTACGGTGACTCGCCATGCGTGCTGTGCTGGGCCCAGCGCACGGGGATGGTGCTCATCGCCCTGACGGGCCTCTTCGTCATCCGATACGGCCCGCGCCCGCGCTACATCGGCATGGCGGTGCTCATCGCCGCATTCGGCGTCTACATGGGCCTCCGGCACTCGTCGCTGCACCTGTGGCGCGATGTCGGCCAGGGTTTCAGTGCCGAGATCCTCGGCGCCCACACCTACACCTGGTCGATGTTCATCTACTGGGTGTCGGTGGTCATGATGGGCGCCCTGCTGCTCATGCTGAAGGACGGCGAGGCCACGGCCGAGTCGCGCCCGCCGCGCGCGTTCGAGCGTGTGACGATGTGGCTGTTCCTGGTGGCGGCGGCGGGCAACGCCGTCCAGGCGTTTGCCAGCACCGGGCCGCCCCCGTACATGGGCCAGAGCGATCCGATCCGCTTCTCGTTCAACCCGAGCACGTGGGTGTGGTCCACGGAAGAATGGACGCCGTCGCCGGTCTCCCTGCGCGGCCGCTGGGCGATTGAAAAGCCCGACGTGTCGTCCGTGCCGGCCGACTCCGCCGGCAGCCCGCTCGCGAACGTGCCCGCGCTGGCTGTGATACGGCAGACGCAGCTCGCGCTTCCGCTGAACGGCCCGGTCACCGACCTGGCGTACGACGCCTCGACGGACAGGTTCCTTGTCACCACCACGAATGGCGTGTACATCACCGACGGCACGCTCAGCCGGGTTCTGCGCCACACGGTGGTGGATGTCGGGTTCTCGGTGGACCTCGCGCGGTTCACCGCCGGGGCGTTTCTGGACAGCTCCACCGTGATTGCCCTGGGCGAGAACAAGAGCTACGTCATCTTGCGCGAGAACGACAAGGCCGACGGCGCCGCGAACTTCCGCTACTTCCTCGAGTCCTTTGACAAGTTTGACGAGGTGAGCCGGTCGCGCCTGACGACCGTGCGCGCGAAGATGATGTACGTGATGTCGATGGCCTTCGACCCGGGCACGGCGTCGATCTACACTGCGACGGTGCCGAACGCGAAGGTGAAGCGGTTCGTCGTCTCTCGTTTCGACCGGCGCGACATGACCCTCTCCGAAGAATTTACGCCGGCCCTCGCGCCAGGCTCCGGGCTGGCATTCACGGACAAGAAGGGATCGCTCGACCCGTTCTTTGTCACGGGCGCGGCGTTCGACGGCGGGCGCCTCTATGCGCTGAGCGCGTCATACAGCACGCTGCTCACGATCGATCCGGCGGTACGGACCGTCGTTGCGGCGCACGTCATCCCGGGTCTGGCGCGGCCGGCGGGGATGGCCATCAAGGGGCATGAGCTGTATGTTGTCAGTGAGACCGGCGCGGTGACGGTCGTAGAGATGCCCGGAGGCATGCCAGATTAGCCGCCCATGGCACCCTGCGTCATTCCGGCGAAAGCCGGAATCCAGGCGTCGGACGGAGGTGGCGCCGGATCGCGGCCCGGTAACTATCTGGGGAGGCTTCATGCGAACACTCATCCTCGTGGCGTTGTCG
>Ga0315297_10002460_pt1 | contig 11718 bp, 11 predicted proteins | sample YL17G15_0_MG_FD_203628 | JGI IMG/M metagenome (GOLD analysis project Ga0315297, IMG submission 203628) | Sediment microbial communities from Yellowstone Lake, YNP, Wyoming, USA - YL17G15_0 | ecosystem: Environmental > Aquatic > Freshwater > Lake > Sediment | place: USA: Wyoming | collected... | reverse complement strand
TCTAATCCGGCACCTCCGCGAGTACATCGAGGCTCCTCTTGAGCCACCGTTTCTTCTCGGCGTCGGTTTCTTTCTCCATCGCGGTTGTCAATGTTTCGACGGTCCAATCTCGTCCTCGCAGTCCAACCAGCACTCCAAGACACGCTCTCATATTTACAGATGACCCCAGCTTCCCAACAACAGGATCGACGCAAGGCTCGCCTATCTTGATCAAGGCGTCCACCGCTGGGTAGATTTCCCTCGTGTCCTTCAGGTTGTGGCTCAGCATGCTGGTACTAACATCTGTCACAACAGGCTCGCCCACACCCATCACCCGAGGAAAACCTATGTATTCCACAAGCACGTCGATGGCTTCCACCGCTCGCATCTCTCCGAGAACATACATTGCAGCTCGCAAAGATGCCTGCTTCCCTATCCGATTTTCCTTCTCCTCAATTATAGCTATCAACTCCCCAATCAATTGCTTCCTAGTCGCAACAAGTTCATCCCGAGCTGGGAACAGTATTTCCCCGTCCTTTGACATTAGCCTTTGGACCGCAGTTGGCCCTTCGTCTTTTTCAGATGCCGGCATCGCCTTCTTCTCATCGCGGCACCCTTGCATTACAAACAGAACACTCAGACAAACTGCTATTCGCATCACATTCCCATATAAACTCATCTTAAGTTCCTTTCTCATACTACTCCAGGTTCCACGATATGTTCGTCGTCCCGTCGCAATTTACATTGTCTCCCGGCACATCTGTACAAAGCTGCCATGTCGATGTGTCAATCACCTCGAACACCGTTCCCTGAAAAGGTGTAACCAACCAAATGTCTTCGACGGTAATTGTCTTGTCGCTGTTGTTCTTGATCCTCCTAATCTCACTGTAGCCAGAGTCTTCATACCTTATGACCCCCGGCACCCAACAGTTTATTCCCCAGTTCTTGCTATTGTCAGTCACACTGTCGTAACTTGCTGAATCCACTTCCCCAAGGTCAACGTTGTCCCTGGATACGTTATGCCAACGGAATGCCCCATCTCGTGGGTGGCAGTGTGCATCACGACGCAAAGGTTCGCGCTTCTTACGGGAAACGAATGTTTTAACAGTCATTCTTGGCGAGGCGTTGGATAATAAGGTGCGCTGCTCAGCAGTTGCTTCGCATAATTGCTTGGTATGTTATGCTATTTAATTCTTCACCCGAACCTAATTCTAACTTTGGCGAATCGTTTTACTTTGGTTTGCTAAGTTTGCTCAGTCGGGTCTCCAGTTGTGACGATGCAGAAAAGTTAGTTACTAGTTCTTTGATTATGTCGTCAGGGATGTTCACCCCGGAATTTTGTATCTCCAGTAGTTTCTCCCCCGGTGATATACCCGACCGAAGAATCTTAATCATAGGTATGAGTTTATCCACAACGGAACTTGTTGCAAGGCGAGTGTTTCCACCTCTACTCGATAGTAAATAACATGCACCTTTTGCTAAAGCATCCTGAAAATGCGTTCGTTGGGCTTCAACCCGTTGCAAGACACTATCCTTGTCATATTTTACTTCACGGCCACGCATAGAAACTAAAGACTGTGAAAAGGTTAAGCCCTCTGTCGTTTTAATATGTACAATAGATTTATCTTTAGAATCTGGTTTGACTTCTGTAACAAAAGGTAGTTTTTTAATAACCTCCTCCATTATCTGCCGTTCTTCATCGATTGCATTATGTTTTCGTAGGTAAGCATGTTTTTTCATTAGGTAGTCATTCACTATTTCATCATTTATAGAAGACTCACTGTTAATCTCGGAAGGAATTTTAGGATCTTCATCACCATCATATTCTTTCACCGGCCATTCTAATGGTCTTACAATAATTTCGCCGTTTATAAACACCCCCAAGCCTCTTCGCTCAATTTCATAGGGGGCCTCAAGATATTTACCATCCCAAAATACAAATCCATTATCAACAATTGATTCACTTGTGTGAAAATCTTCTATTCTCAGTAATTTGTTCGCCAGACTTTTCAATCTTGGCATTAGTTGCTCAGAGACATAGAAATTCTCTACGAACGAGTTAACGTCCATAAAAAGATGCCAGTTATAAGGTTTCAGTTCAGCAAGCTTATCGCTTCTTGGTTTGTTCGAAGTTAATAGTTTGACAACATCTGGTAAATCGTATGCAACTGCATAGGGGGTTAATATAAAGTGACCTCCACCGTTGGAGAATAGATATCCATAGCCTTGACTCAGGTGCTTCTCATAAATTCCCCTCGTGGCTTCAAGTGCCCTTAAAAGTTTCCGCCTTTCTTCAATAGAGAGAATCCCAGGATTGGCGTAACCGACCGATGACGGAGTTCCTACATAACGAGTGGGACGGTTAATTTTCCTTTCATTGATGTACAATGTCAAACCTTTGCGCGTAACTTTATAGGGAGATTCGACATATCTACTGTCTATAAAGACGAAGCCTTCGCTGACTGAATTGCCTTCTGTTATACCAAACTCGGTAACATACGAGTTTGCTGCATGGGACATTTGTCCGAATATCATTACAACGGTTACCAATATCCCAAAATAGTTACCTTTTTTATCCATTAGTTCATCTCCTTGTCATATTACGCCAATAACATCTGAGTTAAGATGATTTTTAATAGAGCCATTCCCTGTTTTCCGGTGCGGCACCTGTATCATTGGGCGCAACACGGTTCGCATCCAGACGGCGCCCTCCATCAGGGTCTTTATTCTTACAGTTTGAACCTACCGCTCTCATGGTTGTGGCAGTCCCGCTGGTTTTATCGTAATCGAAACCGATGACAAACTTTCCGTAGGTCGTATCTGCTCGCCAGTCGTAATCATATGTTGGGCCACCGCTTACCATTGACAAAGCATTACCGGCTACAACACTATCATTCATATAAGTATCAAATATTATACAGCCCCATCCATACCTGTAGCCTGGATTTGAATCCGGCCAAGCTGGAGAATGCGAACTTGGCAAAGAGCCAGTGCGGCTTTAACCCCTATCATAAACAGTCCGCAAAACAACTGCGGATTCTTTAATGAGAGTATTCGCTGCTATCTACCGCTCTTATTGGAAGCGATAAGAAGTATTGCGATCGTCGTCCAGTTGTTCCTCGCGGACCCAACCCAGGCTTGGGCTTTGGTTCAGATTCTTCGGTCAATCTCTTTTTGAGTCCATTTAATATGATATCCCTGACCTTCTTATCTGCGATGTGTTTTTTCAGGTCTTGCTGCAATGCATCAGTTTCAAGATTTTTAGAATCGAACACAGGTCCGGAATATAGTATAAGAAGACGGTTCTGAAGTCTAGGCAAGTCCTCCTTCTTAACCTGCCGTAAACTACGTTGCCCCTGATATAAAGCTATTTTTTGCCAGTATTCGTTAAGTGCGGCTTTATATTCTGCGCGGAGGTTGGGGTCTTCGATATCCTCAGGTGACATTCCGCTCCCATATCTTCCAACTCCCGCAGGCGGAAGTGGGAAAGCCCCTGGGGAGTTATTGGGGTCCCAATTTGGGTCGATACTACTCTCCAGGCGGGCCCAAGCCTGAAGGTAAAATTTTGATTCCTTGCTTCTTTCATTCGCCCAGTCATCCTTCTGAGCCAAACTTTGAAGATACTTATCTGATGATAGTGCGCCTTCTCGAACGGACATCAGCAGCAGGAACTCGACTTCAATAGGAATCCTATCGGCTTTATCAGGCCCTTGCGATTTAGCAAGTGCCAATAGGGCATACTGTCTGGCAAGTTCGTATTGCCTGTTGTTGTTGAAGTCGCAAGATGCAAATGTGCCGCAGACGTGTAGCATCATATATCCGTAGTATGTTTTGTCTTTAGAAAACCATTTTTTCTCGAGTTCAGGCGCGAGCTTCTCCAGCCCCTCAAGGTCCAGTGCCTCGGCAAGAGCTTGTATCCGAGCAGAATCCTGTCGAAACTCCTGCTGGTTGGGGTCGGACTCCTCAGGATGGGCCGCAAGAGATGTTATGCCTGTAATAAGAACAATCGAAAGGAGCATCGTAGATATTTTAATTTGGGGTCTCATAAGGTTTTATCCTTTATATGCTTTTTTATACAATTCATGCGATTTTTAATAAACCAAAAACTAATAAAGCAGGGTCGGCCAACCATGGTAATTGTAAAACCAACCTGAGTCATCTTTCCGCACCTCTGCTTTTCCGTCAGAATAAACCCTAAATTCCTGGTTCATATAGGTGAAGGTTTTTGTATATGAGTCAGCTTTATACATCCAAGGTATATCCCACAGGAATGCACCGTAATAATAGGGCAGATAAGGATAATCGTGTCCAAGAAATGCTTTATCTCCATCAGATTGTAAGATTCTGCAGCCTGTGGTCGAATTGCCGCCACTCACATCGACCCAAGATGTCCAAGCATTGTGCCAAAAGCCGGCGAATTGCCTTGTGAACCATCCCGTCACTTGGGAATAGCACCCTCCTTCGCTAAATTTTATCCATTTGAATGAAACGTCCGTTGGGCGAAGGTACATGTTAGTCTTGAGGCCGATGGAAAAGGTATTATAGACATGCGAGATATTTGACCCCGGCCAGTGTGTACAGACGCCGGCATCAGGCTCAACAATAGTTCTCGTGGGCTGGATATACGTTCCTTTAGAAGGCCCAGATAGCAGTGTTAATCTCAGAGTAACGGTGCCTGCATATTGCCCCGCTATGTACAAGCCAGTCCCGTAGTTCGTTTCATCCTGGACATACCCAATTCCACTGTGTCTTGACCACCGTAAGCCGCCTACTTGCGCGGGTGTAACACCGGCTGGCACTATTTCACAGCTCAACTTCACCCTTTCATATACACCATACCGGGTGCGGCTTCCGCCGTCGAAGTCATCTTCTGGGGTCATCACGTATCCAAAGTCAAAAACGATCACGTTAACAGTGACGGTGTTGCCGCATTCGGCTGTAACTGTTTTGTAATCGGATAGGGTTGATGAGACCGTATTAAATTCTACTGATTTAATTCCAATTTCTGAACCTGAGGCTCCAGCGGTTCCGCCCCAAACTGGCTTGCCGGTGGGCCAGTAGGAGGTAGAGGGGTCTGGTACTGCCCTAAACGGAACGGTAGTACCTACACAAACATACAAAGTTCCTGTAATATCTGTATAATGAGTATCCGGGTACCAATACTGAATTTTGTCAACCTTCACTGCAGTAAGGGGATGACTTATACTGTCGGATTTGTCGGCACAGCCAGGCTGTCCATCGCAGAACTCAGGGTCATCATTGTCTGTAACGGTTAAGGTGACGGTTTTTTCCCCTGGCGAACTGTATTTGCAAGTGGGACTGGCGGTCGTGGCGCCGGTAATGGCATACGCCCCAGCGCCAAAGTTCCAGGAATACCTTAGGGTAGTCCCATCGGGGTCATAGGAAGCAGTCGCATCGAAGGACACTACACCGTGGATGGATACAATATTCGGATATACGGTAAAGCTCGCTACGGGCTGCTGACCACACGAATAAGCGGTACCCGCAGTAAAAGCCACTATGCTTATTGCACAAGTGCAAAGTAAGAGTCTGGTCTTCATCGATCACTCCTTTATTTGTTCAGCCCTTACGGATTCCCATTGCGCTAAAAGATTGGTTGTGGCTTTTACAATCTTAGAGTTAGTACTACAACGCTACTTACGCTGCAAATATCGGGTCTATGTGCCCAAGAATCGCGTTTATCGCCTTTAGGCTGCCAGCAGGCAGAAGGCCAGCCCCGGCCACCGCAGGTTTGTTCTGCTGGTAGCCGGTAAAGCGCAAAACGCAAATTCGGATTCGCCAAAGTGGCCTTAAAGCCGATTTGATCGTTTATATTCGACAGTGCGATCGTAACTGCTTATGCAACAAGAGATTATGCTTGCCGGCAAAATCCAAGTAGCGTTGTAGTATTAGGATAATCGGCAAGCAGTTTCTCGCAGGTATCACGTATCATTAAGGCAGCTTCTTCTTTTGGAATGCTTCCAGAATTCGCTAATGTTTCGAAACAGCGAGCGAACAAAAAATGAGCAACATCGCAGAACTTATAGTCAGGCCAATCGTGAATCACCGTTTGATAATAGTTCGCTGCATGGTCCAATTCTCCGAGTGTCTCATAACAGCGGGCCGAAAAATAGTACGCCTGCGGCGTTATAGCAGATTCCGGCAATTCTGTTACTATTCTTTCCCAGATTGCTATCGTTTTTCGGAACAAATCCTTCGATTGAGAGACATCGCCCTTGTTCTCTGCGGCGAAGGCCGGCTCGTAATACTCCTCGCCTATCCGGAACACTGCGGCGGCCACTTCGGGATTGTCGTTGAAATCGGCGATCAGCTTATCGATTACCGGCTGGGCGGCCTGGTCGTCGCCGCGGCGGATATGGACGCGGGCGATTCCCGCCCAGGACGACATCGCGGCATTGCTGTCGGGGCTGTTGTCGATCACGTATTGATAGCACTGGGCGGCCTTTTCGTCTTGGCGCGCATCGAGGTAATCGTTGCCCAGCCAGCAAAACGCCTGCGGCAGACCATCGTGGTTGGCATATTTCGCAAACAAATCATCAATCGCACCTTGATCGCATACGTCTGAACTTGTCAAAGAGCAATCGTCCCCCATCCGCTTGTCAGTGCGCCTATAGCAAGCTGCAAGAAGAGTCCCAAGAGCCGCCGAGAATGGGGCCAAGTGGTCTATATCACCGACGTTTTCGCCCTGCGACCTGGTGCTTGGTGGTCACGCAACTCATTTTGAACGGCGAAAATCGGCTTTTTTGGTGTCGTGCCGGAGCCGGGTCGCTGCCTATTTCACTTTAGCCTTGCCGATGGCGTTGATTATCAAACCGAATTGAGAATCGCTTATTGGCTCCAGATATCTCACCGTCAAAGATCCTTCCGGAGGATTCTTCATAATTTCGTACTCATGGGACAGACGGCCGTAGCGCGTGATGATTTCCGTGTAACGCTGGACCTTCTCACTCTTGAAACTGCAACCGGCGGCCTTGACGATTGCCTCCTGCGCAGAGAACTCAACGGAGGTCCCCAAAGCAGCGGTGGCCAGGATTTGTCGATTGTAAAGGCTGGCCTCAACCAGCATGTGAGCCGCCGCGGACTCGAAATATACCGGATTATTATAGAATTCATTTCTCTGCTCAATGGCGAGATCGATCACCTGCATAACGGCCGACCGCGCCTCTTGGAGTTGAAGGTTGCCGGCAATTGCAAGCAAGGCAAGCATTTTGAACCGGACTCCCAACAGGGTGGGCCGGCCATGTATGTTGTACGCCGGCAGCGCGCGAGTCGGTTTGTTAGGGTCCCTGTATTGCACTTTCTTAACTTGGTCAGTGCACTCCATCTGTTCATCCCAGAGTTTGCGATAGAGGCTCAGCGTGCTCACGATGTCCTTTCCGACCAATTCCCCTGCCTTGGCCCTTGGAAGCATCCCAAGCTCTTCCATAAGTTTGAGGAATCTGCGATTGGACATTATGCATATCATGTCCTTTCGACATACGCCGGGCTTCAAAGGAATATCGTCCATCCGATACGTATGCTTCTCATAGAAGATCCACTCTCCGCCCCATGTGTACATGTTGTACTCATCTAAACGGGCCAAACTTAACTGAATTGGCTCTTTCTCCAGAATGCGAATGATCATGTCTATGCGCACTTCGTCCGGTAGTTCAGATCTCATTGCCTTGAGTGTCTCGGGCCACTTGCTCAAAGATTCTATCGGAGCATCCCCTTTGGCTTCGACAGGCTGATTGGCGTCCTCGCCCGCAAAGGCAGGGGCTTGCAGATTAACAGCCATAAGCAGGATTAGCACGAGCAACAGCCCGCAGGCCGGAGAGATGAAGGCGTTCGCCTTGCCTTGATACGGTCGCAACTTTCCGAATCTTTCACAATATCTCGTTCTCATTGTACCGTCCCTTTACAGTATTTGTTGAAGTCACTATTTCCTATCTGCGATTATAGCCTACTCGCCTTTCGGTTTCCAGTAACGCCAGTCGCCGGGCGGATCAATGGGTGGACTATACGTCTTCTTATAGACAGGCGATTCGCCGTTTTTCTCCTGTCTTTCCTTGATCTTTCCGTCCTCCCACTCAACGATCTTTATGGAATGGCCCGGATTACTGCCGGCCGGATGATTTTTCGTGGCCAACGTGGCTTGTGGAATGTCGTCACCAAAGAGCTCAACATAGTCGTCGGCTAAAATCGTCGTCATTCCGGAGCCGTTGATCCAGGTAGACAAGCCCAAAGCAAAGCCATGACAATTCTGACCACACGTGGCCGCGGAGACAAATGTGTAGCTGCTGTAAATGGAGCCATCCCAAAAGGCCCTGGAATCGGCTGCTGTTATGGTCTCTGGGTTTCCGTCTTCGTCAATGTCATAGGAGAAGGGAAATCCTACAGGGAAGTGAGCGTGGTCAAAGCCATTACCCAACGAAGTTCTGTGGTCTTCATCATCGCAGCAATAGCAGGCAAGATCCGCATCATACGCGACATCGTCGAAGAGCGGCGGCGCCAGCCAACGGGTCGACAACGAGTGGGAGGTATACCCAGCTTTCGTGTAGGCAATGATTATATCCTCGAATGACGGATCTGCTGAGACATTGACTGTGCATTCGTTACTTTCAAACCATTCTCCTCCTTCTCTGCGCATCCAGACTACTACCGAGTGATCGCCTGCAGATATGTCGTAGCTGAGACTTACTGAGCCGGAAGCGCTCGTGGCGTCACCGTCGGCATCGAACTCACCTGCGGAAGTACCTCCGATGAAGATTTCACCTTCGAAACCCGGCCAATCAGCGTCGCCCGCATCCCACTCCACATACCAGCCCAACGAATCGCCGGCACACTTGTAAACGGTGCCTTCGTTCTTGCTCTCTGCGTCCCCGACATTATCTCCAATCCACAAATCCAATTCCGTCACATCACATGCGAGCGCTTGTATCTGGAGCAGCGTCAGTAAGAGCATCGCTCCACAAACCAGAACGCTATCTACCACCTTGTTATCGTCATTCCCTGAACGTTTCTTCCTCGCCATTATTACTTACCTCCTTTGCGCAGTTCCTCCAGCTCAGTGCGAAGGATCTCCGCACGCTCGCTGTCTCCCAATTTAATGAGCGCCGCTTCAAGAACAGCCTCAGCCCGGTCTTTACGCCCCAGCTTCGCATTGCATCTCGCTAAGAACAAATACATTGTCGATATCGGCTTAGCATCCGGAAACTCGCCTATGTATTGCTCGTACGTCTCCGCGGCCTTCTCGTAGTCCCTCAGCTCATAGTAATATGTGGCCGCCTGACCTGTCAACGATCTCTCCACGTACATCTCGTTCTCCGGATGCAGAGTCCGTTGTCGCTCAAACCACTCAATGGCTTTGTCAAACTTGCCCGCACGCCTGTACGTTAGTCCGAGACGATATGCTGCCCTGTACCCGTACTTACAATTGGGATTTTTCTCCACCACCTCCGTATAGAACTCGATAGCCTTGTCGTATTCCTTAAGGTGGGCATAGCAGGTCGCGAGGAGGTAAGGCAACAAATTCGGCCGCCGCCCTTCCGGATAACTCGTATAGACAAGCTCCCACACGTCGATCGCCTTCTGATATTGGTGTGTGTAGTAGTACTCGTCGCCAATATAGGAGATTTGGTGGGCCACGCCGGGATAATCGTTAAAATCGGCGATTATCTTATCAATTACGCCCTGAGCGGCCTGGTCGTCGCCGCGGCGGATATGGACGCGGTCGATTCCCGCCCAGGACGACATCGCGGCATTGCTGTCAGGGCTGTTGTCGATCACGTATTGATAGCACTGGGCGGCCTTGTCGTCTTGACGCGCATCGAGGTAATCGTTGCCCAGCCAGCAAAACGCCTGCGGCAGACCATCATGGTTGGGATATTTCGCAAGGATCGTCTTAATGCCCGCCTCGGCCGCCTCGTAATTCCCCGTCTTGATGTCTATATTAACAATCCCCCGCTGCGCCCGCATCGCCTGTTTGCTATCGGGATACCGGGCCAGCAGTTTCTCATAGAGCCTTCGCGCAGGGGCGTACTCGCCAAGATCGCGCCGACATTCATCGGCCACCTCCGCCGCTGCCCGCGCAACATCTTCATCTTCGGAAAACTTCGCAAACAAATCGTCAATCGCAGCATTCGTGTTAAGGTCGTCCTTGAGCTTAACGTTCGAAAGGATCAGGCCTTTTTGCGAGCCTAATGCGTATTCGCTCGCCAGCCAGTTATCAACTACGGATCTGTAAGAATTCGCAGCCTTTTCGTATTCTTTGACCCTGTAGTAGTCATTTCCAAGCCACTGTAGCGCCTGCGGCAGGTCGTTATGGTCCGGATACTTAGCAACCATCGTCTCAATACCGCGTTCGGCGGCGGCGTAGTCTGCGAGCTTGATATCGACAAAAACAATGTCCCGCTGCGCCCACATCGCCTGGTTGCTATCGGGATAGCGGGCCAACAGCCCCTCATACAGTCGTCGCGCTGCGTCGTAATCGTCAAGACCATGCCGACATTGATCCCCCAGGTCCAGCGCTATCTGCGCAACATCTTCACCGCCGGAAGACTTCGCAAACAAATCATCAATCGCAGTATTCGTGCTCGGACCGTCCTTGAGCTTAACGCTCGAGAGGATCAGCCCTTTTTGCGAGCCTAATGCGTATTCACTCTGCGGCCAGTTATCAACTACGTACCGATACGAATTCTGCGCTTTTTGGTAGTCCTGGATCCTGTAGTAGTCATTTCCCAGCCACTGCAGCGCCTGGGGCAAATCGTTATGGTCCGGATAGTCGGCCAGTATCACCTTTATACCCGCCTCCGCGGCCTGGTAATTCCCAAGCTTGATATCCATAAACACTATCCCACGCTGCGCCCAGAGGGCATACGTGCTCTTAGGCTGCTTAGTCAGGATATATTCGTAAAGCAGACGGGCCTTGTCCCGCTGTTCCAACCTGTCATAATTCTGCCCTAAAGAGTAAGCCACCTCCGCTATGTGCTCATCGCCGGAAAACCGAGCGAGCAAATCTTCGACCACCGTCCACGCCCCGGCTTGATCGCCAAGTGCGATCTTGCAATAGACCAGACCCCTATATGAGAATACCGCACGCGGCCTGCCGGACCAGTTATCCACAACGTACTGATAAAGCTCCGCCGCCTTCTCGTGCTTCTGCAGCTTGCGATAGGCCCACCCTACCTGGCCTAATGCCTCCGCAGAACGCGCATCCCCGGAGAAGTCGGCGATCAGATCATCAATCGTGGCTTGAGCAGCCAACTGGCCGCCGAGGAAAATATCCAGAATCGCCAGCCCCATCTGCGACCATATACCATTCTTGCCCGAAGACGTGCTCTCCAGCATGTCCCGACAAACCTGCCAGACCTTCTCGTCCCCACGCGACTTGCCGCATTTCTCCACTATTTCGTGAACGGCGAGCGGCAGATACTCCCGCTGGGAAAACTCCCCAAGCAGTTTCTGCATAGCCTCCTGTGCCTCGTTCGCCTTACCGCGCAGAGCATACAAGGCAGTGAGATACTTCTGCGCATCAAAGGCCTGATCGCTGCCCGGATACGCTGTGACAACCTTCCGGTAACCCGCCTCGGCCTGCTCGTACCGCCCCTTTTGCTCGTAAGTCTGGGCCAGCTTAAGATCATCGCTGGCACCTGCGAAAACCAGATCCCTCAGCGCAAAGACCGTAATCGACGCCAGAATGATGGTTAGGAAACGACTTCTCCTGCGCATTGCTCATAC
>Ga0315297_10002459_pt1 | contig 11718 bp, 9 predicted proteins | sample YL17G15_0_MG_FD_203628 | JGI IMG/M metagenome (GOLD analysis project Ga0315297, IMG submission 203628) | Sediment microbial communities from Yellowstone Lake, YNP, Wyoming, USA - YL17G15_0 | ecosystem: Environmental > Aquatic > Freshwater > Lake > Sediment | place: USA: Wyoming | collected... | reverse complement strand
CCCGGAGCCTAGGCCCGGGATCGCGGGTCGTGCCGGGTGAAGCAGAGGTGCGAGACCTCTGCTTTTTTTCTTGTCCCGGGTCCTTCCGGAAGGACGATGTCAGATGTTCGTCGTGATGGCGACCGATGCCACCGAAGACCAGATCATCGGCGTGAAGAGCCTCATCCTCGCGGAGGGGCTCGCGGCGCACGAGAACCGGGGGATCGAGCGGGTCGTCATCGCCGCCCTCGGCGAGATCGGGCCTCGCAAGGACGTGCTCGTCAGCCGGTTCGCGGCGCTGCCGGGGGTGGAGACCGTGACACCGATCAGTCGACCCTTCAAGCTCACGTCGCGGGAGTTCCACCCCGAGGACACCGTCGTCGAGGTCCTCGGTGTCCGCATCGGCGACGGCTCGCTCACGGTCATGGCGGGCCCGTGCGCCGTGGAGTCGCGCGACCAGCTCTTGGAGACCGCCCACTCGGTCGCCGCGGCCGGCGCAAAGGTGCTCCGCGGTGGCGCATTCAAGCCGCGGACGAGCCCGTACTCGTTCCAGGGGCTCGGCCTCGAGGGGCTCCGACTTCTCGCCGAGGCTCGCGAGCGCACCGGCCTCCCGGTGGTCACGGAGGTCATGGAGCCGGCCCAGGTCGAGCTCGTCGCCGAGTACGCGGACATCCTCCAGGTCGGCACTCGGAACATGCAGAACTACTCGCTGCTCACGGCGGTCGGGCGGGTGGCCAAGCCGGTCCTCCTCAAGCGCGGCTTCGCCGCGACGATCGAGGAGTGGCTCATGTCCGCCGAGTACATCATGAGCAGCGGCAACCCGAACGTCATCCTCTGCGAGCGGGGCATCCGGACGTTCGAGACGTACACGCGGAACACGCTCGATGTCGCCGCGATACCCCTCCTTCACCAGCTCACCCACCTCCCGGTGATCGCCGACCCGTCCCACGCGACGGGCAAGCGCTTCCTCGTGAAGCCACTCGTCATGGCGAGCGTGGCCGCCGGCGCGGACGGGGTGATCCTCGAGGTCCACCCGCGCCCGGAGGAGGCGCTCTCCGACGGCGAGCAGTCGCTCACGCTCGACCAGTTCCGCGAGATCATGGACGTCGTCGGGCCCGTCCACGAGGCGGTCCGTTCGCTGCACGGCGCTCCACTCCTCTCCGCGTCGGCTCTCAGGGTCGGGGGCGGCAAGCATTGACCCCGGTGAACGCCGCAGCCGACGCGACCGGCGCCGGCGCGGCGGTGGTACGGGCCGCCCCGCGACTGCGCGGCGAGCCTCGGCTGCCCGGCGACAAGTCGATCAGCCACCGCGCGCTCCTCCTCGCGCTCCTCGCGGCCGGCGAGAGCCGGATCCTCGACGCCGGGGACGGCGAGGACGTCCGGACGACGGCCGCGGTCATCGAGCGGCTCGGTGCGACCGTCGAGCGCGTGCGCGAGACGTCGGGCCGCGTCGAGTATCGGATCTGGTCCCCGGGCCGCGAGGCGATCCTGGAGCCGGACAGCGTGCTCGACTGTCGCAACTCGGGTACCACGCTGCGGATGACCGCCGGGATCCTCGCCGCCAGACCCCTCTTCGCCGTGCTCGACGGGGACGCGTCGCTCCGGCGCCGGCCGGTGGCGCGGGTCGTGGCGCCGCTCACGGCGATGGGTGCGACATTCGCGGCGCGGCGCGGCGGGACGCTGCCGCCGCTCGCGGTGTCCGGCTCGTCGCCTCTCCGCGCGATCGACTACGCCGTCCCCGTCCCGAGCGCCCAGGTGAAGAGCGCGATCCTGCTCGCGGCGCTCGGCGCGGAGGGGACGACGACGGTGCGCGAGACCGCGGTCACCCGCGACCACACGGAGCGGATGCTCCGCGCACGGGGTGTGGCGGTGGCATCCACGCCGTGGGGCGACGATGAGCGGGGGCAGGCGGTCTCCGTCACGGGGCCGGCGCGCCTCCTCCCCGCGGTCGAGCGCGTCCCGGCCGATCCGTCGGCGGCGGCATTCTGGCTCGTGGTGGGGGCGGCGCACCCCGACGCGGAACTCATCCTCCGCGGGGTCGGGACGAACCCCTCCCGGCGTGCCATCATCGACCTGCTGCGGCGCATGGGAGCCGCGGTCGAGGAGCGGACGGTCGGGAGCACCGCGGACGCGGATGCGGGCACCGGCGAGCCGCTCGCCGACCTCGTCGTGCACAGCAGCACGCTCCGGGGGATCGATGTCTCGCCTGCGGAGGTCGCCTCGGCGATCGACGAGATCCCGGTCCTCTGCCTCGCCGGCGCGATCGCCTCGGGGACGACGACGATCCGCGGCGCCGGGGAATTGCGCCACAAGGAATCCGACCGGATCGCCGGGATCGCCGCGGGCCTCACGGCGCTCGGCGCCAGCGTCACGGTCGAGGGGGACGACATCACGATCCACGGGGGTGCCCACCTGACGGGCGCCGCGACCGACAGCCTGACCGACCACCGGCTCGCCTTGACGTTCGCCGTCGCGGGCCTCATCGCCGCCGGGGAGACCGTCGTGCGAGATCCCGACTGTGCGTCGGTCTCGTACCCGGGCTTCTTCTCCGAGATCGAAAGGGTGCGAGCATGACGAAGCGTGTCGTCCTCATCGGCCACCCGGTCGCCCATTCGCTGTCGGGCGCCATGCAGCAGGCGGCGTTCGATTCGAAGGGCATCGACGCCCGGTACGAGGTGTGGGACAAGCTGCATCTCGAGCTCGCCGAGGCGATCGTCGAGCTCCGCGGCGATGACTTCCTCGGGGCGAACGTGACGATCCCGCACAAGGAGAAGGTGGTCCCGCTCGTCGACCGGACGACCGAGGAGGCCCACGCCACCGGGGCGGTGAACACGGTCACGAAGGAGGGCCGCAAGCTCGTCGGGCACAACACCGACGTCGCGGGGTTCGACATCGCGCTGCAGACCCTGGTCGGAAAGCAGAAGATGCCCCGCCAGGCGGTCGTGCTGGGGGCAGGTGGCGGTGCGCGGGCGGTCGTCTTCGGGCTCATCCGCGAGGGCTTCCAGCGGGTCATCGTCTTCAATCGCCACCTGCATCGGGCCGAGGGCCTCGTGAAGTTCTTCGGGCGGAGCGCGGCGCACATGGAGCTGCGGGCGATGCCGTGGCACGAGTCCGTCATCGAGGCGGAGCTCTCGAAGACGCGGATCGTCGTCAATGCGACCTCGGTGGGCCTCGTGGCCGACGAGACGCCGATCCCCGGGGAGCTCATCCCGCCGGACCTGCTGCTGCTCGACCTCGTCTACAACCCGGCCCGGACGCGGCTCATGCGCGAGGCCGAGGCCGCCGGATGCCAGGTGATGAACGGGGAGCTCATGCTCCTCCACCAGGGCGCCGCGTCGTTCCACCTCTGGACCGGGGAGCCCGCCCCGCTCGACCTCATGCGCGAGACGCTCGAGGCGGCGCTCGCCGAGCGGGCCAGCGCCGGCATCCCTGCGGAAGGGTCGGCCGACGCCCCGGCGGAAGGGTCGGCCGGCGCCGAGCTCGCCGGCTGATCGACCCAGCATGGGCTCGCTCCGCTTCCTCACCGCCGGCGAGTCGCACGGGCAGGCGCTCGGGGCGATCGTCGAGGGTGTGCCGGCGGGGCTCGCGCTCACGGCCGGGGCGATCGACACGGACCTCGCCCGCCGCCAGCGCGGATACGGACGGGGGGCGCGCCAGGCGATCGAGCAGGATCGGGCGGAGATCCTGTCCGGCGTGCGCCACGGGCGGACGCTCGGCTCCCCGATCCTCCTGCTCGTCCGCAATCGCGACTGGGAGAACTGGACGCGGGTCATGCAGGTGGAGCCGCTCTCCGACGAGGACGCGGCCGAGCTCGCAGCGATGGCCGAGGAGGGGGTGAAGCGTGCCGTCCCGGTCACCCGGGTCCGCCCCGGGCACGCCGACCTTGCCGGCGCCCTCAAGTACGGCTTCACCGACGTCCGCGACGTGCTGGAGCGCGCGTCGGCGCGCGAGACGACCGTCCGCGTCGCGGCGGGCGGCGTGGCGCGGGCCCTGCTCCGCGAGCTCGGGATCGAGGCGTGGTCGTTCACCGCCGAGGTCGGCGGCGTCGCCGTCGACCCTGCCCGCTGCACGCGCGCGCGCGACGAGGCCGACGCAAGCCCGCTCCGCTGCCCGGATCCCGACGCCGAGGCCTCGATGATCGCGCGGATCGACGAGGCGCGGAGCCGCGGCGACACCGTCGGGGGCGTCTTCGAGGTGGTCGTCCACGGGCTCCCGATCGGCCTCGGGTCGTACGTCCACTGGGACCGCCGGCTCGATGCGGCACTCGCCCGTGCCGTCGCGAGCATCCAGATCGTCAAGGGCGTCGAGTTCGGGCTCGGCTTCGAGCAGACGCGGCGCTTCGGGTCGGAGGTGCACGACGTCATCGCCGGCCGCGAGCCCGACGGGACCTGGATCCATCGCTCGAACAACGCCGGGGGCCTCACGGGGGGCGTGACGAACGGCGAGCCCCTCGTCGTGCGCGGCGCGGTGAAGCCGATCTCGACGCTCGCCCGCCCGCTCCCGTCCGCCGACCTCATCACCGGCGAGCCGGTCGAGAAGGCCCACTACGAGCGGAGCGACATCAGCGTGGTCCCCGCAGCCGGCGTCATCGGCGAGGCGATGGTCATGCTCACGGTCGCGGACTTCGTCCTCGACAAGTTCGGCGGCGATTCCCTCGACGAGACGCGGGACAACCTCCGCCGCTACCGCGAGCGCCTCGCGGGGCGCCCGGGGCCTCCGCCCCGCGGGGCCGGCGCGGCCGGCACGACCGGGACAGGCACCACCGAGGCCGGCTCGGGCGAGGCCGGCTCGGGCGGCGACGACTGAGGCCGGGTCGATGGACCTCGTGCTCGTCGGGCTGCCGGGGACCGGCAAGACCGCCGTCGGGAGGCGGATGGTCCGCCGTCACGGCGCGACCTTCGTGGACATCGACGAGATCGTCGAGTCCGCCGCCGGAAGGCCGATCCCGGCGATCTTCGCCGAGGAGGGCGAGGCCGGCTTCCGGGCTCGTGAGCGTGCGGCCGTCGCCGCGCTGGGACCGCCCGACACCGGCCCCCGCCTCGCCCGCGTCATCGCGACCGGGGGTGGCACGCCCGTGGACCCGCGAAACCGGTGGCGCCTCTACCGCGGACGCGTGGTCGCGTGGCTCGACGGACCCCCGGAGATCATCGCCTCGCGCCTTCGCCGGAGCCGTGTCGTACGGCCGCTCGTCGAAGGACGCGACCAGGCCGCCACGGTCGCCGCCCTCGCGGCCCTCGCGGCCGCCCGCGAGCGCTTCTACGCGCCGGCGCTCCGGGTGAACGGCATCGCGCCGCTGGGCGCCGTCGCCGCGACGATCGAGCGCCACCTCGCGGACGACGTGACGGGCGCGACCTCCCTCCTCCGGGCGGCGACCCCGATCGGGACGCTCGAGATCGGTGACGGGACGGCGCGGCGATCGGTGGGGGCGGCGCTCGCCGCGCTCGAGGCGCGTCGGGCGATCGTCGTGTCGGAGCCACGCGCCTGGGAGATCGGCGGCGCGGCGCTCGCCGATGGCCTCGCGGAGGACGGGATCGCCGTCGACCGGATCCTGCTCCCCCGTGGCGAGGCGTCGAAGTCGCTCCGCGTCGTGGAGCGGGCGGCCCGGGAGCTCGCCCGACTCCACGCGGAGCGCGGCGACCCGATCGTCGCGGTCGGCGGCGGCGCGCTCGGCGACGCGGCGGGCTTCGTCGCCGCGACCTACCTCCGTGGGGTCCCCCTCGTCCACGTGCCGACGACGCTCGTGGCGCAGCTCGACAGCTCGATCGGCGGCAAGACCGCGGTCGACCTGCCCGAAGGGAAGAACCTCGTAGGGGCGTTCCATCAGCCGGCGGCGATCGTCATCGACGTCGCGTTCCTCCGGACGCTCCCGGTCCGCCAGCTCCGCGCCGCCCTGGGCGAGGCCGCGAAGATGGGCGCGATCGGCGACGCGCGCCTCCTCGAGCTCCTCGAGGACGAGGGGCCGGCGATGGCTCGTCGCGCCCGTTCCGCGTTCGAGAGCGGCGCGTTCGCGGAGGTCGTCGAGCGCTGCGCGTGGGCGAAGGTCGAGGTCGTCGTCGCTGACGAGCGTGAGCGGGGATCGGCGTCCGGGCGGATCGCGCTGAACCTCGGCCACTCGGTCGGACACGGGATCGAGACGGCGGCACGCCACCGCGGGATCCTCCACGGCGAGGCGGTCGCGTACGGCCTGCGGGCCGCATGCCGGATCGGCGAGGAGCTGGGCGTGACGCCGGCCGAGCGGGGGCGGAGGATCGAGGTGCTCCTCGATCGGCTGGGTCTCGCCGTGGCGCCGCTCCCCTACCCGGCCGCGGCGGTGCTGGCGGCGATGCGGGTCGACAAGAAGGTCCGCGGCGGGCGGCTCCGGTGGGTGCTCCCCACCGAGGGGGCCGTGACCGTGACGACCGACGTCCCTGACGAGCTCGTGGCGCGGGTGACCGCGAGCGTGCTTGCCGGCCGGGATCTGGGGCGGACGCGATGAGGGTCCTCGTGCTCGACGGGCCGAACCTCAACCTCGTGGGGACCCGTGAGCCGCACATCTACGGCAGCACGACCCTGCGCGAGATCCACGCGATGATCGGCGATCGTGCCGACGAGCTCGGGCTCGAGGTCGACTTCTTCCAGTCGAATCACGAGGGCTCGCTCATCGATCGGCTCCAGTCGGCCGACTTCGACGCGGTCGTGGTCAACGCCGGCGGGCTCACGCACACCTCCGTGGCCCTCCGCGACGCCCTGCTCGGCGTCGGGAGGCCATTCGTCGAGGTCCACCTCTCCGACCCGAAGGCGCGCGAGCCGTTCCGGAGCGTGAACTTCCTCGAGGACGTGGCGGTCCGCTCGTTCGTCGGCATGGGTCCCCGGGGCTACCTGCTCGCACTCGACGAGCTCGCGGGGCGCCGCGACGCGGACGGGGGCGCATGAGCGGCGGCGGGAGCCGGGCGGCCGACGTCCCGGGCGGCGCCCAGTCGACCGAGCCCACCGACACGGCGGCGGACCCGACCACGGAGGCCCTCGCGCCCCTGCGCGAGCGCATCGACACGATCGACCACGAGATCGTCGCGCTGCTCAACGAGCGCGCCGAGATCGCCCTTGAGATCGGCCGCGTCAAGGAGGCGACCGGCCGCCGCGCGATCCGCGACCCGAAGCGCGAGGCCGAGGTCATCGAGCGGGTGACGAGCGCGTCGTCGGGGCTCTTCCCGGAGCCGGAGCTGGTCTCCCTCTACCGGACGCTCATCGCAGCGACGCGCAAGGTGCAGGCCGAGCAGCGGCGACGCGCGAAGGTCTCGGGGCCCGACCCCGAGGGATGATCCTCACGCGGCCGGGGGACCTCCCGCGCGGGGCGACGACCAGGTTCGCGCCCGCGCCCACCGGCCGACTCCACCTGGGGCACCTCGTCAACGCGATCCACGTGTGGGGGATCGCGCAGGCGACCGGCGGGACGGTCGTGCTCCGGATCGAGGACCACGATCGGCAGCGATGCCGGCCCGAGTTCGAGCGCGCGCTCCTCGACGATCTCGACCGGCTCGGCCTCCGCCCCGACCGCCCGTCGCTCGACGAGATGCGACGTGGTCCGTCTCCGTACCGGCAGAGCGACGACGCCTCACCCTACGACGCCGCGATCGCGGCGCTTCGGGCGCAGGGGATCGCGTACGCGTGCGGGTGCTCCCGGTCCACGTACGCGGCATGGACGGCGGCACACGGCGACCCGTGGAGCGGGCCGGGGTGCCCGGGCCGCTGCCGCGAGCGGTCGCTGCCCGACGAGCCGCATCGAGGGATCCGTGTCGCCCTCGGCGGCGCTCCGGTGACGTATCGGGACCTCCTGCTGGGGCCGATCGAGGGATCTCCCGTCGCGGCCGGCGATCCGCTCGTCAGGGACCGGATGGGGAACCGGACCTACCACCTGTGCGTGGTCGTCGACGACGAGCGCCACGGGATCGATCTCGTCGTCCGGGGACGCGACCTCCTCGAGGCGACGCCGCTCCAGCTCCGTCTGGGCCGCCTCCTCGGTCGCGAGCGCCCGCCCGCGCACCTGCACCACGCGCTCGTCCTGCGGCCCGACGGCTCGAAGCTCAGCAAGGCCGCGGGCGACACCGCCGTCGGGGACCTGCTGGACGCCGGCGCGCGGCCGGCGGACCTCCTCGGGCTCGCCGCCTCGCTCGTGGGCCTCATCCAGCGGCCGCTCCCGATCGACCCGGATCGGCTCGGGGACCTGTTCACGGGCTGACCGATGCGGCGGGGTCGTCGGTGGGGCCACGCCGATCCAGGTCGTCGGCGTCGGCCGGCGGCTCTCTCAGCGACCGGTCGCGACCCTCAGCTCGGCGACGAGGCGGCCGAGCGCGGCGACGTCTCGACCGTCCGGGCCGAGGGCGTCGACGAGTGCCGACGCGACGATGACGCCGTCCGCCCCGGACGCCCGAAGGAGGCGGACGTGCTCGGGGCGTGAGACGCCGAAGCCGACGCCGACCGGGACGGGTGAGACCGACCTCACCTCGGCGACGTACCTGCCGACGGCGCGGGGGAGCGACCGGCGCGCCCCGGTGACGCCGACGAGTGACACGCAGTAGAGGAAGCCGCCGGTCCGTGCCGCGACCGCGGCCCGGCGATCGGGGGCGGTCGTCGGGGCCACGAGGTAGACGACGGCGAGGTCGGCGGCGCGCGCGGCCGCCTCGAACGGGGCACCCTCGTCCGGCGTGAGGTCGGCGACGATGACCCCCGCGGCGCCGGCTGCCGCGAGGCGCCCGGCGGCCGCCCGGCCGTCCCCACCGCCGATGAGCTGGTTCGCGTAGGCCATCGGGACGATCGGGATCCCCGGCCGGGCCGAGGCGATCGCATGGAGCAGGTCGATCGATCGGTCGAGCGTCGCGCCCGCCGCGAGCGCCGCCGACGACGCGCGCTGGAGCGTCGCGCCGTCGGCGAGGGGGTCGGAGTACGGGAGCCCCACCTCGAGCAGGTCGGCGCCCGCGTCGATCGCCGTGATCGCGATGGCGAGACTCGTCTCCGCGTCCGGATACCCGGCGACGATGAGCGGGATGAGCGCGGCGCGGTAGGCGCCTCGCGCGGCCTCGAACGCCGCGCGGATCCGTTCCGCGCCGGCGGTGCCGTCGGTCCCGCAGCCGGCGGGGGCGGCAGCGTCAGGACCGGGGACGGCGGCCTCCTGGACGGCGGGGTCGACCCCGGCCGCGTGGGCGGCGCGCGTCCCGGCGGTCCGGCTCATCGTCCGGCCTCGGCGCGACGCGCCTCCCACCGTTCGAGCGCCGCGAGATCCTTGTCGCCGCGACCGGAGAGCCCGAGGAGGACGACCGCATGGTCGGGAAGCGGCCGCCCGAACGAGCCGGTGCCGGCGATGAGACGGGGCAGGACGGCGACCGCATGTGCGGTCTCGAGCGCCGGGAGGATCCCTTCGGTGAGCGTCATCTCGTAGACCGCGGCGACCGCCTCCGCGTCCGTGGCCGCCTCCACCTCGAGGCGGCCGGCGGCGAAGAGCGCGGCGATCTGCGGCCCCACGCCGGGGTAGTCGAGGCCGGCGGAGAGCGAATGCGCCTCGACGACCTGGCCGTCGCGATCCTGCAGCATGAGCGATCGCGCCCCGTGGAGGATGCCGGCGCTCCCCCCGATCAGCGCGGCGGCGTGGCGACCCGTGGGGATCCCGTCGCCGGCCGCCTCCGCGACGGCCAGCCGGACCTCCGGCTCGCCGATGAGCCGCGACAGCAGGCCGATCGCGTTCGAACCGCCGCCGACGCACGCGATCGCGAGGTCGGGCAGCCGCCCCTCCGCCTCCACCACCTGCGGCGCGGCCTCGTCGCCGATGACGCGCTGGAGGTCGCGGACGATCGTGGGGTACGGGTGCGGGCCCATCGCCGACCCCAGGACGTAGTGGGTCGTCTCCACGTTCGTCACCCAGTCGCGCATCGCGTCGTTCACCGCGTCCTTGAGCGTCGCCGTCCCGCTCGTCACGGGCCGGACCTCGGCGCCGAGGGCGTGCATCCGAGCGACGTTCGGCTGCTGGCGCTCGATGTCCTCGGCGCCCATGTAGACGACGCACGGGATCTCGAGGAGCGCACAGGCCGTCGCCGTGGCGACTCCGTGCTGGCCGGCGCCGGTCTCCGCGATGACCCGCGACTTGCCGAGCCTCCGTGTGAGCAGCGCCTGGCCCAGCGCGTTGTTGATCTTGTGGGCGCCCGTGTGCGCGAGATCCTCGCGCTTCAGGTAGAGGCGGATCCCGTCCGGCAGGTCGGCGCCGGTACCGGGCGCGAGCGCTCGCGCTCGCGCGATGAGCGACTCCGCGAGGCGGTCCGCCCGGTAGATCGGGGTCGGCCGCCCGGAGTACGTCCCGAGGAGGGCCCGGAGCTCCGACCAGAAGACGGGGTCGTGCCTGATCGCGGCGTATGCGCGCTCGAGCTGCTCGAGAGCGGCGACGAGGGTCTCCGGGACATACCGACCCCCGAACGCCCGGTCGATCCCCCACCGCCCGCGATCGTCGGCCTCGAGCAGGCCGGCGGGGACGGGAGTCGGACGCGAGGCGACATGCGGCAGGTCGTGGCGCGCCCCCTTCGCCCGCTTCACGAGCAGCGCGACCCGGAGCGGGTCCTTGCGCAGGGCCGCCCCGGACGCACGTGGCGCCTCGACGCCGGATGCGACGTCGATGCCGACGACGGGCATGGACCGAAGAGCGGACCCGACGTTGGCGGGCGTCATGCCCCCGGCGAGGGTCACGGGGACCTCGCGCGCGACGGCTCCCGCGAGCGTCGTGCTCGCGCGGACGCCCGTCCCGCCCGGGTGCGGGCCGCCGGCCGTGTCGAGGAGCACGCGTTCGGCCCCGGCAGCGAGACACGCGCGGACGCGGGCGACGACCGCCTCGACGTCCACGCCGCGGGCGGCCGCGTCGCCCCTGATGGCGATGTCGCCAGGATCGTCGGCGGGGAGATGGATGACCTTCCAGGCGGGACGCCCAACGGCCCGGATCGCCTCGGACGGTTCCGAGCCGCTCAGCTGCACCGCGTCCGGTTCCGTCGCGGCGATGGCGGCAGCGAGGTCCGCGCGGTCCATGTCCGCCGTGACGAGCACGACACGCGGCGCGCGCGTGGCCGGCGCGGAGGCGCGCGCGAGTCGCGAGAGGGACGCGGCCGTTTCGAGAGAGACGCAGCGGGGCGTTCCGGGCACCAGGTTGATGCCGATCGCGTCCGCTCCCGACCGAACTGCGGCGAGGACGCCGTCCGCGTCGGTGACGCCGCAGATCTTCACGAAGGGGGCGCGATCGGCGGCGGCCGGATCGACGGGGACGGACCCGGCGGAGACGAAGGCGCGCGCCGCGGCCGCGGGGTCCGGGGAGCGCATGAGCGCCTCGCCCACGAGCGCGGCGTCGTAGCCGGCTGCCCGCCATGCGGCGATCGTCGCGGGGTCGCGGACGCCGGACTCGGCGATGGCGATGCGATCGTCGGGGATCGACGGCCGGAGGCGGATCGCCCGATCGGGATCGACGGTGAGGGTCCGCAGGTCGCGCGTGTTGACGCCGACGAGGCGCGCGCCGGATGCGAGCGCGCGATCAAGCTCCCGGACCTCATGGACCTCCACGAGCGGCTCGAGTCCGAGGTCGCGGGCGGCCGCGACGAACGCGGCGAGCCGTCGCGCCGGGTGGAGCACCGCGAGGAGGAGGACGGCGTCGGCGCCGGCGGCACGGAGCACGGCGAGCTGGCGCTCGTCGACGATGAAGTCCTTGGCGAGGACCGGGACGGACACGGCGGACCGGAC
>Ga0315297_10002458_pt1 | contig 11718 bp, 10 predicted proteins | sample YL17G15_0_MG_FD_203628 | JGI IMG/M metagenome (GOLD analysis project Ga0315297, IMG submission 203628) | Sediment microbial communities from Yellowstone Lake, YNP, Wyoming, USA - YL17G15_0 | ecosystem: Environmental > Aquatic > Freshwater > Lake > Sediment | place: USA: Wyoming | collected... | reverse complement strand
CTATTTCCGCGGGCGTGTCATGGATAAATATTGCGCTCTTAGGCTTGCTTTTCGACATCTTGGCCTCGGCTTCGGCTTCTCTTTTTTCCTCGGGCGCGACATTCCCCATCCTTACCGGCCCTTGCAGGCCGGCCAGAAGGTGGTGCATCACGCACACTCGCACGCTACCGTCTACTTTCGGTGCCAACTCACGCGTGAGAATGGTTGCCTTGCGCTGGTCCATCCCCAATTGCATTATGTCCGCCTTCAGATAGAAGGGATCATAGCCCTGCATCATCGGGTAAATGAGCTGCGCCGTATATTGCATTTCCGCCTCCTTCCGCCCCATTATTGTGCCTGCCCTTATCGCCCGCTGCACGGTCGTCATTTTCGCCATTCCTAGCACGCCCTTCCAGTATTCGGGGTCGCTTATCATGTCCGATGTCCGCACCACTTTGACCTTTTTCGTGTCCACTCCGCAGGCCTTCCAGCCTTCCACGAAGTACTCACCCGTCTTCTTGATGAGTTCCAGGTCGCCGCCCATCTTGCCGTTCAGCCACGCGAACCAGTCGGCTACGAGCAGCGTAAAACTGACGTTTGCATCGAGCATGTCCTGAACTTTTAGCGCCCTGAGAAGAGCCGTGCCTATGTGCATCAGGCCCGACGGCTCGAACCCGTCATAGGCCGTTATCTTGCTTTTCGTCTCTAGGAGCTGCCGCAGGTCAGCCTCGGTTATGACCTCTTCGGTCGGAAGCCTTGTTATAAGCTCCATCCGCTTTTCAATGTCCATTTGACCACTTACAAACGTTTATTAAATAACCTAGATAAAGGTTTCTCTATGAACATAACCTGTACGGCGTGTGCGTTATGTGCACGCACAAACGGAGGTTTTTGCAGTGAATAAAGCGAACAGATTCAAAATCAAGCTCCACTGCCTGGGCGGCTTCAGGGAGGTCGGCCGGAACGCTCTGATGCTGGAGAACGGGAAGGAGCGTCTGCTTCTCGAGTACGGAATCCAGCCCGAGGAAGGGAACATACCGCTGCCCGTGCAGAGGGTAAATGCGTTTTTGCTCGCCCATCCTCACCTTGACCACGTCGGCGCCGCGCCCGTGCTTTACAGGACGCAGAAAATTCCGGCTTATGCGACCGCCGCCACGTTCGACCAGTCCGAACTGCTGCTCAAGGACAGCCTTAAGATAATGCGCATTGAGAACAAGGAGCGCATTTTCGGCGAGTCGGACGTTAAGCACTTCCTTTCGCAGAAAAGGGTGATAACTTTCGGCCAGACTTTCGGGATAAAGGGCGCCTCTATCGAGGTCATCCCCGGAGGGCACATCCCTGGTTCCTGCTGCTTTGTTGTAGATTATGGGAGGAAAAGGGTCCTCTACACGAGCGACTTCAACACGGCCAATACCCGTCTGCTCAACGGTGCGAAGGTTTCCGACTTCAAGGACATAGACGTGGCCATCATGGAATCCACCTACTCTTCGCGCGACCATCCGCCGCGCTCCGAGACCGAGCACAGGTTCATAGAAGCTGTTCGTGAGACGGTCGACAACGACGGCGTGGCGCTGGTACCTGCTTTCGCTGTCGGCCGCGCTGCCGAGATGCTCATGGTCCTTCATTCGGCAAAACCCGACTTCCCGATCTACCTTGACGGGATGGCCAAGGCCGCTACGTCAATAGCTTTGCGCTATCCCGAGCTGCTGCGCGATCCAAAGGCGCTCCAAGCTGCCGTGGACCATGCGACTCTTATTGACACCGACGAGGACCGCGCACGCTCGGTGAAGAAACCGGGCGCGATAATAACGACCAGCGGAATGCTTGAGGGCGGCCCTATTGTTTGGTACCTGAAGCGATTGTACAGCCGACCTGAATGCACATTGAATTTCAGTGGCTTCCAAGCGCCCAAGACCGCAGGCCGTTATTTGCAGGATACCGGACGTTTCGTGACCGAAGGCTTCGATTTGGCCGTCAAGATGAAGATCAACCACTTCGACTTCTCCGCGCACGCCGGAAGGACGCAGCTTCTTGACTTCGTCCAGACCTTGCGCCCCAAGAAAGTGGTGTGCATGCACGGCGACTACTGCGAGCGCTTTGCCACAGAGTTGCGCGGCCGCTTCAATGTCGACGCCATAGCGCCTAAGGTCGGCGACATCGTGGAGATCTAGTCTCTTACTGGATGCCTGTTCTTTATGCCTATGCTGAAGCCCGACGGTTTCAGCGGCACGATTGCCGCGGTCGCGACCCTTGTATCCACTATGCCTAGCGTCGCTTCTTCCACGAAAAACTGCTGCAGCTGTTTGTATTCCCATTCTGCCAGTGACTGGGCCGGCGCGGTTGTCAGGTAAAGGTTATCGTCTGTATTGCCGAATTTCGGGGCGTTGAACGTCACAATTTGCCCCTGAGCCGACGTGCACTCCGGACTGTCTGACGTATAGGTTGCTATGCTTTGGAACGACCCGATGTACGGATTGTTGTCCACTGTTTCTACCGTTCCTGGCGGCAATTTATCGTCGCGCGGTTTCCCTTTGTCATCATCGCGATAAATTATCCCCAAGCACGCCTTTTCAAAACCCCTTGATTTTTCGTCTATAGACATTTCCGCTATGCCGACTATTCTGGGTGTATAATTGGGTGCATCGTCTTCTACTCCGTGGAATTGAAGGGCCTCTTCAAGAACAATGGGGAATTTCTCAGCCGTGATTAATCTATCCATCTCGCCGAGGGCCTTTGCAACATTTATGGTCTGGATGCCGTTCCCTATGACAAATGTGTCGGGCTTCCTGCCTTTGACCTTTATCATGCAGGGATATTCCAATATTGCGGATTCCTTTTCGGATAGCAATGTCCTCGAAAGCACCCACAACGCAACGTCATAATCGCCGCCATGTACCTCGGCTATGATCCTGTTCCTGCTGCCTTCGGAACGTCCTGTTAAATCGTAAAGCAAAGCGTTTGAACTCACGCTTATTCTTCTACCGAGGTTCCGTCCGTCTGTGTATTTTCCCATGCAACCACCTCACCAATATCCGCGCCAAAAGCTTATATTTCTCCGACCGTTAATTTGGCGAATGATGATTGAGCTCGACGGCAGCGAGGCGGGCGGTCAGTTTGTAAGAACGGCTGTTGCTCTTTCCGCGATGACTGGCAAGGCCGTTAAGATAATCAATATTCGCGGCGCACGGCCACAACCCGGACTAAAGACGCAGCATATTGAAGGCATCTATTCCATCGGCGAACTGTGCGACGCTAAAATAATGGGATTGGAGCTCGGCTCGCAGACGCTTGAGTTTGTTCCTGGCAAGATAGAACCGCATGATTTGAAGATACGCATCTCTACCGCTGGCTCAATTGGCCTTGTACTTCAGGCTGTTATGCTTGCCATAGCGAAATTGGAAAAACCGATTACAATTGATATTAAAGGCGGCGGCACCTGGGGAAAGTGGGCGCCGCCTGTTGAGTATCTCAAGAACGTTTTCTTTCCGCTTGTCGGCGAGAAAACAACGATTGACGTCAAGAAGGAAGGCTTCTATCCGAAAGGCGGCGCCGAAGTTGTCGTCGAGACCGTTCCGTGGAAGCCGCGCAAAATAGAACTGTTGGAAGCGGGCCCTGTCGAAAAAATCTTGGGTGTTTCGTGCGCCTCTCTTCCGCTGGCAAGGGCGAAAGTTGCCGAACGTCAAGTGGATGCCGCTGGAATGATTCTGAGGCAGAAGCTGGGGAAAACACTTGATGCCGAAATTAAGTACAAACCGACAGACTCCACCGGTTCTGGGATATTAATTTATGCCAAGACCAAACACAGTATCGTCGGCGGCGACTGCATCGGCGAGCTGCGGAAAAGCGCCGAAGAGGTCGGCAAGGAAGCCGCCAAGAACCTGATAATCGACTTGGCGCAGGGCGCGGTTGACAGGCATGCCGCCGATATGCTGCTGCCTTACCTGGCTCTCGCCGGAAACGGCAGCATCAGGACCCCGGAGATTACCAATCACATAACAACAAATATCTCCGTGATTGAGAAGTTCCTGCCCGTACGTTTTGTTGTCGATGGCGAAAAGGGGAAGCCTGGGTTAATTGAAGTTGTTAATGCCTGATGCGTTGTTTTAAAATTTACTTCTGTCTTTTACATAACAAATTGGTGAAATTCTTCTTCTCTTGGGTATATGCTCCTAAAAGTTCGGCTACAGTAATCTGTCTTATTTTCTTTTTTTCTTCATTCATATCGTATATCGTGAATCCGTATTTCAGGAGCATGCCCAGAAACGATTCAGGTTCAACGCCGAAGCCTTTAAGCCCAACGGGCCAAAACTCCGCAACTATTTTTACGTTTTCATTTTTCTTCAGTAAATTTTGCATTCCTTGGAGTGCTTCGCCTTCGGCCCCCTGAATATCCATCTTAATGAAAGCTATTTTGCCGTCATATTTTTTGAAAAAATCGTCCAACCGCACGGACTCGATTTCTATGGATTTCCGCCCATCGTTCAGATTACATATTCTATGGTCCGCTTTATTTTCTTCACACAAATATAGCCTGGCTTTCCCGTTCTTGTTTGATACGGCCTTTTGTATCAAAAAAATATTTTTATAACCGTTTAATTCAACGTTCTTTTTGAGCATTGCGAAATTATCCGGGTCCGGTTCGAAGGCGAAGACTTTTCCATCTTCACCTACAAGCTTTGCAAAAACCAAAGTATAATATCCTATATTGGCTCCGAGATCCAAAACGACGTCTCCTTTCCTTATTTCATTTTTAATATGCTCCGTCATAAGTGGTTCGTAAACCCCGCTGATCAGCTGGCCCATTGATGCCTTCGGATCCACAAGCATCTTATGTCCCTGGACATCGGCATAATTCAATTTCAAATTGGAGAGCACAAAGTCGTTTATAGCCCTGACCACAAAAAACCTTCCGATCCAATCCAATGAGTGCGATGAAATGAATTTGACGCCTTTTCTATACAGGGACAACAGCATATTTCGCATACTTCTCACACGGTACACACTGATTTATCATAATTAACTTTATATATGGGCAACCCCACTTCCTTTTCCTTCTTCTTGGTCACTGGCGCCTGATTTTCTTTTTTACTTCCGCCTTCTTGACCGCTATCGACAGCACGCCGTTCTCGAACTTCGCCCGTGCCGTTTCTGGCTGGATCAGCACGGGCAGCGGAATGACCCTGCGCACCGAGCCGTATCCGATCGCGTGCTTGTAGAACGACTCCTTGGCCGTTACCTCTTCCCGTTTCTTTTGGGCAGAAATGTCCATGCTGCGCTCGCCGACCTTCAGTTTTATGTCCTTCTTCTCGTACCCAGGCATGGCAACTTTTATGATAAACTCATCCTCCGACTCCGCGATGTTGACGCGGATGCTTTTCAGCACCTCTTGGGGAAATGCGGCTTTGGTTTCCTCCCGTTCGAACCAGAGCGGCGGTCTTTTCTTGGGTTTGTCCATCATAAAACACCTTATTTGATATTCAGGTTTTCCTTTATTAATTTCTTGAGCTCTTCAACGCCTTCTTTTGTTTCGCAGGAGACCGGTAGGCCGCCCACTTCTTCGGCGGGATGCCCGCCCACGATGTCGCATTTGTTGGCTATTGTAATGACCGGCGCCTTGAACAGCCTGCACAGCTCCTTGAGCAGCTCTTTCTGCTGTTCGATTGTATAGCCTGCCGTCTCGCTTATGTCGAATACGTATACTATTACGTTCGCCAGATGTTTCAGCGCGGCTATGCCCTGCAGCTCTATCTTGTTGCGCTTGGCCAGTGGTCTGTCAAGCAGGCCCGGCGTATCTATGAACTGCACGCGCTGGAAACCTAATTCCGTGTGGCCGAGCATCAGGCCCTTCGTGGTGAACGGATAGAGCGCGATTTCGGGCTCGCTGCCCGTTATTGCCTTAAGGAGCGAGGTCTTGCCCACGTTCGGCAGTCCTGCTATGATGACCGTCGGCATGTCCTCAAAGTTCGGCAGCCTGCGCAGCGTCTTGCCCGCCTCGTTGAGCAGGTTGATATGGCGCCTGTTCTGCTTTATCGTCCCGACCACGCGGCCGTAATACTCTTTCCTCACGATGCGCATGTTCTGTGTGTGGCGCTCCCATTTGAGTTTCCGCAGGTAGTGCATCTGGAACTCCTTTATTTTCTTTGAGGCCTTCCGCAGGGAGAATTGCGCGTTCTCGATGTTGCCGTAGCCGAACATCACGTCGGCCAGCTCCAGATAAATTGGACGTATGTCGTACCGTGACGGGAACGAACCTGCAATTGCGCGCAGCTGCTCGTCAAAAAGCGTGCCCAGCTCCTTGACGCGCATTCCTTCCTTCTGCCGCGCCGTCTCCACAGGGCTGTCCTCAAAGTGCTCCTTTTCCACCTTGAGCGAAACCATGTTCAGGCACCTCTCTATGAGCTGCTTCGCGTTCGGCCCGCCGCTGCGGGTAAAGGGGTTTTTCACTTGCCACACCAATGTTTTGTCGGCGCCCGTAAGATTTAAATACCTCCCCATTTTCTTTTTAGACAGGGCGTATGCCCTGGTGGTTTAATGGCAAAGAAGAAACCGATCAAAGAACCTGAACCTGAGGAAGAGGAAGTGAACTTCGGCGAAGAGGGCGTGGCCGAGGAGACCAAAGAAGAGGAAGAAGAGGAAGAGTGGTAGTCCTTTCTTCTCCGAATCCTATCCCGCAGGTTTAAAAGGTTTTAAAACTCATAGTTCTCAATTTGGATAGTGGTATAATGGATAGGGCTATTTTGAACAAGGCCGCGGTCATCGCGCTTTTGGCGCTTATAGTGCTGCTCGGCTTCTACATGCGCGCCGTGAACAACGTCCCGGACAAGATGCTGAGTTACGACCCCATCTTTCAGTACCGCTTCACGAAGTATTTTGCCGATTTCGGAGAACTGCCGTTGTGGGATGAACTGAGCTATTATGCGGGCAGGGCCGTCTCGACTTCCGCGCCCGGCCTGATGTTTTATCTTACCGCGCTCATCTACTCTTTCACCAAAAGCCTGGGTTGGAGCCTCATTACGACCGCCACGTTCGCATCCGCCTGGTACGGTGCGCTTATAGCCGTCCCGGCATTTTTGCTTGCCAGAGAGCTCTCCAATAAATGGGGCGGCCTGTTTGGGGCGGCCCTGACGATCTCGGCCCCCCAGATTTTGGTCAGGACGTTCGGCGCGAGCTACGATACCGACCAGATTGCCATATTTTTCATTTTGCTGACTCTCTGGTCGGGCATACATGCCCTTAAGAAAAAGGACGTGTTCAGCATCTGTTTGACGTCCGCGTTCTTCATAGCGTTTGCCGCCGCATGGCAGATGTTCTGGTATACCTTCTTTTTCCTGGCCGCTGCGGTCGTGATTTATTCGGCTGTCAGTTTTATTCCGCTGTACAGGCATAAGGCCCATGACGCAATCAAGACCGTGCTAGGGGACGCTAAGACGCTTGCGGCAGTAGTAGCTTCGATATTTTTCCTCGTTTTCGTGGGCACGGCCTTGATAGGCATGGATCCCTCCACCTATTTCTTTGCGGTGATAGGGTTCGCCCAGGAAGCGGAGAAGCAGATAGTGAACATCTCCATCGCCGAACTTCAGCTCATTGACCTGGCGAACATGAGCACGTGGATGATGGCCGTCGGCAGGTTCCTGACGGGCGACGCCGTAATAGACAACCTGTTTTTCATCACGCTTGTCGCGCTGATGCTTTACGGCCTCGGGCATTCTTACCGGTCTGATAAGCTTACGTTCTCGTTCCTGCTGACCATATTGCTCGTGTCGTTTTACACCATCACGCGCGGCATCCGTTTCACCGAATTTTCGTCCGGTCTCCTGCTGGCGATGGCCGCGGCCGGCTTCGGCCATCTCACCATTGCTGTTAAGGGGAAGGACGTTTTTGCCAGGACGTTTACGGCCGGGTTGGGTATTTCCATGATGGCGTTCGCGCTGTTCATGGGGCTTTACGTCGGGCAGAACCTGGGACCCGATACCAGCCAGAACTGGGATGACGCCTGGACGTATCTGCGCACGCAGACCCCGGAGCTTTCGCTGGTCGGGACCTGGTGGGATCCCGGGCATATGATTACCGGCCAGGCCGAGCGCCGCGTCATAGCCGACGGCGCGCATTGCGGGTACCAGTGCCTTTACGGAATAAACGACCGCATAACCAACCTCGGGAAGATAATGGCCACCGACGACGAGGAAACGTCCATTGAACTGATTAAGAAATATCGCGGGTCAAGCCCCGAAGTTTATTGGATAGCCAGCGATGACCTGATAAGCAAGTACCAGTGGCTCCAGTATTTCGGCCTGGGCTGCGATTCAAGGACCGATTCGAAGTGCCAGCTTTATTCGCCCATAGGCCTCGAGTCCTACAGGTACGACCAGAACGGAAAGCCTATAGTAAAAATCTACGGCCCGATAATCGTTCTCGATGTGGGCAGCACGCCCGTGGCTATATACGTCCAAGGCAAGAATGCCGCGCTGCTCGAAGAGTTGCTTTACTACGATGGTGATAGCGTGAAAACGGTAAGGATATCCGACGTGAACAAGACCGCCCTCGTGCAGGGCCTGGATTCGCTCGTTCAGCAGTTGGGTTACAGGATGAGCAACCAGACCGTTCCTATAACGACATGGATAGCGAAGGACAGCCGCATGATAGTGGTCATCCCGCCGAACCTGCGCAACACCATGTTCACACGCATGTTTTTCCTTGAAGGGCAGGGTCTGGAGCACTTCAAACAGGTCTTCAGGAACGAGCAAGTGAAAATCTATGAAGTCGAGTTCTGACGTGGTCGCGCTCATACCGGCATTCAACGAAGAGGGCAACATCGCCGAAGCGGTGGAGCGCACGAAAAACTGTATCGAAAACGTAATAGTTGTTGACGACGGTTCGTCCGACCACACCGCGGAAGTCGCAAAGGGGAAGGGCGCAACGGTGGTCAGGCATACCGTGAACTTGGGCAAGGGCGCCGCACTGAAGACAGGTATCGACCACGTCCTGAAGAACGTACCGTCGGCAAGGTACATCGTGCTTATCGACGCTGACTTGCAGCTCAAGCCTGAGGATGCGCCGAACGTCTTGGGGCCCCTCGTTTCTGGCAACGCCGACGTCGTGATGGGTTTCCGTGACTTCTCCAAAGTCCCCTTCAGGCACAGGCTCGGCAATTTCGTCTGGAAGACGGCCTTCAACATCCTTTTCGGGACGCGCCTGAAAGACACCAACTGCGGATATGTCGCGCTTACCGCGGACTCGGCAAAAAAAGTCGGCGATTTCCACGGCGGCTACATAATAGAAACCCAGCTTCTTGCGGAATCCGTAAAGAAAGGCCTCCGCATCTCCCAGGTACCCGTCACGGTGGATTACCACAGGGTATCGGCCGTACCGCGCGGAGTAAGGGTGGTGTTGGGCGTGCTGCTGTTCACGGTTGTCGAAGGCCTCAAGTACAGGCTGAAAGTCCGTTAAAGGTGCCTGAAGAATATTTTTGCCGATTTGAGTGTCCGCATCGCTTCTTCCAGGTTGCTCAGGCATTGCAGGGCTTTTGGAAGGATGTAGCCGGCCCTCAAATAATACTCCTTCCTTGCGAGGTCGCAGAAGGCCAGAAGCTCCTCTCTGGTCAGGTCCGGCCGCGAGACCGTCGTCGTCATCTGTCCGTCCGGAGTGAGCCATTTTGAGTAGTCTTCGGTGGCTATGAAGTTGTTCTTTTTTGCCCATTCGTAGGCCGCCGTTCCGGGGTAGACCATTAATGGATAAAGCTGGGCAGTATCACAGTTCAGCTGCTTCGCGAATTCAAGCGTCTTTCTCATGGTTTCCTTCGTATCGGACGGTAGGCCAAAGATGAAGCACCCGTTCACGAGGATGCCGGCCTTCCTTGAGTTATTCATGAACTCTGTCTGCATGTCCTTCGTGGTCTTCTTGTCTATGGAGTCGAGGACCGCCTTCTCTGACGCCTCGAAACCCACGCACATGAGCCTGCAGCCTGCGCGCTTCATCGCCTGCAGCGTTTCGAGGTCTGTATTTACGCGCGCGTTGCAGGACCATTTTAGCTTTATTCCCCTTCGCACCATTTCCTCGCACAATTTCATCGTCCTTTCTTTTACTGCGGGGAACGTTTCGTCCTCGAGCATCAGTTCTTTGACAAACGGCAGCTCTTTCTGTACGTATTCGAGCTCCGCAAGCACGTTTTCGACCGACCGCGGCCTGTAGGAGTGTTTCATCGGGCTGTTGCAGAAAAGACAGTTGTACGGGCAGCCGCGCGCGGTCAGGATGGTCAGCTGCGGCCACCTCAGGCTGGCATAGAAATACTTCTTTATGCCGTCCTTGCCAAAGTGCTTCAAATACACTTCGCTGACAAAAGGCAGCTCGTCCAGGTTCTTGATGTATTCGCGCTTCTGGTTTGCGGTTATCTTCTTGCCTTCCTTGAAGTTGAGACCGTCGACCGTTTTGAGCGGTTTTCCTTCCTTAAGCGCGATTGCAAGGTCGCGCACGGTGTGGTCGTATTCACCCCTGCACACGGAATCCGCCTTGCACCCGTTGAGTACCTCCTCCGGAAGCGCCGTGGGGTGCGTCCCCACCAGCGTTATGTGCGCATCGGGCAACGCTTCCTTCAAAGCATCGGCCACCTGCATGTCGTTGACCATGGAAGGCGTGCTGGTATCTATTACTATAAGGCCCGGGTTGAATTCCTTCGCAAACCCGACCGTCTGCTCGCGGCTCCAGTCATTGGCGACCGCATCCACCAGCTTGGCCGTCAACCCCGCCTTTTCGACTGCGCCCGTCGCATACGCCAGGAAATACGGATAGTAGAGCGTCCCGCCCTTTGTCACGCAGGGCGACCTGCTCTGCCTTGAAAAGTTTTTCAGGAAAGGCGGATTGAGCAGCAATAATTTCATTTTTCTTCACCTATGGTACGAGCAGTAGGGCATTAATTTCATAAACTTATAAATGCTACGGGAAACGTAGACCTATTATGCCTCCGATTAAACCGAACGCGGTATCGGTTATAATACCATGTTACAATGCGGAAAATATCGTAACGCGCACCCTCGACGCCCTCGACAGGCAGACCGTGCGCGGCTTCGAGGTCGTCGCCGTCGACGACGGCTCGGCGGACGGTACTGTTTCCGTCCTGAAATCTTACAGGCCCAAGAACTATAGGCTGACCGTCTTGGCGGAAGGCCATAAGGGCCCTGCCGCCCAGAGGAACACGGGCGTCAAAAGGGCAAAAGGCGGCATAGTGGTTTTCACCGACAGCGATTGCGTGCCCGACAAGAACTGGCTGTCTGAAATGATAGGGCCTTTCGGGAATAAGGACGTTGCCGGCGTGTCAGGCACCTATCGCACCTTGAACGCGGACAAAATAATCGCGCGGTTCGAAGGCTACGAGATAGAAAAGCGCCACCTGCGCCTGGCAAGGCAGGAGAGGATAGACTTCGTGGGTTCCTTTTCGGCCGGCTATAGGAAAGAGATATTCCGGAGGTTCGGGGGTTTCAGCACGGAATTCAGGACCGCCGACGCCGAGGACCCGGAACTCTCGTTCAAGATGGCTGAGGCCGGGCATAAGCTCGTGTTCAACCCGAAGGCCGTTGTAGCGCATCCTCACGTGGACTCGCTTGGAAGGTACTGTAAACAGAAGCTCTCCCGCGGGTTTTGGCGTGTCCTCCTTTACCGCAAGCATCCGGAAAAGATGAAGGGCGACAGCTACACCGGCGTGGAGGTTCCGCTGTCGCTGATAACCGTGATGGGCCTTGTGCTCTC
>Ga0315297_10002456_pt1 | contig 11721 bp, 12 predicted proteins | sample YL17G15_0_MG_FD_203628 | JGI IMG/M metagenome (GOLD analysis project Ga0315297, IMG submission 203628) | Sediment microbial communities from Yellowstone Lake, YNP, Wyoming, USA - YL17G15_0 | ecosystem: Environmental > Aquatic > Freshwater > Lake > Sediment | place: USA: Wyoming | collected... | reverse complement strand
CTCGCGGGCGGCCCGTGCCCTCGATGCGAAGAAGGTCCGCCTGCTCCTGGAGGACGAGATGCAGCTCCTCGACCCCATCAGCGAGGTGGGGACGATCCCGCCGATCGGAGTCCTCATGGGTGTCCCCACCATCGCCGACCACGGCATCGCCCAGGACCGCGAGATCACCTTCAACGCGGGCAGCCACCGTTTCTGCGTGCACGTGGAGCGAGCCCAGTGGCAGCGCGCGTCGGACGTCCGCTTCGCGGATCTCGCGGCACGGCCGGACGGCGCCCCTGCCTGGGAGCGGGCCTGACGGGACCTCCAGGGCGCGGCGGAGCGGGTCGAGTGCGCGTCGAGTGCGGCCCGCCGTCCCGTCCCCGGACATCGCCGTCCGCACGCGCACGGGCGCGCCGCGCACGGAGCCCCATCGTCTCCCCCGGACGGCCCGCGCGGTCCGGGACCGGCGTGGAACGGAGCCCCCGATGACGATCGCACATCGACGGATGACTCTCGTCTGGATCGACGCCGACGGCGCGTCGATCGTCCGATGGCCGGAGGGTACGAAGGTCACGCGGCTCGCCTCGGAGGTCCCTCCGCACCGCAAGTCGACGGGGCATGTCCGACACGAGCCCGCGGTCGGGCACGGCGGCGTCGCGCCCCAGGACGCGGGCGAGCGTCGCCGCAACGAGCATCTCCGTCGGTTCATCGCCACGGTCGCCGACGCGGTGGAGGCGGACGACGAGATCGCCGTTCTCGGCCAGGGCACCGTGTTCGAAGGCCTCGCGCGATTGCTCGCCGACCGCGACCGTGCCCACGCCCGCACCAGGGCGATCCACGTCGAGACGTCGAAGCGGCTGACCGACCGGCAGCTGGTGGCCCGCGTCCGCGTGCTCGCCGGCGCCCCGCCGCAGCGGCGAGCGGTGGGCACCGCCGGGACGTAGGCCCTACGCGTCGGGCGGGCAGGCTGCTGCGCAGCCGGGCGTGCGGCGACGGGGGCGGGCGGCCCGTGCCCGCGGCTCCTACTGCGCGCCCGCGAGGAGCCGCCGCACCTCCTCGTCCTCGACCTGTTCGAACCGCTCGTACCACTGCCCGACCGACCAGAACGGCTTCGGGACGGCGAGCAGCACGAGCGCATCGACCGCGGGCGCGAGCATGCCCACGGCCTCCTCGGACGCGATCGGCGCGGCGACGATCGTCCATGCCGCACCGAGCGCACGAGCGGCAAGGACGGCCGCATGGACGGTAGCGCCGGTCGCGATGCCATCGTCGACGAGGATCGCGGTCCGGCCGTGGAGGTCGATCCGGGGGCGGCCGCCTCGGATCCGGCGCTCCCGCTCGCGCGCCCGCTCGACCTCGGGCCCGGCAAGCGCGGCGATCGCGTCGTCCGTCAGGCCGGTGGCGCGCCGGGCCCACGGCTCGACGATCGTCGTCCCGTCCGCGGTGACGGCGCCGAGAGCGAACTCCGGGTTGCCCGGGGCGCCGATCTTGTGGGCGACGAGGACATCGAGCGGGGCGTCGAGCACGCCCGCGACCGCAGCCGCGACAACGACGCCGCCGCGCGGGATCCCGAGGACGACCGGCGTCGGAGAGAAGGCCCCCTCGACCGACCTCGGGTCGGCGCTCGGGTCGGCGCTCGGGTCGGCGCGGAGGCGGGCGGCCACCGCCTCGCCGAGGAGCACGCCCGCGGAGGTTCGATCGCGGAGCGGGAGCCGGACCGTCATCGTCGGCGCGTCACCTCGTCGCCTGGTATCGCTCGGGGTCGATCCCCGCGTCCCGGAGCAGCCGGGTGACGGCCACGGTCCCTCCGGATCCGGCCCGGCCGCTGCCGCCCACGTTCCCGCACGACACCGTACGAGCGCAGTCGTCCGACCGCCAGTGCCGAAGGGCGGTCCGCGCGACCATCGGTTCCGGGGAAGTCCGTCCCGCCCCTCGAGGTCGGTACCCACGGCCCTGTCGGAGGCGACCCGACGGGCAGACGCTCGCGACGAGCCCAGGACGCTGGGCGCGTTCCCAGCCGGAGGACACCGTCCCATGTCCCTCTCCCCGCTCGCGGGCCCGCCGGTCTCGGCCGTCGCTGCCGGGGTCGCGCGGGCGTTCTCCCCCCTCGTCATCGCCGAAGACCGGTGCAAGGGCTGCGGCCTCTGCGTCGTCGCCTGCGCGAAGGGCTCGCTCGAGCTCGACCCGACGCGGGTGAACGTGCTGGGCTACCACCCGGTCCGCCTCATCGAGGGCATGGCGTGCTCGAGCTGCGCGATCTGCGCCCGGGTCTGTCCCGACGCGGTGTTCACGGTGTTCGCCCCTCCCCGGGAGGCCCGGCGATGACCGCGATCGAGCAGCGACCGGCGGGGGCGTCGACGGCACCCGCCGTGACGACGCCGGCGGCGGCAACGACGGCCGGGGCGGCCACGCCGCGGACCCGCATCCTGCGGAAGGGCAACGAGGCGATCGCCGAGGCCGCGATCCGCGCCGGGTGCGACGCTTACTTCGGGTACCCGATCACCCCGCAGGCCGAGCTCCTCGAGTGGATGGCGCGGCGGATGCCCGAGGAGGGCCGCGTGTTCGTCCAGGCGGAGAGCGAGCTCGGCGCGATCAACATGGCGCTCGGGGCGGCGGCCGCGGGCGCACGCGTGATGGTGAGCAGCTCCAGCCCGGGGATGAGCCTCATGGCCGAGACGATGAGCTACATGGCCGCCTCCGAGCTCCCAGTCCTCGTCGTCAACGTCATGCGCGGCGGACCGGGCCTGGGGAGCATCGGGCCCAGCCAGGGCGACTACTTCCAGGCGACGAAGGGGCACGGGCACGGCGACTACCGGGTGCCGGTCCTCGCGCCGTCGTCGATCGGCGAGGCGATGGCCCTCGTGGCGGACTCGTTCGAGATCGCCGAGCGCTACCGGACGCCGGTCATCCTCCTCGCGGACGGCATCCTCGGCCAGGCGATGGAGCCGGTCGAAGAGATCTATCGCACGCCCGCGCGGACCGCGGCCGAATGGGCACTCTCCGGCGCAGACGGCCGCCCGCCCCGGGTCGTGAAGTCGCTCCACCTCCGACCCGAAGCGCTCGAGGCGCACAACCGCCACCTCCGCTCCAAGGAGGCGGCGATCCGCGATCGCGAGGTCCGCTGGGCGGGCGAGCACCTCGAGGACGCCGACCTCATCATCGTCGCGTACGGGACCTCGGCCCGGGTCGCCCGGACGGCGATCGCCACCGCCCGGGCATCGGGGATGAAGGCCGGGCTCTTCCGACCGATCTCGCTGTGGCCGTTCCCGAGCATCCAGATCCGGTCGCTCGCGGATCGGGCGCGGGCCTTCCTCGTCGTCGAGATGTCCGCCGGCCAGATGGTCGAGGACGTGCGGCTCGCGCTCGACGGCGCGAGGCCCGTCGCATTCCATGGCCGGACCGGCGGGATGGTTCCCACGCCCGGCGAGGTGGTGGCGGCGCTGCACAGGCTCGACATCCGCACCGGGGGGACCGGGCGATGACCACGCCGACGACCGAGGCGCCCCAGCCGCGGGTCGTCTACGAGCGACCCGAGCTCCTCGCCGAGCGTTCCACGAGCTACTGCCCCGGATGCGGGCACGGCGTGGTCCATCGGCTTATCGCGGAGGTGCTCGGGGAGCTGGGCCTCGGGCCACGGACGATCGCGGTCGCCCCAGTCGGGTGCGCCGTCTTCGCCTACGACTACCTGGACCTCGACTTCGCCGAGGCGCCGCACGGCCGCGCTCCGGCGGTCGCGACCGGGATCCGGCGTGTCCGTCCGGACGCGTTCGTCCTCACGTACCAGGGCGATGGCGACCTCGCGGCGATCGGGACGGCCGAGATCGTCCACACCGCGGCGCGGGGCGAGCGGATCACCGCGGTCTTCGTGAACAACGGCATCTACGGCATGACCGGCGGCCAGATGGCGCCGACCACGCTCGTCGGGCAGAAGACGACATCGTCGCCGACCGGCCGCGATCCGGCCTTCACCGGGCACCCGATCCCGATGACCGAGATGCTCGCGGTGCTGCCCGGCGTTGCCTACGCGGCACGAGGGAGCATCGCCGACGCCGCATCGATCGGCAGGACCAGGCAATACCTGAAGAAGGCCTGCGAGGTCCAGCTGGCCGGGTCGGGGTTCGCGATCGTCGAGGTCCTCTCCAACTGCCCGGTGGGCTGGGGCATGACGCCGGTGGACTCGATGGCCTGGCTCACCGACCACGTCATGCCGGTCTACCCGGTGGGCGTCATCGTCGACCGGACCGCCCCGACGAAGCCAGCCGGGGCCGTCCCTGCGGAGCCGGCCACCGCCCCGACGGCGAAGGGCTGACGGTGGAGCGCTCCGTCGTGTTCGCCGGGTTCGGCGGCCAGGGCCTCCTGTTCGCCGGCCAGGTCCTCGCCCAGGCCGCGATGGACGAGAACCTCGAGGTGGTCTGGATCCCCTCGTACGGACCCGAGATGCGCGGCGGTACCGCGTACTGCACGGTGATCCTCTCGGAGGAGCCGGTGGGGTCGCCGGTCGTCGATCGCGCGGACGTCGCGGTCGTGCTCAACCCACCGTCCCACACCAAGTTCTCGCCCACGGTGGCGCCCAACGGCATCCTCATCACGAACTCGACCCTCGTCGACGCGCGGGCAGAGCGGGCCGACATCTCCGAGATCGCGCTGCCGCTCTCCGAGCTCGCAGCTGCCGCGGGCGACCCGCGCCTCGTGAGCGTCGTCGCGCTCGGCGTCGTCGCGGCACGGACCGGCCTGGTCCTGCCTGCGTCGGTCCACCGGGCGCTCGTCGAGATCGTCGGACGAAAGAAGCCCGCGATCCTGCAGGCAGACCTCGCGGCGTTCGACGCGGGACTCCGCGCGGCCGGGGGCACGCCGATCGGCGACATCATCCGCGACGAGGTCCGCCTGGTCGCCGACGAGGAGCGCGAGCCGGCGCCGCTCGGCCGCGACGTCTGACGCGTACTCTGTTCGGTGACGGCGCCAGGTCCGGATGCCCATTCCGGAGCGATGAAGCCCCGGTCCCGGTCGCGCCGTACGGAGGGATGACTCGGGATGGAAGCGCTGCTCCTCGGCCTGCTCGCGCTGCTCGTCGGCGCGGCATTCTGCTTCATCGGCTACCGGTTCTTCCTCGTGCTCCTGCCGATCTGGGGGTTCCTCGTCGGGCTTGCGGCGGGGGTCAACGGGATGGCGGCCCTGTTCGGGCAGAGCTTCCTGTCGAGCGCGACCGGCATCGTCGTGGGACTCGTCATCGGGATCGTGTTCGCGGTCCTCTCGTACCTCTTCTGGTACGTCGCGGTCGCGGTCCTCGGCGGGACGGTCGGCTACGCGATCGGCGGCGGGATCCTCGCGGCGATCGGCATCGACCCGGGCTTCCTCACCTTCCTCGCCGGTCTCGCGCTCGGCGCGGTGTTCGTCGTGGGCATCCTCATCCTCAACATCCCGAAGTTCACGATCCTCCTCCTCACGGCGGCGGGAGGCGCCGGCGCGATCGTCCTCGGGGTGGCGCTGATCATCGGACGCGTGAAGGTCGAGAGCCTCGGCGAGGGCGGCATCCTTGGCGGCGTGCTCCAGGACTCCGTCCTCTGGACGCTCGCGTGGGTCGTGCTGACGGTCGTGGGCTACGCCGTCCAGCTCCAGTCCACCCGGCGCTTCGAGATCGAGGTCGAGCGCTACCGCTTCGGGGGCACGCCCGGCCGAGCCTGACGGACCGGTCGCCGAGGGGCCGCGTGCGTGCGAAGATGCGTGGTACGACGGCGCCCGAGCCCATCGGGAGCACGCCGCACACGGAGGGACGACCGTGACCGACCAGCCACCGCCCGAAGCAGGCGGCATGCTCACTCCCGCCGAGGCGATCCCCGCAGCGCCCGAGGCGATCCCTGCAGCGCCCGAGGCGACGGTGGACACTGCCGTCGCGGGGGCCCCTACCGCCGCTGGCGCCGCCACCGGCGCGGGGGCCGCGTGGCCGCCCGCCACGGCACCGCAAGCGCCCGCGACCCAGGCCCCGACGGCCGGCGCCTGGGTGCAGCCCCCGCAGCCGGCCGGTCCCCCGCCGGGCGCGTGGTCGAGCTACGCCGCGGCCCCCCAGCGGGGTCCGGCCGCGGGCTGGGAGTACGCCGGGTTCTGGATCCGCGCCGCCGCGTGGATCATCGACGGCTTCATCCTCGGGTTCATCACCATGGCCCTGTGGGCGGTGGTCCTGGCGATCGCCGCCGCGATCGGCATCGGAGCAGTCGCGACGTCCGGGATCGACACGACGAACGGGCTCACGGAGGAGCAGGGCGTCGTCCTCGGCGTCGGCATCGCCGCGGCATTCATCTTCCTCGGGGTCATGACGCTGCTGGTGACGGTCTTCTACTTCGTCCTGTTCTGGGTGAAGCGAGGGGCCACGTTCGGGCAGTCGATCCTGGGTCTCCGCGTCGTCCGCCAGGCGGATGGCGGCCCCATCCGCTGGGGCGCGGCGATCATCCGGTACATCGTCCTGTACATCGGCTTCGCGGTCTTCTACCTCGGCGTCATCTGGGTCGCGTTCGACGACCGGAAGCGCGGATGGCACGACCTCGCCGCGAGCACGCTCGTGGTGAAGCGCGGCTGAGGAGGGCGAGCCTGAGGAGGGCGAGCCCGTGGGCTCGCGCCCCGACGATCGGCATGCCGGAAGGCCGGTCCCGACGGACCGGCCTTCGACGTGGTCGCGAGGGTCGCGGTTCAGGCGTGCCCGGCGATCTCCCGGAGCCGGAGCGCAAGCGCGCCGCCCTCCACGGCCTTGAGGATGGCCGCACCGATCCCGCTCTCGGCGGCCTCCTGCCGCTCGTCCGCGCCCCAGTAGGACGCGAGGACCGCGATCCGACCGGACTCGAGCACGCCGTCGAGCGCCTCGACGACGGCGCGCCAGCCGCCGCCGATGGCCGCATCGACGAGGACGACGTCAGGCTCCGTGTAGCGTGCGGCGATCCGGGCGGCCTCCGCGGACCGGACCTGGCCGACCAGGACGAACCCGTGGCGCGTGAGGTGCACCGCGAGGGCCTCGGACGCGGCAGGGTCGTCGCTCACGAGGATGAGCCGGTCGGTCCCAGAGTGGTTGTCGAGCATGGCTCTACGATGCGGCGGTCCCGCGCGCAGCCCGGAGGGACGAGGGCACCCTTTCACCGGGCCATTCGGCCCTGCCTCCGGTGACGTCGTCCCGGCTATCGTCCGGGCCGTGGCGAGCGCCGCAGGGGACGCGCGGCGCTCGCCGCCGTTCGTCCGGGTCACGAGGGGCGCGCCGGGCGCGGGACCACTCGATCCGGGCGGAACGGCCGGCTGGCGCACTGGCGCATGTGCATCCTCTCTCGCCGGTGAGCCGGCGGACGCGGGTCGATGCCCGCCGGCGGCAGCGGGCGACGCTCGCCGGCGGACGGCCCCACGGGGCCTTCTACAGGTAGTGGGTCTGTCTCGCCTGGGCCACGAGCTCGTCACGGAAGTCGGGATGCGCGATGGCGATGAGCCGCGTCGCGCGCTCGCTGATCCCCTGGCCGTAGAGCTCCGCGACGCCGTACTCCGTCACGACGGTCCGCACGTGAGAACGCGTCGTGACGACACCCGCACCCTCCCGGAGGAACGGGACGATCCGCGATTCCCTCCCGCCGCCGGCCGTGGAGGGCAGCGCGATGATCGGGCGCCCTTCCTCGGCGAGAGCTGCGCCGCGGATGAAGTCCATCTGGCCGCCGACGCCGCTGTAGAGCTTCCTGCCGATCGAGTCGGCGTTCACCTGGCCGGTGAGGTCGATGGAGATCGCGGAGTTGATCGCGACCATCCGCCGGAAGCTCCGGATGACGTGGGTGTCGTTCGTGAAGTCGGTGGGGCGCATCTCGACCATCGGGTTGTTGTCCACGAACCGGTAGAGCCGCTCCGTCCCCATCATGAACGTGCAGACGATCTTGCCCCTGTTCCGCTCCTTGGCCATGCCGGTGACCACGCCGGCCTCGACGAGGTCGACGACGCAGTCGGTCATCATCTCGGTGTGGATCCCCAGGTCCTTCTTGTCCGTGAGGAACTGGGCCACGGCCGCCGGGACGGCACCGATCCCCATCTGGAGCGTGGCGCGGTCCGGGACGAGCTCCGCGACGTACTGCCCGATGCGCCGCTCGACCTCGCCGATCTCCGGGTCGGCGTGCGCATACGGCGGGATATCCACCTCGATGGCGAGGTCGATGTCCTCGACGCGGACGAAGCTCTCCCCGAGGGTGCGCGGCATCGCGCGATTGACCTGGGCGATGACCGTCGACGCGGCGGGGACGGCCGCGAGCATCGCCACGACGCTCGTCCCGAGCGAGCAGTACCCGTGCTCGTCCGGCGGCGAGACGTTGATGAACACGGCGTCGAGCGGGAGGATCCCCGACTTGAAGAGATCCGGGACGTCCGACAGGAAGACCGGGATGTACTCCGCACGCCCGTCGTTCACCGCCTTGCGCGCGTTCGGCCCGATGAAGAGGGCCTTGTGGTGGAAGCTCTCGGCGAGCTCCGGGGCGAGGTGCGGCCCCGGGCCCTCCGTGTGGAGGTGCACGACCTGCACGTCGCGGAGCTCCGGCGCGCGAGCCACGAGCGCGTCGAGCAGGACGGACGGCGTGGCCGCCGCGCACTGGACGTAGATCTGGTCGCCGGACCGGATGCCGGCGACCGCTTCGGCGGCGGTGACGATCTTCATACGGGCATTCTGGCCGCGCGGTCAGTGCGGCGCGCCGTCCGAACCGCCCTCGGTGGACGGCCGACCGGCCCGTGTCCGTACGTGCGGCCGGCACGTCGGAGGGTCCCTGGTACGGCCCCGACGCGGTCCACGCGCCGGTCGGCGCCGGTTAGTAGTCGGAGGTCGGCGGGCGGTGGCGCGCGACGAACGCCGCGGCCTGTGCGCGGCGCTCGAGGTTGAGCTTGGAGAGGATCGAGCTCACGTAGTTCTTCACCGTCTTGTCCGACAGGAAGACCTCTGCCGCGATCTCCTTGTTGGTCTTTCCCTCGGCCACGAGCATGAGGATCTTCTGCTCCTGGGCGGTGAGCTGCGCGAGCTCGTCCTGGTACGTGCCGCTCGCGATCCGGCGAACCCGCTCGAGGACCTTCTCGGTGACGGCGGGATCGAGGAGCGACTCGCCGCGGCCCACGGCCTCGAGCGCCGCGACCAGGTCGCGCGCGCGGATCTGCTTGAGCAGGTACCCGCTGGCGCCGGCGATGATCGCGGAGAGGACGGCCTCCTCGTCCGGGTAGCTCGTGAGCATGACGACGCGCGTCGTGGGGTACTCGGCGCGGATCTCGCGGCAGGCCTCGATGCCGGACCCGTCCGGCAGGCGGACGTCCATGACGACGAGGTCCGGCTGGTACCGGCGCGTCGCATCGAGCGCCTCCTCGACCGTCCCGGCTTCGGCGACGACCTGGAACCGGTCCCGACGGGCGAGCAGGGCGACGAGACCCTGGCGGACGACCTCGTGGTCGTCCACGACGAGCAATCGAAGCTGGCGGACCTCCTGGCGAGTCTCCTGGCGGCCCTCGGTGGTGTCAGTCACCCTTCTCCTCCGGATGCCGCATCCGGTCGCGGCAGCGTGACGATGATACGCGTCCCCGATCCGGCTCGGCTCTCGACCTCGAGCGTCCCGCCGATCCCAGCCGCACGGTGCCGCATGTTGAGGATCCCCTGGTGGCCCGGTCCGCGACGGCGCCCCACCTCGAAGCCGGTCCCATTGTCCGCGACCGCGATCGCCAGGCGGTCTTCCGCATCGATGAACTCGACCGTCGCCCGGCTCGCCTTGGCATGCCGAGCGACATTGCTCAGCGCCTCGCGCGTGATGATGAGGAGCTGGCCTGTCATGTCACCCGGCAGCTCGAGGTCGTGCGCGGCGCCCGCGAGCAGCTCGACGTCGACCATCGTGTTGACGCGGAACTCCTCGACGAGCGCGTCGAGGCCGGCGGCGAGCGTCATCCCCTTGAGCAGCTCCGGGCGAAGCCCGAAGATGAAGTTCCGGATGTCGCGGATCGTCTTGTCGAGGTCGTCGATGGCCCGGTCGACCCGCTGCCGCGCCTCGTCGGGCTCCTCGTCCATGAGCTCGGGGACGTCCTCGAGGGAGAGGCCCACCGCGTAGATCGACTGGATGATCCCGTCGTGGAGGTCCTTGCCGATCCGCTCGCGCTCCTCTACGACGGCGAGACGCTGGACCTGCTCGTGGAGTCGCGCGTTCTCGATGGCGATCCCGGCGTGGCGGGCGAAGGTCTCGACGAGCCGCTGGTCGTCCGCCGTGAACGGAGCGCGGCCGCGCTTCTCGGTCAAGTAGAGATCGCCGATCGCACGCCCCTTCACCGTCACCGGCACGCCGAGGAACGAGTGCATGGGCGGGTGACCGGGCGGGAAGCCGGCACTGCGAGGGTCGGACGCGATGTCCTCGATCCGGAACGACCGTCCCTCGGTGATGATGAGGCCGAGGAGCCCGCGGCCGCGAGGCGGCGGACCGATCCCCTCTCGCTCGGCTCGGCCCATGCCCGACGTCAGGAAGCGCTCGATGCGGCCGGTGGCGTCGACGATGCCGAGGGCGGCGTACTTCGCGTCGACGAGCTCGCGGACCCGGTCCACGATCGCCTGGAGGACCCGTTCGAGCGAGAGCACGCCGGTGATCGTGCGGGTCGCCTCGTCGAGGGCCGCGAGCCGCTCCGCCGCCGCCTGGCCGGAGGCGCGCTCGTGTGCCGCGCGCAGGGCGAGGCCGAGCGACCGCCGGACCGGATCGAGGATGGGGGCGGTGCCGTCCGCGATGAGCCAGCCGAGCGCATGCCCGTCCCCCGCGACGGCCAGCGCGTCCGCGTCGGGCACCGTGGGAACGACGGCCGGGGACCCGGGAGCCGGGGCGTGGAGCGGATCCTCGGCCGGCTCGCGCCCGTTCGGAGAGGCGCCCGCGCCGCGACGCAGCGACCCGACGCCCACCTCGAGCGGCGGAAGCCGCGGGCCGTCGACGATCAGGTGGAGTCCCGCGACCGGCGCCTCGGCGGCAAGGGCGGCAAGGGCATCGCGGACCCGCGCGCGCCGGCCGGCGGTCGGGCGCTCGAGGAACCCGTCGATCGCGTCGACGGCCGCGTCCATGGCGGCGAAGGCGGCGACGACGTCGGGTGTGGCGAGCTGGGACGCAGGCGAGCTCACGCGGGCACTCTAGCAGTCGGGACCGACGGGAGTCGGCGGAGCACGTCCGGCCGATCCGCGCGGGCGGCGCGTCCCGGTCCGGCGCATGGGCGCGTCCCGGCCGGCGCGGGCGCACCGACGTGGCCTCGAGCCCCCGCCGACACCGCAGGCCGAATGTCATATGCGAATAGGGCTATGGGTCTCGCGTGCCACCGGCGACCTACCCGCATCATGCGCGGTCATGAGCACCACCGACCATCGGGACCCCATGCCCACGAACCCCGCCGCCGACCCGGAGGCCCCGACCCCTTCGGACTCCACGTCGGCGCTCAGCCGCCGAGGCTTCCTCAGGGTCTCGGCGCTCGCCGGCATCGGTGCGACCGCGGCGACCGTCGCCGCATGCACCACGGCTGCGGCGCCGTCCTGGTCGTTCCCGCCCGCTCCGTCCGTGCAGCCGCAGCCGTCGGTCACCCCGGCACCGAGCGTCGCGCCGAGCCCCGCGCCGAGCGTGGCGCCGAGCCCCGCGCCCTCCGCATCGCCCTCTGGCAGCCCCACGGTGCCAACCGTGCTGCCGGCCGGCTGGACCGCGCACGACTGGCTGGCACGCGAGAAGGTCCGTCGCTACCTGGGCAAGCTCGCCG
>Ga0315297_10002450_pt1 | contig 11738 bp, 13 predicted proteins | sample YL17G15_0_MG_FD_203628 | JGI IMG/M metagenome (GOLD analysis project Ga0315297, IMG submission 203628) | Sediment microbial communities from Yellowstone Lake, YNP, Wyoming, USA - YL17G15_0 | ecosystem: Environmental > Aquatic > Freshwater > Lake > Sediment | place: USA: Wyoming | collected... | reverse complement strand
TCCTTTAATTTCAGTAGTTTTTCCTAGAAAAGGATTTTTGACTCAAAGCGGATTTGGTGGAACTATTCTTGCAAAAGATGTCATGACTCCAAATATTGTCTCAATTGACTACAACGATGATCTAGTCATGGCCTGCACTGAGATGATTGATAGTAACATCAACGGAGTGGGTGTTTTGATTAATGATCAATTATCTGGAATTGTAAGCAAAACCGATGTAGTAAAGGCACTTGCAGAACTAAAATAATTCTGATATGGTACTACATCAGAGTATGCCTTATGAACCACTTGTTGGTATGAGTTTTTGACAATCTCTTTTCCTGTCTTTATCTCCTTGTCGCATTATGCGCATTTTCCATTAAATCTTGCTTTTATGACCTTGTCTTGGTCTTTTTTATCTAATTTCAAGTAGAGTTTTCTGATTTTTAGACCGTTTTATTTTGAGATATCTTTCTCCAAACCCAACCAAAAAATATGCAGTCTTTATCAAAAATAATATGTCTAATTGCTTTTTTGTTAGTTGTAAAGGAGTGAATGTGTTTGTTAAGTGAAGATGATCTGTTTGGTAGAATCTTGAAGGTGAAGAATCTCAAGGAAAACTGCTTCAAGTATCTTGAAGATTCTTCAAAGGAATTACTTACACAAAAAATCATCTTTGCAATGTCTGAATTAACTTCTGAGAGGATGGGTCCTGTAAAACTATCTGAAATTGCTCAAAAAACAACAGGTCAAAACGATAAGGGAAAACAAGATTTGGTTCGTCTCACTATAGAAAAATCTCTTTTAAAATGTGGATTGGTGGAAAAACTGCGTTATGCTCCAAACGATGTAAGGTATATCTTGACTGCATATAGATTTCAAAAAATTAAAGAAATTGATAGTTTCAGAGGTGAGAGTTCTGAGCCAATAGGTGAGATATTTGAATTGCCAAAATCCACATGGCCAATACCTGACGAGTTTTACATATTACTGGCAAAAAAATTTGGATATGAAAAATCATTAAATAAATTACATGCTGATTTTGATGGTAAGTTAATTCCACGCGGGAAATATGAAAATCTAAATAGCGAATACACAAAGTCTCTAAATCAAATTTGTGATAAATTAGATTCTTCATATGCTGGATTGGAAACATTGGTGGTAACAGAGTCTTGAGATTTTTACTTTGCCTTGTATTTTTGTTTGGTTTGAGTACTTTGATTTGCAATGATTCATCAGCATTTGCACAAAGTGGCAAACTGTCTGTGAGTTTTGAGGATGGTGTTGCACCATCATATGATGTTGCCTTGTCTTCTGATGGGAAATTTTCTCTTACTCTGGACTACTCTTGGGTAAAAGATGAAACAAGCAGATACAATCTTGTTTCTTATTCCATTGATAGTGGAGAATCTGTTAAAATTTCAAGATCTGCAAGAGGCTCTTTTACTCTGGATGTTCCAAGTGATTCATCACAGATAGTTTTTTCTGCAGTTACACAGCATGCACTGACTGTGACCGGCACTAATGATTTTTCATTTTTGCCTTCTTCTCCTACACAAGATAATTGGTTTGATTCTGGAACTGAAGTCTCAATTAATGTGGGAAAAGCAACAGAAATTGAGAAAAATAAAGTAAGACAGGAAATTACTGGTTGGTCACTTGATAAATCAGAATTTTGGAATATTGAGGATGATGAATCTACATTCTTTATTACTCCGCCTGTTACAATGAATCAGTATCATCTGGCTGATTTTTTTATGACTACTAAATACAAACTCAATGTAGTTGCTGAGAATGGAGTTACAAGTGGCAGTGGCTGGTACAAACAAGGTGAAACTGTACCAATTGGAGTTGTCTCTTCAAATGATGGGTTAATTTTTAATACTTTGTCTCAATGGGAAGGTGCAGAAATAGAATACGATGGAAACACTGCTCAGGTGTTTGTTGATGGGCCACTTACTGTAACTGCAAAACTGGAAAAAAACTATAGTCTTGTGATTGTGGTGATTATAGTTCCAATTCTAGCAGTTGGTATAGTTGTTGCTAAAAAATTCAAACGACATGCTCCTGTGATTGTAGAAAAAACTGTTGAAAAAACTGTGGAGAATTCTGAACCCATTTATTCTGACAAATATGATGAGGATCTTTCAATCTATCTGTCTGAGCAAATTACCGCAAAATTAGATGGAATGCATTCATCTAAAATTATTTCTGATTTCAAATATTTGAAAATAAAAGAAATGCTCACATTTCAAGAAACCAAAACATCCTAATCTAATTTGTAAATTTTAATTTTTAATTATTTACTGTAATAATAACCGATGATGAAGATATTCCACCATTGTTATCCGTTACCGTTAATGTGAATGTGAAATCTTTTCCAGCTCCTCCTGAACCATTTGTTGCAGTGAATGTTGGGTTTGCTACTGAATTACTAGATAACGTCATTGTCGGTGACCCCCCAGTTTGACTCCATGAATAAGATACAATTGTTCCATCAGTATCAAATGATCCTGACCCCTGAAGTGTTACTATTGTAGTTTTAATGACTGTTTGATGAATACCTGCATTTGCAGTTGGTAGAATATTTCCACCACCTCCAGATGATGTCGTTGCAGGTGCTGATGAAGATGCACTGCCTGTACCTACTGCATTTATTGCAGATACTAGATAATTGTACTGCGTGCTACTTGTAAGACCTGTATTGGAATATGTTGTCCTTGTGGAACCTGTATTTGCTACTAGAGTGTTCCATCCATTGCCAACTGGCGATTCTCTTTCTATCTTGTATCCAGTAATTGGAGAACCGCCATCAGATGGTGCAGTCCAAGATAGATTGATTTGTGAAGATGATATTACAGCGGTAATCAAACCAGTTACTTGTGATGGGGCATTAACTACATCTGGACAACCATCAGTATCTAGATAACCATTAACTGTCTCAGGATCAGATGGACATAGATCTGAAGAATCTGGAATGCCATCACCATCAGTATCTACAGGTGAACCCGCAGTTACAAAAATCATCTCAGTGATTGTAACTACATTATTAGGAGTGGCATCATCTGTAACTGTGTATGTTGTAGTGTATGTTCCAGGAGCAGGTTTGTTGTTATTTGGCATGCTGCTATCAACAACAATAACTCCGCTGTCATTTGTTCCATCATCTATGATATTTTGAATTGATCCAACATTGTATTTGTCTCCACCTGCGTTTGCATTACTATCTATGTTTGTGATAAAGTCAGATGTATGAACAACATTATTTCCATCTTTTACTTCAAACGTTGGTGAATTATTTGTTACACTTCCACCAGAACCACCACTTCCACCAGTGTCTACACCTTCACATTTATCATGAGTTGGACTATTTGCACAAAATCTTGAACTACTATTGCCGTTATCTTTGTTCTGGCCTGGCGCATTTTCACTATTTCCTGGAGAGTTACTCTTTCCTGGAGCATCACCAAAGTTTCCTTTACCGTCTCCATTGCCCTTGTTTATGTCATCAAAGCTTGTCTCAAAACGGTCTTCTTTTACACTTTCAAAATGATTCTCAAAATAATCATCTGGGCTGCTACCTATACTAAAACCATCTTCAAAGGAATCTGCCAATCCTGGTGGAATCTTTCCTGTTCCTAAACCTTGACTATTTGCAACACCATTTTCAGATGGATTATCTCCGGCTGCACCAGCACCGTTTGGAAGTTGATCTGGTTTTCCATTATTGTTATTATTCTTGTCTTTGACTTCTTTTTGATCTGCATTACTCTGATCTTTTAGATCCTTCTGCTCTGTCTTACTTTCATCTTTGACCTGCTTTTGATCTGCATTACTCTGATCCATCTCTTTCTCTGCTTCCTTGTTATCTTTAATCTGATTTACAAATTCACTCTTGTCACTTGTCTTCTCTAATGAATCACCTATATCTTCACTTTTTAGAGCCGCTAGTGTGTCTTCTAATTCACTAATTGTTTTTTCAGTTAATCCTAGATTTTCTCCTTTTGATAATAATTCCTCAATGTTGTTAATTGATTTTTGAATAAATTCGTCTATTCTTTCATCTTGATTTTCTTTGGTAGCTATATTGATTTGATTATAAAGATCAGATTTAATTTCATTAGCTAATGCAAGTTTTGCCTGTGCATCTGGAATGTCTCCATTTGCCAAAACCTCTTTTGCCAGATTGATTATTTTATCATATTCTGAAAGATCTATGTCTATGTTGTTTGAAGAAATTAACTCTTTTAGATTATCTACCTCTACCTCTACATCTGTAATCTGTTCTTGCATTTCAAAAATATTAGATGCTGTAACCTGTTTCATTACTCCTAATGGCATTTCTTGACCTGGTATCTGGTCTAAAACGCGTGATTCTTCTAATGCGCCTATAGCTGATGCTGAATCCTCATACAATGCCATGGCTACTAGCGCATGCTCTCTGGCAGCAGATGTATCTCCTCCTTCTAATGCCGCAATTGCCTTTTCGTACTCTTTTTGTCCCATGTCATAAAATGTCTGGGCAGTAGGTGGAATTTCACTTGCAGAATCAAGTGATTCGCGGAGGTTATCACGTGTCTGATCAAGAATCATCTTGATCGGAGATTCCGTAGATTGGGCAAAAGCTGAGGATACACTAACTGATAATACTAATACTAACAATATGCCGAAAAGGCTTGTTTTCAACGCCTTTAGTACGTTAATATTCAATTTAATACTCAGGTTCGATCTGTTCGCATGCTTGGTTCGAACTACTTTCTTAAGCTCATGCCATGTTACTACCGGCAATACAAAGTACATTCCTATATTTATCAAAATCACACCGATTCCATATCCTATGATCTCTTGCTCTGAATCTGCTGCTGACAGAATTGAAAGTGAAGCAATCATTGGAGTTATTCCTATTTTTACCATTTCCTTGAATGCTGGATTTTCTCTTTCATAGTCTGCCACGTATGGTGAAAATGAGTAATAGAACTGGTTAAATCCTGTCATAAATGAAACCCCTGAGACTGTACTCATTACTTTGGCATCCCTTATTTCTCTGAGAAATTGCACTTGTGACGCCATCTCAGATCCATATGTTGCAGTAGCAACAAGACAACCACCACCATCTTTTGGAACAGGTGTCGAATCAAAAATTTTCACCAATCCTTTTTCATGAGGTTCTATTCTTATCCAAGAATGAGTGCTGTTTTTATTAAATTCTCTAAAGTCTACTGGTTGGTTATTGAGAGTTACTTCATTTGGATTTGCAAGTACCCTAGTCGGAATAATTATCAAGACTGTTGCTTTGTCTTTGATGATAAATTGAATCTCTTTGTCATTTGCTGCAACTTCTTCTATTTTTGCTGCAGTTATCGCCTCTATTTTTTGCTCCGTTCCTCCAACTTTAACGAAAAACTCTTGTGATGTGACTGGTCTTATTGTATAACTGATGGAAATATCTCCAGAAGGCAAGAGATAATTTCTTTCATTTACTTCTATGGGTATTGTATTTATTGAGACTATCTTTGCCAATGGGGGCAAAATTACTTTTGACTCTTGATCGCTGTTGTATTTGAGCCTGAAAATACCTGATTTGTAACTGATCACATCTGCGTCGTACTTTAGGTCAACTGCAGATGCTCCCAAAGTTGCAATTTTGACTGAATCTTCATTTTGAGTTGTTCCTAAAAGAATGTCTTTTTCATCTGTAACTAGCATATTTGAGATTTGCTTTGAGATTAAATGAGTATCTATAGTTGAAACGTATGTTTTAGGGAAAAGCGCTTCTGATACCTTTGCTTTTCCGTCTGATGTGATGATAATTGTAAGATTGCTCTCTGCAATCTGGGCAACTACAGAGATAAACACTATTGCTACTATAACTGCTAAAATTATTCTAAATTTCATACTCTATCATTTAGCTATGATAGGGCCGCCCTTGCCTGAAATATTCACCCATGTCCCATTCACGTATTTTTGTAATGTGTTTGTATTGCTATTGAAAAACAACGCGCCTTCATCAGAGTCACGTGGTGGTCTGCTAAAGTATGGATCCTCTGTTATTATTTCGAAATTTTCTGAATTTGTGACATTGATACTCTTTTGTAGAATTTCAAAGGCTTTGTTATAATTTCCTAGATCAAGTGTAAGTGACAAACACTGAAATTTTGTCACTTCCCTAATCTCTACAGATCCATCATTATCTTTAAGAAACAGGATCGTTCCTTTCGAATCAATACCATGAACAAAATACTCTGTGACTGAGCATTGATCATAAGCCAATGTTTCAATTACCTCTCCGTCTCCTGAAAATATGTCAATTGATATATCCAATAAATTGCTCTTGTTGTTACGATTTTTGTCTGCCAATGAATTTTTCACTAAAAGATAAAATGGTTTTTTATCTTTACTTGGAATAGACTCTAGCAAAAAGTTTGAACCACCAGCCACAAAACCTATCCTTGAGAACGAATCAAATGTTTTCTCATTGATAGTGCCTTGAGGTGTAATTCTTACTTGGATGGTTTTGGCTGCATCTGCTGGATTTAATGTAGTCCCGCCAAAAGCTTGCAGATCTGTGTGTGAATAAAGCATAGAAATCGTAAAAATCATAGCAGCACAAACAATAACACTCATGACTGCTAGCCTTTTATTTTGCATATGCTGTACATTTCATTTTTTCCTTTATAAGCGATCTGATGTATTTTCATTAATACTGAAAATATCTTGAAAACAGGTCAGGTTCGCATGGTTCGAACCAAATTTTGTGCCTAAGCGAAATCCTTGGTTATATCGAAAGTAACCTATAGAGTTTTGAAGATAAAATGAACAATACACATGAAATCACACTGTTTGACAATGATTCAGACACTGAATTATACAAACACAAGCTTACCCTTGAGCAAATAAAAAATGAGCTAATTGGTTTTGGTTTAACATCCAATCAAAGCAAGGTGTTTATTTATCTGGGCAAGTATGGCGCCAAGACTGCTGCAGAGATAGCAAAAGCACTACAATTACCACGAACTGAAACATATCATCTTGTAAATTCATTACAAAATATAGGGTTGGTAACTGCCGAACTGGCCCATCCTACAAAATATTCTGCATTGGAGATGAAACAGGCCATTGAAACCCTAGTAAAACAGGAACAACAACGAGTCAATTCTTTAGCTGGTAAAGAAGAGTCACTCTCCAAACTCTGGAAAGAGGTTCCTTTCTTTGTAGTGGAAACTGACGAGTCAAAATCTGAAAAAATGCAGTTGCTACATGGCATGGGACCGATTATTAACAAAATCAAAGAAATGACTGAAAGCAGTACAGAATCTTTTAAAATCTTTGGAAGCATCCCAGACATATTACGCTTTTATCATTCTGATGTCTTTGATTGGATTGAAAATTCCCCATCTAATCTCCAAATGGTAATATCTCCATTAAGCAAGACTCCTGAATTTATCTCTGAATTAGACCAGAAAAAAATCCGTACAATCACATCTGATTCAGACAACAAATGCTTTGTGATCAATGACGCAAAAGAGGTTCTCATATTTATGAGAAATGCAACTCATCCAACACGACAAACTTTTGCATGGTGGTCTGATTCTGAAACACTTGTAGATATGATGACTACACTATTTGATCTATCCTGGGAAAAGGGGGAGACACTATATTGAATAGCACTATCTTGTCACTCTACAGTTTAGAGCAGGAAGTTGGCAATGTTACAAGAAATTCATATGATCAAGGACGCGAGCATCTCAATAATCTTGAAATTGAACACTTGCTAAAAATGACAAAACATGTTGTCATGAAGATAAAAAAACAACTATTGGAGAATGCACAATGACTTACAATTCCCTGATAGATTCTGAAATGAACGACTTGTTACAAATGACAGATATGTTTCTAATGAAGATAAAACTACAAACAAAGGAGATTTTACAATGAATATCTGCGAAGAGCGACATTCTCCAAAGTACAAGATAATCTACAAGGGTTCCAAGGGTAGCAGATATAATCCTGAATGGCTAGTATGCCCAACATGTCTAGACAGTCAAAAATGCTTTGGTAACAAGGAACAGATTTTAGCGGTGAAAAATTATGAACTTCTTTAGACAGTTATATTTGCTAATCACCGGTCAAGTTGAACTATTATCAAAGGAGATAGATAAATGAAAACTTGTTTAGTTTGCGATAGGGAATTTCACGTAGGAAAAAAACAATGTTGCTCCTCTGATTGTTATTTTCAGGATTTGCAAAATAAATTAGATGAGTGCTTTAGAAAAGACACTAGTCATACTGCACTTTTAACACACTAGTACTCCAATTACAAATGAACTCCTCAAACAATATAGATTGGTAAGATAACTTTCAATAGATTAACAAATTTTGAATCCATTATTTCAGCTTAGTACCAGAAGTTATGAGAAGGAGATTCCAATAGTAAGACAAGCATTGACAGATCTAGAAATAGAATGCAATGTGCAAAATGGGTGCACAATTGAAAAGCCGTTTGAAAAATTTGGTTGGACATTTTTTAATATTCAGATTAGTGAAGAGTTGACAGAAAGAATTGAAAAATCAGGCATAATGGAGGGGGCATTAGGATATAAAATTGGAGAACAAATGACTAATTTTATTGGACATTATCTAGAAACTAAAGGAAGTACCGTACGAATAAAGAAAATTGATTATGGGTAATCAATATGATTTTGTAAATCGTACTCTTTTGGACATATGATGGATATATGGACCGGGTGGGATTTGGACCCACGACCTTTGCGGGAATTTCTCCTTACGCAGTGTGAGTGCGTCATCCTAACCACTAGACAACCGGTCCAACAAAATTACAAAATAAGCATCTTTTTTGTCTTTGGTTCTTTATCTGTCTGATATCATGATAACCTTGACCTTTTCTATTGAAAATCAAAAAATCAATCATGTCTTTACGTGAATTTGATGCACTAGTTGAACGAATGCAATTAGCATTTGATTATTCGGCGAATTTAGGTCAATACATCGAAGCCTCTAAAGTGCTTTATCAAATGAATGACCAATTACCTGATGATCTGCAATTAAACATTGAGGAATTAGAAAATGAAAATGCTGTAAGGGCATTTATCTCCGAATATCAACCAAAAATAAAATCTGCAATAGTACAATATAGACAAAGATTGATGAATTTCTAATTCTACTTTTTGACGCCGAGAGCTCTGTTCTTTAATCTCAAGTATGGATTTCTACATTTTCTGCATCTGGTTGCATTAATGTCATTTCTGCATCCACAGTTAAAGCATATTTTCATAACTAGACGAGCAGTTTGAGCAATACGTTTTTTCTCTGGATCTGTAATAGGCATTAATTTTCTCCTTAATCTCTCTCTTTTATTCTAATCGGATTGTTGCATTTTTCCTGCTAGTAATACTGGTACTTGAGATGGTCTATTTGCTACTGGTATGTTTGCCTTGTTAAACATGGAGACTTTGGATTCTGCAGAACCATATGTCCCCATTACTATTGCTCCTGCATGACCCATTCTCTTTTCTTTTGGTGCTGATCTTCCTGCAATGTATGCAACAGTTGGTTTTTTGAATCCGATATCTATGATACGTTGAGCCAAAATTTCTTCCGAGTCTCCTCCTATTTCTCCTATTACTACCAATCCTTCTAGGTCTGGAATATCTTTGACCATGTCAAATGCATCAATCATTCGTGTTCCGTTAATTGGGTCTCCTCCAACTCCTATTGTTATGGATTGTCCAAATCCTGCATTTGTTAATGCGTCTGAAATCTCATAAAGTAACGTGCCACTTTTTGATAACACTGCAATTTTTCCTGCCTTAAATGGCATGGGTGGCATAATTCCTATTTTTATCAATTCTGGAATCATTACACCTGGGGTGTTTGGCCCGATAATTATGGCGCCTTTTTTGTTTGCTAAATCTATGACTTCCATTGTATCTCTGATTGGAACATGTTCTGGTATTGCTACTAGCAGTTTAATTCCTGCTTCTAGCGCCTCTTTTGCAGCTCCTAAAAAGAATTTTGCTGGGACAAAAATAATTGAAATTTTTGCACCACTTGCATCTACTGCTTCTTTGACTGTGTTGTAAATTGGAATTGTGCCTTCGAATTTCTGGCCTCCTTTTCCTGGAGTAACACCTGCAATAACATTTGTCCCGTATGTCATCATATTTTTTGCATGCAATGATCCATATGCTCCTGTAATTCCCTGAACAATCACTCCTTTTTTCTTGTAATCTGAATCATCCGGATTTCCTCTTAATATTTTGAAAATATCCGTCATTTTTTAATCCCCATAACTGCTGCATTAATTGCCTCTTCTATTGAATCATAAATTTTAGTTCTAGATTCTTTTAGCATTTCTTTTGCTTTTTCAGATTCAGTGCCTTTGAGTCTTGCAAATACTGGAAGATTGATTAGATTATCGTCATATGCTTTAAGAAATGCTTCTGCAACTACAGTTGTTTTTACAATTCCTCCATAAAGATTAACTAAAATTCCTTTGACTCTATTCATTTTGCTAATTAAAGTAAGTGCTTCGTAAACTGATTCAGTTGTTGCACCACCACCGACATCTAAGAAACATGCTGGTTTACCACCGTTATCTGATAACATATCTAGTGTGGACATTACTAATCCTGCACCATTTCCAACAACTGCAATATCACCATCTAATTCCACTAGTGAAAATCCACTTTTTTCTGCTCTTACTTCAATTTCTGTTTTTTCTTGATATTTTTGTAACTCGTCATGTCTAAAGTTACTGTTGTCATCTGTTACAAATTTTCCATCCAATGCCATCAATGAACCATTCTGCATAATTGCAAGCGGGTTTATTTCTGTCAATTCAGATTCTTTTTCAACTGTAAGTTTTGCTAGTTTTTGTAAAATATCTACAAATTCATCAGCTAGTTTTCCTTCTAATTTCATCTCTTTTGCAACCTCTCTGGCTACTTGTTCTGAAACATTTCCCAGTCCAACTTCTTTTATGATTTGATTTTTAACTGATTCAATTTCAACTCCACCCTCTGGTGATGCAATAATTGTATAGCATCTTTTTGAACGATTCAAAAACAATGATAGGTACAACTCTTTTTTGATATCTGCCATCTTTTCAAGTAAAATTGCACGTGCCTTTTCTCCTTTGATTGTTAATCCTAAAACTTGAGGATACTTTAGCTCAAATTCATCATCATTTTGGCATTTTTGAATGCCTCCAGCTTTTCCTCTGCCTCCCACTGGAACCTGAATTTTAATCACAAATGGATATCCTAACTCTTTTGCATGTTTTCTACCTTCTTCAATGGTCGTTGATGCCTTACTTGGGAGAAGATTAATTCCATATTCTCTGAATAATTCTTTTGCTTGAAACTCTAGTAAATGCATGCAAAAACCAACGATTTTACGGTCTTTATTAATTATGACGCTAATTTAGCTGTTCTTCAAGAAAATCAATTACTTGCAAAAATCGATCACGGCTTTTTCTCAATAATTCTTGCGGAAACTCTTCAATTGTAAAAACAAACTGCTGATGAAAGTTTGGTACTAGTACTCCGCCTGATGTAACTAGTTGTTCAATCACATAATCTTTGACAAGTGTGCATACAATTTCTTCATAGGCTTCTTCCTCTTCTTCCAATGTTTGTCTATACAGTACAATTGGTTTGTTGGTCTTTGCAACAATCTCTGAGCCTTTTTTTAATAGATCGGTTAGATGCTGAATTTGCCAAGCATCAAGACTAATCTGT
>Ga0315297_10002448_pt1 | contig 11745 bp, 9 predicted proteins | sample YL17G15_0_MG_FD_203628 | JGI IMG/M metagenome (GOLD analysis project Ga0315297, IMG submission 203628) | Sediment microbial communities from Yellowstone Lake, YNP, Wyoming, USA - YL17G15_0 | ecosystem: Environmental > Aquatic > Freshwater > Lake > Sediment | place: USA: Wyoming | collected... | reverse complement strand
CTCGAACGGGGAGATGTTCTCTTCATTGATGAGGTCCATCGCCTGCCTAAAGTGGTCGAAGAGTTCCTCTATCCTGCCATGGAGGATTTCTGTATCGATTTCATCTTCGATAAGGGGGCGCACGCGAGAAGCCATCGGTACCGCCTCGAACGGTTCACCCTGATCGGGGCAACCACGCGGGCAGGGCTTCTCTCCGCACCTCTCCGAGAGCGGTTCGGAATCCCGAGAACCCTCGATTTCTACACCGTCGAAGAGCTTGCCCAGGTGGTCCGGCGTTCCGCTTCCATCCTGAAGGTTCCGATCGATGAGGAAGGAACCTTTGAGATTGCCAAGCGGTCCAGAGGCACTCCAAGGATTGCAAACCGATTGCTCAAGAGGGTCCGAGATTTTGCTGAAATCCGGGGGCAGGGAAAGATCGACCGAAACATTGCAGATGTAGCGCTCAAGTTGGAAGGGGTTGACGAGACCGGACTGACCGGCCTTGACCGACGGTTCCTGGAGACCGTTATCCGGTATTATAAGGGAGGCCCCGTGGGTTTAGAGGCGATCGCTGCAACCCTCCAGGAAGAAGCTGACACGCTGGTCGATATGATCGAGCCCTTTCTCCTGAAGATTGGTTTTATCGCAAGGATGCAAAACGGGAGAAAAGCCACAGAACTGGCCTACCAGCACTTTGATCTCCCCTATCACGAATCCGGGAGACAACTGACCCTCCCCACCCCCAAAAAGAATAAATAAATCCCAAATTTGATGAATTCGTAAAAAGCCCTGTGGTCCTGTTTTTGTCATTCCGGCCCCGTTCTGCAACGGGGTAAACTCCAGCCGGAATCCAGGGTTTCCTGTGAAAACAGGAATCCAGTTTATAAGATGGTTCCCTGCTTTCGCAGGGACGACGTCTGGACTCCGGTTTTCACCGGAGTGACGGTTTTCCGGCTTTTTGCGAGACCATCAAATTTCAAATTCCAATAATCAAATAATATCCGATGTTCCAATGACCGAACTCCCAAAGAAGAAATTCTTAAGTTTAGAATTTGGGCCTTTGGTTATTGGGATTTACTTGGAAATTGGGATTTGGTCATTGTCACTTCATTCTGTTAAATGGGGGGCCTTCTCAAATGCCATTCCGTGGCCTGTTCGTAGGCATGGGCTGCCCTGAGCACAGTCTCTTCTTCAAGGGGCCGTCCTGCCAACTGCAGACCCACGGGAAGGTCGTCCGAAAACCCACAGGGCACACTGATCGCAGGAAAGCCATTGAGATTGAAAGGCCGTGTATACTGGGTGAGAAGAGGAATCACTTTTATCGTTCTGTTTCCGACCGTCATTTCATTTGTGCCGATCTTAAACGCAACGACAGGGAGGGTGGGGCCTGCGAGGAGATCCACGTTCTTCATCAGTTCCCGGCTCTGCTGAGTGAACAGGGAACGGGCCCTCTCTGCCTGAATATAGTCGACCGCGGAGAAGAAAAACCCGGCTTCGAGACGAAGGCGAACGGGATGCCAGATCTTGTCACCCTTTTCTTTGATCAGTTTTTGATGGTAAGCAGCGGCTTCCGACATCTGGATGGTGCTTGCAATGGCTGCCACCTGAGGGTACATGGGCCATGAGACTTCAGAGACTCGGGCCCCCAGTTCTTCCAGTTTGCGGATGGCCTTCCAGACGATCTCCTTCACCTTTCCATCAATCGGGACTTCGAAATATTCCTTTGGCACGCCGATTCGAATGCCTCTTATATTTCCCGTGAGCCCTTTCGTAAAATCCGGGACAGGAAGATTGATGGAAACAGGATCGTTGGGATCGTAGCCTGCGGTGGCATTCATCACGAGGGCGCAGTCCTCCACCGTGCGAACCATGGGACCAGGATGATCCTGGCTCCACGAGAGAACCGTAAGGCCGTAACGGCTGAGGCGTCCATAGGTCGGTTTGAGTCCGGCCAGGCCGCACAGGGCACTGGGGATGCGGATCGAGCCACCCGTGTCACTCCCCATGGTCAGAACGCACTCGCCTGAGGCTGCGGCTGAGCCAGAACCTCCGCTCGATCCTCCTGTGATACATTCGGTATTCCACGGATTGTGCATATGACCGTATTCAGGATTTTCTCCTGTTGGGCCGTAGGCAAAGGGATGCATGTTCAATTTTCCGAGAAGGATCGCCCCGGCTTCTCTCAGCTTTCCTGCAACAGTGCTGTCAAAGTCAGGGACAAACCTTTCAAATAACTTTGTCCCCCCTGTGTTGGGTAGCCCCTTTACGTAGTAAAGATCCTTCAACCCGAGAGGGATGCCGTGGAGGGGCCCCCGGCCTCTTCCTGCCAGGATCTCCTGTTCAGCCCTCCTCGCCTCTTTCCGTGCCTGATCGGGAAGAAAGGTAATAAAGGAGTTCAGTCGGGGTTCAAGGGCTTCAATCCTGGTGATGTGGGCTTCGATGATTTCGACGGGAGAGATCTCTTTTCCTTGAATCATCCGGCCCAGTTGGCCTGCGCTCAGATAGCAGAGTTCTTTTGCGTCCATAGGGGTTACTCCTTTTTTGTCAAAGAAGGCATGAAAGGTTCAAGGCCTGCTAAATCCAGATCCTTGATGGTCTCCAGGGTCGGAAGAAGACCCTTAAGATAGGCGTGGAGATCGCCCATGTGAGTAGAGTCCACGTCCAGTCCGACATGTTCCGCAATGCGCAAAAAGGTCTCTTTACTTAAGAAGGTTTTTTCGGCCACGGTCAAGCCCTCCCCTTTCTTCTTCGCTTAAAGTTTGGAACAATCATCCCTCTGTTTTTGTGTGATATTATTTCAACCCATGAAAAATTTTTGTAAAGATTACAGTGTCAGGCCTTACCTTTTGTGCCCTACCATTTACGCCCATGGAGCCAGGATAAAGGGTGAATGATTACGCTCTAACTCTGGTGGGCGACATCCCGACCCTATAATCCTTTCTTTGTCGGGATAAAGGGCTACACTACATATCTTGATTTATTGCGCTTGTATTAATACGTAATAGATGAGGCCAAGGCTGAAGTTAAGAAGGAAGCCGATTCATTTTTTGTCTCAACCTCAACCTAAGCCTTGTTTATTATCGTCCTGCTATTTGAGCACATCCTGGTTGATATCAATTGTGGCCTTGGATTTCAGTTGGGTGATCCAGTTCTGGAAAAACTCCTCTTGCTTCTGGCTGGTGAGTTGTTTCTCAAGTTTTTTCTGGACCGATACAAATTTATTCTGATCCGCAGGCTCTACGGCTGATAGTCGGACGATAAAATACCCGTCCTTGGTCTGGAGCACCTCTTTGGAGAGAGGGTTCTTTTCCGTGAGGGGCGCCAGAATAGTTCCCGAATCCTTCACGGGTCCGATCTTTGGAATGACCCCCGCCGTTCTTGTGAAAAACCCTGTCTCCTCCACGGAGAGACCTGCCCCCCTGGCAATTTCCAGGATGTTTTTCCCGTCACGGATTTTCTTGAGAAGATCCTCAGCCACCTGACGGGCCTTTTCCTCTGATTTCGTCGCGACGACCTTTCGGGTCACCTCCTCTTTCACCTCTTCGAAGGGAGGGATTCGGGATTCCTTCTTGTTGGTGAGCTTCAGAATGTAGAAGTTCGGTCCCACATTTAGGACGGAGGAGATCTCTCCCACTTTGAGCGAAAAGGCACTGGCATGGAAATTGGGGTCTCTCCCGATCTCCGGAACCTCGTCCCCTTCCTTAAAAAAGCCTGTCGTTTTGATGGTGATATTCTTCTCCTGGGCATACGTTTCGATATCACGACTTCGGAAGAGCGAGTAGAAGGCGTCCTCTGCCTTGCGGGAGGCCTCTGCCTTTCCCTTCTCCTTCTTCAGGGATTTCAGGATCTCTTCCTTCACTTCTTCGAGGGACCTCTCCTTCTCTTCTTTTACCTCCTCCACCCTGAAGATGGAAAATCCAGAAGGCGTTAAGACGAGACCGCTCGTCTCCCCTGCCTTGAGGGAGAACAGGGCAGCTTCAGAGGGTTCATCGACCATCCCCTTCTGAACCCATCCCAACTCCCCTCCCTTGGGGGCGGTATTCGATTCTGAGACCTGTTTGGCCAGGACACCAAACTCCTTTGTCTTTTTGGCCTTTTCTAAAATCCCCTCAGCCTTTTTTCGTCTCTCTTCGACCTTTTCAGATGGGTCTTGCGGATTGACTTTGAGGAGGATCTCCCTTGCCTTCACCTGTTTGGGGGTCTTGAACCGGTCTTTCTGGATTTCGTAAATTCGTTTGATGTCCTCGGGTGAAACCTGAGCTTTCCCTTCATAGTCGGAAGGCCGGAAGACGAGATACTGGATCTGAACGAAGGTGGGTGTTCTGAAGTCCTCCTGATTCTTACTGTAGGAGTCCTTGATCTCGATGGCGTTAAGGATCACCTGACCCTTAAAGGTCCCCGGAGAGACTTTGATGAAGTTGAGATTGATCCGTTCGTTTTCAAAGAGAAAAGAGTCCCAGATCTCCTGTTCCGAAACCTTTCCAGCATTCTGGCGAACGAGATTGACGAGCCTGCCCATCAGGATCCTTTCCCGTTGCAGGTGCTCGAATTCCTCTGTGCTCATTCGTTGTAAACGAAGAAATCGTTCGTAGAGCCTGGGATCAAACTGGCCACTGTCTTGGAACGCGGGGACGGCTTGAATCATCTCCATCAATTCCCCGTCAGAGACCGTAAGGCCGACTCTCTTTGCATCCTGAACGACGAGGATCCGGTTGATAAAATCATCGAGCAGTTTCTCTTTCAGCTTGAGCTCTGCGAGCATCTTATCGTTGAAAGAGGAACCGAGGGCATCCCGGTACTGTTTGATCAGGGATTGATAGGCATCGCCATACTCCCTGAGATCGATCACGGTTCCATTAACAATCGCAGCATAGGATGATTTTTTCTCTCGAAGGAGGTAGGACCCTCCCCAGGAGACGAAAGTCACGGCCACTAATATAAGAAGCCCTTTAATAAGCCATGAGGACGCATTTTCTCTTAAGACCTTAAGCATAGGACCACTCCTTTCTCAATCTTTAAATATTAATCAATCCTCTTAAAAAAGACAAGAGTTTCCCTCATGAATTTTCTTGAATCCGATGTTGGTATTTGTTAAGATAAGGCGTGCTTTATTTTTGAGAGAGGTGAAGGAAATGGTCTTCAATTCGATATGGGGTCTATTTTCGACGGATCTGGCGATCGATCTGGGAACGGCCAATACCGTCGTTTACGTCAAAGGGAAGGGGATCGTCTCATCGGAGCCTTCGGTCGTTGCGATCCAGAAGGACTCCAGGGGAGAACGGCGGATCCTTGCCGTGGGCCGGGAGGCCAAGGAGATGCTGGGTCGGACCCCGGGGTCGATTAATGCGATCCGGCCTATGAAGGATGGTGTCATCGCCGACTTTGAGATTACCGGAGTGATGCTCCGGTATTTCATTGCCAAGGTTCACAACCGGAAGGCCTTGCTCCGTCCCCGGGTCGTCATCTCGGTTCCTTCGGGCATCACCCCTGTCGAGAAACGAGCGGTTCGGGAGTCGGCTCAGTCGGCCGGTGCCAGGGAAATCTATCTGATCGAAGAACCGATGGCTGCGGCCATCGGCGCCGGCCTCCCCATCACCGAGGCCTCCGGGAATATGGTGGTCGACATCGGCGGAGGGACCACAGAGGTGGCGGTCATCTCCCTTTCGGGTATCGTGACCAGCCAGTCCATCCGAGTGGCGGGAGACAAGATGGACGAGGCCATCGTGCAATATGTCAAAAGAAAATATAACCTCCTGATTGGAGAGCGGACAGCGGAGTTGATCAAGATCAACATCGGAACCGCCTATCCTGAGGAGAACCCTCAAACCATTGAGGTCAAAGGGAGAGACCTCGTGACGGGTATTCCAAAGACCCTGGAGGTCAATAGCGAAGAGGTCCGGGAAGCCCTGGCGGAATCGATCAATATGATTATTGATACCGTCCGGATCACGCTCGAAGGAACGCCACCGGAATTGGCAGCCGATATCGTCGACAAAGGGATCGTTCTTGTGGGTGGAGGGGCCCTTCTGAAGAACCTGGATGTCCTTCTCCGGGAGGTGACCAACCTTCCCATTACCATTGTGGACGATCCCCTCTCTTCGGTCGTGTTGGGTGCGGGGATGGTTCTTGACAACGAAGACCTGCTCCATACCGTCACCGTTCAGTATTAGGCGTTGATGAAGATACGGGGACTTTTTCTATTACGGCGTTATCCGATCCCGGCCTTGATCTTCCTCCTGCTGCTCATTGCCCTGAGTTTGATGTCGATGAGGGCCAGGCAGCAAAAAGGAATCGCCTTTTTCGACGCCTTTCTCATGGAGATCGGTTCCCCATTCCAAAGAGCCTCGACCTTTGCGATCCAGACCGTCCAACGAACCTTTGACCGGTACCTCTTCCTGATCCATCTCCAGCGGGAGAACGAGATCCTGAAACAACGCATCGCCGAGCTTCAGAAAGAGAATCATCTGAAGGAGGAGGCCTTTCTGGCCAACGAGCGACTTCGGAACCTCCTCCAGTTTCGGGAGAAGGTTCCGACCTCGATGATTGCGGCCGAAGTGATCGGCCAGGACCCCTCTTTTTGGTTCAGGAGTGTCACCATCAACAAAGGGGAAAGGGATGGGATCCGAAAGGGAATGGCCGTGATCGCGCCCGAGGGGGTCGTGGGGCAGATCCTCAAGGTAGCTCCCCATTATGCGACGATCCTTCTCGTCACGGACTACAACAGCGCCATTGATTCGATTGTCCAAAAGACACGGGCCCGCGCAATTGTGGAGGGGAAGGGGGAAAATCGGTGTCAATTGAAATACCTCCTCCGGACCGAGGAAGTCAATGTGGGGGATGTGATCATGACTTCGGGGTTGGGTGGGAATTTCCCGAAGGGGCTCCTGATTGGGGAGATCCTCAAAGTCGAGAAGGGGGGCCATGGCATTTTCCAGTTCGCAGAACTGGTTCCCAGTGTTGATCTGACCAAATTGGAGGAGGTCTTGGTCATTACCGAATCCCCTGTGCTCTCTACGGAGGAAAAGGTGAAGAAGCCCAAAAAATCTCCGGGAGGAGGACCGAAAGGAAAATGAAGCGGATCGTCTTCTTTGTCTTCCTTGGGGTGGTCGTCCTTACCCTTCAGACGGCGCTTCTGCGGTTCTTTCCGATCCAGAGGTTACGGCCGGATTTCATGCTGATCTTCACCCTTTATCTCGGGTTTTCATCACCCCCGATCCTGGGTGCCATTCTGGCTTTCTTCATGGGCTATTTCGTTGACCTCTTTTCCGGAAATACCTTCGGCCTTTACACCTTCTCCCGGCCCATCCTCTTTTATGGGGCTTACCTTTTTAAGTCCAAATTCTATATGGAGGGGTTTCTCTCCCACTTCATTTTTGTTTTCCTTGCGGCTTTTCTCGACGGGGCTCTCATCCTGATGTTTATCACCCTGCTCAGTCCGGAACCTCTATTAGGTTTCTATCCGTCCTTCTTACTCTCTCTTTTCCCTCAATCCATCGTTACGGCACTGATCACCCCGCTGCTCTTCGCCCTCTTCGAAAAGGGCTCAATCCTCTTTGCTAAAAAGAATGGGGCCAGTGTGCAGGAGAGGGGTTAGGTCATGGTCGAATTCGATTCCCAGAAAATGGAGGATTTGAAAGGAAGGTATAAGTGCTACCTGATTGTTTTAGGGATCGCCTTCTTACTCCTCTCTATTCATCTCTGGTATCTTCAGACCATCCGGGGGAGCGAGTTTCGAAGGATCTCTGAAAACAACTGCATTCGGATCCGGGAGCAACCTGCGGACCGAGGCCTGTTGCTCGATCGAAAGGGCTGTGTCCTGGCCTATAACCGTCCCTGTTTCGAGGTCTATCTCATTCCTGAGGATCTCAAAGGACACCCCGAGGTGATCGGACAGGTAGCCCAGTTACTGAAACTGAGCGAGGAGGAGATTCAAGAAAAGCTCAGGAGTTCGAAACGACGAGCTCCCTTCAAACCCGTTAAGATCAAACCGGATATCGAGTGGTCTGAACTTGCCCTTCTTGAATCGAATCGGGTTCATCTCCCAGGCCTGCTGGTGGATGTCCGTCCGAAGAGAACCTACGGCTTTGGGACATTGGCCTCCCATCTCATTGGCTACCTCGGAGAGGTGGACGAGAACGAGCTCCGCCAGTCGAAAGATGTGCCCTACCGTCTGGGATCTCTGATCGGGAAATACGGAGTGGAGTATCAATGGGAGACAGACCTCCGGGGAGTGGACGGAGGCCGGCAGATCGAAGTGGATGCCCTGGGAAGGGAGATCCGGCCCCTCCGGAGTGTCGAATCCTTTCCAGGAAACAATCTCGTCCTCACCATCGATTTGGAGCTCCAGGGGGTGGCAGAAGAGGCTTTTCAGGATAAGAACGGGGCCCTCATTGCGATGGATCCTCGAAACGGCCGAATCCTGGCCATGGTCAGCAAACCCTCCTTTGAGCCCGACCTCTTTGCACGAAACATCTCGGCCGAGGACTGGAAGGCCCTGATAGAACATCCTTTTCATCCCCTTCAAAATAAAGGGATTCAGGGACAGTATCCTCCGGGATCGGTCTTCAAAATTATCACCGCCCTTGCAGGTCTCGAATCAGGGATCCTCAGCCCCAACACGTCGTTTCACTGCTCGGGCGCCTATCCCTACGGGAACCGGGATTTCCGATGCTGGAAAGAAGGAGGGCATGGAGCAATCAGCCTCCGAAGGGCCCTTGTCGAGTCCTGTGATATCTATTTTTATCAGGCCGGATTAAAAATCGGGGTGGATACCCTTGCCCATTATGCAAAAGAGTTCGGGTTGGGAAAAAAGACGGGGATTGCACTGCCCCATGAAAAATCGGGGATTGTCCCCTCGTCCTCCTGGAAAAGGAAGAAGTTCGGGGTTCCCTGGTACAGCGGGGAGACCCTTTCTTTTTCGGTCGGCCAGGGATATCTGAACGTCACGCCCCTTCAGCTCGTGACCCTCCTGTCTGCTGTGGCCAACGGTGGAAGGCTTTACCTTCCCCAGGTCGTGGAAAGGGTGGAAAACCTTTACGGGAAGACCGTCAAAGAGTATGCTCCCATTGAGATGGGAAGGGCCAATGTTTCCGAAGAATCCCTCCGTTTCGTCCAGGAGGCCCTGATGGGGGCGGTCAATGATCCCCACGGAACCGGGGGTCCCAGCGCCCTCAAGGATATCAAGGTGGCCGGGAAGACCGGAACAGCCCAGGTGGTTCGGATGGCTCAGGATTTTAAGAAGGGGGATACCCTAAGGCTGCCGATGAAGTTTCGAGATCATGCCTGGTTTGCTGCCTACGCTCCCTTCGAGGATCCTCAGATCGCAGTCATCGTTCTGGCAGAGCACGGAGGCTTCGGGGCTGCTGCTGCTGCCCCCATTGCAAAGCAGATCTTTGAGAAGTTCTTTCAATCGGGATCTTCCTCCCCCTCCAGGGTAGCCACGAGGATCAAAGAGGCGACACATGATGATTGACCGCAGACTTTTGATCCACTTTGATTGGGCCTTGTTGGGCATTGTGATGACCCTTGCTTCGATCGGGATCCTGAACCTCTACAGCATCTCGGCGAGTGGAGAAACCTGGGGCACCCCCTTCTACCTCAAACAGGTCTCCTGGGTCCTGATCGGCCTCGTGATCATGGGGGGCGTTGCCTTCGTCGAATACCGGTATTACTCCGATTTTGCCTATCCTATTCATGCGGTTGCCTTGTCCCTTCTCATTGTGGTGATGGTCTTCGGCATGATCACTTCCGGGGCCCAACGGTGGATTCGAATTGGATCCCTCTCGTTCCAGCCCTCCGAATTCGTGAAGATCTCCCTCATCATGGCCCTTGCAAATTTTTTTCAGCGGCCTCCGGATCGAAAGGGTTTTAATCTCAAGGATCTTCCCATTCCCTTTCTCTTTCTTGTTGTTCCCATGGGTTTCATTCTCAAACAGCCCGATTTGGGGACAGCCATCATTCTCTTCTTAATCCTCCTCTCTGTTCTCCTCTTTGTTAAAGTTCGTTGGTCCTCCCTGCTCACCCTCGGTTTGATCGGGGGGGCAATGCTTCCTATCTTCTGGGGATTTTTGAAGGAATATCAGAAGAGGCGAATCACCACCTTTTTTAATCCGAGCCTCGATCCGCTGGGTTCCGGATATCACATCATCCAATCCAAGGTGGCCGTGGGGTCGGGGGGAATCTTCGGGAAGGGGTTCATGAAGGGGACGCAATGCAAGTTGGGTTTTCTTCCGGAGCAGCACACGGACTTCATCTTCTCCGTTTTGGCGGAGGAATGGGGGCTGGTCGGATCGCTCTTCTTGATCGGTCTCTATCTCGTCCTCATCCTGTGGGGACTCCGGATTGCTGTTTCAGCCAAAGACCGATTTGGAGCCATCCTATCTTTCGGCGTGGTCGCCATGCTTTTCTGGCATGTCTTCATCAACCTCGGCATGGTGGTGGGGATGATGCCCGTCGTTGGCATTCCGCTTCCCCTGCTCAGTTACGGTGGGTCTTTTATGATCTCGACGCTCATAGGGGTTGGCCTCCTTCTAAACGTCAGCATGAGGAGGTACCTGTTCTGATTTCGGATTGCGGATTGCGGATTGCAGAATAAACGACACAAAAGATTCAGAGAGAAGGGATTTATGTCTCCATATTCCGAATTCCGAAACCCCCTCACCCTTTCGCTCTCCCCAGAGGGGAGAGGATGGGGTGAGGGGGTTAGAAGGGCACGTCGTCGTCAGGGATGGGAGGCATTTCAGGTTCGACGACTTCTTTGTCGAAACCAGGAGAACTCGTCTGTCCGCCGGGTGACCCCAGCATCTGCATCTGGTTGGCAATGATCTCTGTCGTGAATTTTTTATTGCCCTCTTTGTCCTCCCATGAACGGCTCCGGATGCGGCCCTCGATATAGACCTGCTTTCCCTTGTTCAAATAATCGCGACAGATCTCGGCCAATTTGCCGAAGGCCACGATTCGGTGCCATTCCGTGGTTGTTATCTTCTCCCCGGCCTTGTTTAAGCGATTTTCACTCGTCGCCATACGGAAATTGGCAACCGTGGTGCCGTTGTTAAGATACCGGACCTCAGGATCCGCACCCAAATGACCAATCAGAATCACTTTGTTGACACCGGCCATAATGTTTTCCTCCCTTTCTTGGGCCTGAAATGGGTCATTCCTTCCGTGCCATTTGACCTTATCATTTCTCAACGTTCTTTTCAAGGGATCTTGAAAAAGGGCCTCTGTCCTGCTCGAGGAGAAAAGAGAGGAGCAGTCGGTTCCCAATGGATACGCAAGGCCCGCAAAGTATATTGACGGGGGGAAAAATATATATTAGCTTTTTATTATACCGTTTATCAGAGGGCCAATATGGGAACAAGGGTCGCTTTTTTTGTGACGATCGGAATCCTTATCTGTTTTTCCGCCTCCATCCTGTCCGCCCAAACGGATTTTCCCTCCTGTTCCTCTTTTGGCATCCAGCGATTTCAGGAAAAGAAAGCGGCCCATCCCTTTTCCCTTAAAATGGCGGATGGTAAGCAGGCCGCGCTAAACGACTTCCGGGGAAAACCTGTGGTCTTTACCTTCTGGGCCTCGTGGTGCTCGGCCTGTAAAGAGGACATCCCTCTGATCGAAAAATTTGCCCAGGGGAAAAGAGACCAAGTCACGATCTTCACGATTGCCATCGATGGAGAAAATGAGAAGAGAATCCAGCGCATCATCAAGGAATGCAAGATCACTTTGCCCGTCTTTCTGGACGTGAAGGAGAAGATCGCCAAGACCTATGGC
>Ga0315297_10002442_pt1 | contig 11750 bp, 9 predicted proteins | sample YL17G15_0_MG_FD_203628 | JGI IMG/M metagenome (GOLD analysis project Ga0315297, IMG submission 203628) | Sediment microbial communities from Yellowstone Lake, YNP, Wyoming, USA - YL17G15_0 | ecosystem: Environmental > Aquatic > Freshwater > Lake > Sediment | place: USA: Wyoming | collected... | reverse complement strand
CGAGGACAGGACCCGGGTCGCAGTTTCCGGAGACCCTCAGGCGCCCTGGACCGAAAGATCGGCGGCGGGCGGGAACTTGGGCGGATGGCGCGCTTTGGTCGCCTGCTCGAAGGCGAAGGCGAGCTTGATCAGGATCGGCTCGCTCCAGGCCCTTCCGAAAAAGGACAGCCCGATCGGAAGCCCGAAGACGAACCCGGCCGGGACCGTGATATGGGGATAGCCGGAGACCGCGGGCGGCGTCGAGCATCCGCCACCCGAGTAATGGTCGCCGTTGACGAGATCGGTCGTCCAGGCCGGGCCGCCGGTCGGCGCAACAAGCGCGTCGAGCTTGTGTTTGCCCATCAGGGCATCGATCCCTTCCGTCCGGGTTAAACGGAGGTTCTTGGCCAGAGCGTTCCGATAAGCCTTGTCCGTGAGGGGGCCTTTAGCTTCGGCTTGGAGGAAGAGCTCTTGCCCGAAATAGGGCATTTCTTTGTCGCGCAAGCGCTCGTTGAAGTCGATGATTTCCTTGAGGCTGCGGACCGGCGCGGACGGTCCCAGCCAGACCAGGTAGGCGTTGAGGTCGGCCTTGAATTCGTAAAGGAGCACCTCGAACTCCGAGTCGTCAACACGCTTGTTCTTATCGAAGTCGACCGGATCGACCAGGACGGCGCCGAGTTTCTTGAGGTCCTCGAGCCGCGCCTCCATGAGCTTATCGACCTTGTCATGGAAGCCGAAGAAGCCGCGGACGACGCCGATCCGGGCGCCTTGGAGGCCGTTCGGATCCAGGACCTTGCCGTAATCGATGGCGGCGGGCGCGCGGGGGACCAGGGTCGCGGCGTCCTTGGGATCGGCCCCAACGAGGGCGGCCAGCAGGGCCGCGGCGTCGGCGACCGTCCGGGCCATCGGGCCGGCCGTGTCCTGGCTATGGGCGATCGGAACGACGCCGGAACGGCTGACCAAGCCGAGGGTGGGCTTGATGCCGACGAGCCCATTCGTCGTCGCCGGACAGACGATCGAGCCGTCCGTCTCGGTGCCGACCGCGGCGGCGCATAGACTCGCGGACGCGGCGACGCCCGAGCCGGAGCTCGAACCGCAGGGATTCCGGTCCAGAGCGTAGGGGTTCCTGGTCTGGCCGCCCCGTCCGCTCCAGCCGCTCGTCGAGCGGGACGAGCGGAAGTTGGCCCACTCGCTGAGGTTCGTCTTTCCAATGATGACGGCCCCCGCCTCGCGGAGTCTCCGGACCAGGAAGGCGTCCTCGGGCGGGACGGACCCGACCAGAGCGAGCGAGCCGGCCGTCGTCTGCATCCGGTCCCGGGTGGCGATGTTGTCCTTGATCAGGATCGGGATGCCGTGGAGCGGACCTCGCGTCTTACCGGACTTCCGTTCGGCGTCCAGGGCGTCCGCGATCGTCCGCGCTTCGGGGTTGACCTCGATGACCGAGTTGAGGGACGGTCCTTTCTTGTCGATCTCTTCGATCCGCGCGAGATAAAGGTCCGTAATGGAGCGGGCCGTGAATCGTCCCGACTCCATCCCGGCCCGGAGCTCGGCGATGGTCGCCTCCTCGAGCTCGAACGGTCCGGCCGCCGGCGTACTTGGAGGGGGAGGGGAGGGGCTTCGATCCGCGCGGCGGCATGCCAAGTTTCCGGCCGCCAGCGCGCTTCCAGCCAGGCCGCAATGCAGGAAGTGTCTACGTTTCATGATTCCTCCTTCGGCGTTCGGGGCCTATCTGTGAGAGACATGATCCAGCCCTCGGGTTGAAGGTATCACGCGCCCGGAATTCCGGTCAAGCTCGCCGTGCGGTCCGGAGAGAGGGAAAGGTCCCTAATCCGTCCGGGTTCGCCCGGAGGAGGCCGCCGGCTTGAATTGGGCCATAAAACCGTCGAAGTCCCCCCCGAGGTTTTTTTGAAAAGGCGAAAGGACCGGAAAATCCGGGCTGTTGGTAAAGCCGGTCAGATAAACCCTTCCCCCGGGGCCGAGGGCGATTCCTTCTCCGTAGTCGTGATAGAGGCCGCCGAGGAACGTCGAGAAGAGCAGGCTCTGTCCTGACGGGGACAGGATCGTCAGAAAGGCGTCGTTTCTTCCCTTCTTGGTTTTCTGGAAGGCGGATTTCATCGGGAAGCCGGCGCTCTCCGTTTCGCCCGTAATGAAGGCCGAGCCGTCCGCGCCGACCACGATATCGGAGGCTTCGTCCGAACCCGCCCCGCCGAGATAGGTCGAATAAACGAGGCTTTGACCGTCCGGCGCGAGTTTAGCCGCGACGGCGTCGGCCGAGCCCTTGCGGGTCGGCTGAAAGGCTTTCTTGACGGGGAATGGCCCCCGGCTGTAGCCCGCGACATACATGCTCCCGGCGCCGTCGACGGCAAGAGCGCGCCCGATGTCCTCCCAGGGTCCGCCCAGGTATGTCGAATAGGCCAAGCTTTGTCCGTCCGGAGAGAACTTGGTCAGGAAAATATCCACGGCGCCGCCGAATTTGGCTTGATAGGGTTTCTTGACCGGGAAATCCTTGCTGTAGGTGATGCCGAGAACGCAGGGGGCGCCGCCGGCATCCAGGGCCATGTCCATGCCCCAATCAAAGCGCGCTCCGCCCAGATAGGTTGCATAGAGGAGGGACGCGCCGTCCGGAGAGACCTTGACTAGAAACGCGTCGTCGGTGCCCCCGAGGGATTTCTGATATGAATTCTTGATGGGAAAATCGCGGCTGCTCGTGCATCCTGCGACGAAGGCCGTCCCTTTTGCGTCGAGGGCGATCTGGGTCGCCATTTCGTTTCCGCCGCCGCCCAGGTAGCTGGAGTAAATAAGACTTTTCCCGTCGGGGGCCAGCTTGAGAACGAACGCATCGAACTGCCCTCCGCCGTACCTTTTCTGGAAGGGCTTCTTGATCGGGAACCTGTTGCTGGTCGTACCGCTGGCAAGATACACCGAGCCGTCCGTTCCCAAGGCCAGTCCCGCGCTGAACTCCTGGACATTGCCTTGCGGAAAAAACGCCGAGTAGACTAAGGATCGACCGTCCGGGGACAGCTTCGTGATGAAAACGTCGAGCCGATCGTATGAAGCCGACCCGGAGTGTTGTGAGGCCGGTGCCGTCGGGAAGTCGGCGCTGTAGGTGTTGCCGATTAGATAGACGGCTCCAGTCGGATCGACGGCGATCCGCCATCCCGCGTCCGAGCCGCGTCCGCCCAGGTAGGTCGAGCCGGCCAGGATATAGGGATCGATGACGAGGGGGCGAGCGCGGTCGTAGTTTCCGACACGGAATCCGAAATCACGGCCGCCCCGGCACTCAAAGTCCGTTTCGACTTCGACCCTATGCCCCCCGATTTCCTGATAGGAACGGGGTTTCTTATGGCGGATCTCGCCCAAGGCGGTAAGGACAACGAGGTCGCCCCGGGCGTCGACAGCGGCTTCCCGGGCGCCCTCGAAGGAAAGCGCGATGGCTCGGGGATCTGCGTCCGGGCGGACGATCCAATCGTACTCGACCTCCCCGCCAAGGCCGTAGACCTTGAGATCGATCCCGGGATACAGCTCTTTATAGAGGACGGATCGACAGGTTGGGATATCCGTCCGCCAATCCTCGGGGTTCCGGCCGTAAAAATAGCTGACCCGGTAGCCGGCCGGGTTGTCCGGGACGATTCGGGCGGGCTCTTGGGCCCCCTTGAAGACCAGCTTGGCGAGAACGCGCCTCGCCCCCGGTTTCGGGTCCCGGGGAAGAGGCTGTGCGGCATCAAAGACCAGTCCGTCTTTCGTCAGCCAAAGAGTGTAGCGGGCGGTCCGAGCGTAAAAAAGCGCGGGGCTCGACACCTGACCTCGATTCGCGATGAAATAGAGGGGGACCCTTCCGAAATCCGGACTCGGCGAGAGGCCGGGTTCCGTTATCGTCGAGGGCCCGTCCGGCAGATTTCCCCCGATCGTCCTCTCGGCCGCGGGCGGGGCGAGCAGAGGGCCCAAAGCCAGAAGCGCGGTTATAATTCCGATAGCGGCGAACATCTTTGCCATCGAAATCCTCCTTTACCGGCAGCGAAGCGGACCCGTCCTTTCTGCGACCAATCTAGGACACCGGATCCGGATTGTCAACCCGAGCGGCTGGCGGAGGACAATTGAATCCCGCGGCCATCAAGCGCGTCAACAACTGCCTCTTGATCGACGCGGAGGAGCACCGGGTCCTCGTCGACGCCGGACTGGGCCGTGTCGTTTCCGGATGGCGGACGGGATGAGGCCGAGGCGGCTGGGCGTTATCAGCCAAACCTAACCCTGACCCCGGACGATTTCGAAATGCTGGTCGTCGCGGAAAAAGCGGAGGGCTAGACCGTTCAGTCTTTGGTGGCCGGACCGCCGTCGAAGTTGGCGCCTGCGGACGCAATCGTGACTTCCTGGTCCTTGCTTCCCTTGTTGATCACAAGGAAGGACATTCCGAATCCCCGGGAGATCTTCCAGTTCTGTCCCAGCTTCCAGTTAGTGGCCTTGTAGGCGGAGCTTCCGGTGTAGCCATGCCAATTTCCCGACGCCAACCAGAATCTGACCGAGCCGTCATAGACGTCGACGTTGGAAATATAGATATTATTAGCAGCCGTCCGCCAGATGAGCTGGATCTCGTTAGCGTAGGTGCCGCCCAGGGCCGGATTCGAGAGCGGGGCGTGGATCCAGACGCTTTTCCCTTTCTTGATCAAAACGCGGAGCCCCCAGCCGGCCACATCGTACGATGTGATGCTGCTGAGGGACGAGGGCTGTATGACGGCCGTGGCGCCATGGCAGAAGAACCAAGCGGCCCGGGCCGGAGCGGCCGCGAAGGCCAGGACGGCGAGAAGAGCGAAAACCAGAAAACCCTTGAATAGACGATGCATTGATGATCCCTCCTGGATTGGAAATTGATGAAAATAATTTATCATGGATCGGCCTCAAAGGTCAACTGAAGTCCGGCCGAAGTCAATTTGAACGAGGACCGGCGCCGCCGTAAGGACCAGGACCGCGGAGATCGTCAGGATGGAGAATACGCGGAACGGAACTCTCTTGGGAATGCCTCCTTGTTTCTAATTCGAGGCCAAGCTTGCACGGCCGGCGGGCCGTGTCAATGCAGACCCCTCCCTCTGAAGAGGTCTTTTGGATTGACGGTCGGGACCGCCCAGGCTGGACGCCGAGGGGTTTATTTGCCCGCCGAGCCGGGCGGCCGCCTACCGGCTTCCTTCACTCGCGGCGGCGGGGAGCCCGCTCGAAAAAGTGTTCAGAACGATTTTGCCTATTTGTCGGTCATATTGGCGCCGACACAGTCGATGCCAAAGAATAAATCTGACCCGCCGGTCACGGTTGTCGTAATGGTGATGTTAAGACCTCGATAGATCTTCCATTTTGCTCCCAGGTTGAGCTTGATGAGCTTGGCATGTCCGGACCACTTGCCGGTGATCGTTTTAAATTTAGTGGCGCCGTCCCAGACATCAACCTGAGTGATCTTGGCGTTGGCGCCGCCGGTCGAACAGTAGATCCAGATCTCGGAAACCGTCCAGCTGTTGTTGGCGGGGTTGGGGATAGGGACTTGAAGATAGCTGGTCGTCCCTTTTTTCTGCGTGAAGACGAGTCCGTTTCCGTAATAGCCGGAGCTGACAATGTTGGTCATCTCCTGAATATGGCCGCCGGCCCCGTGCATATAAAACCAATCGGCTTGGGCGGGCGCAGCCGCCAAAGCTAAAATCCCGAGGAAAGCGAGAGCCAGAAAACCCTTCGACAAACGATTCATTGTGTATCCCTCCCGGATATTGAAGTTGACCTCAGGTTAGCACAGAACCGGTCTACAGTCAACCGGTAATGAAATCCGAGGGGAGGAGCGCGTTTGGGGCCCGCGGGCTCGGGCCCGGGGGATCAGCGGTCCTTGATATCGCGGCCGACGGCCCGGAGGCGGTCTCCGGCGAAGGTCAGTTTGACGAAGGAGCCGTCCAGCCAGAAATAGAGCAAATGCCGCTCCCCGCCGCCGCCCGCGAGGATCAGGTTGGGCGTTCCCATGACCTTGACGGTCTCGGAGACCGGAAGCCCGGCCGCGCCCGTCCGCAGTCCGTTGATTCGGGCTTCGAGGCCGGACGGGGAGGAGGCCGCGACCTCACCGCGTAACTCGGTCCACTTCGGCCGGGGAACCTCCGTGATCAGGGCATCGGGGGCGAGGATATAGGCGAGGCCGGCCACCCGCTCCGACCGTTCGACGCCGGCCGGGGCGGTTTCCCAGGCGACTTTCAGCAAGACGCATTCGGCCGGCCTGAAAATTTCGCAGGCGGGCGGGCGGCAATTGAGCGGGGCGAACAGGACGGGATCGGCCGGGGGCTGGCCGTAGAGCGAAACGAGCTCCGTTCTAAGTTCGTTCTTGGCCCGAGACTCAGCCGGCGTCAGGACGATCGCCGTCAGAAACTCGAAGGGCCGATCGTCCCCTAAAGCGCGGGCGGCCTCGGGCTGGATGTTCTTGGAAACCGGGACGCTCTTGAAAAGGAGCTTGACGCTGGCATAGCCGCCCCGGTTGGCGTACTCGATAGACCGCGCCGTTTCAAAACTCGGCGGCCCCCAGGCGTCCACCACGGCCTCTTTGGTTATGCCTAGGCCCAGCCCTTCGAACTCGAACTCGAGCGGATGGGGCGGAGACCCGGCGTCCAGGGACGGAGATCGATCCTTCTCGCCGGACGAACAGGAGGCCAGGACGATGGCCAGCATTCCGACCACCGCCAGCGCGCGGACCCTCACTCTCCCTCCTTTGCCCAAGGTTCAAACCATCGAGGCGTCAGAATCGGATTCAATTTCAGCTGACCCCTCTCGACTACGAGCTTTTTATACCAGACGGGACCGAAGTTGTCAACCGGCTGCGGGGCTGATCGTCGAATGGTTTTCAACTTTCCCATGAATACCGAAAGTTACACGAGGCGAATAGGCCGTCCTCAGGTACTCATGGAGCCGTTGTTTAGACTCATATAAGGATTTTCAATGCGTTTGAACGGCTCCATGAGTGGAACCGACGGGACTGGTGCCAGGGGTTCGGGGGCAGAGGACGGCTTATTCGCCGTAGTCCGGATAGCGGCGAGCTGTTCCGGCGCGAGGAATCGCCGGCCGAGCTTGACGCGATTTCTGTTCCTGATAGAATTGGTTCAGCGACCATGGCAAGAATGCGAACGCGCGAGGCTTCGGTCATTCTATTCTGGGGAGGGTTGTGGGGGCTTGCCGAGGCCGTACTGGGACACGGCCTTCATCTTCTCCGCATTCCCGGACTGGCCGGCTGGATCATGTTTCCGGTCGGTTTCTGGATGATGAGGCGGGCGTTCGCCCGGAACGGCCGGGCCGTCGTTCTGGCCGGGATTCCGGCCGCGGCGGCGGCCGTCAAGCTGGCCGATTTTCTGCTGCCCCTGTCCGATCCTTTTATGGTCATCAACCCGGCCGCGGCCATCCTTTTGGAAGGACTCACCGCCGGCTTTCTGCTCATGCGGTCTAAAGAGCGAACGCCGTCGTTCCTCTCGCTCGTCGCGGTCTCGGCCGCCTGGCGGGCCGCTTACTTCGGCTGGGGATCGGCCGCGGCGGCGCTGTGGGGGGCTCCGACAGTTTTCGGGCTGGACGGCTTCGATCCCTGGAGATATTTCGCGCTTGACCCTTTGATCGCCGCCGCCCTGATCCAAGCCGCGTTCCTCGCCGCGCGTTCGGGAGCGGCGGCCGCTCTCAAACTTCGGGCCGGGAGTCGAGGGGTTGACCGGCTGGCCGGGCGGCCGGCGTGGGCCGTCGCGTCCCTCCTCTGGGCGGCCGCCGTCGAGATCCTGTTGAGACGAGGTTGACGGACCGGCCGCCATGTCCGGATTCAGCGGAATCAAGAAAAAAATCGAGACGGCCTCGATGTCCCGGCGGAGCTTCCTCCATTGGAGCTCCTTCGTCGGCGGCTCGGCTTTCGCCGGGCGCAAGCTGGCCGGCCGCCTCCGCCGCGCCGCGACGGGAGCCGGTTCGGGCCTGAAGGGGCGGTTGGCCGGCGTCCAGGATGACGCGCCCCTGCGCGTCGTCAGGACCGGCTGCCCGTCCCACAATTGCGGCGGCCGCTGCCTGCTTAAAGTCACCGTGAGCGAAGGCCGCATCGCGAGGATCGAGGGCGACGACCGGCCCGGCGATTCGATCGAGGATCCCCAGCTCCGGCCCTGTATCCGGGGACGGTCCTACCTCGGCCGCCAATACCATCCCGACCGGCTCACCCGTCCCATGAAGCGGACCGGAAAGAGGGGGGAGGGCCGCTTCGCCCCCATCTCCTGGGAGGAAGCGGCCGGAATCCTGGCGGCCGGCCTGACTAGGATCAAGGCCGAGTATGGAAACGCCGCGATCTATATTCCCTACGGCACCGGGAGCTACAACCAGCTCAACGGCCGGCAGACCGCCCAGCGCCTTCTGAACCTTTTTGGAGGCTCGCTCGGCTTCTACAACTCCTACTCCTGGGCCGCCATTGCGAACGCGACGCCGACCGTCTACGGGACCTCGGTCACCGGAAACCAACGCCAGGATTGGCTCAATGCCCGCTATATTCTGATGTGGAGCTGGAACCCGGCCGAGATGCGGGACGGGACGAACTCCGAGTACTTCGTCCGCAAGGCCCGGGAAAAGGGTGCCCGGGTCGTCTGCATCGATCCGCGAATGACCTTGAGCGCCGTCGCCCTCGCCGACGAATGGATTCCGATCAGGCCCGGCACGGACGCGGCGATGATGTCGGCCATGGCCCAGGTCATGATCGGCGAAAACCTCCACGACGCCGCCTTCGTCCGGAGCCATTGCGTCGGTTTCGACGAAACCCAGATGCCGGCCGGCTGCGAAGGGGCGGAATCCTACAAGGACTACATCCTGGGGACGCGGGACGGGACGCCCAAAACGCCCGAATGGGCCGAGAGGATCACGGGCGTTCCGGCGGCGACCATCGCCCGGATCGCCCGCGAATACGCGACGATCAAGCCCGGCGTCCTTTACCAGGGGTACGGAATGCAGAGGCGCGCCTTCGGCGAGCAGGCCGTCCGGGCCGGCTGCGTTCTGGCCGCCATCGCGGGAAACGTCGGCGTCCCGGGCGGGTGGGCGAGCGGAATGGCGCTTCAGGCTCCGGACGGCGGACCCTTCTGGCTCGTTTTTCCGACCGGACGCAATCCCGTCAAAGCCGCCATCCCCTCGTTTTTATGGACGGAGGCCGTCCTTCGCGGCAAGGACATGGGGCGGGCCGACGGGGTCGTCGGCGCCGAGAAGCTCGGGACGAATATCAAACTCATCTGGGCGGTCGCCTCGAACGCCCTCATCAACCAGCACGGGAACATCAACCGGACGGCCCGCATCCTGGTCGATGAAAGCCTCGTCGAGCTTCTCGTCGTCCAGGACAATTTTCTGACCCCGACCGGCCGCTTCGCCGACCTCCTCCTCCCGGCCTGCACCCAGTTCGAGACCTGGGGCCTCGAGGACGGCTGGAAATACGGGGACGAGGTCCTGTTGATGCCCAAGATCGTCGAGCCGCCCGGCGAGGCCTTGAGCGATTACGCCATCTGCGCCAAGGTCGCGGAACGGCTTGGGCTCCGCGAGGCCTACACCGAGGGCCGCTCCGAGCGGGATTGGGTCGCCTGGGCGATCGAGGAGTACCGCAAAACGCGGTTTCCCGACATCCCGGCCCTGGACGAGTTCGAGGCCTCGAACGCCGGCGTCTACAGCGTCCCGGTCAAAGCGCCGGCGGTGGCCTTCGTCGATTTCCGGCGCGATCCGGTCCGCCATCCCCTGGCGACGCCCTCGGGCCGGATCGAAATCTTCTCCAAGCGCCTCCACGACCTCGGCCGGCCCGCCGAGATCCCGGCCGTGCCCAAATACGTCCAAGAATGGGAGAGCCCGTTCGGGCCGGAGGCGCAGCGCTTCCCTCTGTCGGTCATCGGGCACCATTACCTGGCCCGGGTCCACTCGACCATGGACAACGTCGATTGGCTCAAAGAGGCCTTCCCCCAGCGCGTCTTCATCAATCCGGCCGACGCCGAGGCGCGCGGCCTCAAGGACGGGGACGAGGTCCGGGTCTTCAACGAGCGGGGGGCGACCGTCCTCCACTGCCGGGTTACCAAAAGGATCATGCCGGGCGTCATCGCCATTCCCCAGGGCGCCTGGTGGCGGCCGGATAAGAACGGTGTCGACCGGGGAGGCTCGGTCAACGTCCTGAGCTCGGAGCGCTGGACGGCGCTCGCCTTCGGGAACGCGCAGCACACGATCATGGCCCAGATGGAGAAGGCCTGACGATGAGCCGCTACGGATTCTTCTTCGACGCGAGCGCCTGCTCGGGCTGCAAGACCTGCCAGGCCGCCTGCAAGGACAAGAACGGCCTCGGGGTCGGAGTCCTCTGGCGCCGGGTCTACGAGGTCCAGGGCGGCGCCTGGCGCAAGGAGGGCGGACTCTGGCGGCCGGCCGTCTTCGCCTACAACGTCTCGGTCGCCTGCAATCATTGCGAAGAGCCCATCTGCCGCACGGTCTGCCCGACCGCGGCCGTCATCCGGCGCGAGGACGGCATCGTCACCATCGACCGGGCCCTCTGCATCGGCTGCCGCTACTGCGAATGGGCCTGCCCTTACGGCGCCCTTCAGTTCGACGAGCCGCTGGGCCGGATGACGAAATGCGACTTCTGTCCGGACGAGCTCGAGGCGGGGCGGCCGCCCGTCTGCGTCGCGGCCTGCCCGATGCGGGCGCTCGACTTCGGCGAGGTCGAGGAGCTCAGAGCCAAGCACGGCGCGACGGCCGCGATCTTTCCCCTTCCCAAGCCCGAGGTCACCAAGCCGGCCCTCGTCATCAAGCCCCACCGGGACGCGGCGCGGGCCGAATCCGAGGGCGCCGAGGTCGCCAACTGGGAGGAGATCTGAGTGGCGCGGCGCGAGTGGCCGCTGGTCGCCTTCACGCTCCTGGGACAGACGGCGGTCGGTGCGTTCTGGTTGACCGCCGTTCCGCTGGCTTTCGCGGGCCGGAGCGCGGCCGACCTGGGCGGGCTGTCGCTCGGGTTCGCGGTTTACGGAGGGATCGCCGGGCTGCTCGGGATCGCGGCCGCCTCTTCCTTCTTTCATCTGGGGCGCCCTTGGCGCGCGGCCCACGCCTTGAAGAACCTGGGAAGCTCCTGGTTGAGCCGCGAAATCTTCGGCGAGCTCGTTTTCCTGTTTCTGACGGCGGGCCTCGCCTTGATCGAATGGATCCGGCCGGGAGGAACGGGCCGGGCCGGCGTCCTCCGGGCCGCCGTCCTTGTCACCGGGGCGAGCGGCCTCCTGTTTCTCTATGGGATGATCCGTCTCTACATGTTGAGGACGGTTCCGGCCTGGCGGGATGCGCACACGCCGGTTTCGTTTCTCGTCACGTCGCTCATTCTCGGCGCGCTGGCCTCGGCGGTATTCTTGCGGTTAACCGGATCGAGCTTGGAAGGGGTTGGATTCCCGACAATTCGTTCCCTGGCCTTGATCGCCTTCGCCGGCATGGTCGCGGGGCTTGCCGTGTCCGTTTTCTTGACTCCTCAAGTCGGGATCTTCGGGGCGAGGATCGCGACCCTGTTGGCGCCCCCCAAGCGAAAGATCGTCCCTTTCGTCGTGGCGCGGGGTCTGCTCCTGGCCGTCTCCGGAGCGGCCATCTTGATGTATGGCGCCCGGCTGAAGATCGCCCCGGACGCGACCGTCAATCCGCTTCTCTGGCTGGCCGTCGCCGGGGGACTGGCCGCCGAGCTGGCCGGCCGCCGGCTGTTTTACGCCCTTTACAGCCGGGTCGGAATTTAACGAACCATTGCGGGGTCAAACCTACACTTT
>Ga0315297_10002440_pt1 | contig 11757 bp, 13 predicted proteins | sample YL17G15_0_MG_FD_203628 | JGI IMG/M metagenome (GOLD analysis project Ga0315297, IMG submission 203628) | Sediment microbial communities from Yellowstone Lake, YNP, Wyoming, USA - YL17G15_0 | ecosystem: Environmental > Aquatic > Freshwater > Lake > Sediment | place: USA: Wyoming | collected... | reverse complement strand
CATGGGGCTGTTACGGCTTCATCCGCTGGCGCAATGCGAGATCGCGGGCGCGCGGCCAAGGTTCATTGATGCCGTGTTCACAGGCCACTTCAGGACCGGCATGACGGAACGCCTCGGTGCTGACCTCTCTGAGCGCATCGTGGCAGGCGGGTATCCCGCGGCGCTTGTCCGTCGCAGCGCGGGTCGCCGCGGCGCGTGGTATCGCGACTACATCGAGACCCAGATCCAACGCGACGTCCGCGACCTCGCCCGGGTCCACGCGCTCGACGTGTTGCCCCGACTGCTCGCCGTGGCCGCGAGTCATACGGCCACGTTGCTCAACGTGGCGGACCTGGCGGGGCCCTTCGAATTGACGCGCCAGACGATTCACGACTACGTGTCCCTGCTGGAGCGGGTGTTCCTGATCGATCGCCTGCCCGCATGGCACACGAACCACCTCGCCAGATTCGTCAAGCGTTCCAAGCTTCATATCGGTGACACCGGCGTGGCCTGCGCGCTGCTTGGCATGGACGCGCCGGCGCTCGACCGAGATCGGACCGTGATCGGGCCACTGCTCGAGACCTTCGTGCTCCAGGAACTTCGTCGCCAGGCGAGCGGGCGCCCGTCGCCCGTGGACTTCTTCCACTTCCGCGATCGCGACGATTTCGAGGTGGACATCGTCATGGAGCGGGGCCATGCCGCCGTTGCCGGCGTCGAGGTGAAAGCGGCGGCGACTGTGGCGGAACGTGACCTCCGCGGACTGCGCAAACTCAGGGCCGCCGCGGGCACCCGCTTCACAGCTGGCGTGGTCCTCTATGACGGGACCGCGACCATCAAGTTCGACGACAGCCTGTACGCCGTTCCGTTGCGCTCGCTTTGGGAGGCGGCGTGAGGACGCGCTGCTGGGGCCGCGTAGCGGGAATCCAACAGCGCACGATCGCCCTGGGGCGACCGTAGCCGGCGTCACGCCGGCCACGTATTCCGTGCCCTTCATCTCGAGGGTGGACGACGGCTGGCGCGCACCACGAAGGACGCGGCCCGGAGGCAAGACCCTCGAGTTCAAGCGAGAACTCTCTGCGCCGGACCGCGTCCCGAAGACGATCGTCGCCTTCGCCAATACCGCCGGCGGGACACGGCTGATCGGCGTGGACGATCGGACTCGCCGTGTTCGCGGCATCGGCGAGCCGCTTGATGTGGAGGAGCGACTCGCGAACCTGATGAGCGACGGGATCGCTCCGCGCCTGCTGCCGGAGATCGAGATTCTCCCGTGGCGCCGCACGCACAAGGACTGCTCTGGCTGTCTCCGCCGGCACGGTCAGGCGTCATGGATTCCGCGCTGAAGTAGCGGTGCTCCGCGAGGGCCGTTCGTCATCCTGTTCCAGCAGAATGGCCCCGACCAGGCGCACGAAACTAAACCCACAGTTTCGTAACGTGCAGACGAAAGAAGCGCGTGGCACGAAAGGTAACCATTGGTTACTGTTTGTCCATGTGCACAGCGGCGAAGCGACCGGACTGGAACCTCCTGTTCGAGACAGCGATCGCACAGGAAGGCCATTTCACCACCGGGCAAGCAGCCGATGCCGGCTATTCGACTCAGCTGCTGCTCAAACACATCCGCGCCGGGCGGGTCGTGCGGAGACGCCGGGGCATCTACCGACTCGTCCACCTCCCCGCAGGTGAGCACGAAGAGCTGATCACCGTCTGGCTCTGGTCGGAACGCGCCGGCGCGATCTCGCACCAGACCGCGCTGGCTCTCCACGGGCTTTCGGATGCACTCCCAGCGAACATACACCTGACGCTGCCGCGCGCTTGGCGACGTCGCCGGTTCAGGGTTCCGGCCGGCGTCGTGCTCCACCACGCGGACGTGCCGCCAGACGACCGCGCCTGGTTCGGCGCGGCGCCAACCACCAACCCTCGGCGAACGCTGAACGACTGCGCCCGTGAGGCCATGGCTCCCGACCTGCTGCGCCAGGCAGCGCGGCAGGCCATCCGTCGTGGACTCGTCGCCAAGGCCGAGCTTGGCGACGTGGATGAGGCCCTGCGCCCCTCCGGAGGACTCGGCGCATGACGACGCGCACCTATTCCTCACCTGAGGCCTTCAAGCAGGCGCTAAAGCAGCGTCTCCGCTCGCGCGCCCTCATCGTCCACCCCGCTCCAATCGCGGAGGAACCACTTGGGTTCCTTGCGGAGAGCTTTTGCCACGTTCTTGAACCACGGGCGAACCAGAAACCCGTAGTGGATGCCGGTGAGCAGTCCGGTCCAGCGCTTGGCCGTGTCGACCGCCACCTGCACTTCCCCTGCGAGATTCGCGTACACGAGAGGCTGCGCGCTCCGCTCGGCGAGGATATGCATCAGGGTCTCCATCGTGCCGAGGTCGGTGATGCGCGCGAGATCCCGGACGTCCTCCCTTGAGAGTCGATCCCGCCTGAGGGATCGCCCACCGAGGTGAGTATTTGCAGCTTGATACCGTGGCGTAGCCGGTCCACGTTGTGAAGCTTCACTGATCCTGTGCGGCCCGTTCTGCGCGCAATCGTCATCTCTTGGCGTCGCGCAGGAGGAAGGCCGTGAAGGTTGTGGCGACGAGTCAGGACTATCCGCCGGTGCAATGCCCGCGGGGGGTGCATCAACGGTAGCCGAACAGGGGCGGGAACACGACAACCACCAGTGCCGCCCATACGGAGTACACGGGAAGATAGGCGATCTGCCATCGCTCCAGGACGGCAAACGAGCCCCGGTGACGCAGGAAGCACGCATAGAGCCACGCCGACCACACCAGGTTGACGAGCAGAATGAGATTCTCGCCAAGAGCCGCCACTCGGTTGGGAGTGAAGCCAAACTCGGAGATGCGGGCAGCGATCGCCGCGAGCGCCACCCCATCGACCACGAGCGCGCTGACCACGAGCAGCAGTTGCAGCCCGTCGAAGAAGTCGGGCGGTGCCTGCGGGTCGCGCGCGGAGGCGGCGTAGAGCACCAGCCCAACGACCAGCGCCAGCAGCAGGTCGAAGCCGATCAGTACCTCCCGCTTCACGTTGATGGGGCTGCCTGTCCACGCCATCGTGGCCAGAAACACCAGCAGCAGAACTGAGAACAGCGGCGTGAACAGCCTGGTCAGCACCGGTGCCATGTTCTCGATGACACTTTGCTTCGCCTCCACCAGCCAGGATCCGATGATGACGGCCCCCGCCGCTCCGCACGGGATCAGCCAGCCCGCGACGAACCAGTCGGGATTCATGTCGATGGCGCGGAACATCATGAACGTAAAGAGGGTGACGACGAACCCGCCGAGCGCGATGAGCACGTAGTAGATCGCCAGCTCGCCCGAGAACCGGACGAAGTTCATGCGCCCACCGTCGGCGAACCAGCGGCCTCGGACATACGCGACGCCGATGGCCATCCAGAGGGCGATGGGCAGGTGCAGAATGGTCAGCACCTCAGTGTGACTGCCCTTGGGGAAGGGGAAGACGTTGGCGAACACGGCCCCGGCCGCGAAGGGCAGCGCCAGCAAGAGGCCGCTGACAACGCCCGACCCTCGCTTCCACAGGAAGTAGACAGCGAGCAGCGGGAAGACGAACAGGCTGGCGTTCCTGGCGTAGAACAACGGCAGCTCGTCATTAGGGTTGATCGGATGACCGAACAGCGCCGGCACCTTGACGGCCAACGCCGCGGCGACGGCAAGGCTCAGGACGACGATCGTCTCGGCGTGTGAGGTCTTCGCCGGCTCATCGGCTTCGGGGGCCATGACCAGCTGCTTCCACAGCCGCTCGGAGTGCGCGCGTGCAAACTCGCGTGACAGCGCATCGAGGCTGCCCATGCGCTTGACCGCGACCAGGAACGCCTCGTCCCCTGACAGGCCGGCCTCGGTGAGCGCCGCCAGTTGGTCGCGCAGATGTCCCTCGAGCTCCTCCACGTCGGGACCGTGAAGGGCCTGCCGCCGGCGTAAGTACGCCCGCCACTGGGCGATTTGCTCCTCGATCGGTCGATCGGCCACGGTCGTCATACTGTGCACGCCTCCATCCACATACCCCGCAGGGTACTGTCCACGGCTTGCCACTGCTGTCGCTGGGCTGCGAGCTGCGCCCGGCCTTGTCTCGTGATCCGGTAGTACTTACGCCTGCGGCCGTTCTCGGACGCGGACCACTTCGCCGCGACATGACCTTGGCGCTCAAGCCGGTGCAGCACGGGATAGAGCATGCCGTCGGTCCACTGCAGGTGCCCGCCTGACAACTCGGCCACTCGCTTGATGATGGCGTAGCCGTAACTGTCGCCTTCGGCAAGGATGGCGAGCACGAGCGGCGTGGCGGAAGCAGCAACCAGGTCCTTGTTCATGTCCATACGTAGGAGTGTTATACATTGTTGTTCTATGTATGTCAACAACCAGAGGTCAAGGGCCTCGATTGATGGAAGCAGGTAGGAGGTTGGACAACCGCGCTGGAGTGGAAGTCGACAGCTCCGGTGCGGCAAATCGGCTATGAGCGCCGCCGGCAGACGCTGCAGCCTACTTCCTGGCCCAGCGGAGTTTCGCCGCGCCGGCGCGCGGGTTCGAGCGGCACTCTTCGGGGCTGGGCCGGACGACATGCTCGGAAATCGCGGTGTACGTCCCTTCGCGCAGCCCGGACTGAAAGGCCTTCTTCACACGCCGGTCCTCGCCCGAATGAAACGCCACGATCGCCACACGTCCGCCGGGATTCATGCACTGCGGCACGTGTCGGAGCAAGGTGTCGAGGGCGGTGAACTCCTCGTTTACCGCGACGCGCAGGGCCTGGAATACGCGGCGAACGGATTGCTCACGTGCTTCTTCCGTGGCGTGAGTCAGGGCCGCGCGAATCACCGCCGTCAGGTCGGATGTCTGCTCGAAACTTCGACCGGCAAGCGCGTCGGCCAGGGTCAAGGCATGCGGTTCGTCGGCATTCTCCACCAGGAGTGCCGCCAGTCTTGCCGGCTCGATCTTGAGCAGCAGCGCCGACGCCGGCTGGCCCCTGTTCGGATTCATCCGCATATCGAGGGGGCCGGGCGTCTTGAAGGAAAAGCCGCGGCCTGGCGTGTCGAGTTGCATCGACGAGACGCCGAGGTCCGCCAGAAGGCAGTCCGCACCGACAAGGCCCTCCGCAGCGAGAACCCCAGGCAGACCCGCGAAGTTCGATCGCCGCGCGACGAACACGTCCGGGCCGAAACCCAGGCGTCGCATCCGGGCCTCCGCCTTCGGGAGTTCCAGCGGATCCACATCGAGACCTAGCAGCTTCCCGCCCGGTTGAAGCCGCTGGAGCATCGCACGCGCATGGCCCCCATAACCGAGCGTGCAATCGACGGCGGTTTCTCCGGGTTGCGGATCGAGCGCCTCCAGGATCTCGGCGATCAGGATCGGGACGTGCGCGCCGGCGGGTGTCCTTCCGGAGGCGAGCACCTTGTGCACCGTCTCGGGGTATCGCTCCGGCTGGTGCTCCTTGTACTTCTCCTCGAACCGGCGCGGGTGCTTGCCGGCGTAGCGCGGGCGGCGGCGGTGGGGCGAGGACGGATCACCGGTCACAGTTCGTTGTACTTGGCGTTCGAGGACTTGGCCTTGTCCACCGGGTAGCGTTCCTCGTTGCGGGCGAGTTTGGCCCGAATCGCTGCGGCGACGTCGATCCCGGAGTTGTCGGCCAGTTCGAACAGAAGAATGGCAACGTCGGCGATCTCGGACGCGATCTCAGCCCGCCGCTCCACGACGCGGCGATCCGATTGTTCGGGATTCTGCCAGACGAAGTGCTGGAGCAGTTCGCCCGCCTCGGCCGTGATGGCCACGGCGAGTTCCTTCGGATTGTGGAACTGCCGCCAGTCGCGCGCGTCGCGAAAGGCCCGGATCTCTGCCGTCAGCTCGTCAATCGTCGTGCGCATGGAGGACATCGTAGTCGCAGGGGCACGGGACAGACAAACCACGCCACTCGCCGGACTCGCTTCCGCGGACGCCAACTCGGGCCCTTTTCAGGCGCCGTAGCCTTGTCAGCCCCACAAAACATCCGGATGCTATGGCCAGTCCCCAGAGAGCGCTGGTCGTCATGCCGGACGCGATGCTTGGAATTGCCGCGCTTGGCCCCTACGCCGTGCTCGACAGGATCGGTGAGGGCGGAATGGGCGCCGTCTATAGGGCGCGCGACACGCGTCTCGATCGACTGGTCGCGCTGAAGGTGATCCTGTCGGCCAACGCCGCAGACGCCTGTCACCGTCGCAGGCTGCTGGACGAGGCCCGCGCCGCCTCCGCGCTGAGTCATCCCAACATCGTGACGGTCTATAACGCCGGGTCCGCGGAAGGCGAGCCTCGTGACAGACGTCCTCCTTTGCACCCTGCGTTCGAGGCGGGGAGCCAGGGTGCCTCAGACTTCGGGTGACGCTTCCCCAGTGCTGTCGTCGGCGTCCCCCCAGAGCGCCCCCAGTTCGAGTTCGATCTCGCCGAATGGCTCAACCCTGACGACGGCGTCACCCGCGTGGGTGGCGGTGATGACCCATCGGCCGACTTCCAGGTTCAGCACCTCGAGTGTCCGCGCGAGCGGATCCACGATCCAGGCGTGCCGTACTCCTTCCCCGGCGTAGATCGCGAGCTTCTTCACGCGATCGAGAGACGCTGTCGACGGCGAAATGACTTCGCAGACCCAGTCCGGGGTGATGGTGAAATACGCCGTGGCGGGCAGCCGGGGCATCCGGCTGCGATGCCAGCCCGCGAGGTCCGGGACCAGCACATGCCGTCCGAAATGAACCTCAGGCTCGTCCAGGATCATCCATCCGCCTGGGCCACCACGACCTTCGTCGAAGGGCGGTTCGAGCCATCCGCCAAGCCGCGACGAGGCCACGGAGTGGCGCGGCGCCGGTCTTGGACTGGCCCAGAGTTCACCGTCGACGATCTCGGCCACCATGTTCGGCGGCAGTTGCTCGAGATCCTCGTAGGTGGCAGGCCGATCGAACGGTGGGACGCGTGGCACAGGGCGCATTGTACATCGTCGTCTGCACACGCCGTGCCGAGGTCCCGTTGTGCGAAAGCCCCGGGGATCAGCACGATCCGATGTGGCGCGCAATGCGCCGTTTCACTTTTCGTGACGTCCAGCCATGCTGGTGGTTGCAGATATTGCTGACCGGAGCGCGTTCCTCGCGTCGTATGCGGATCGAAGGGCAGCTGATCCACCTGCGCCGCAAACTGATACAGGTTCGGTGAGAACCAGTTGGGGTACTTGCGCATCATGTCGGAGAGGCCTTCCCGGCCTCCGCCGCGCTCACCGTTGAACCGGTACGCGCCCGTGCCTCCCGCGCCGCTGCCGGCCGGCGCCACCACTGTGAGCCGTTCCTCGAAGGCGCCGGCGACCAGCACCGCCTTCCCGATCCTCGAATGACCGACGGCGATGAACTTCCCGCGGTCGGCGAACGCCTGCGTCTCGAGGTAGTCGATGCAGCGCGAGATGCCCCACGCCCAACCTGCGGCAAGACCCCAGTCGTAGTCCGGGTGCGCGGGGTAGTACCTCGTCGACCGGAAGGCCCAGCTTCCGTCGGTGTTTCTCCCGATGGTGTCCTCGCCCGTGTCCTGGTAGTGGTACATCACGAGCGCGTAGCCGCGCCGGAACAGTTCCGCGTGTGCGGCCGCCGTTGTTTCGGGATCGGATGCGGGTGGTCTCGGCATGGGAAGGGGCGTGGGCGCGGGCGGCGCCGGTGTTGCCGCAGCGGCCTCCGCGGCCCGCGCGGTCTGGTCGCCGAGCGGAATCGTGAGCGCGTCGAGACCCTTGCCCTGCTCGGGTGGCCGCACCATCGTTGTCAGCGGCGTCCCGCCGGGCGTGGGCCCGAAGGTGGGGAAGATCACCGTAGCAACGCGGCCCGTGGCCCCGGCGGGCACGAACACCGCCAGGTCGAAACCGTACGTCGATCCGGGGCCGAATGAGAGGTGCACGAGCCGGTAGCGTACGCTGCCGCCCAGCACCAGTGCAGACTTCACGTCGCGTCCGCGCACGTTGCCCGGCGAAGGGGGCATCAGCCCCGTCGCGTAGCAGGCCAGGATGCGCCTCATCTCCTCCCGCCGCTTCTTCCACTGCGCGGCACTCGTCACCTTCTCGCCGTTCTCGAAGGTCATCACGTCGGGCAGCTCGGGCCGCGCAGGCAACTCGGCGACGCCCGGCATCGAGCCCAGCGGCGTCCGGATCGGCGGGACAGGAATACGTGGCGCCGGAGACTGCGCGGCAGCGGCGGCAGCGAGGAACGTGACCACGGCGACGGAATGAGGCCAACGGCACGGTGTTTTCACGAGATCTGTATACCACGGTCGCGCGCGTCCGGGACTGAGTGAGCCATCTGCGCCCAGTGCCATCTGCGCCCAGGCGCGAGTGCAACGGTTTTCCGGTAAGATACCCGGGCGGTTGCCATCACCCGATGCGGGGCCCCCGGCCCGCCGCCGTTGCATGCGCATTCACTCACCCCGTCGTTCCGCGCCGGGCCTCTTTGTTGCCGCCGCCGTGCTGGCTGCCGCCGGCGCCGTGTCGCTCGACGCGGGCGGAACAGGCGACCGGCCGACCGCGGCCGCTGCGAATCCCGGGCCGGAGGCCGCCGCGCTGATGGCGCGGTCGCTGGCGAGCATCAAGGCGCTCCGGCTCTCGAAAGGCCTGCCGCTCGACCGCACGCTGGATCCAAACGAAACGGGCATCATCGGCGAGGAGTTCACGCCGCTGACGACTTCGCTCGGGGAGGTTGAGGCGAAGCGCACGTCGGCGAACCCGGCGTTTGCGGCCGTGGTGGCGGCGTACTTCGAACGCGCGGGTCTCAGGCCGGGCGACACCGTCGCCATCGGAGGCAGCGGGTCGTTCCCGGCGTTCGTGCTCGCGTCGCTGTGCGCGGCGCGCGCGCTCGACCTCCGGCCCGTGCTGATCTACTCCGTCGGCGCGTCGATGTACGGCGCGAACATCCCGGGGTTCACCTTCGTCGACATGCTCGCGCGTCTTCGCGCAGACGGCCTGCTGCCGTACTCGATGACGGCCGTCGCGCCGGGCGGTGAGCACGACACGGGCCGTGGCGTGCTCTTCGACGAGGACGGCACAAGCCTCGTCGACGAAGCGCGGCGCAGCAGGCTGCCGCTTGTCGAGGGCCCTACGCTCGCCGACCGCATCCGGCGGCGTCTCCAGATTTACGACACCGCGGCCGCGGGGCGGCCGATCCGCTGCTTCGTGAATGTCGGTGGAGCCACCGCCAATTACGGCGACACGCCGGCGTCGCTCGAGGTGCCGAACGGCCTGCTGTTGAAGGTGCCGTTGCTGCCGGAGTCGCCCTCGCGCGGCCTGCTGTTCGAGTTCGCGGCCCGGGGCGTCCCGGTCGTGCACCTGCTATACGTGAAAGGCCTGGCTCGTGAGAACGGCCTTCCGTTCGACCCGGTGCCGTTCCCGCCGCTGTCGGACCTCGACCTGCCGTCGGCCCGTCTGCCAGCGAAGTAGGCCGGGCGCGCGCCCGATGCGTCTCGGCCTGCTATCGCTCGTCCGTCGAGGCTGAGGTCTCAACCTCCATCTCTGAGCCCGGGGGCTTCCCTGGCCTGAGCGAAGTCGAAGGCAGCCCCCGGGGTGTCGCCGCGGCGCGAACTGATTCCCGCCCGGTCTACCGGTGCGCCTGGATCCAGTCCAGGATCTTCTGCCAGATCTGAGACGCCCCGTTGTTTGCCAGCATGAAATCGGCGTGGCCGTAGAGCGACGGATCGAGCGTCGGGTTGACGGTCATCTTGGTGACGTCACTGCTGTTTGTCAGCGTCGTCGTGTAGAAGCCGGTATCCTGCCTTGCGATATAGAGGATCGGCACGTCGACCTCGCCCAGGTGATCGTCGAATGCCACAGGGTAGAGGTCGCCCCCACACCGCGAGGCTGCCCCATCGAGTGTGAGTCGGAGCGGGTAATAGGGAGGCGTTGTAGTCCCCAGCGACACGAAGCGGTATCCGCTCGTGAAGAACAGCGTCACGCTCGGCGGGCTGACCGTATAGGTGCCTGCGAAAAACTTGGTCCGGACGCCGTTCACCAACTGGTACTGATAGTTGGTGAAGGTGTAGGCCGGAAACGCGGGGAACGGCGCCGAGGCGCCCGCAGCAGCCGGGTTCGGGGTATCGGGATAGTCGAGCGCTGCCCGGGCCCTCAGGTGGGAACTGCTACTGTCGAAGTGGTAAGTGCCGGCGTCGAGGGTCGCCAGGGTGGACTGAGCGGTGTTGCAGCTATTGATCTGCGCGGTGCTTCCCATCGGCTGCTTGAACGACGAACCGTCGACAGGGATGATCCCTTTGATGTTCCGCAGGTTGCCCGGAAACTGGGTGTCCTCGGCGGCGGCTGCGTACACCAGGAATCCGCCGTAGCTGAAACCGAGCAGGTGTATCGGGCCGTTGCCCTGCTCTGAGGTGGCGCGCAGGTATCGCGCGATCGACAGCGCGATGTGCGTGAACGCAACGTCTTTGTCAACCCCCCATTCCTTGAGGAAGATGAAATCCGTGGTCGGGTACGGGATGAACGAATGGCCGTAGTCCATGCCCCACACGTCGACGCCGGAGGACGCGAGGAAGAGCGCGACGGAACCTTGATCGGGAGGCACGGACGGTGCCGCCTCGGACATGAAGATCGGTTCGAAGAGCTGCGGCAGCCCGGGCAGCAGCAGGATACCCTCCATCTTCTTCGCCGGCCGGCCCGGGCTGACCTCCTTGACGACCCGGTGCATCCGGATCACGTCGAATGGTCCCGGACCGACCGGGACGTCGAACTGATAATGGACGACATCGCCATGCACGATCACGCGCGCGGCCTGTTCGTACGCCTTCTTGGCCACAGCGTGATCCGGTCCCGGCAGTCCTCCGGTGTTCTGCGCCCACGCGGGCGTCGCCGCGAGAAGACACACGCACACGGCAGTGACGCATCGAAGCAGCAGCCTCATGACACCCCTCCTGTCAGGATTCACCGGTCACCTGCGGCCGCGACGGGCCGCGGCAACCTACACCAATTAATGCGGGAACCGGCTTCGCGCGGGGCCACTTCTCGCAAGTCCTACCGGTTGTTCGGGTTATAATCGCTGCCGCCTCACAGACTCGGTCCACCGGAGGGACATTCCGTGAGCCGCACTCAGCCGCAGGACGTCACACAGCTTCTTCTGGCGTGGTCACGCGGGGACCGGGCTGCCCTGGACCACCTCATCCCGCTCGTGTCAACCGAACTCCATCGCCTCGCCCATCACTACATGCGCCGCGAACGCGCGGGACATACGCTGCAGACCACGGCCCTCGTCAACGAAGCCTACGTGCGGCTCGTCGATGCCAGCCGCGTCGAATGGCGGGACCGGACGCACTTCTTCGCCGTGTCCGCCAACCTGATGCGACGGATCCTCGTCGACTTCGCGCGCAAGCGCCGGTACCAGAAGCGGGGCGGGAACGCGGTCATGATCAACCTCGACGAAGACGACATTCCCGGCCCGCAGCCCGCCCCGGACATCGTCGCGCTCGACGCGGCACTCGAGGCGCTGGCCGCCTTCGACCCGCGCGCGGCGAGCATCGTCGAGTTGCGCTTCTTCGGCGGCCTGACCGTGGACGAAACCGCCGAGGTCGTCGGCGTGTCCCCCCGGACGATCAAACGTGAGTGGTCGGCGGCAAAGGTATGGCTGCTGGGAGAGATGACCCGCGGAGAGACCTGATGGACCCGGGCCGATGGGCCCGGATCAAAGAGGTCTTCCTGGCTGCACGCGAGTGCGAGCCCGGCCGCCGCGCGGCCGTCGTCAGTGAACTCTGCGGGGACGACGAATTCCTGCGGGCGGCCGTGGAAGCGA
>Ga0315297_10002439_pt1 | contig 11759 bp, 9 predicted proteins | sample YL17G15_0_MG_FD_203628 | JGI IMG/M metagenome (GOLD analysis project Ga0315297, IMG submission 203628) | Sediment microbial communities from Yellowstone Lake, YNP, Wyoming, USA - YL17G15_0 | ecosystem: Environmental > Aquatic > Freshwater > Lake > Sediment | place: USA: Wyoming | collected... | reverse complement strand
GACCAGCGCGGAAATGCCCTCGCCAGTCTTGCAGTTGGTGAAGATGAATGGCTTGTCGCCGCGCATCATTCGCGAGTCGTCCTCCATGACGGAGAGGCTCGCGCCGACATGTGGCGCGAGGTCCGTCTTGTTGATGACGAGAATGTCCGACTGCGTGATCCCCGGGCCGTTCTTGCGAGGGATCTTGTCGCCCGCGGCGACGTCGATCACGTAGATGAAGAAGTCGACCAGCGCCGGGGAGAAGGTCAGCGTCAAGTTGTCCCCGCCGCTCTCGATCAACACCAGGTCGCTGTCGAGAAACTGCGCCTCCATGTCCTCGACCGCGGCGAGGTTCATGCTCGGGTCCTCGCGCACCGCCGTGTGCGGGCACGCGCCGGTTTCCACTCCGAGGATGCGCTCTTCGAGCAGGAGGCCCTTCAGCGTCCGCTGCACGTGCTTCGCGTCCTCGGTCGTCACCACGTCGTTCGTGATGATCAGGATCTTTACGCCCAGCGCGAGCAGCGGCGGAGTGATGGCTTCGACGATCGCGGTCTTGCCCGATCCGACGGGACCGCCGACGCCGATGCGCGTGATCTTCTTTCTCATCTCGAGGTGCTCCGATCTCAGTTCATGAACAGGCGCACGTGCGCCTTCACGTGCGCCGCGGCCAGGATTTCGGTGAGCGGCGCGAAGCCGGCCATGTCGGCGAGGCGCGCGCGGTCCGCGATCTCGTACGCGGCGTCCGGGGCCGCATTGAGTCGGTAGAGCATCCGCTGCGTATCCACGTGGCTGATCTTCATCAGCCGCAGCGCGGCGCTCAGGATCATGCTCGCCACCCCGTACTGGTGCACTACGAACGCGTCGCGGGCGGGCAGACCCTGGACGGCGAAGTTCACCGCCAACGCCACCGGATAGCAGCCGGGCGTGGCGCCGGATTCGATCCGGTCGCGCCAGGCCTGCAGCCGTGGCGCGCCGGTCACTTCGGCGCCCATCTCTGCGAACTTCTTGCCCATCCGTACCGACATCGTCCGGGTCTCGCTCGAGAGCTTGCGCGCGTACACCAGCTCGTCGATCCGCACGAGCTCGGCGACGTCGTCTGCCACCGCGGCCCGATGCGCAAAGACGAGCGCGATGCCGTCGCCCGCAGCGGCCTGCTCCGTCGCGGTGCGCGCGAACGCCTCCAGCGTCTGCGCGTCGTTCACCACGCGCTTCTGGATCGCCGACTCGAGCCCGCCCGAGAACGCGAAGCCGCCGATCGGGAACATCGAGTCCCCGAACTGCAGCATGCGGGCGAGGCGTGCCGCTGCGTCCGACACAGCAGCACCGCCGTCGGCCTCGGTCACTTGTGCGGCTCGTCGTCGGTCCGCGAGTGCGGATGGGCATGCGTATGGGAGTGGGGATGCGCGTGCGGATCCGGGCGCACCGGCGGACGTGCGTACGTCTCTCCGGTCTCGTCGTCGACTGCGACGTACTCCTCGTGCGTGTGCGAATGCACCGGCCCTTCGGCGCCACCGAACAGGCGGCGTGACTCGTGCGGCGCGAGGTACGGCACGATCTCGCCGCCTGGCACGAACTCGAACCGGATGCTCTCGAAGCGATGCGTCTTCATGACCGAACTCATCACCTTGGGGTCCACGGTGAGCGGCACGAAGACGCGGTTCCCCTTCACCAGGGCGGGCCAGTGCTGGTTGCCGAGCGCATGGCCGAGCTCGACGCAGGTGCGCAGTGCGATCTCTGGAGCCATCGGTTCCAGAGCGTCCAGGTGAATGATCATCACGTCGCGCAGGCTGATCCGCGCGACGACGGCGCGGGCGTCCTGCGCGTCCCAAAGCAGCACGTCGCCGTCGCGCATGAACGTGCCGCGATCGAGCGACACCGCGATCTCGACGCCGCTCGCGGTCTTCTTGCGCAAGCGAGTCTTCTGCGCTTCCCAGTGGTCGAGCGCGAGCTCATCCACCGCCGCCGCCGACAGGCGGGCCGCCCATTCCGGGTCCCCGAGATTGCCGAGCACCGCTTCGACGAGGATCATGCCGGCCCCCGTCAGCTGAAGAAGTACTTTTGGTTGAGCGAGACCGTCGTAAGGGGTTTCACCGTGGCGTGCTTGCCGTCAACGGTAACGGCGAAGGTCTCGGGGTCGACCTCGATCTTCGGCGTTCCGGAGTTGCGGACCATGTCGCGCTTGCCGATCTTGCGCGTGTTGCGCACCGCCATCACCTGCCGGTCGAGACCCAGGCGCTTCTTGATTCCCGCCCCATGCGCTGCGCCCGAGACGAAGGTGATGCAGGTGTCCGGGAGCGCCTTGCCGAACGCGCCGAACATCGGCCGGTAGTAGACCGGCTGCGGCGTCGGAAGCGACGCGTTCGGATCGCCCATCACCGCCCAACTGATGACGCCGTTCTTGAGCACGATCTTGGGCTTCGCGCCGAAGAACCCCGGCTCCCACAGCACCAGGTCGGCGATCTTGCCGACCTCCACCGAGCCGAGCACGTGCGAGATCCCGTGCGTAATCGCCGGGTTGATCGTGATCTTCGCCACGTAGCGCAGGACCCGGAAGTTGTCGTTGCCCTTGGCATCTTCCGGCAGCTTGCCGCGCCCGGTTTTCATCGCGTCGGCGGTCTGGATGGTGCGCAGCCAGCACTCGCCGATGCGCCCCATCGCCTGCGAATCGCTCGACATCATCGAGATCACGCCAAGGTCGTGCAGCACGTTCTCGGCGGCGATCGTCTCCGCGCGGATGCGGCTCTCGGTGAACGCCACGTCCGCCGGGATGTCTGGGCTCAGGTGGTGGCACACCATGATCATGTCGTATAGCTCGGCCTGCGAGTTGATCCCGTAGGGGAGTGTCGGGTTGGTGGACGAGGGCAGCACGTTCGGCAGCCCCGAGATCTTGATGATGTCGGGCGCGTGGCCGCCGCCGGAACCCTCGGTGTGGAACGAGTGGACGGCGCGGCCCTCGAAGGCCGCGATCGAGTCCTCGACGAAGCCCGACTCGTTCAGCGTGTCGGTGTGGATGCACACCTGCACGTCCATTTCATCGGCGATCGTGAGTGCCGAGCGCAGCACGGCCGGCGTGGTGCCCCAATCCTCGTGACACTTGAAGCCGACCGCGCCGGCCTTGATCTGCTCGACGAGCGCCGCCTTGCCGTGTCCGTGGCCCTTGCCGAGGATGCCCACATTGACCGGCCAGCCCTCGAAGGCGCGCAGCATCGTGCGAATGTTGCCCGGCCCCGGGGTGACGGTGGTCGCGTTCGAGCCGTCCGACGGACCGGTGCCGCCACCGATCAGTGTGGTCGTGCCGTTCGAGAGCGCGGCGTACGCCTGCTGCGGTGAAATGAAGTGGATGTGTGTATCGATTCCGGCGGCGGTCAGAATCAAGTGCGACCCCGAGATCGCGTCGGTCGCGAGGCCGCATTCGAGCCCCTTGGTGACTCCGCTCATGGTCTGCGGATTGCCGGCCTTGCCGATCGCGCAGATGCGCCCGTCCTTGATCCCGACGTCCGCCTTCACGATCCCGAGCACCGCATCGATGATCGTCACGTTGGTGATCACCAGATCGGGCGCGCCGCCCGCGCGCGTGATCCGGTTGTCCATGCCCATGCCCTCGCGCAGGCTCTTGCCACCGCCGAAGACGATTTCGTCGCCCGGTGCGCCGCGCAGGTCGCGCTCGATCTCGACGAAGAGGCCGGTGTCGCCCAATCGGATGCGATCGCCGACGGTGGGACCGAACAGGCCGACGTATTCGTTGCGAGAAATCGTTGCCATGGGGGTCCTCGATTGTGGGGAACGGGGCCGGTCGGGCCCGACTCAGCGCTTCTTTGCGGACGAGCGGAAGCCGCGCTTCGCCGCGAGCGCCACCGCCTTGGTCTTTTTGGCGCCGGCGGCTTTGCCCGCCGTCGGGCCGTCCACCAGGTTGTTGAACCCGTAGACGCCGCGCTTTCCGCCGTAGGGAACCAGCTTGATCTGGCGCTCGTCACCCGGCTCGAAACGCAGCGCGGTGGAAGCGGGAATGTCGAGGTGCTGACCGAACGCCGCAGCGCGGTCGAACTCGAGCGTGCGATTCACCTCGAAGAAATGAAAATGCGAGCCGACCTGGATCGGACGATCCCCCGTGTTGCGCACGCTGAGCTCGGTTACCGCGAGCTTCTCGTGGAATGCAACCGGCTCCTTCCGACACACGTAGCCGCCCACCGGCACGTCGGCGGTAGCGGGATCGACGTTGGCGCCGAGGCTCGGGTAGGACTTGACGCTCGCCATCGTTACGCTCCTGTCGCGGCGGTCACGCGATCGCTCATTGGATCGGCGTGTGCATCGTGACGAGGCGGCTGCCGTCGGTGAACACCGCTTCGATCTGCACGATCGGAATCAGGTCGGCGACGCCGTCCATGACGTCCGCCTTGGTGAGCACGGTGCGCGCCACCTTGGTCACCTCCTCGATCGTCTGGCCGGCGCGCGCGCCGTCGAGGGCGGTCGCGGAGATGATGGCGACGGCTTCCGGGTAGTTGAGCTTGATGCCCTTCGCCTTACGCTTGAGCGCCACGTCGGCCAGCATGTACACGATGAGTTTGTCGAACTCTCGCGGCGTGAGCTGCATCTCGCTCTCCTTGCTTCGACGTCGGTGCGGCCGAGTGGTCACGAACCATACGCGCGCCCAGCACGCGGGTCAAGAGGCTCAGAACGAGCCGAACACGGAACCCAGGATCAGCACGGCGACGAGCGCGATGATGCAGGTGACGATCACCGTCATCACCATGTCGAGATAGCTTTCGCGGTGCGTCAGCCCGGCGAGGTTCAGCAGAATCAGCACCGTTCCGTTGTGCGGAAGGGCGTCGAGCGTGCCGGCACTCAGGGTGGTGATCCGATGCATCAGCTCCGGGTTGATGTCGTTCTCCCGCGCAAGCGTCATGAAGTTCTCGCCCAGCGCATTGAGCGCGATCGCCATGCCCCCGGAGGCCGTTCCGGTCAGCCCGGCTAGCGCGTTCATGGCGATGGTCAGCGAGACGAGTGGCCCGCCTTGAATCGAGAGGACCGCGTCGCGTACCGTCGCGAATGCGGGCAGAGCACCGACCACCGCGCCGAAGCCCACGAGGCTGCTCACCGTCAGTAGCGGCAGGACCGACGCGTTCGCGCCGGCGTCCAGGGACTGCCGCAGATCTGGCAACCGCCGCCAGTTGACGATGACGACGGTCAGGCAGCCCGACGCGAGCGCCAGCACCACCGACCAGACCCCGGCCACGGCCTGGAAGCTGATTCCTCCCCAGGCTGCCGTGGCCAGGAAGGAGAAGTCGAGGCGTGGAAGCACGACGAGCGACATCATGAAGTTCACGACGATCACCACAGCTAGAGGCAGCACGGCGAGAAAGAAACTCGGCTCGCTGTCCGCGCGCTTGCTGTGTTCGATCTCGGCCGGATCGAAGTCGCCCGCTGTCGTCGCATAGCTGCGCGCCTTCTCGTCGGCCGCGAGCTTCGAATCCGCCGCGCCGGACGGGTCCGCACGCGGCGTGAATCCATCGCCGGCCCTTCGCGCCGCCGCTTCGGCGCGGCGCAGCCACCACATGCCGAGGACCATGATGATGGCCGATGCGGTGAGTCCGATGCCCGGCGCCGCGAAGGCCGTGGTGCCGAAGTACGGCATCGGAATGGCGTTGTTGACCGACGGAGTACCGGGCATTGCAGACATCGTGAACGTGAAGGCGCCGAGCCCGATGGCGGCCGGCATCAGCCGGCGCGGAAGATTCGCGGTTCGGAACATGTCCTCCGCCATCGGGACCAGCACGAAGAACGCGACGAAGACGCTGACGCCGCCGTAGGTGACGACCGCCGAGGCAAGCACGACCGAGAGCATCGTGCGGCGCGTTCCGAGCCGTTCGGTCAGGGAACGGGCGATCGAGCTGATCGAGCGGCTGTCTTCCATCAGCTTTCCGAACAGCCCGCCGAGCAGGAACATCGGGAACCACTGACTCACGAAGCGAGCCGCCCCGTTCATGAACGTTTCCGTCCAGTGCGCGAGGAGCGGCTCGCCGGAAATCCCGGCCGCGACCAGGGCGGCGGCCGGAGCGGCTAGCAGGACGCTCCACCCCCGGTAGGCCAGCCACATCAGCAGGCCGAGTCCGAGCAAGATGCCGAAGAGTCCCATCATCCCGTCTCCCGTTGATCTGCTTGGGTTTCTCGGCCCACCGAGAGAGTCAATTCTCGGCGGTTTGGAAACTCATCGACTCAGCCAAGCGCGTGACCTGGCTCCGACGGCGCGCTCGCTCGTACCTCCACCCGATACAAGATGGAGTACAAGATGGGCACGATGATCATGGTCACGACGCAGGCAAAGGCCAGTCCGAACATGATGCACGCCGCCATCGCCGAGAAGAACGCGTCCTGCAGGAGCGGGATCATTCCCAGCACCGTCGTCAGGGCGACGAGGAGCACCGGTCGCAGCCGAGCCACGCTCGCATCCACGAGCGCGTCGTACTGCGACTTCTTCGCTTCGAGCTGCGTGTGCACTTCGTCCACCAGCACGACCGAGTTCTTGATCTGCTCGCCGGCCAGCGCGATCACACCGAGCAGCGCCATGAAGCCGAACGGTTGGTTCGTGATCAAGAGGCCAGTGGTCACGCCGATGATCGCGAGCGGCACCGTCACGCAGATGACGAGCGTCGAGCGGATCGAATTGAACAGGCAGATGACGATGAAGACCATGACCAGGAGCGTCATCGGGAGGGACTCGGCGAGAGCCGCCCGCGCTCTGCCGGAATCTTCGTGCTCGCCGCCCCATTCGAGCGAATAGCCCTCCGGTAGCGCGATCTGCTCGATCTGCTCCCGCACGCGGCTGAACAATCGGCTGGGCAACCCGGAGCGCGGGTCGGCGTGGACGGTGTTGGTCGGGAAGCGATTTCGCCGCATCACGATCGGGTCTTCCCATTCGACCTCGACCCCGGAGACCACCTGATTCAAGGGGATCATCCTGCGGGCTGGCGGGGCTCCAGATCTGCATGCTGCTGATGGCGCCGACATCGCTGCGCTCGGACAAGGGTGGACGGGCCAGGATCGGCAGCAGCCTCGTCTCCTGCGGAAAGGCTCCCCGCTCGGCGCTGCCCGGCTCGCGATAGAAGCCGACCACGCGGCCCTCGAAACCGGATTCCAGGGCTTGCGCCACTTCGACTCGGGTGATGCCGTTGCGGCGCGCCTGGAACTCGGACAGGACGGGGCGAATGACTTTTTCTCGCTCCCGCCAATCGCTGCGGATGCCGATGGCGCCGCCATCCTGCTCGAAGACTCGCAGCGCCTGGTCCGCGAGCGCACGCAGCGTGGCGGGATCGGGACCGCTGAATCGCGCCTGCACGCGCCCTCCGCCGCCCGGTCCCAACAAGAACCGCTTGGCGACGGCATTGGCATCCGGGTGGTTCGCTTCGATGTACGCCTGGATGTTCGTGAGCAGACCCTCGATGCTGCGCTCGTCGTCGACGTCGACGAGAAATTGGACGAAGGCCCGGTTCTCGCGCTCCGGCGAGTAGACGAGCATGAACCGCAGTCCCCCGCCGCCCACGAACGAAGTCACGTGAGTGACTCCGGGCAGCTCCTGGATGTACTGCCCGACCGTCTCGGCGTAACTCTCGGATTCGCGGATGTGCGAACCGGCCGGCAGGAAGGTGTCGACCATGAATTGCGGCCGGGTGGCGGGCGGAAAGAAGTTCTGCTCGATGTGACTGAAGCCGTACACCGCCGCTGCGAACAGCCCGAGCGTCAGCATCAACGCCGCGTAGCGGAAGCGAAGCGCGAAGACGAGAAAGCGCCGGTAGCCCTGGAAGAACCCCCCCGAATACGAACCGTGCCCCTCGGAGTCGGGATCGTGTTTGAAGAACAGGTAGCAGAGCAGCGGCGTGAAGGTGATGGCTGCGATCCAGCTCAGGGCGAGGGAAATCAGAATCACCCAGAAGAGCGAGTTCACGTACTCGCCGGTGGAGTCTTGCGACAGGCCGATGGCCGCGAAGGCGACCACGGCGATGGACGTGGCCCCGAAGAGCGGCCACTGGTTCTGCGCGATCACGTCGCGCGCCACCGCGAGTTTGTCCTCGCCCGCCTCCATGCGGACCTTCATCCCCTCGGTCACGACGATCGCGTTGTCGGTCAGCATGCACAGCGCGATGATGAGCGCGCCGAGCGAGATCCGCTCCATCAGCAGGCTGCCGTCCAGATACATGACCAGGAACGTCCCCATGATGGTGAGGAACAGGATTCCGCCGATGATCGTCCCCGCCCTGAGCCCCATCGTGATCAGCAGCACCACGAAGACGATGCTGACCGCCTTGAGCAGGTTGAACGCGAAGGCGTTCGTCGCCTCGGTGACGGCCTTGGGCTGGAAGTTGATCTCGCCGATCTCGATGCCGAGCGGCCGGTTGCGTTCGAGCTCCTGCAGCCGCCGTTGCACGGCCTTCCCCATGGTCACGACGTTGCCGCCGGGCACGGTGGAGATGCCCAGCCCGATCGCGGCCTTGCCGTCGTAGCGGAGCAGCCGCCGGGGCGGATCCTCATCGCCGCGCTCGATCGACGCGACGTCGCGGAGGAGTAGCTGTCGGCCCGACTTGTCCGAGCCGGTCACGAGGTCGAGCATGTCGTCGACCGAGCTGAAACCACCGGTCGGATCGAGCGGCGGGTATTCGCTGCCGACCTGCACGCGACCACCGTCCGCGGCGACGTTTCTCGCTTGCAGCTGCGCGTAGATCTGCTCTTCGCTGAAACCGAGCTGCGCCAGCCGCTGCCGCGAGATCTGGAGGAAGACGACTTCCCGCTGCTCGGCGAACAGCTGCACCTTCTCTACGTCCTGCACGATCAGCAGCTCGCGCCGCAGGGACTCGGCGTAGCGACGCAGCTCGGCGGACGAATAGCCTTCGCCCGTGACGGCCAGAAAGATCCCGAACACGTCGCCGAAATCGTCGACCACCACCGACTGGCCGCGCACCGACGGCGGCAGCTGCCGCTGGACGTCGGCGACCCTGCGGCGCAGCTCGTCCCAGACTTGCGGCATCGTCTCGCGATCGAACTGATCCTTGATCACCGCGATGACGACCGAGCGTCCGCGCGAGGACTCCGACTCGACGCGTTCGAGCTGGCCGAGCTGCTGAATCGCGGTTTCGATCGGGTTGGTGACTTCCTTGGCAACTTCCTCGGCGCTGGCACCAGGGTAGGGAGTGACGATCAGCGCTTCCTTGATCGTGAACTCCGGATCCTCGAGCCGGCCGAGCTGGTTGTAGGCGACCACTCCACCGAGCAGCACGAACGCCATGGCCGTGAAGACCACGCGGTTGTTGCGAATCGAGAACTCGGCGAGATTCATGATCCCTGGCTGCTGAGTGCGTCTCCCAGATCGCGCACCTGCAGCCCCTCGCGGAGCTGCGCGACTCCCGCAACCGCGATGCGGTCTCCCGGCTGCAGCCCGTCGACGATCTCGATCTGGCCGCCGACGACCGAGCCCAGGGTCAGCGGTCGCCGCGTGACCGTCTCGTCGGGTCCCAGCACCCACGCCACCTGCTCGCCTGTGTTCAGCCTGGCGACTGCGGAGATCGGAACGAAGATGCGGCTGCCCAACGCCTCCGCGCGACGATAGGTCATGGTGACCGTGGCGGTCATGCCGGGCAGCACGTTGACGCCGTCCGGCGCGCGCATGGCGACGCGGATGTTGAAGGTCTGCGTCGTCGGGTCCGCCACCTGGGCGACCTCGCGAATTCGCACCGGTAACTGCACGCCGGGGGCTCCGGCGAGCTCCGCGACCATCTCCACGATGTCGGCGGTGCGAATGTCGGAGACCATCACGCTCTCAGGCACGTCCATCGCGATGTCGATCTCGTCGACATCCTGAAACCGGACGATCGGCTGGTTCACCTTGACGTTCTGCTGTTCTTGGACGAACCGCCGAGCGATCACGCCATCGAAGGGTGCGTTCAGCGCGGTGTCGGCGAGCTGGATGTTCGCCTCCGCCACGCGGCCCTCGAGCGCGCGCACGTCTGCCTCGCGCGCCTCGACATCCTCGACGCGGGCGACCGTTCCCATCTCGACCAGCTGACGGGCCGACTTTTGCTCTTCCTGAGCCACGCGGTAGGCCGTCTGGAACTTCTCGAGCTCGCGCCGCGATACCACGCCGCCCTCGACCAGCCGCGAAGAGCGATCGAACTCTGCCCGTGCGTTCGTCAGTCGCGCCGCCGCTGCCCGCAGCTGCGCTTCGCGCCGCAAGCGCTCCTCCGGCCGCTCTCCGGCCTCTACGGATCGGAGCGCCGCACGCGCCTGGTCCAACTGGCCCTGCAGGCCCAGCAGTCGGGCTCGGAACTCATCGTCTCGCAGCTGGGCGATCAGCTCGCCCTTGCGGACGCTCTGCCCTTCGGACACCGAAAACTTGATCAGCACCCCGGGCACCGCGAACGCCAGCTCGGCCGATTTCGAGGCCTCCACCACGCCGGAGAAGAATCGCGTTCGAGTTTCTTCCCCGGCGCCGACGACCATGGTCTTCACCGGGCGAACGACCTCGAGCCGGATCGGTTCGGGCGCTCCGCACCCGGTCGCGAAGCAGACGACGGTCAGGGCAACCGGCACAGACCGGCGAAGATTGTTGCGACGGCGATTCTTCACATTCAGGATCGCACCCCCACTCTGCTCAGCCTGACCATCCCAGAGCATATGCGCGGGAGTGGTCCTCGGTCGAATGCGCTCCGTGCACCGGCTGCGATGCAGCGCGAACGGAGCGACGAGCGACGCGACGGGATCTCCGCGCGCGGCGATCAGGCGTAGAAGTCCACCTTGCCGCTTGCGATGTCATACATCGCCCCGACGATCTTGATCGCGCCCTTCGCTTGCAGCTCGATCAGCACGGAGCTGCCCTTGCGGATGTTCTCGATGGTGAGCTCCACGTTCCGGCGCGCGACCGCGTCCACGAACGCGCTGTTCGTGCCCGAGCGATCGCCCGGGTACGAGGTCGCCTTCACCGCCGGCTGGATCTTGGCGAGAAGGCCCGTGAGATTCCCGAGCTGCACGTTGTCGATCGCGCCTGCGATCGCGCCGCAAGCCGTGTGTCCCATCACCAGCACGACCTTGGCGCCGGCCGCGGCGCAAGCGAACTCCATGCTGCCCAGGATGTCGTCGTTGGCGATGTTGCCGGCCACGCGCGCGTTGAAGGCGTCGCCGATGCCGAGATCCATGATCGTTTCCGCGGGCGCACGCGAGTCGATGCAACTCAAGATCACGGTCGCGGGAAACTGTCCCTTGGCGCTCGCAATCTGCTGCGCGAGCACGTCTTGCTGGGTTCCCTTGCCGCTGCGAAAGCGCTCGTTGCCCCGCTTCATCATCGCGATGATCTCATCGGGCGTCAGCTTGTCTCGCTCCACCTTGGTGAGCGCCGCGGCGTACGCGAGCTTGGGCGAGGGAGCGGCGGTCAAGAGTCCTGCGGCCGTCGCGATGCCCGCCGACTTCAGGAAGCTCCGGCGAGTCGTGTGTGCGAGGTGACTCGAATCCGCTGGCGTGGTGCGCATGAGCCGATCCTCTTCGATCTGGCGTTTTCGTGCACGTCCCGGTTCGGTCAACGCGACATCCCAGGCAGCGATTCGCGAATCGCCCGAGAGAAGTCGGGCGTCCCGTCGGCCGCCTGCGCGGCGTCGTTGATTCGGGAACGCCGGCGCAGCTCGTCGAGCGGCAGGGTCGTGTCGAGGAAGCCCGCGCTGTAGAGGTAGGAGTCGATGAGCCCGTTCAGGAGATGCCGGATGTCGAATCGCCCGATCCTGCCCGCGGCGTTCGCGTAGCGCACG
>Ga0315297_10002438_pt1 | contig 11759 bp, 8 predicted proteins | sample YL17G15_0_MG_FD_203628 | JGI IMG/M metagenome (GOLD analysis project Ga0315297, IMG submission 203628) | Sediment microbial communities from Yellowstone Lake, YNP, Wyoming, USA - YL17G15_0 | ecosystem: Environmental > Aquatic > Freshwater > Lake > Sediment | place: USA: Wyoming | collected... | reverse complement strand
CTGGGCCGAGTTGAAGATTGCCGAAGCCGTCCCGCGCTCGGCCGTGGGGAACCACGCGGACACGATGCGGCTGTTGGCGGGGAACGACGGCGCTTCCGCGAGGCCGAGCAGGAAGCGCAGGAAAAACAGGAAGGCCACCGCGATGGCCGCCGGCAGCACGCCGACGAAACCCTGCAGGAGCGTGAAGACCGACCAGATGAGCACGCTCAGGACGTACACGCGTTTGGACCCGAACCTGTCGAGGAGCCACCCGCCAGGGATTTGTCCGAGAACATAGGCCCAGCCGAACGCCGAGAAGACGTACCCCATCGCGACAGGATCGAGCTCGAGATCCTTCGCGAGCGCTGGTCCGGCGATCGAGAGTGTCGCGCGGTCGGCGTAGTTCACCGTCGTCGCCACGAACAGGAGCCAGACCACCAGGTAACGGGTGGGTATGGACCCGCCGGGATTCCTCTTCATCCTTGCCGCTCCGCCGCGTACGCCAGGGAGGCGCTCATCCGATCGCAAGTCTCAAGTGAAACGGCGTGAAGCCGGTGAGGTACACGGACTGGCCGTCCCACTTGGGCAACGCGCCTCGCAGCTGGGTCCACGAGTGTTCGGCGCGACCGGCACCGAAAGTGATGGTGTCGGCGCCGGACGTGTAGCGCCCGGTGCCCTCCCTGAGCAGGTAAGCGTCCTTCAGGTCCGGCACGGCCTCGACCCCGTGCAGCCGTCCGCCGTGGCGGAACGCGAGTTCGACGGCAACCGGAACCCCGTCGGTGCCGCCGACGGCCACGTCGAGCTCGAACGCGCCGTCGGCTTCCGTGATCTCGACGACGGATTCGAGTGTCTGGACGTTGCTGCGGCCGCGCGCGGCACGGCTGTCGGGGGCAAGCGTGCCGTTGGGGGCCCTCCGCACGGCCACGCCGGCGGCGATCTGTTCGGGAGAGAACGGCTGGTAGTAGGGGCCGTCCAGCACCTGGCGCAGGATGAACCGTCCGCCGCGCACCTCCAGCCTGTCTCCGGCAAACTGTCCCTTGCCGAAAAAGGCGCTGGCGAGACGAACGGCCTCGAGCGCGGCGGTGCCCTTGCGGAGCGAGAACAGCGAGGAGTTGTCCGCCAGGATCGTGGCGCTGACGGGCCCGCGGCGGATTCGAGCGAGGCCGGAGTAACTGAACACCCTGACGTAGTCGGCCGGCAGCGGCGCGACCGCGGGCAGGGGCTGCTGCAGGCCGGGCTCCTCGAGAAACGCCGGCCATTCGCTGGTGAGGTGCGGCCGTTCGGCCTGCTCGATCTGCCGGGCCATCGCGGCGAACCGTCCGTTGCCGTCCAGCAACGCCAGCGTCCGGTACGAGTAGTAGTACCGCGCCAGGCTGCCTCGCTGGTACCTGTCCTGGCGCCTGGACGCCTCGGTCACGACTTCGCCGTCGGGATGGACGTAGAAGACCGTCATCTCGAGGTTGCGGCGGACGGGCTCCCTGAGCGCCGGGCGATCGAGCAGGCGCGCGACCGTCAGCAACGCCCGGTCCACGACGGCCGAGTAGACCGCGGTGCTCCTCTCCGTGAACTGGCCGTCGGGATCGATGTCGACGGTCTCCGCCAGCCACTGATCGATGCGAGCGACGTAATCCGGATCGGGCGACAGCGCATTGAGCCGGGCGAGCGCCGCACAGACCACCCAGCGGTGGTTGGGAGTGTGCACGCCGCCGGACACCAGCGCGGCGCCGGCACGGACGGCGAAACGGCGCAAGTCTGCCACGACAGCCGCGTGCGGCGGCCATGCCTCCCGCTGCATCACCGTGCAGGCAGGGCACAGCGCTTCGAGCACGAACGCCGTGTCGGGCGGCGAGTGGAAATTCGTCGTGTGGAGATCGATGGTGCCGTCGTCGTGCTGAACCTCGAGCAGGAAGCGGACGGCGAGCTGCAGCGGCTTTACCAGTGCGGTGGAGTGGAAGAAGCTGGAACCCGGCGCGCATGAGGCGCATGCGAGCGCGGAGACAAAGCCGGCGGCCTCGCCCGCCGCGTAGATCCCGTGTTCATTCGGCAGGCCCCCGACCCGGGGATGGGAAGCCCGGCGTTCCTGCCGCGGCAGCAGGCGCGCGACCTGCTCATCGTTCGCGCGGACCAGCGCGCGGACGAGCGGGTCGGGATCGGTTGAGGCCGCGGACTCGCGGGCACGAACACCCGCGGCCGAACACGCACCGAGAACGGTCATTCCCGCGGTGGTCGTCAGGAAATCCCGTCGCCTCATGTCATGTTCCTCCACCGCCATGGAGCCGCAGCGCCGTGATTTCCGCCCGGAGCTCCTCCAGCCGCTGTTCCACCAGCGCGCGTTCACTTGCGCGGAAACGGTGGAATGGCTCGGCCATGAAGTCATCGCACACGCCCAGGCACGAGAGTGCGCACTTGACGCCCTTGATGAAGGCGGACGGATGCCGGCCGACATGGTAGAGGGCGTCGCTCACCCGGATCACCTGCGCGTGCAACTCGTGCGCGCGTGCCAGGTCGCCCGCCCGGCAGGCCGCGAAGAGACCGACGTAGAGCGCCGGGAAGAGATTCGCGCCGCCGCAGACTCCACCGTGCCCCCCGGCCAGCACCGCCTCCATGAGGCGCTCCTCCGGCCCGATGAGCAGCGACCAGTCCGGACGGTGCGTCAGCAGTCCAACCGCGCCGCGGAAATATTCCATGTCGCCGGAGCTGTCCTTGAGCCCGATGATGCGCGGCTCATCCATAGCGGACCGAACGGTCTCGAGCTCGAACGGGACTTTGGTGAGAGCCGGCATGTTGTAGAGCAACAGCGGCCGCGGAAGCTCGGGCACCAGATGGTCGAGATACTCCCGCAGTTCCGGCTGGCCGCCCGGCAGGTAGTACGGCGGCGCCGCCACCAGCGCATCCGCGCCCGCGTCCGCCGCAAACCGGCCGAGGTTCAGGGCCTCGACAAAGGCGGTGTCCGTGATGCCGACGAGCACCGGCACGCGCCCTCGGACCTGGCGACAGACCCGCTCGACGAGCTCGCGGCGCAGGCGGTAGCTGAGGCTGGGCCCTTCGCCCGTCGTGCCGAGGAGGAACAGCCCGCTCACTCCGCCGGCGAGAACATGCTCGACGAGTCTCTCGAGGCCTGACACGTCCAGCTCATCCCGACCCCGCATCGGCGTGATCATCGGGGGCACGATGCCGGTCAACGGCGTGTGCATCACAGTTCCTGACGCTGTGCGCGCCGGCGAGCACGATCGTCCGGCCGGCCCTCGGCGCGCCCGCCACATGCTACACCGCGTGAGGGCCGTCACAACGGAGTTTGAGGGCGAGCCCGGTTGACTACCTGACCTCGAGGGCGACCGTGCCGGTCACGCCCTCGTCGAGCAGCCAGCGCGTGGCCAGGCGCCTGGCGCCGACCGGCTTGCCGCCGCTGAAGACGCCCCGCGAGCCCTCTCTCGCCGGGAGCTCGATCTGCGCCGTCATTCCCGGCGGCATGGTCAGTCGCAACGTGAAGACCCTCTCGTTAGTCCACGCGATCTGCACGGACCCGCGAGGCGTCGGGACCGTGCCCGCCGCGCGTGTCAGCAGGCCAGGGTTCGGCCGGATCCTGGCCCGGCGCCAGCCCGGCGTGAGCGGCTGCGCGCCCAGCACGAAGCGCGGAAGCAGATTGGCGGGGGCCGCGCCCCACGCGTGGTTCCAGTCCTGGTTGGGCTTGTACTTCTGGTCCCACGCCTCCCAGGTGATCGTGGTCCCGCTTTCGACCATGTGCCGCCAACTGCGGTCGGTGGGCGCGGTCAGCAAGGCGAGTGCGTGGGCGGCGGCGTCCTGCTCGAAGAGGGCCTCGAGCAGATACTGCGCCGCGTAGACCGAGCAGACCATCCCGCGCCCGGCCAGCCAGGCGTTGACGCCTTTCGCATGCTCGGCCGGCACCAGGCCGAAGGCAAGCGGGAACAGGTTCGCGTGGAGGCTGGCATGGTCGGTGCCTTCCCCGTCGCGGTACAGCCCGCGGGCGAGGTCGAAGAGCACGCGCTGAAACGCCTCGCGCGTCGTGCGTTCCCGCGCCAGGTAGCCGGCCGCGTCGGTGTCCCGGTGCAGCGCGGTCGCGAGTTCCGCCATCAACGCCAGCGAGCGAAGGTGGAACGCGTTGACCACGGTGTTGACCGGCGTGAAGACGTAGCCGTCGCGCTCGCCGGCCGGCCAGTCGACGATGTCTTCGCGGGTGCGGTGCGCCTCCGAACTCACGAGCAGCCCGTCGGCGCGGGCGCGATCACTGAGCAGCTTGGGTTTCAGCGCGTCGTAGCGCGCGGCGAGCCACGCCGTGTCGCCCGTGTGCATCCAGTCGGCGTGTGCCATGAAGATCATGTGGAAGGCCCATTCGGTCGGCCACGTGGGATGGGTCATCAATCGATCGAAGGTATCCCGCGCCATCTGCACGTCGCGATCCGTGGCGTAGTGGCTCAGCTGGTTGAGATAGGCATCCGCTTCGTAGGGAATGCGCTCGCGGTCGCCGTCGACGTAGAAGCCGGCGAACGTCGTTGCCTTGATGGAGTAGCGGCACAGCTCCCAGATGCGATCGAGGAGTTCGTCGGAAGAGCTGAACGTCGCGGCCGTGTCGTCCCAGGTGCTCGCGAACGCCGCCTGGCGCCTGAGATGTTCGGGCTGGAGTTCACCGGGCCATCCCTCGATTTCGACCCAGCGAAACGGCATGACCACGCCCCATTCCGGCGGCGTGAGAATGGCGGCCGGCTGCCGGGTGTTGCGCGCGTCGGGCGGCGGTGCGGCGACGATGGGCGAGCCGCCCGCGAGCGACACGCGCGTCATGGAGTAGCGAACGGAGCCTGGCGGCGTGCGGTCGACGCGGCCGTTGGCAAGCGCTTCACCGAAATGGACGATGATCGCGCCCGTGGCGCCGGCCGGCGGGAGGATGCGGAGGTTGCCGAAGGCGACTCGGCCGAAGTCCACGAGCACCACCCCGGGAGCCACGGTTGAGATCTGGACAGGTGCCTGCGCCACAAGGGACACAGGTGCGACCCCGGCGCCGCCGTCGGCGAAGGCGGCGACGCCAAGCCAGGCAGCGAGGCCGGGGAGCAGGACGTAACGCTTCAGGCGGGACGGTCGTGCGTCAGACACCGAGGGTGGGCTCCCGGCCGCGCTCGGCGTCCAGCCGCTGGCGCTCGGCGGCCTTCGCGAACGGATAGTAGACCGCCATGGCGATCACGATCGAGATCGCACCCCATGCGGCCGCCCTCCAGTCGCCGCCCGACACCAGGTACTGCCCGACAATCGGCGGCGTCGTCCACGGCACGGCCACGAACGGCTTCTGAATCACGCCCCAGTCCATGAGCAGGTACGTACAGGTGGTGAGCACCAGGGCGGTCACGACGTAGGGGATCATGAAGATCGGGTTCAGCACGATCGGGAACCCGAAGAAGATGGGCTCGTTGATCCCGAACACCTGCGTGGGCAGCGAAAGCCGGCTGATTTTCCGGTAGCCGGGCTCCTTCGAACGCAGCATGACCAGGGCCAGGCCGAGCGTCGCGCCGGTCCCGCCCACGTTCACGAACGTGCTGAAGAACCCCGAGGCGGTCACGTACGGCAGGGGCTGACCGTCTGCGACGGCGGCGACGTTGGCTGCCAGGAACTGCAGGAAGATCGGCGCGACGATCGCATCCAGCGTGTTGTCGCCATTGATGCCCACCGACCACAACAGCGTCACCAGGAACGCGTAAGCCAGGATGCCGGGCAGCGTGTTCAGGGCGAAGACGAGCGGGGTGAACGCCGTCTGCAGCAGTTGATTGATGTCGACCCCCGCCACGAACCGGATGAGCCAGAACGCCGTGACCAGGAAGACCAGCGGGATCAGCGAGAGAAAGGTCTCGTAGACAACGGCCGGCACGTGGCGGGGCAGGGCGATCACCCAGTTCCGGTCGGTGAAGAACTTCTGCACCTGCACCGTGACCAGCGCGACGAGAATGGCCGTGAACAAGCCGCTCGAGCCCAGGCCGTCCATCGAGAGGCGCTGGTCCTCCGGCCTGATCTGAATCATGAGGAACACGAGCGTCGCCATGGCGGCGCTGACGCTGGCCTCCTGTTTCAGCCGCTTGCCGAGGTCGTACCCGATGGCGAAGCATGCGAAGACGGCCAGCAGGCCGAAGGTGGCGGTGACGGGCAGCTGAAGCAGGGGCAGATACGGCGCCACGGCCCTGTTCCAGCCTGCCACCGGGAAGAACGACACCACCATGAACAGCCCGCCGATGATCGTCAGCGGCACGATGGACACCATGCCGGCGCGGATCGCGGAGAGATACGTGTTCTCGCTCAGCGCGGTGAGCGGCGGCACGACGTACCTGTTCAGGAGCGCGGTGGCCGGGTTCACCCGGCCCCCTTCCGCCGGCGAGGCCGGCGCGCCCGGAACCACTCCGAGAGCACCGCGCGATGCTCATGGATCTTCCCGAATGCCCGGGCGATGTCCTCCATGTCACCACGCGGCCCCAGGAAGAGCGCCTGCTCGAGCCAGAGGCCCTGCTCGCGGCAGATCAGGTCGCTGTTGGGGCACTGCACGCGGTCGTAGTCCAGGCGCGCGCCGGCCCGATGCAGGTACGGGCCGAAGGCCTTCGCGCGGAACATCGGCTGCTGCGGGAGCGAGAACCCGTACCCGGCCGAACACGGAATGCCCTCGGCGCGCAGCGCCTCTACGGCCGCCGTTCGGGGCACGCCGAATGCCTCCGCGTCCAACCTGAGCATGAAGAGGTGGTAGCTGTGACGCGTGCAGGAGGCCGGGCGTTTCTGCGGATGCAGCCCGGGTACGGCGGCGAGCACGGAGGCGAGATGCCGGCCATGGCGATCGCGGGTGACCGTCTGCGCCTCCAACCGGTCCAGTTGCGCGTTCAGCAGGGCCCCCTGGAACTCGCCGAGGCGGTAGTTGCCGGACATCACGTGGTGCTCGTACCACACGCCGCCCGGCACGCGGCCGCAGTTGTGGAGGGAACGGCAGATGTCGGCCAGGCGGCGATCATTGGTCGTGATGATGCCGCCTTCGCCGCAGGTGAGGTTCTTGCTGGACTGAAACGAGAACGACGCCATGTGCCCCAGGCTCCCGGCTGGCCGGCTCTTGTACCGGGCGCCGTGGGCGTGCGCGGCGTCCTCGACGACCACCAGGCTCCGCTTCCGCGCGATGCGCATGATTGCGGTCATGTCCGCCGGCTGCCCTGCGAAATGGACCGGGATGATCGCGCGGGTGCGCGGCGTGATGGCGGATTCCACCGCAGCAGGATCGAGATTGAAGGTGCCGGGATCGATGTCGGCGAACACCGGAATCATGTTCGCCTCCACCACCGCCGAGGCCGTGGAGAAGAAGGTGTACGGCGGCACGATGACCTCGGCTTCGGCGGGCACACCGGCCGCGATGAGCGCCAGGCGCAGCGACACCGTGCCGTTGGAGACCGCAATCCCGTGGCGGCAGCCGTGCATCTCGGCGAAGCGCTCCTCGAACCGCTGGACCTCGTCGCCCTGCAGCCGGCCCCAGCGGCCGCTGCGAAGCGTGCAGAGCAGTCGCGCTTCATCGGCCTTTCCGAAGACCGGCCACGCGGGGAAGGGCCGTGTCCGGACCGCGCGGCCCCCGAGCAATGCAAGCTGTGACGTCATGGCCCCTCAGAGTTCCTTGCCCATGTAGACGACGCCGTCCGACGCCGAACCCGTCCGGATGAGATCGCGAAAGCCGAGCCTCCGGTAGAAGCCCATCGCCGGCACGTTACGCACGCTCACGCCCAGGTGGACGCCGGGCGACCCGCGCCGGCGAAGCCTGTCCATGACCTCTTCCATCATCTGCCGTCCGAACCCGCGGCCTTGCGCCCGTTCGAGCAGGTCGATGTGCATATGCGACGGATAGGCCTCATAGGGTTCGGGGCAGTAGTAGTCGGGGCGGTGGTACCAGGAGTGGACGGTTTGCGCGCGCGTCCACGACGACGGGTCGCCTTGCGGCATCGGATGGCGCGCGCACAACCCGGGCCGCCACTCCGACTCGTAGCGGGCATAGAAGGCCCTGGAGTCGAACGCCCCGAAGGCATAGCCGCAGACGCCGTCCTCATCGTCGAGCATCAGGCCCAGTTCCGGCTCGAAGGCAAGGTACGGGCCGACGAAGATTCGACCGAGAGCGTCCGGGTCGTCGCCGTAGAACGGCTCGCCGTCCCCGCCGTGATCTCCGGTCTTGAGGCACACGTCGCAGGCGGCCGCCTGGTCGTCAGGCCGCGCGGGGCGAATGCTGAAGGTGCTCATGTCGTGGCTCCAGGTCCCGGGCCCGGGCGGCCGCTGCCCGAGCCGGCCGCGGGGAGGAACGCGCCATCCTCCCGCTGCGCCAGCAGCCGCTGCAGTCGCGCCGCCATACCGCCGCGATAGGTGCCCGGAAGATGGAAGTCGGACCGGCATGGCGCCCCGGCGTCGGCTTCCTTCGGCCGCACGCAGGCACGCAGCAGGTCCATCTCTTCCCGCAGCTCCCACGTGCGGCGGCTCAGCGCGTAGAAGAGGGGGCGGTCGCGCAGCTCCGCCACGCGCGCGCACACGTCCCGCAGGCGCCCGGCCTGCTGCGTGAAGGCGGCGACTTCGCCCCACGTCGCCGGGTGCGAAGCCAGCAGGCGTCGTGCGGATGCGAGGAGGGCCTCGGCCAGCGGGCCTTCTTCGTGCGGCAGGTAGTAGCAATCTCCAAGCAACAGCAGGTCGTCCAGCGCTATGGCGGGGCCGTGAGCCGCGAAGCGCGGCAGCCACGCGGCCATCGCCTCGAGGTACGCCCCCCGCGCGTCCCAGGGGCCGCGGCCACGGACGAATGCCCCCAGCGTGCGCAGCGGTACGTAGTTCACGGGCAGTTCGTTGTTGGGATTGGAGAGGATCCCGGCGACCTCCTGGCGCAGGGCTTCGGGGCGGCCGGCGTACGGGCCGCAGTAGAACCGCCGCCCGTCGTAGTCGTTCGCGTGGAGGTTGTCCCAGATGAGCGGCTTGCGCCGGAGGACCTGCCGCAACTCCCGGATGTGCGCAACCGTGATCTCGCGCGACACGATCTCCGGCCCGGTCCAGCACACGTCGATGCCGGAATCCAGCTCGCGCCCGACAGTGTCCAGATAGCCCGGGCCGCCGAGTTGCTGTTCCGCCATCCGGCCGCAATAGGGCGTCGGACAGAACAGGAAGCGCGCGCCAGGCCGCCGCTCCCGGAGCCACCTGAACACGGCGTTCGTCACGTCGCACTGCGCGGAGGCGAGTGACGCCCAGCGCTTCGCATCCTCCGCGTGCATGCGATCGGGGATATCGTCGAACAGCAGCGCGAAGTGCGCGCAGCCCAGGGCCAACATCTGCTCGACGCGCGCCCGCAGACATGCCAGATCCGCCTCGCGGCTGAATCGGATGTCGAGGCCGGGGCTCAGCCCGTAGATGACGCGCAGGTCTCGCTCCGCGCAGGCCCGGAGGAGCGCCCCGAGCGCCTCTGCCTCACCGGGCGAGTAGGCCTCCCGCCACAGCGTGCGGTGCTTGAGGTCGTCTTTCGGGGCGTAGAGGTAGGTGTTCAGGCCGAATGCGGCCATCCACTCGAACAATTCGAGCCGCTCGGGCGTGGACCAGGGCCGTCCGTAGAAGCCCTCGATGACGCCTGCCAGGAAGCCGCTGTTATTCGCGTCGGCCGGGACGTCTGGTCCGTCAGTCATGCGGGAATCACTCGCCGATCAGGAACGTGTGGTGCCGCCCCATCCAGTACGGCAGCAGGAACGCGCCGCCGTCGGACTCGCTTCGTCCGCCCCGGCCTCCGTCGACGGCGAACGGGTTGGCATTCCAGCGCATCACCGGGCGTTCGTCCGGCGGGAGCAGGGTGCGCGCCTCACGCCTGCCGTGCCGATCGGGTTCCGCGGCCCATTCGATCTCGGTGCGGTGGGAGTTCTTCACGTCCCAGTCGACGAGATCGAGGGGCATCCGGCAAAGCGTCCACACCGCCCCGGGCAGGTCAACGGCCGCGTCGGGCCGGCCGGTCAGGTAGATGAACGTCCAGAGCGGGGACAGCTCGCGCTGCATGTTCTGCCACCAGTCGTCGAGCGCGCGCCTGTAGGCCGCGAGCATCGCCGGGTCCCGCTCGTAGCGGAAGATGCCGTAGAACGGCAACATGGCCAGCTCCTCGTCGGAGTAGTTCATTTCCACGCGCACCTCGTGCAGGCGCAGGATGAGCTTAGCGTAGCCGAGGTCGTGCGCGATCTTCCGGTATTCCGCCTCGTAGCGCTCGTCGCCGGTGATGTGCGCCGCCGTCTTGAGGAAGCTGAGCAGCTCGAGCGCATTAAGCGCCGAGTCCTCGGGATCCTCTGTGAAGTATTTCAGCGACCACTTGCCCCACGTGGTCGGCTGGCCGTCCACGTCCACGAGGGAGTAGCCGTTCGAGACGATGTGGTCCATGATGCGGCGCGTCGTGGCGGCGATGCGCTGCTTGAGATCGGAGTCGGGCAGGAGGTCGTAGGCGACGCCGAACGCGAACATGTGGCCGACGATCTCGTCGGAGCTCGTGTCGCCCTTCCAGTAGATCTGCCCGTCGGCGGTCCAGTGCCACTCGCCGCCCGTGGGCATGCGGTCGCCCTTGCGGATGTAGGAGCGGGCAGGGAATCCCCGGCGCCCCGTGACCTCCTCGAGGAACAGCAGCGCCTCGACGGCCTTCCGGGCATTGGCCAGCGCCTCCGGAGATGACGTGACGGCGTACCGGAAGCACTGGGCGGCCGCGTAAATGGACGTCCACAAGCCGTTGTTGTCGTTGTCGACGTGCTGGCTGGTGGAGAGGTCGCCCGGGACGTCCAGGCGCGAGTCGCCGAGCATCCCGTAGCGGTCGTGGCGCAGCCGCACGTTCTGCTCCATCACCCCGGCTTTCTGCAGGAGCGTCATCGGCCGCAGCTCGATGTGCGACACGCCCGTGCGCGTGCGCACCCAGACGCCGCCTTTCGCGTCGGGGACGATCCGCTGGACGTCGTCGTCTGGCAGGTACCGCTTCCCGGCGAAGTACTGGAGGCGGTCGCGCGCGGGCGCCTTTTCGTCCACGCGCGTCAGGCCCTGGGGACCGCCGGACCAGACAGCGCCGTCGGTCGAACGGACGTCCGACGGCTTGTCCGTCGGCTCACGAACGGCTGCGGGGATGGCCGGGTCGTCAGCCTGGTAGAAGGTGCGGACCTTCTGCGGGTAGGGTCGGAGCGTGACCGGTTCCGCCGCGAGTGCGACCGCGACCAAGGCGCCGACGATCACCAGTGCGACGCGCGAGGGTGGACGAATGGGCTGCTTCATGGTCGCCTCATGTCGCGGCCGCGCAGCAGGACTCCTGGGCCCGCCGGCTCCGCCGGGCGGGCCCGGCTTGCAGCCTCCGCTCTAGACCACCGCCTGCGTCGTCCACGCCCCGTCATCCCGGTGATGCCTGAAGAAACCTGCCATCTCGGCCGTGCTGCCGGCGTACCGCTGGCGGAGCCGATCCATCTCGACGGGCGCAAGGGGCGCCGAAAACGCCTGCGCCGCTGCCACGTTCGCCTCGAGGAACTCCAGCTTCGGCATGCCGCACACCGCCGCCGAGATCGGCAGGCTCCAGGCGTAGCGGAGCAGCGAGGCGGCGTCCGCCTGCCCGGCGCCCAGCAGCTTGTCCTGCCCCGTGACCTTCATCAGGATCACGCCAAGGCCCTTCCGGTTGGCGGCCGGAAGGGCGAGTTCCTCGAAGCGCAGCGCCCGCGCGGGGTTCATCGCCATCTGCACGCAATCGAGGTCGTGCCGCTCGATCGCCTTCGCCATCACGGCACCGTCGCTGTGACTGG
>Ga0315297_10002436_pt1 | contig 11763 bp, 15 predicted proteins | sample YL17G15_0_MG_FD_203628 | JGI IMG/M metagenome (GOLD analysis project Ga0315297, IMG submission 203628) | Sediment microbial communities from Yellowstone Lake, YNP, Wyoming, USA - YL17G15_0 | ecosystem: Environmental > Aquatic > Freshwater > Lake > Sediment | place: USA: Wyoming | collected... | reverse complement strand
CTCTGCACTGGAACGATCTCGCGCTGACGCTGGGTGCCGGCGTTCTTGTGCTTGTTTTCCTCGAGGTTCTGAAGCTTCTGTACGCGGGATGGCGGCAAAGCCAATCTCAGCACGCAGATGTTTTGGACCGGCCGCGATGATGTGCACGCGTTATGTCCGATCATGGCAGATTGTGTTGCAAAACGATTCTGAGTTCTCCGCGACGCAATTTTAGTTCAAGGACTCAATAGGTCGCGCAAGATTGATTCAACCAACAGGCCTCTTGGATTCGATTATTGCGTAGCAGGCACGTGCCGCCGACTTTTGCAACACAATCGGCACTTATCGGAACTTCAGCCTGCCGGGACGCCCGTCCGCTAACGGGCGTTGTCACATTAAGTGAAATTGCCCCAATTTGCCGCATGCGGGACGGGCTAAAATTTCGGGCGGGCAGCGTCGTCGTGAAGCAGAGTTAGCACTAGGTGCCGCTAGGACAGAACGGCAAGCACGCGTGAAAAGGCCCGGACACGACGGCAAGCATGCCTGATAAGCCAAACCACGATAGCCAAGGCAATAATGGCGGCGATGATTTCCGGATCGTAATGCCGTCCCATTGGTGACCGCTTGACACGCCTATTCCCAAGGCTCGGCCAAAGCCGGGTGATCCATAAGAGCCGCGCGCGATCACTGCCACGCAGTCGAAGACGAGGCGGTGCCCCCCGCATAGCGATGCTCAGCTGATGGCGGAGAAGCAAATTCTCAGTCTCAAGCCGGCACCGCGACTTGAACAGGTCGGCGACGAACATTCCGAGCGCGTGCAAGATCGCAAACATCGCTCTCAATGATGCGATGATTCTGCCTTACGATGCGAATCCAGGCCGGATGAAATTTTCGGAAAGGACATCTAAAGCGGGTGCCCGTGAAATATCCACATGACGATAAGCGCGACTACAAAGGCTGCGATGCCCCACAAAATCCATTTAACCATTCTCGCTTCCTTATCGCGCCAGGCGTCTGCTCACATCCTCCTCTTAAGCCTGCAACCCTGCCTCGCCTAAGAGGTACTTGGAGAGGCCAGTATACCCTCAAAATTGGAACACATTGCGATCGCCGTGACCATAACCACCGTAGCCGTGGCCAATGCCCTGGTTCTCCTCCATGTGCTCCATCATTTTCTGAGAACGCATCCCGATGTCCGACCTGGAACAGCATCCTTGAAGTCGCTGCTTCTAGGCCTCGTCCGCGAGCGGCGTTTACGGCGCCGCTTGCTCCATCAGCCTGAACACCCATTGATCCTGATCAACGCCGAAGAAGCGTGCGTGGGTTAGCCGTGACGGCTCTGGAGTCTTGCTCCGGCGCAAACACCAAGCTAGGGAGAGTCCGATGGCTATGCTGAAGGTGATCGAAGTTCTGGCGGAGTCCAACAAGAGCTGGGAGGATGCCGCCCAGACGGCCGTGGCTCATGCGAACAACACACTACGGAACGTTCGCTCAATCTATGTGAAAAACATGGAGGCCACTGTCGAGGACGGAAAGATCAAATCGTACCGAATTAACGGGAAGATATCCTTCGTGCTTGAAGCCTGACCAAGGCTCACGTCCGCTTTCTCGAAAGTCAGCTCGTTCAGCTCGCGAATACAGCGCATAATGTCGAGCTTGTGAATGTAACGCGTCCGGATTTTCCGGTTGCTGCCGGAATTTGACCGCGTCAACATGGCTTTTTTCCTCGCGCAGCTGCGCTTGGTCCGGCGTTGTCACATTAAGTGAAATTGGCCCAATTTGGACGATCAACCAGGAGGCTAAGTCTTTGAAATTGCTTTCGTCAACATTGGCGGTTGTCGGCAAATTCCGCTCAGTCTGACTTAATGTGACAACACCCTTCTGGGAGCGCAGACGACTGGAGGCAGGTCCATGGCCAAGGCACAGCCCATGGATGGAAGCCGATTGGAGGTTGGGAGTTCGGAAACACAATCGAAGGCGCATACGAACTCTTTGCCAATCAGCGCGATGGCGTGCTGAAGGTTGCCATAACACCGTGAGTGATCGCCATGACGTTCAAAGACATACTGCTAGTACTCATTACTTACCCGCAGGCCACCGATGCCTCTGAAATTCAGGAAGCCGTTTCATTCGCGGTCGCTCTGGATGCCCGAATTTCCGCTCTGGCCTGCATCGTACAGGTTCGGGCTCCCTCGCAGCACCTACTGAGCGATGCCTTCGTTGCGGGACTTGTCGCTTCGGAGAGGAAGAAAAGCGCTGATACTGCTGCCGAGCTTTCGGCGGTCTTTGAAGCGTCCGCAAAGAAGGCTGGGGTGTTTCAGGAGAGCCTGACGGAGACGTGTTTCACGTCCGATGCTCCAGATTTGCTAATCCGAGAAGCACGACTGAGGGATCTGACAATTGTCCCCGCAATTTCAGAAGGCACCAATTATCTATGGTACGCTGAATCGATCGTTTTTGGTTCTGGGCGCCCAGTCCTATTGCTACCTCAGCGTAGCCGTCCTCGCGAGCTTGCCCTCGATACTATCGTGATTGCATGGGATGGAAGTCGTCCAGCCGCTCGTGCAGTTGCTGACGCTCTTCCCTTTTTGGAGCGAGCGAAAAACGCTCGCGTTCTAACCGTCTTGAATGAAAAAGAGCTAGCTAGCGAATCGCCCGCTGCAGAATTGTCAAAGTACCTGGAACGCCGCGGGATTGATGCCACGCCGGATTGTATCGATGCAGCGGGTCGTCGGATCGGGGAGATCCTGAGTTCCTACCTGACCTCTAGTCAAGCGGACCTACTGGTTATGGGCGCGTACGGTCATTCGCGCCTCAGGGAGTTTATTCTGGGCGGAGCCACACGGAGCATGCTTTCAAACCCGCCGCTGCCGATTTTGCTTTCACACTAGGCACGGGTTCTTCCGGCACGTTTCGGACCTTGGTGTCGCTCTAAGGTCTAGAGCCGACAGGCGGCACGCGTGAGCGAATCAATCGAAGCGCTCGTTCGCATCCATAATGCGCAAGAGGAAGACATCTACGAGCATGCCGCCGCGGCCTAGCTGCCAAGGCCCTCAGCGCGCGTCTCTTGTTTGGGGACGGTGAACAACCAATGTGATCATGCGTCCACGTAGCTGGGCGAAAGCCACGCCTTATGTTTACCGTCGCCCCAAAAGCATGTTGTAGAGCCAAGCGAAAATGCCGAAATGAAAAAATCCCTCGACGAGTCCCCAAAAGGCTCCGATCAAGATGCCGACGGCTGAAACGGAATACCCGTAGAAGCCGTAGAACTGCACCAGCAAGTCTGTAAACGGCTTAAATCCCGGGACATCGAGGAGCGCGCAAATCGTAACCAATGCAACGCAAGCCGCGCCATAAATACCGCCCGCGAGAGCAAACCTGAGTGCATCGAGCCTCTGCATGCGAGGGCCTCCTGCCTGCCTTCTGACGTCGAGTCAGCTGATCATGGCCTGCCCGCTTGATCAAGCGCGTCCGGATGTCGTGCCCTCGACTTCCGCTTAGGCACTTCCGTGACATGCACCGCCTCAGCCAACTCGTCCGCAATACCTTCCAGAGGAGACATTTGGGCTGAAGGCCTTGTCACGTTGTCGGCGTTCAGTCGCGGTGAATGTAGTGGGCAACAGGCGTCATGCGGCGGATGCCCTGGTCCAAGTGCGGAATGAACCGGCGCGAAGCTCCTTGAAATGCGGTCGGCGCAGCAGATGACGTTGATGGGTGAATGCGTTGAATGTGGCGGCATGGATGGCGAGGAAACGTTGGACTCCGCCGGACCGTCTCGTAGGATGCGTCAATACCTCGCTCGGCCAGCAATTCCGCGACATCCCGAAAGGACAGTGTGAACCTGGCATAGAGCCAGATCGCGTGGCGGATAATTTCTGGCGGGAAGCGGTGGCGCTTAAACGATATCGGTCTCATCCGATGATGCTAATCGGCGTCGAACCGCAGAGCTATCCGAGTTCCGTGACATTGCCAAGTGCGCCATTGATGGTTCTGGGCGTGGGTGGCTGCGATCACCCTTGGTCCAAAATCGCCTTGATCGTATAGCCGACGACGTTGGTCGCCTTGAGATAGTCCTCCGGAACGTCCTTGTTCATAACAGGTAATCGGCGTGTGGCCGTGGGCCCCCAATGTCAGTCCCTCGCGATCATGACCTTGGCTGCGGGATGATGCGCAAATAGGGCTTTGGCGCCTTCCACCCGCCAGGATATTTCTTCCGCGCCTCCTCATCGGAGACGGAGGGCACGATAATGACGTCCTCGCCGCTCTTCCAGTTTACGGGAGTCGCCACCTGGTGTTTGGCGGTGAGCTGGAGCGAGTCGATCACACGCAGGATCTCATCGAAATTACGCCCAGTGCTCGCGGGGTAGTTGATGGAGAGCTTGATCTTCTTGTCCGGGCCGATGATGAATGCCGAGCGTATCGTGAGCGTGTCGCTCGCATTGGGATGGATCATGTCGTAGAGACCCGCGATCTTGCGACCCGGGTCAGCAATCATGGGAAAGTTGGGCGCCGTGCCTTGCGTCTCCTCGATGTCCTTCGACCACTGTCGGTGGGCATCGAGGGGATCGACGCTGAGGCCGATGACCTTGACGCCGCGCTTGTCAAACTCGGGCTTCAACCTCGCCGTATAGCCGAGCTCGGTGGTGCAGACCGGCGTGAAGTCCTTCGGGTGTGAGAACAACACGCCCCAGGAATTGCCGAGCCACGCGTGAAACCGAATAGGACCTTCAGTGGTGTCGGCCTCGAAATCCGGGGCTATGTCACCAAGTTGGAGCGCCCCAAGTAAATATTTCTTTAATGTATTTTTTTTTGTAAACTTCACTATCGTAACCCTCCATTCGCGGCACTGTCACAGTAACACACTGGCTTGGTACGGACGGGCCGTATAGCATTCGCTTATGGACAAGCTTTCATACCGCTGCCACCGCTTTCCGAGCATCGTCATCCAGCAGGCCGTCTGGCTCTAGTTCCGCTTCGCTCTGAGCTACCGCGACGTCGAGGATATGCTCGCCGAGCGCGGCATCGATGTGTCCTACGAGACGGTCCGCCGCTGGGCTTTGAAGTTCGGCGGGATCATTGCGCGCCAGCCGAGACGAGGACGGCCTCGACCGGACGGGCGGTGGCATCTCGACGAAGTGTTCGTCTCCATCAAACGGCAGACAGTTGTACGTCTGGCGTGCCGTGGACGGCGAAGGCGAGGTCCTGGACCTCCTCATTCAGCCACGGCGAGACCGCAAGGCGGCGCTCAAGCTGATGCGAAAACTCCTGAAGAAGCAGGGCGTCACCCCAGCCACCATCGTGACCGACAAGCTCGGATCCTACAGCTCTGCGCGGCGCGAACTTGGTGTTGCGCGGCGGCACGACACAGGTCGCTGGAAGAATAACCGGGCAGAGAATTCCCATCAGCCATTGCGACAACGCGAACGACGAATGAAGCGCTTCAAGTCACCCGGATCGGCACAGCGCTTTCTCTCAACCCACGCCGACGTCTACAATGTGTTCAACATCCAACGCCATCTGACCTCCCGGCGAACCCTGCGCGTGTTTCGCGATCAGGCTATGCTGACATGGCGCCAAGCGACAGTAGCAGCGTGAACCGTTGCGGCCATGGTCATTTGGCCTGCAAATTTTCGATTAACGTGACAGTGCCAGTAGTAAGTTGCCGAGTGTGGGAAAGACAATCTCCCAGGTGGTCAAGGCTAATGCGAATGCCGGACGCCAAATGATACTGCGGAAGGCGAAATGATTTCGGACAGCGCCGCTGCCATGGCGGCTCGGCTGATGTCGGAATTCGCAACGAGAACTGGCCTATCGTCGGCTGCGGAAGATCAGCAGCGATACCTATGGACCGACGCATTTGCGGTTTGCAACTTCCTCGAGCTGTTCGAGCGGACAGGCGATCAGACATATCGGCGTTGCGCAACGGACTTAATCGAACAGGTACACCGCGTACTTGGGCGATATCGCGATGATGATATGCGCAGCGGCTGGATCAGCGGACTCGACGAGCAGGCTGGACGCCTCCATCCCACGGCTGGTGGTCTAAGGATCGGCAAACCGCTCATGGAGCGTAGTGCGAATGAAGTACTCGACGAACGGCTGGAGTGGGATCGGGATGGCCAGTACTTCCACTACCTGACCAAGTGGATACATGCCCTCTGCCAAGCCGCCTTTGTCACCAGCGACGTTAAGTATGCCCTGTGGGCAGTCGAGCTAGGAGAGGCAGCTTTCAAAGGTTTTGTTCGTAGGTCCGGGTCAGGTCGCGTCGTTGGTGTCTACTGGAAGATGAGCACCGACCTCTCCAGGCCGCTCATTCCTGCCATTGGGCTGCATGACGCGTTGGACGGCTTCATCACTTTCCGGGAAGCGCAGCACGCACTAGCGAAGTCGCCGATCCATGCCGGGGTGGCTGCTCTCAGTCCGGCGATTAAGTCCCTGTCCGCCCTGTGCCAGCATAGGGACTGGACGACGGATGATCCGCTCGGACTAGGTGGGCTGCTCTTCGATGCCCGGCGCCTTTGCCAGTTGATCGGCGAGGAGCGCCCCAGCGACGTTCGTCTTCTGCAAGAGGTACTAAACGCCTGCTGTCATGGTTTGACGGTCTTTGTCGCCAGTCGCCACCTGAACCAGCCGGTTTTGCACCGCTTGGCCTTCCGAGAGCTCGGCTTGGCAATAGGGCTGAAGGCATTACCGATCATCGCTGATGCCATCAAGAAGGACACGTTCGGAAACTGGACTGTGCTACGCCGGACCGTTGATCTGCTTTTGCCATACGAATCGCTTAGCGAGGACATCGTCAGCGTATGGCTGCCGTACGCGCAGAATCAGGATCAGATCTGGCAATCTCACCAAGACATCAACGATGTCATGCTTGCGACGGCATTGATTCCAGACATGTTTCTGTTGGATGGTGAAAGGGTGTTATCTAAAGCACCGTGACGCTTTTCCGGTCCCTCCCGCCGCCGCGGCGGGCTTTCGCCACGCGTCGCATTTAACCGTGCTCTCGCGCATCTCTCGTGACCCGAGGTCGCTTAGGGTCATTCTGCGACATCAGTGCGGCGTTTGCGGAGGTCCGCTTTGGAGCCGTAAGCGGACTTCCTTCGCGGCGGCTGGCACTTCCGGGATGTGCCATTTTCGGACGTCGCGCCCCCTCCGCTGAAAGGGTCATCAGCGGATGCATTTCCCACAGGTGGTCTTCCTCGTCCAGTTGATCGATCTCCATCCCCTTGAAATCGCCGCGCGAGACGATGCCCCAGATCCTTCCATTCTCGACGACCGGAAGATGACGGAAGCCGCCATCGCTCATCGTCCGCAGCGCGTCGATTGCGCGGCTCTCCGGCGTGATCGTGACGGGATTCGGCGTCATCACCTGCGCCAGGGTGGTCACTGCGGCATCCTTGCCTTCGGCAAGCGTACGCACCACATCGCGGCCGGTGAAGATGCCGCTCAAGCGCTGCTGGCCGTCGATCACCAGCACCGAGCCGGCGCGATGCTCCCTCATGCACCGGCAGGCATGCAACACCGTCTCGTGCGCGGCCAACACAAGCGGCTTCTGGTCTTTGACAATGTACGCGAGCTTTCGGTTGGTCATGATGCCTCCTTTCCTCGGCATGGGGTCGAATGGCCGTCATGTTCCTGATCAGGTTCTTCGGCGCGCGCATTCCGTCTTTGACCCCCTTCAATTTGCGGCGCACTCTGATGGAACGTGCGGCTCGCCCCGCAATCTTACTCCTCGCATTGATTAAGGAGCGAACCAATGCGATCGCTGGCTCTGACTTTGATCCTGTTATTTGCCCCACCTGTCGCAGCGCAAGAGGCTGGCGAGCCGCAGGCAGGAGCCGCATACGCCAAGCAATATTGCGCAAAGTGTCACGCGATTGCCGACGAGGACGCGTCACCCGAGCATACAGCGCCCCGCTTCAAGGACGTCGCCAATACCTCTGGCATGACGGCTACAGCGTTGACGGTTTGGCTTCAGACTTCGCACCCGACCATGCCCAATATCATCCTCGAGCCGAACGACATGAGCAATGTCGTTGCCTATATCCTCAGCTTAAAGGATTAGCGCGGCGCACTGGAAGCGCGCGGCGTCCCGGAATTTCGCCATTGCCCCTTCCCGTCGTCTGAACGGCTGGTGTGAATTTTCCGCCCGGTTGTTGAGCCAACGACCGCAGGTCTGGTCGGCCGCATTACCGATCACATTCATCGCTGCGCGGTATGACCGAAGCCTGTCCGTGACGATCGAAGTCGGCCGACCATAACGCTTCATCGCGCGCTTCAGAAACGTCAGTGCAGACCTGCGATCCCGCCGTTTCGTCGCGAAAACCTCGAGCACTTCGCCTTCATGATCAACGGCACGCCACAGATAGTGCGTCTCCCCATTGATCCGCACGAGCACTTCGTCCAGGTGCCAGCGCCAGTTCGAGTGCCAATGAAGATGAATCCGACGCTTCCGCATCTCCGCTGCAAACAGCGGACCGAACCGGTTCCACCAGCACCGTACCGTCTCGTGGCAGATGTCGATGCCACGTTCGGACAGCAGATCCTCGACCTGTCGCAGCGACAGGGGAAACCGGGCATACATCATCACCGCAAGCCGGATGATCGCCGGCGAACTGTTGAAATAGCGGAAGGGATTTTGCATCGCTGCAAGCTATGGAATACCACATCCCGGCTCAAGCTGATTTGCTCTGACACTGCCGCCAAATTCCCTACGCATCGGAGCAGGGAATTTTTCGGAGCTAATAGGGAATCTTACCCGTATATCAGGCAACGGAGGTCGCAAACATCGCTCTCAGTGATGCGATGGTTCTCCCTTACGATGCGAATCCAGGCCGGATGGAATTTTCGGAAAGGACAGACTGGCCCTCTTACTTTAGCGGGACGGCCTCGGCGCGGGGCCCGAACAGATTGAACCGGTAACCAAGACCGGCAGAGAAGATCCAGGGATCGAGTTGAGCATCGCCGACGACGTTGACGCCGCCGAGGGCGGCATTGTTGTGCCAAGTCACCGTGGTATCGAGCCAGGTCTTTTTCACGTCGGCGTTGAGGTACCAGCCCTTGCCGAGCGACACGTCGAGGCCAGCCTGCAGGGTGAACCCGACAGCGTCGTCGATACTGACTTTCCTTGCGCCGAGCAGGTTGTCGCCCGTGCCGGTATCGAAGAAGTTGATGTATTGGAGACCCACGCCGACATAGGGCTTCCACGCGCCCATGCTGGTGACGTGGTATTGGAGGGTCAGGGCCGGCGGGAAGATCCAGGTGTCGGCGATCTCGTGGAGACCGCCGATGGTGCCGGCACCGTCGATCTCGTGCTTGGCGAAGCAGCAGAACAGCTCGAGCGCGAGGTTCTGATTGAGGAAGTAGCTCAGCGTCAATGCCGGGATGACTTCCGTGCTGACGTCGGCGTCGGCACCCGGGATGACCGTGCCGCCCGCGCGCACCGTGGCGTCGGTATCGGGATTGACCACGGTGCCTAGCACGCGGACCATGACATTCCCGGTCTCGCTGCCGGCCGTGGCGGGCAGCGCCGCTCCCATCATGCTCGCGGCCACCCCGATGGAGGCCAAAGCGCCTCTTGCGGTTCTCTTCATCTCTTGCTGCCCCGTATCCAGATCGCCGCCCGTGACTTCCGCCATGGCGACGCAGTGTCCCCTCAGACTCATTAACTTGTCGCCGGCCCGCCCTCACCTCCAGCGCCGAATGGCTCGCCAAGCTGGCCTAGATCAGACTCCGGCGCATTGCAGACCCGCTGTGGCGGCAGCGCCACGGTTCTTGTTGATCCAGATCAATCCGCCCGCGCCTCAAAAGCTCGATAGCTGGCTCCATCTGATGGGCCGACGACGGTGGATGTCCACTTCGCGGGCGTCGAAGGGGTCGAGTTTTAACTGTGGCATCCGATGTCAAGAGCCCCACTGGACCGCGCTCGCGAGCCGATGCCCTTGACGAGCCCACGTGCACCGCAGCGGATGCGGTGTTGAGCACACTCGCTACGCAAGCGAGCAGGTTGCGCACACGCCGGGGCCAGAACATTGCCCTGACGCTGGAAGGCGGCGAGGCAGTGTTCATCGTTCGATCGGGCGCGTTCATGCTGCATGTCACCATGCCAGACACACCTCGCCAGGTCGTCGCATTTTTCTTTCGGGGCGACGTACTCAGATCGAGCTTTGCGCCCCCTCATGCCAACGCAACATTGACGTCAGCAAGCGCGGCAGAAGTCTGGCGCTTGAGGTGGACGGTCTTGGAAGGTCTCGCGGCGGCCGATCCCGCCCTCGCGTGCTTCCTTCAGGATGCCATGGCAACCCAGATGGCCCGGCACGCCGTCCATGTCGCGGCGATCGGCCAGTTCAGTGGCGAGCAGCGGGTGGCGACGGTCCTGACCGAGCTCGCCATGCGGACCGGCATGCCCACTCCGGCCGGCGGGCTTATGCTGGACATGCCCTTCAGCCGAAAGGACATCGCCGATTATCTTGGGCTCAACTCCGATACGTTGTCACGGATCATGTCGCGGCTCAGAAGCACGGGCGTTCTCGGCCATTCGGAGCGGAGCCGGGCGCTCGTTCGCGATTTTCAAGCGCTCGCCCGACTTTCGCCAGCGGCACGCTCCCTCGCCGAGATCCACCGCGGTCGCCGCGGTGGGCATTGTCAGAGTAAATTGGATTGAGCCTTGTGTGTACCGAAAACTTCATCCGTATTGATTGGCTGACGGAATCGCCTAACGTCAGCCGACGATGTTGGCGCTGTTACCCTTTGTCCTGGCCGTTTTGACCTCGCCGTTCAAGTCCAAGAGCCGGCTTGAAGCAGAGAACGCGGCACTCCGACAGCAGTTGATCGTTTTGCGGCGTAAGGTGCAGGGCCGGGTCCGGCTCACCAACAACGATCGCTGGTTCTTTATCCAGCTGTATCGATGGTTTCCGTCGATCCGGCAGGTCCTCACGATCATCCGTCCCGAGACGCTGGTGCGTTGGCATCGGGCCGGCTTTCGCTCTTACTGGCGTTGGAAGTCGCGCTCACTGGGAGGCCGACCGCAGATCGAGGCGGACCTCCGCGTGTTGATCCGGCGGATGAGCGTCGAAAATCCACTTTGGGGAGCGCCGCGCATCCACGGCGAGCTGCTCAAGCTGGGGTTTGAGGTCGCGCAGTCGAGCGTCGCCAAGTACATGGTCAAGCGACGCGGGCCGCCAAGCCAGGGATGGCGCACCTTTCTGCGTAACCCACGCGCCGGACATTGCCGCCATGGACTTGTTCATTGTCCCGACCATTGGCTTCAACCTGTTCTATGCCCTCGTCATCGTTCGGCTCGACCGCAGAGACCTGGTCTGGATCAATGTCACAGCAAACCCGACGGCAGAATGGATTGCGCGTCAAATAATGGAGGCATTTCCTTGGGATGATGCCCCGCATTACCTCATTCGCGATCGGGATCGGATCTACGGCACCATCGTCACACGCCGATTGCGCGCCATGGGCATCCGGGACAAGCCGACTGCACCAGCCTCGCCTTGGCAGAATGGCTTTGCCGAACGGCTGATCGGATCGATCCGGCGCGAGTGTGTGGACTATTTCGTCGTCTTGGGCGAGGCGCATATGCGCCGAATCCTGCGAGCTTATGCTCACTATTACAACAACGTCAGAACCCACCGGTCCTTGGATAAAGATGCGCCGGTCCCTCGCCCCGTTCAGCGGACCGGAATCATTAGTTCACACGCGATCCTTGGCGGACTTCATCACCACTACGTCCGGGTGTAGGTTTTCGGTACACACACCCTGCAGAAATTCGCCGCC